>CXWJ01030343.1_pt1 | contig 13872 bp, 13 predicted proteins | sample 590841 | NCBI WGS metagenome assembly CXWJ01 (sample SAMEA3498367, study PRJEB10139) | wastewater metagenome | biome: wastewater treatment plant; material: activated sludge | place: Austria | collected 2015-01-21 | reverse complement strand
GGACCCGGCCGTCCTGCCAACGAGCAGCTTCAACTTGAGAGACGAAGTGCGATTCTCAGCGCATCCACTAGCATCTTCGCCAAACAAGGATTCGCAGAAACCGACGTACAGGAAATCGCGGACTTAGTGGGCGTTGGAAAGGGGACGATCTATCGATATTTCCCAGGCAAAGATGTTCTGTTCTTGAGCGCCGTGGATTTCGCCATGCGGCAGCTCACCGAAGCGGTGAATCGCGCCGCGGCATCGGCGGAGCATCCGCTGGACCGCATCGCGGCCGGAGTTCGCGCTTATTTGTCCTTTTTCAATGAGCATCCTGAGGCGGCCGAACTCCTGATCCACGAGCGCGCCCATTTTCGCGATCGGATGACTCCAACATATTTTGTCCACCGCGAAGCGAATATGGCTCCATGGCGGGCTCTGATTCAGGATTTAATCAGGCAAGGAGTCATTCGAGATGTTCCAGTCGAACGTGTGGTAAACGCGATTTCCAACCTCGTCTACGGGACAATGTTCACAAACTATTTTTCGGGCTCGAATTCCCCGTTGAGCGATCAATGCGATGACATTCTCGATGTCCTTTATCATGGCATACTCTCGCCCCACAAGAGTGGCTGAATATTGAATTCGATTCGAATAATTACGGTTCTGTTGGCCGCAGGCGCCCTAAGTACCATGGCGCTATGCGCAGGCTGCAACCGGACGGCCAAAGTCGCCGACGATTCATCGACGACCTCGCTAGTTGCCAAGGAGGAATTCAAGCTCGTTAGTGTGACGGCCGTGCCCGTGCAGGTGCGTCCGGTAAAGCGACACATTTCTGTCGTTGGAACACTCCTTGGCTTTGAGAAGATTGCAATTACGCCAAAGGTGGAAGGTCGGGTCCAAACAATTCATTTTGATGTTGGGGATCGCGTACCGCCAGGCACGGTTATGTTAGAACTGGATGAACGTGACTATCGGCTCGCACTGAATGAGGCGGAGCGAGCCGTCGAGCAGGAACTCGCGAAACTCGGAGTGGAACAGCCGCCGAATGATGATTTTAACATGGAAACACTTCCGAGCGTGATTCGAGCCCGATTGCTGCTGGAAAACGCGCAGCAGAAGTTTGGTCGGCAACAAAAGCTTGCCTCAGCCAAAGCCTCATCGGGAGAGGCTTACGAACAGGCCGAAACTGAACTCAAGGTTGCCGAAGCACTTCAATTGCAGAGCCGCTTAGACGCACAGTCAACGTTAGCTGCCGTGCGCCATAAGCAAGCTGTAGTGGAGCAAGCCCGAGAGCGGCTGTCAGAAACGCGAGTTTTCGCTCCAATAGTAGCTACCGCGTCGAATTCACACTCGTCCCAGGCTGACTACGTCGTGTCGAAACGAATGGTGTCGGTGGGAGAGATGGTGCGAGCCTTTCCCTCGACTGCGGTCTTGGAACTTGTTTCGGACGAAACGCTTAAACTCCATATCATGGTTCCCGAGCGCTACATGTCGCAGGTGCAGATGGGATTGGACGTCGAGGTCCGTGTGGAGGCTTATCCGAAGGAAGTATTTCCGGGCAAGATAGCGCGGATCAATCCCACTGTTGATCCTCAAAGCCGGTCGTTCGATGTCGAGGTTCAAATTCCGAATGTTGACCACCGACTCAAACACGGGGGATTTGCCAAAGCCGAGGTCATCGCCGGAACGGCGGCAGAGGCGCTCACGGTGCCGATTGAATCGGTGACGCGATTTGCGGGCGTAACCAAAGTTTTCGCAGTTCGCGATGAAACTGCCCGAGAGGTCGAGGTCGCCATCGGTACACAGGGACCGGGCTGGGTCGAAGTGCTCGGAAATCTACAAGCTGGTGACAGGGTTGTCACCAGCGGACAGTCACGATTGACAAATGGGACGCCAGTGGTGGTGCGCGAGACTGTTGCTGAAACTGCTCGGCGCTAGGGCCGCCAACGTCTCGGAATCCTCGACATGAGCATTTGGGAAATCTGCATCCGGCGGCCCATCTTTACGCTGATGATCGTCAGCGCACCAGTCGTGCTTGGGCTGGCTGCATACCCACGTTTGGGAGTAGATCTATTTCCTAACGTCGACCTTCCCGTTGTCGTCGTCACCATGACGCTCAAGGGGGCGAGCGTGGAGGAAATGGAGACCTCCATTACGAAAGAAGTCGAAGAGGTCGTGAACACGATCTCTGGCATTGACGAATTACGATCGACCACCAAAGAAGGCTCCTCTCAGGTCGTTATCCAGTTCCAGCTCTATAAAGACGGCGATATCGCTGCCCAAGAGGTCCGCGACAAGATCTCCACCATTCTGAGCCGACTTCCCGTCGGTACCGATCCTCCCCTGATCGACAAGTTCGACATTGACGCCGCCCCGGTAGCGACCATCGCTGTTTCCGGCACCCGCAACTTTCGCGAGGTCACGGAGATCGCCCGCAAGTCGATCAAAGAAGTGCTGGAAACCGTCCCAGGCGTCGGCGCGGTGACGCTGGTAGGCGGGCAGCGCCGAGCGGTCAATGTCTATGTTGATACTGACAAACTGGTCGCCTACATGCTTTCCGCCGAGGATGTCAGGCAAGCCTTGATTCGACAGAACTTGGAACTCCCTGGCGGTCGGGTCGACCAAGGGGCGCAAGAACTTGTACTGCGGACGATGGGACGACTAGAAAAGTCATCCGACTTCCTCGACCTCATTATCACCGACCGTGGCGGTCAACCGATACGGATTCGCGATGTCGGACGGGTGGAAGATGGAGTCGAAGAGCCGCGCGGCCTGAGCCGATTGGACGGCGAGAACGCGGTGAGCCTTATTGTTCAGAAACAATCCGGGACGAATACCGTTGAGGTCGTCCATGCGGTTAAGGATCGATTGAGCAAGATTTTGCCGTCACTGCCCAGCGATATCAAGACGGTGATTATTCGAGACCAATCACGTTTCATTGAGGCCTCGATCGAGGAAGTGAAGTTTCATCTCGTGCTGGCAGCGATTTTGGTAAGTCTTACGATTCTGATCTTCATTCGCGATTGGCGGACGACGGTCATTGCCACGCTGGCAATTCCCACGTCGATGATCCCGACATTCGCCTTCATGTCTTACATGGGCTATTCGCTCAACAACATCACCATGCTGGGTCTCATTCTCGCTATTGGCATTGTGATTGACGATGCGGTGGTCGTGCACGAGAACATCTTCCGGCACATGGAAGAGTTTGGACGCTCGGCGATGGAAGCGGCGCGCTCGGCAACTACGGAAATCGCCTCTGCCGTGTTCGCGACAACTGTATCGCTACTGGTAATCTTCATTCCAGTCGCGTTCATGCAGGGACGAATTGGCCGGTTCTTTAACTGCTTTGGCTTCACCGTCGGTTTTGCGATTCTCATGAGCATGTTCGTCTCGTTTACGATGACACCGATGTTATGCTCTCGGTTTCTGAAGCTGAAAAGCGGCCACACGGCCAGTAAATCAGGGTTCTTCGCGAGGATTTTGGATAATTCATATTTGTGGATTCTCAGGATCTCTTTGCGCCATCGCTGGGCGGTCGTTGTTTTGTCGTTCGTCATACTTTTTTCAACGCCCGTCGTATTCTCCTGGATTGGCAAGGATTTCGTGCCCAAAGACGACCAGAGCGATTTTGAAGTCGTGATGACTCTTCCGGAAGGCTATACGCTTGAGCGAGGCAATAACCTGCTTGCGGAAGTTGAGGGTCGGCTCAAGCAGTTGCGCGGCGTGACGCATGTCTTCACAATTATTGGCGATACGACCGGTCGCGTCTCGAAGGGGCAAGGGGACGTTACGGAAGCGCGCGTTTATTGCCGTATTGTAGACCTTGCGGAGCGCGATTATTCACAATTCGACGTAATGGCGGATGCTCGAAAAGTCATGAGCGAGTACGTGGACCTACGAGTAGCGGTGCAGGAAGTGGCGGCCTTCCAGGCAACAGGTTTCCGACAAGTCGATGTGGATTTGAACTTGGTCGGGCCGGACCTAATTAAATTGCAGGAGTACGCCAGCAAGATTGTAGATTGGATGAAGACTAACGGGCACTATGTGGATGTTGATACGAGCTTGTCCTTAAGCAAGCCCGAATTGCGCGTACGAATCGACCGCGAAAGAGCATCGGACTTGGGCGTTTCGGTAGGCACCATCGCGTCGACGTTAGGTATTCTTGTTGGCGGCGAACCGGTCAGCAAGTACAAGGAGGATGACGAGCAATACGATGTATGGCTGCGAGCAGAACAGTCATTCCGCGATAACCCGGCGGCCGTCGATTCGCTGACTATTCCGACAACGAGGGCGGGACTCGTTCGGCTCTCGAATGTTGCAAGGCTGGAACCCGCGCTGGGGCCGACGGCCATCGACCGCTACGGTCGTCAGCGGCAGATTGTTGTAGTCGCGAATCTGAAAGGCATCGCTTTGGGCGAGGCAATTCAGGAACTTGGTGACTATGTTCGGTCGCTCGATTTACCACTGGGTTACCATCACGAATTCATTGGCCGTGCCAAGCTCCTGGCTGAGTCCAATACGAATTTCTTGATCGCGTTTCTTTTGAGCTTCTTGTTCATGTACATGGTGCTGGCGGCACAGTTCGAGAGTTTGGTGCATCCCATCACGATTATGTTGGCTCTGCCGCTGACGCTGCCATTCGCATTCCTGTCGCTGTTCTTCCTGCGAACAAACTTCGATATTTACGCGGTCTTCGGTCTGTTCATGCTGTTTGGCATCGTCAAAAAGAATGGGATCTTGCAGATCGACTACACGAATGTCTTGCGTGCTCGCGGCAAGGACGTCAACTCGGCAATTCTTGAAGCGAATCAGACTCGCCTACGGCCCATTCTCATGACAACTTTGATGCTCATTGCGGCGATGGTCCCAATCGCTCTGGGGCAAGGTCCGGGTGCCGGCGCTCGCGCAAGCATGGCTAAAGTCATCATCGGCGGACAAGCTCTTTCCCTATTGCTCACGTTGCTGGTTACGCCCGTCGCCTATTCATTGTGGGACGACGCAACTCGATTGTGGCATCGGACCGCTAATAAGCTGGGCCGTGCGCACGCCTCCCCAAGCCTGAACACCTCGGTCGGACCCTTGGATGCGGGACCGTCACTTGAGTCTACGCCCGCATGAACGAAGGAATCTTTCCACATGCCATCACTACGAGAGTTTTTCGCACATCGGCGGGCAACGCTCGGCGAACGAGCACTGAGAGTCTACGTTCGCCTCAATCGCCGCAAGTTGAACTACCATGCCCTCGCCCGCATCACTTCCTACGGTGGAAGAGTCGATGTCTCAAATACATCTAGCGACGACGTGATACCGATTCTTCATGGTTGCAACGACCAACAATTATTCGACACGCGCGCGCGAGCCCGCGTTTCGCTGCCTAACCTTACAGTCGACGAGTTGCGGGAATTACGGCCGTATCTGCTATCTCTGCGAAATCTAGAACGCGTGCAGCCTCTTACTCCAATCACAAATCGCCCCTAGCGTCTACTCAGCAATTGTTCATGAAGCCAAGTCTGGTCCCAGATTCAAATTCGAAAGTGGTGCCCTCTGTCAGAGTGTTAGGTCACACCTGTCCGAGCTCCATGCGTAGGCGGAGCGCTGCTTGACTTGAAGGCCTTGTCACGAAAGCATCGACACTCCGTTAATGGCGGCCTTCGGCGCCTTTGTCTCTTGGCGCTATCACTGCAGCTCTTTGGCGGATGGTTAGTTGCTCCATCGAAAGTGTGTGCACAGCCGTTCCTCCAGCCCCAATTTGCTTCAACGCCGCAAGCCTACTGGACCGCAGAAACACTGCCGGGTGAGGAACGGCTTGAGTCATATTCCGGTTCCGACTCTTATGCCACACCAAATGTTGCTTCACCGGAGGCGGCAGATCGTGTTTTCGCCGAAGAGCAGAATCTCACCGAAGGACTGCCACCCTCTCCGGCCCAAGGCAGCAGTTCTGGAATTGCCGCCGGCCTGCAAGGCCTCGGCTTCAGTGGCAATCGCTCGCCAATCAACTACGGACTTCTGTGGATCCCCGGCCAACAAGTAGCTCAGCAGGCAACTGACCTTGAGGTGATGCAGCAGGATGTCGCCTTCAGGTATCCGTTGCGACCCATCGAATCGGGCATGCTGATAATGACCGGCGGAATGGAATACTCGTGGTTCGACACCAGCGCCGTTCTGCCGAATAGCGGACAGCCGTTTCCGGACGAATTGTGGAGAATCCGCATAGGAACGCAGTATATTCGCCGATTCGACAATGGATGGACAGGCATGCTCGGCACTTCCATTGGGTCCAGTACTGATCGGCCATTTGGCGCAATGCGCGACGTGCTATTTAACGTCATTGCAGTGCTGTCCGTGCCGCGCAACGAGGACGACGCCTGGAATTTCTTCGTATTCTACGCACCGACTTCTGAAATCCCATTTCCGATCCCAGGAGTTTCCTATTCGTGGAATCCCAATGAATCGCTGAAGATAAATCTTGGGGTCCCTACATCCGTCTCCTATCGTCCCACCGACCGCGTCACATTCGAGGCCTCCTACATGCTGCTCCGAACGGTACACGTCCAAGCGTCGTATGACGTGCATGAACGCGTCAGCATTTATGGCGCATTCGACTGGGCCAACGAGAGCTGGTTTCTCAGCGACCGAACGAATGATGAGGAGAGGCTTTTTTCTTACGACAAACGACTGCTGCTGGGCATACGCTCCCGCCATGGCAANNCCCGCCATGGCAATCATCTTGCCATCGACTTGTCGACAGGTTATGCGTTCGACCGCTTCTACTTTACGGGCAACGACTACGACGACCGCGATCACAATCGCATTGGCGTCGACGATGGAGTCTTCGTGGCTTTGCAGGGCGGTTTCACATGGTAAGGATCGCTCCGGCGCATAGCGACATTGGTTGACGATCTAGGCCTCAGTCGCTGGGCAGCCGGCAGTGCTAGAGCATCGTTCGTGCTCTAAATGCTCTTGGGGGTGCAGCTCCAGGTAAGTAATCTCATGGAAACAAACATGATTCACGACCGACCAGGTTACCAGCATGGCTTTAGGATTGCAGATTGCGACAGATTTTTTGTAGCACTGACAGTAACTGAAGCACTTCCACGTCGCTGAGACCCGATAGCACTTCTACTTCCACGCGCTGCTCGCATGCTGTACCCACAGCGCACAACCCTCGGCCGCGACTGCTCAGACGAACCCGTTTCACGCGTCGATCTGAGCGCGATGCAACCAACGTGACCAATCCATTGCGACTCATTCGGGAAAGAACGCCGACAAGCGTAGGCGCCTTAATGCGCAATCGCTCTGCCAACCTGCCAATGGCAATGTTGTCTTCAGAGCACAGGCATTTGATCACGCGCCACTGTCGCATCGTGATTCCATGATGCGACAGTTCATCGTTTACGGCTTTCTTGTAGCTTCGAGCAGCGATGGCTAACGAGCTAAGTAAACCTTCGAATTCATTCGCGACCATTCTCATGATGAAAATGCCTATCGTTAAGCAACACAGACCGCTTGCTGCCAATCAGGCCGTGATAACCCTGCGTCTGGTGCGCTCAACTGCCAACATCTGCAAGATAAATATGCCCCTCGGACAGGACGAAGCGTCGCGGAGTCCTATTTCGATCCTGGTGGGCCGGATCCACAAGCGCCTGCACGATGCAAACGCTCACCGACTGGTTCCCGCGTGGCGGCCGCGGTTTTCGCTGCCCTTCTTGCCTTATCAATTTTAGAGCGCTACGCTGTCTCCATCTATTACATTTTCGCTGGCAATTTCACGCATTTGGAGACCTTCAACAAAAAGCTACCCGCTCAGAGCGCAAATGCAAAGTTGCGCAAAGTGCTCATCATTGACGACAGCCACTTCTACCTCGGACTAATCCAGTTCTTCATGGACTATGCTGGCCACACTTCCAAGACTGCGCAAACTGCGGATGAGGCCATCACAATCGCGGGAGAGTTCGTCCCTGACGCGGCCCTGCTTAATGTCGAGCTTCCCGACATGGATGGTTTTTCTCTGGCCAGGGCGCTTCGCAGCACATGCCCGCACATTTTCCTAATAGGAATTACCGGGCGCTTTGACGAGGAAAAGTTTCGGCAATCGCGTGAGGCTGGGATCAATCATCATGTCATGAAGCCCATCGACCCGCTCGTTCTTTTTAAGCTTCTTGCATAACGCGACGCCAAAGGCAGCGTTTGCAGCAAATAAAAAGATAATCCGAATTCCGTAATAAAACGGCCTCCCACGCTCGTGGAGAACCATTCAGCCAGGAACTAAGCACCGATGGGTGAGAATTCCCATTCTTAGGAACTCACAGCCTGATAATACTAGAGGTCTTTGGATTTGATCATGGAATTAATCGTCATTGCTACGTCCAAGGTCCCGGTGCTTTCCACCGCATAGCGAATGGCTGCTCAGCCTCAAGTGCCTGGGCCAGCGGTTGCAAAAAGTCGCGCACATGCTCGACCACTTCAAGCAGCGTTGCCGGGGCGTTCACCAGTCGCGACTTTCGCATGAAACCGGCCCATTGGGTCTGCTTGGCCGCATTACTAACGAAAGCCGATGTCCAGGCAACGGGATTGGCCATGATCGCCGTTTGTCGATTGGCGAAGGTCTGGCGAACTGCCTCGCTGAGCGCCGCGCCTTCGAAGTCGAATTGGCGCGAAAGCACCCAGATGTCGTAAAAGTCCTTCATCCGGCTGTTGAGTTCACCCAGTTTGATCATCGCCTCAAATTTCTCAGCAATCGTTGTTTCGCGCGGGTAGCCGAAAAGTCTTGGTGCTTCGAAATCCAACAGCGTTGGATAATCGCTCATCGTAGGCTCTGGCGAAACCACATCGCCGAAACCAATGTCGACCTGCATCGGTAGTCGTGATCGTTGCAGATAGCCGACAAACGTCATTCGCACGCCTTCGTAGTTTGCATCTTCTTTGATTACCTTTCCCTGCACGCTCTGGGCGTCGAACACGACCCCATCGTCATCGACGAGCAGCTCGCACATGTCTTTGAATACCGCGGCGACGGATTCTATGTCATTTGGCATTCGCGCCAGAAAATCGATGTCACGCGTTGGACGGAATGCAGGAGTCTGCCAAGCCACGAGCATCAATGCCCCTTTCAGCACGAATTTGTCTGCATGGGGCGACTTGGTGAGACGGTAGAGCAGTCGCTCCATGGCGTAGTATTGGAGCAGTTCTTGAAAGGGCCTGCCTGTATCCTGTGCCTTCTTCTGGAGCCGGGCGCGAACGGAAGCGGCGATATCCTTCGGTTTCCCTTTCGTCACAGGATCGCCTCCAGATAGGGACGCATTACCGAGTCTACTCGACAGACCTTGGCGTAGCGCAGCAGAGCATCGACTTTCACCTTGCGCCGTTCCCGGTAGAAACGGAGGGCTTCCACGACCGTGTCCATGCCTAATTTGTTCCGGTACTTGAAACAATCGGCCAGTGTCTTCTCGGGATCGTATACGCGCACGGCTGTCCCATCGATCCGTACTTGCTGCACGCCGGCCGTGAACGCCTCGCCGCTGAAGCGGAAGATTCGTAGGGGCGGATAGACGAGGCGCGGCGGCTCGCTATTCCGTGCTATGGCGACGTATATCTCGTGCGGTATCTGCGTTGTCATCTCATGATAAGAAAGCGCCGAGATCAGACACAGCACTCCCCGGGGTACTTTGTGGGCAACAGTGACAAGATCGGGATGGCCTAGCTCGGGTGCATTTTGCAGCCGATAGAGGCCCCGCGAGATCTTTTCGAGATTGCCTGCCTCGACCATCGCGCGCAGCGTGTTCCGGTGAATACCTGCCCGCAGCGCATCCGCCATGCGGATCATTCCGCCGTGGCCGCGAATGGCTTTCTCGGCCCGTGCCGCCGCGTCCGGCCCCGTTGAAGCAAGCTCTTTGGTCATGGTACCAATCCACTCCAATTATCTATATCTGGAGGTATTATGTACCATCCCTGGCCCCGCGTCAAACCAAAAATAGCAAAGTGATTCGGCAAAAGCCAAACACAAGCAGTCGCTGACCTATCCATCTGCATAAAGGGACAGACTCTATCCCCCTATGCCGACTGGCTCATTCCTGCGGCACCTCCCTTCCTTCAAGCAGTTCATGGAATCGCAACCAAAGGGGACCTGCGTCAGGCTTTTTCCATTTCACCGGTCCAACCGCCGGCCATATAGAGCGAGCCGGCAAGTTCGTGCCAGCTTCGCCGTCACTCTACTTGCAATGGCGCGCCATATATTTTCCGCCGGCGGTTGGACCGGCCGTTTCTCCTTTTTGGCTTACGCCCTGCAAAAACCAAAAAGGAGAAACTGAAATGGAAAAAAAGACAATTACGGAACATGACCTGAAGCAATTTACCGGCGACATTGAGCGCTACCATCACTGGTTCAATCGCCGCGTGATCTACACGCCAGGTGTCCAATACTTGGCCGAGCGAGCTCAAGCATACTGGCTACTTGATGCCATCGTCTCGTACTTTGGTAGCAACAAAATGACTAGGGCCTCTCTTTGTGACATGCGTCTTGATGACATGCAGTTTTGGCGGCTCGATGTCCGGGACGACCGTTCGGCCGTCCTCTCTGCTCGCGCCGATTCAGGTGAAGAACCTTTCATCCTCCAATCAATCGAGTACACCGATTTTCCACTCGATTACGTCGACATCTGGGCCGCGTATGACGGCGAGCTCTGGACGCTGTACCTGCCTTCCGAGCATTAAAGTCGCCGCAACACTTAGCGGCCACGTGCACCGCTTTGAGAATGGCAAGTATGTTCGCCGGAAGCTGGAGGGCGTCCCGCGCCGACAACTCAACGAATACGAAACCAAGCGGCTCTGTATAAAAACGGGATTCGTAACAGCAGCATGACGTTGTGGTTGAGGATGCGATCCCGGCGCACCCGCTCGAGCGCCGTCATTACTAGAGGCCGGAAGTCTGGGACGTCGGGTTTGGGACCTTGTCCCTCTTGAACAGTGCGTCTCCACGTTGCAGACCACGCTTGGGGAAGCGGCGGTAGAGCAGCGTTGCGTAATAGCTTGTCTGCAAATGCATTTCTACCGCCACGGCCCAATCGCATTGTCTCGTCCGATACGATTGCGCTTCAGCCGAGTTACTTGGCGCGGCGTCTGTCAATTGCTGAACGACGAATGCGTGATCCATCTTCCGCACCTCTCGACTCTTGGTGTCACTGAACTACCATCCTTGATGTCATCGCCGTATGCCAAATTCTCATCCATGCCTTGTTCGAGCGCGTTCTCGACTAGTGCCTCAAGCTGTGCCATTCGATACGGCTTGGTAAGAAAGGCAAACGCCCCATCCGCATTTCCGGCTGGTGTCGGCACGTCGTGGCCGGAGAAAATGATGCACTGCACGGCATCCTGCGTGCGCTTCAGCCGCTGCATCAGTTCGGTCCCGTCCATTTCCGGGAGGCTCTCGTCCAACAACGCAACCTGAAACTGCCGGAACGTGGCCGCTTCTAACGCGCGACGCGGGTGAGCAACGCCAAGCACCAGAAAGCCTCGCCCCACAAAGAACTTAACCAAGGCTTTGAGTTCGTCGGGGCTGTCTTCGACGATCAATAACAAGCGTTTCATCGATCTCTCCAAGTGTCGACCTGCGCTTCCCACGTCCTACGACGACCGACGAGTTGTGCGCGAACAAGTGCAACTAACAAGGTGCATGGATCCCAATTATCGTGTGCCTCCAGTGGACCACGACGCACAAGCCTCGCCCGCCAACGGAACACGGATCGGCAAATTGCCAGTGGATGGCGTTTATCAATCTGTTGGGTCGCGGAACTGTGCCCAGCGGATAGTCGCGCAGACAACGCGTGCCTCCTGGCTCGCATCATTGCTGATGACTGTGTTCTCAGCGAAGTTGTCTCGACTCCGGCCTTGTTGGAGCAGCGCATCGACCAACCATGCTCAGCCATCGTCCCAGCGAATCTTGTCGTTGCCATGTCCATGGCCGTATGCGCTCGCAGGTTGCCGATCGGCTTGATTTTCGCCGTTCCCGACAGCGACCGGCTTCTTGAATTCAGCAGAAAGCAGGTACTTCGGGTACTTTACTGGTCTCGATTTCTAAAGTAAAGTAGCATCGGCAAGTAAAGTAACTTGCCAAGGAGAAAGCATGGCGACGAAGACTGCAAAGGCCGTAGACACCAGGTCGTCTGCCAGTGAACTTCAGCCCCTCTTGAAGCTTCTGAGTATTTTGTCGAGTCGCTGGACACTCTTAATTCTGCACCGGCTGCATTTCGAGGGGCCGGCTCGATTCGGCGTACTGCGTCGACGGCTGGGCACGATCTCGACGAAAACGCTTACCGAGCGCCTACGGTTGTTGGAAGCCGAGGGTTTGATTTCGCGACACTACGAGCCGACCGTTCCGCCCCAAGTAACATACACGCTAACGAAGCGGGTGGAGGAACTCAAATCCGTAGTGACCGAACTCGATCGCATCGCCGCGGAGTGGTATGGAGCTGCCTAAGATGCTCCAAGGTCGCCGCCCACGGAAAGCGATCGATCCGAAATGTAGCACGAGAATTTGTTTGACATGCTTTCTTGAACATACATCGCAATTCAAGAGGCCGTCACTCGCCACGCGATGTCGCTCAGATTGGGTGATCAACACGGCACGTGGAGAAAGTGCCACCAGCCGAGATTAGCTTTGAGTGTTCTCAACCCTTGGATATTCGCTGCGCTTCATGAGCGACCGCGCGGAAGCGGCAGATTGATTTCGCCTGACGCTTGGATGATTGGGCCACGATTCATTCCTTTCGCCATTCCAATTCGAAAGGGCGCATCTCTAGCTCCGAACTGAGAGTATTTCTGTCCTTCCAACAGCGGCGATCTGGTGCGAGACTGGAATCTGTGCGATGGACACTTGAAAGCTGCGGGCGTTACTCTAGGGCAGGCCGATCGTGATCAAGAACGCACTAAAGTGGTTGATTCGAGTCCTGGTCATTGGAGCCATCGGTGTCGGTGGATACTTGTTCTGGAAGGATTTACAGCCGCGCGGACTAGGCGACGGATATGCTAGCGGCAATGGCCGCATTGAAGCCACGGAGATCGACGTAGCGACCAAACTGGCAGGCCGGGTCGCGGAGCTGATGGTCGATGAAGGTGATTTCGTCACCGTTGGCCAAGTGCTCGGTCAGATGGACACCGACGTCCTCGAAGCCCAATTGGCCGAGGCCAACGCGCAAGTGCAGAAAGCCGAAAACGCGCGTCGGACGGCGGTGGCAATAGTAACTCTCCGGGAGAGCGAGAAGGCGACCGCCGAGGCCGTGGTCGCCCAACGTGAGGCCGAGCTGACCGCGGCACAAAGGCGTTTTGCTCGAACCGAATCTCTGGCCGCACGTAACGTCGCTACTCAGCAGGAATTGGATGATGATCGCGCCACGATGTTGAGTGGGCAAGCGGCCGTCATCGCGGCCAAATCGCAAGTAGCATCCAGCACTGCCGGCATTGAGGCGGCTAGGTCGCAAGTCATCGAAGCTCGGTCGTCGATTGAAGCTGCCCAAGCGGTTGTCAAGCGAATCGTGTCTGATATCGACGACAGCAAGCTCAAGGCGCCCCGTAGTGGTCGGGTGCAGTATCGCGTCGCGGAGGTCGGCGAAGTGCTTCCCGCCGGAGGTACGGTCCTCAATTTGGTCGATGTTGGCGATGTCTATTTGACGTTTTTTCTTCCGACCTCACAGGCTGGTCGAGTTGAGTTGGGACAAGAAGTGCGATTGGTGATCGATGCTGTTCCGCAGTACGTGCTGCCCGCCAAAGTCACGTACGTGGCAAGTGTCGCCCAATTCACTCCGAAGTCGGTCGAGACGGCGAGCGAACGGGAAAAGCTGATGTTCCGCATCAAGGCGCACATTGCTCCTGAACTGCTCAAGGAGCACATGACCC
>CXWJ01014265.1_pt1 | contig 13874 bp, 10 predicted proteins | sample 590841 | NCBI WGS metagenome assembly CXWJ01 (sample SAMEA3498367, study PRJEB10139) | wastewater metagenome | biome: wastewater treatment plant; material: activated sludge | place: Austria | collected 2015-01-21 | reverse complement strand
GCCGGCCGATGGGGCGGTGATCAACCGCATGGGTTTCCCCAACGGCGGCGTGGCCGCGGCCGTGCCCCGGCTGCGGGCCTTAAGCGAGCGGGCGCGCGGCTACGTGGTCGGCGTCAGTCTGGGCAAGCAGAAGGAGACGCCGCTGGAGGAGGCCGCCGGCGACTACGCCGCCGTGATGCGCGCCGTCTACGTCTATGCCGATTACCTGGCCGTCAACGTCAGTTCACCCAACACGCCCGGCCTGCGCGAGCTACAGGGCGGGCGCTATCTGGAGCATCTGCTGCGGGCGCTGGTCGATGAAAACCGGCAGTTGGCCGAGGCGCATGGCCTGACGCCCCGGCCGCTGTGGGTCAAGATCGCCCCCGACGTGACCACGAGCGAGCTTGACGACATGCTGGCCACACTCACCCTGGTCGGCATCGACGGCCTCATCGTCGCCAACACGACGCTGGGGCGTGACGGATTGACCGAGGCGGCGCAGACCGAGGCGGGCGGNNAAGGCGGGCGGCCTCAGTGGGCGGCCGTTGCGCGCGCGAACGCCGGCCCTGGTCGGCCACGTGCGGCGGCAAGCGGGCGATGCGCTGCCCATTATCGGCGTGGGCGGCGTCGCCGATGCCGACGATGCCCGCCGCCTGCTGGATGCTGGGGCGTCGGTGGTGCAGCTCTACACGGCCATGATCTACGGTGGGCCGGGGCTGGCCGGGCGACTCCTGCGCCAATTGGGCGGTCCGGCGCGGCCGTAGCCCGCGCGATCCCCACCGTTGGCCCACTATCGGCCGCCGCTCCATAGCCGTTCAGAGGGAGTACGGTATAATTCGCTCATGCTCCCGCATTCATCGGCTCGTCTGGAAGCTACCGTCACCGGCCTGGTGCAAGGCGTTTATTTTCGTGAATACACCCGGCGGGCAGCGGTTGGCCTGCGGCTTGTGGGATGGGTAGCCAATCGACCCGATGGGGCGGTGCAGGTGGTGGCCGAGGGTGCGGAGTCGGACTTGCGGCAATTGGTCGATTTCCTCCATCGCGGTTCACCTGCGGCGGATGTCGAACACGTGACGACGGAATGGGCCGCCGCCGCGGGCGAATTCAATGACTTTCGAGTCCGTTATTTATGAGCGATACGCGCTGGTTTAGCCGCCACCGGCTGGCCTGGGTTATTCTGACCGGCAGTTTCATCAGTTGCATCCTGCTCACGATCACGGTGCCCCTGGGCATCAGTGCGTTCGTGCAAAAAGCCTCTCGCCTGCTGGAGATCACCGTCCAGGCCAATCAGGGCACGGTCGGCATTGAGGAGGAGAACGGCCCACGCCGCGCCGTGCTGGCCGGCGAATTGCCCCAGAGCGTCGGGCCGCGCAACTCGATTCGCACCGACACCACCGCCTCGGCGCTCCTGACCGTTACGCCGCCCGACCAGCCGGAGCCGCTGGCCCTGATGCAAATCTCCAGCAATTCGATTGTCCAGTTGGCCCAGGCCACGACGCCGCGCTTCGCCCTCAGTAATTCCCCCCACCGGCTGAATCTCGATTTACAGGCCGGGCGTGTGCGTCTCGACATCCCCCCGTTTACGGATCGCGCGCTGGAGCTTAGCGTCACGACGCCCCAAGGCGGGGTCATCTCTATCAAGGAGTGGGGCCGGTACATGCTGGAGGTCAGCAACGACACCACCCAGGTCACTGTCCAGACCGACGGCGCGGCCGACGTCACTGCCCTGGGTCAGACATTGGCGCTGGGGCCGGGGCAGCGGGCGGAGATCGCCGCCGACGCCCCGCCGCAAGGCCCGCTCAATCCGGCCCGCGGCCTCATTCGGAACGGCGATTTTGGCGACGGGCTGGACAACTGGTCATTGTTCGCCTGGCAGGTCGAGCTGCCCGACCAGCCCAAGGGGGAGACGACCGTGCAGCCCAACGACGGCGATCCCTTGCTGCGTTTCGAGCGGGCCGGCATCGGCCACGCTGACGTGCGCCTGACGCAATCGGTCAATCAGGACGTATCGGATTACGAGAGCTTGCGCCTGTCGACCACGCTGCGGGTCGTCGAGCAAAGCCTGGGCGTTTGTGGCGTCCAGGGCAGCGAATGCCCGCTGTTCATCATCGTCAACTACATCGACGATAGCGGCGTCAGTCGCGTCTGGCAACACGGCTTTTTCGCCAACGGAACCGTGGATGATAACCTGACTCCGGCCGCGTGTATCTCCTGCGCCGTCATCCAGCGACCACACGAGCGTGTGCCGTTGGGCCAACTCTACTTCTACGATGTCGATCTGATCCAGGAACTGGCAACCCAGGGGGCGCTGCCGCCGCGCTTCATCGAGAGCGTCACGCTGGTCGGGTCGGGGCACTCGTTTATTACCGAGGTGGCGGACGTGGCGCTGATCGTTGAGTGAGAGAGTGATCAGGTGCGACGCACTTTCCGAAGTGCGTTGCACCTATAGAGCCGGCTAACGCTCAAACCCCAACCCCCGCTGCTTCAACGACACATACCGATTGCGACCAATCACAATATGATCGAGCACGTCCACGTCGAGCAGCTTGCCGGCCTGCACGATCTGGCGCGTCACGTTGATGTCTTCCGGCGAGGGGGACGGGTCGCCGGAGGGGTGATTGTGGGCGATGATGAAGGCCGCGGCGTTCTCGCGGATGGCGGCGCGGAACAGTTCGCCGACGCGGATGACCGACGTGTTGAGGCTGCCGACGTAGATCGTCGGCGTGCGCAAGACCCGGTTGCGCGTGTCCAGCAGGATNNCGGCCGCCTTGGCCGGGCCGACGCCGTGGGCCTCGGTCAGTTCGGTGATCGTCGCCCGCGCCAGACCGGGCAGGTTGTCGAATTGGGCCAATAGCCGCTCGGCCAGCCGTAACACGTTCTCGCCCTGCGAGCCGTTGCGCAGGACGATCGCCAGCAATTCGGCCGTCGAGAGCACTTCCGCGCCGACCTTGATCAGCCGTTCGCGCGGCCGATCATATTCGGCCATATCGCGGATCATCGGCACGTAGAGGATGGCCTGTGGCTCCCGTTCCATACGATTTCCAAGGGTAATGATAGACCTGACAAGTGGCAACCGGCCACCTGTCAGGTCTGGTGCTTACTAAGCGGAAGCGTTACGAATGAGGACGACAAACTCCTCCCACTCTTCGGGGGCCATGTGCAGCGTCACCCCGCCCAGTTCGATGTGGTACATATAGCCGTCTTCTTCCATGCTGCGCCAAACGGCGAAACCATAATCCTCGGTCTCGGCCAATACTTCCGGTTCCACGTCGTGATTGTTGTTCATCAAATCTCCTTGCTTGCGGATTCGTTTCTAATTTAGCTCGGTGCGTTCTTATTGGAGGGCATAGACAATGCCGCCCTCGGTGCCGACGAAGACGACGCCGTCGACCACGGCCGGCGACGACACGCTGGACTCGGCCCGGAATTGCCAGCGCCGGCGGCCGTCGTTGATGTTGACGGCGTGGAGGTTCNNGAGGTTCATATCCTGCCCGCCGACGTAGACCGTCTCGCCGGCGATGGCCGCCGCGCTGAAAATGATGTCTTCCGTCGGATAGGTCCAAAGCAACTCGCCGGATTCGGCCGATACGGCGTACAGATTGTGATCCAGGCTGCCCCAGATCAACTTGTCGCCGCTGACGGCCGGCGCGGAGAAGTTCTCGGCCTGGGTGGAATATTGCCAGCGGACTGTCTGCGTCGCCACGTCGATGGCGTGCAGGATGCCCTTCAGGGAGGTGTCGGTGGTCATAAAATAAACCACGCCGTCGGCGACCACGGGGTCGGCCGTGGGCGAGTGCAGATTCGTCTGGGTGTTGGGGTCATAGCGCCACTGTTCCTCGCCCGTGGCCGCGTCGAGGGCATAGAGGATGCCGTTCGATACCGCCGCGTAGACGATCCCGTCGGCCACGGCGGGGGAGAAGGGCATGTTGGTGTCCGGTTGCTGGAAGCGCCAGCGCTCGGCCCCGTCGGCCGTATCCAGGGCCAGCAGCAGCCCGGCCTCGTTGCCGAAGTAGACCGTATCGCCGACGACGGCCGGCNNGTCGGCCGCATACAGGCCGGTGCGGGCCGGGTTGGCGCGGTGCATGGCGGCGTCGGCCGTGGTTTCGACCGTGCTCGCCCCGCCCTGATTACAGGCGGCCAGCAGCGCTACCCCTAGCGCCAGCGCCGCCAGGACCGAGCGCCGGCGCGCCCGGCCCGTGAACTTGCCATTTGTGATATTTTCCATTAATTACTCCGCCAGGAAGTGGCGCAAGACGGTATGGAGGATACCGCCATTGCGATAGTAGTCCACTTCCACCGGCGTATCGATCCGGCAGATGGTCTCGAAGGTGATGATCCGGCCGTCGGCGAACTCGGCGCGGACGGTGACCGCCTGCCCCGGCTGCAATTCGTCGTTCAGCCCGACCGTGGAGTAGATTTCGTTGCCGTCAAGGCCCAGCGTTTGGGCGTTCTCGCCCGGCCGGTATTGCAAGGGCAGGATACCCATGCCGACCAGGTTGCTACGGTGGATGCGCTCGAAGCTCTCGGCGATGACCAGGCGGATGCCCAGCAGCAGCGGCCCCTTGGCCGCCCAGTCGCGCGAGCTGCCCGTGCCGTATTCGTGCCCGGCCAGCGCCACCAGGGGGGTGCCGCTCTCCTTGTACTTCAGTGAGGCCTGGAAGATGGTCATCACTTCGCCGGTGGGCAGATAGGTGGTCATGCCGCCCTCGGTGCCGGGGGCCATCTGGTTGCGCAGGCGAATGTTGGCGAACGTGCCGCGCGTCATCACCCGGTCGTTGCCGCGCCGCGAGCCGTAGGAGTTGAACTCGCGCGGCTCCACGTCCTGATTCATCAGGTAGTAGGCCGCCGGACTGGTGCGCGAGATGGAACCGGCCGGCGAGATGTGGTCGGTGGTGATCGAATCGCCCACCTTGACCAGCACGCGCGCCCCCTTGATGTCGGTAATGGGCTTCACCTCACGCGCCAGTCCGGAAAAGAACGGCGGTTCCTGGATGTAGGTGGAGGAATGATCCCATTTGTACAGTTCACCGCCGCTCGTGGGGATCAGGTTCCACATCTCGTTGCCGGTGAAGACGTTGCCGTACTGCTCGCCGAACATCTCCGGCGTCAGCGCCTCGGCCATGACGCGCTTGATCTCGGCGTTGCTGGGCCAGATTTCTTGCAGATACACCGGCCGACCGTCCTGATCCGTGCCCAGCGGTTCATTGTACATATCGAGGTCGGTGCGCCCGGCCAGGGCATAGGCCACCACCAGCGGCGGGGAGGCCAGATAGTTGCTGCGCGTGTCGGGATGGACGCGCCCCTCGAAGTTGCGATTGCCGCTGAGCACCGACGAGACGACCAGTTGGCCGTCCTGAATGGCCTGGCTGACCTCATCCGGCAGCGGGCCGGAGTTGCCGATGCAGGTCGTGCAGCCGAAGCCGACGATGTGGAAGCCCAGTTGCTCCAGATAGGGCAGCAGCCCGGCGCGCTTCAGATAATCCTCGACCACCCGCGAGCCGGGGGCCAGACTGGTCTTGACGTAGGGCGGCACGGTCAGCCCGGCCTCGACCGCTTTTTTCGCCAGCAGGCCGGCGGCCAGCATGACGCTGGGGTTCGACGTATTGGTGCAACTGGTGATGGCGGCGATGACCACCGCGCCGTGGCCGATGGCCGTGGTGTGGCCGTTGGCGACTTCGGCCGTGCGCCCCAGATCGTCCTCGGTCAGCCCGAAGCCGCGCGGCCCCACCGGGGCCACGAGGTGCTGGCGGAAGGTGTCCTTCATGTGCTTGAGGGCGATGCGATCCTGGGGCAGCTTCGGCCCGGCCAGACTCGGCTCAATGGTCGCCAGGTCCAACTCCACCATGTCGCTGAATACCGGATCGGGCGTGGTCTCGGTGCGGAAGAGGCCCTGCTCCTTGGTGTAACGCTCCACCAGATCGACCAGCGCCGCCGGGCGGCCGGTGTTGCGCAAATAGTTGAGCGTCTCGTCATCGACGGGGAAGAAGCCGACCGTGGCCCCATATTCCGGGCACATATTGGCGATGGTTGCCCGGTCGGCCAGGGTCATGTTGCCGAGGCCGGGGCCGAAATATTCGACGAACTTGCCGACGACGCCCTTCTTGCGCAGCATTTCGGTGATGCGCAGGACGAGGTCGGTGGCCGTGGCCCCTTCGGGCAGGCTGCCCACGAGGCGCACGCCGACGACGGCCGGGGCCAGCATGTAGATCGGCTGGCCGAGCATGACCGCCTCGGCTTCGATGCCGCCTACGCCCCAGCCCAGCACGCCCAGGCCGTTGATCATCGTCGTGTGCGAATCGGTGCCGACCAGGCTATCGGGGAAGGCCACGCGGTCGTCGCCCTCCGGCTTGCTCATCACCACCTGGCCCAAATATTCCAGATTGACCTGATGGACGATGCCGGTGGCCGGCGGCACAACGCGGAAGTTCTCGAACGCCGCCTGGCCCCACTTCAGGAACTCGTACCGTTCGCGATTACGCTCGAACTCGCGCTCGGCGTTGTAGAACAGGGCGAAGGCCGAGCCGAATTGATCGACCTGCACCGAATGGTCGATGACCAGATCGACGGGCACGATGGGGTTGATGCGGCTGGGCTTGCCGCCCAGGCGGGCCATCGCCGCGCGCATGGCGGCCAGATCGACCACCGCGGGCACGCCGGTGAAATCCTGCAGGATGACGCGGCCGGGCTTGAAGGGGATCTCGAATGACGCGCCCATTTGCGGCGACCAGCGGGCCAGCCGCTCTACGTCGGCGGGCATCACCTCGTAGCCGTCGGCTGTCCGCAACAGGGCTTCCAACAGGATTTTGATCGAGAAGGGCAGACGATCAACGTCGGCCAGACGCGACAATTTGTCCAGTTGGTAATAATGGTAATCCGTACCCTTCAGTTTGGCCCGCGCGCCAAAGCTATCAAACAAACGAGTGGTCATGGTTCTCCTCACGTCGATGGTGTCGCTGGGCGATCTTGTGTGAAATCACGGAGCGACCTTTGTCGTAGAATGCACCTTTCGGCCCTTGCGCCGCGTATTATATGATTGAAGCGAGGCAATTATAGCCCATTTCAGAGGTCTGGTAACGTCACCATTTGCCTATTATGGGCGGATTGCTTCATAATGAAGGCTGCGCGGCGCCTGTCAATGATGCCGGAAGAGGACCGATGATGATCCAAGGAACGAAGCCTGCCACCTTAAAGCATCCCCCCAGCGCGGGCACGGGCATGGGTGGCCGGGAAGAGATTCGCAACCCGTTGCGCTTTTTCCTGTGGCTGACGCAGACCTATGGCGATATTGTCCAATACCGCTCCAGTCTGGAGCCGGCCTATTTGATCAATCATCCCGATTACATCCGCCACGTCCTGCAAGCCAACGGCCAGAATTACAACAAAGATACCTTCCTGAACAAATATATACTGGAATCGCTGACGGGCCAGGGCTTGCTCACCAGCGAAAACCCGCTCTGGCGCGAGCAGCGCCGCCTGATCCAGCCCGCCTTTCACCGCCATAGCCTGCCCGTCTTCGCCGAGTTGATGCAACAGGCCGTGGGGCGCACGCTGGCCCGGCTGGGCGCGGCGGCCGACGAGAACCGGCCGATCAACATCGCCGCCGAGATGATGCATCTGACGCTCGACATCGTGACCGAATCGCTCTTCGGCTTCGATATTACCGAGCGGGCGGCCGAGATCGGCGAGGCGATGAACACGATGACCACCATCGGCAAGCCGCGCCACCGCAAGGTGCGGGCGGCCATCGATCTGCTCGACGTCATCGTCTACGACATCATCAACGACCGCCGCCTGCATCCCGAACGTCACAGCGATGACTTGCTGACCATGCTGCTGGATGCCCGCTACGACGACGGCAGCCCCATGCCCGACCGGCAGGTACGCGACGAAGTCATGTCGCTGCTGGTGGCCGGGCACGAGACGACGGCCAACACCCTCAGTTGGACGTGGTACCTGCTCGACCAGAACCCCGACGTCGTCGTCCAACTGGAAGCGGAGATCGACAGTGTGCTCAACGGGCGCACTCCCGGCGTCGCCGACTTCCCCCGGTTGGTCTACACCGACAAGGTCATCCAGGAAGCGTTGCGGCTCTACCCGTCGGCCTGGTCGCTCAGCCGCCGCGCCCTGGGCGACGACGAGATCGGCGGCTACTATATACCGGCCCAATCGATCGTCGCCATGAGTCCCTACACCATGCATCGCCACCCCGCCTTCTGGGACGAGCCGGAGCGCTTCGACCCGGAGCGATTTACGCCGGAGCGCATTGCCGCCCGGCCGCGCTTCGCCTACTTCCCTTTCGGCGGCGGCGCGCGGCAGTGCATTGGCAATAACTTTGCCATCATGGAAAGCATGATCATCATCCCGGCCATTGCCGGCTGCTACCGGCTGCGGCGCGTGTCGGCCGAGCCGGTCGAGGAACACGCGCTGGTCACCCTGCGACCGCGCGACGGCATCCAGGTCTTCGTCGAAAGACGCCATTGATTCCCGGAGAGTGAAACATTGAAAGTGCTATTTATCGGCGGCAGCGGCATCATCAGTTCGGCCTGCACGGCGCTGGCCGTCGAGCGCGGCATCGATCTCTATCTGCTCAACCGCGGCCGGACGGCCACGCGGCCCATCCCCGCCGCGGCCCATATCCTGAACGGCGACATCCGCGACCCCGCTTCGGCCGCCGCCGCGCTGGGCGATCACCGCTTTGACGTGGTGGTCGACTGGATCGCCTTCACGCCCGACCACATCGCCACCGATCTGGCTCTGTTGCGCGGCCGGGCGGGGCAATTCGTCTTCATCAGTTCCGCCTCGGCCTATCAAAAGCCGCCGGCGCGCCTGCCCATCACCGAGGAAACGCCGCTCGATAACCCGTTCTGGCAATACTCGCGCAACAAGATCGCCTGCGAGGAGATGCTGCTGGCCGCCCAGCGGGACGAGGGCTTGCCCGTCACCATTGTCCGGCCGTCCCACACCTATGACCGCACGCTGCTGCCCTTCCACGGCGGCTACAGCGCCCTCGACCGGCTGCGGCGCGGCAAGCTCCTGCTCGTCCACGGTGACGGCACGTCCCTGTGGACGCTGACCCACCACCGCGACTTCGCCCGCGCCTTTCTGGGGCTGCTGGGCGAGCCGCGGGCGCTGGGCGAGGCGTACCACATTACCGGCGATGAATGGCTGTCGTGGAACGACATCGCCCGCCAACTGGCCGCCGCCGCCGGGGTCGAACCCCACATCGTCCATGTGCCCTCCGACACCGTGGCCCGCTTTGACCCCGGTTGGGGGGATAGCCTTTTGGGCGACAAGTCCCATTGCTCTATCTTCGACAACAGCAAAATTCGTACCATCGTGCCCGACTTCCGGGCCGAAATTCCCTTCGCCGAGGGCGCGCGGGAGATCGTCGCCTGGTACGACGCTCACCCCGAACGGCAGACGGTCGACGCCGCGTTCGAGGCCCTGACCGACCGCATCATCGCCGCCCAATTGGCCGCCCGGCCCGCATAATATGAATCCATTCCATTGGCTTTTTGACAAGTTCTACCCGCTCATCCGTTTCGTCTACGAGCGCCTCGGCGGCCACCGCTGGTTCGACAAGGTTGGGCCGCAGCTGTGGCTGGGCGGCGCGCCGACGTATGAGCGCGACTACCAGTTCCTGCTCGATAACGGCATCACCGCCGTGCTCGACATGCGCGCCGAACGCGAGGGTGACCGCGCCTTCTACGACCGCCACGGCATCAACTACCGCCGGCTGGAAGTGCTCGACGCCACGGTTCCGGCCGACCCGTATCTGAGCGAAGGCGCGGACTGGATCGACGAACAGATCGAGGACGGCCGCACCGTGCTGGTCCATTGCGCCAAGGGGCGCGGCCGGTCGGCCACACTCGTCGCCGCCTATATGATGCGCCACGAAGAGTTGCCCTACGACGCGTGCCGCGACCTGATGAAAGAGGCCCGGCCCCTGGTGAAACTTGAAGATCGCCACCGTCGCCGCCTGGAGGCGTGGCACGGCCGCACCCAATCCGGCGAGGTCAAACAATGAGTTATCTACCCCGCGCCACCCGGCCCGCGCCATCGCTGGCCGTCGCCCAACGCTCGCTCGGCGACCCGTCGCTGCGCTATCCGCTCTGGCCGCCGCTGCTAGAGGGCTGCCCGCAAACGAGCACGGCCGATCTGCAATACCCGTTGGTGCTGGATTACGACTATGCCGCCGTGCCGCCCGATTTCTTCGGCCGCGACCCCTACGCCGGCATCTGGCGCTGGGCGGAACTGTTGCCGCCGCTGGCCCCCGGCCTGTCGATGGGCGAGGGGGGTACGCCGCTGGTGGCCGCGCCGGGCCTGGCCGCGTGGGCCGGCTTCGACGGCGAGGTTTACATAAAGGACGAAAGCCGCAACCCGACCGGCAGCCACAAGGATCGCTTGAACCTGGGCGCGGTCAGTTCGGCCGTGCTCAGCGGGGCGCCGGGCATCGCCGTGGCCTCGTCGGGCAACCACGGCGCGGCGGCGGCGGCCTATGCCGCCCGCGCCAGGCTGCCCTGCGTGTTGTTCATCACCGAGGGCACCGAGCCGCACCTGCTGCGCATGGTCGCCGCCTATGGCGCGGCCATCGTGCCCCTGCCCCGGCCAGCGCGGCGCGTCCTCATGGCTGAACTCGTCCACCGGGCGGGCTACATGCCGGTCAGCAGCATCACCGCCACCCACACCGGCCACCCCTTCGGCCCGGAGGGGTACAAGACCATCGCCTGGGAGCTTTTCCGGCAGTTGGGCGACCGGCTGCCGGCGGCTGTCTTCGTGCCCACGGCCTACGCCGAACTGCTCTACGGCGTCTGGCTGGGCTTCAAGGATTTGCAGCGCGTGGCCGGAGTCGGGCCGCCGCCGCAATTGATCGCCTGCGAACCGGCGGCGGGCGCGCCATTGCGGGTGGCATTGGCCGCCGGGCGGCCGGTGGTGCAGGTCGATGAAGCCCCCACGGCCGCCTATAGCATCGTCGTCGGGGCCAACAGCTACCGCGGCGTGCTGGCCGTGCAGGAGAGCGAAGGGGACGCGCTGGCCCTGACCGATACCGAAATCGCCGCCGCCCAAACCGCGCTGGGGCGCGAGGGGCTATGGGCCGAATTCTCCGGCGCGGCTGGGGCGGCGGGGTTGCGCCAGGCGGCCGCGGCCGGACTGCGCTTCGATGGCCCGGTGGTGTGCCTGATGACCTCATCCGGCTTCAAGGATCAGGGCTTGCCCGCGCCAACCCTGCCGCCCGTGGCCCCCACCTGGGAAGCTGTTCAGCGCACACTCCACGAGGTCTACGATATTTCCGTTTAGGAAGAGAATCCACAGATTACACAGATTTCACAGATTGATTTCCTATGTCCGCCGAACACGTCACCCCCAGCCGCCAGCAATACCTCGATGTGCGCGCCCAACACCCGGACGCCATCGTCTTTTTTCGCATGGGCGACTTCTACGAGACGTTCGACGAGGACGCCGCCACCGTGGCCCGCGAGCTTGATCTGGTGCTGACCAGCCGGCCGATGGGCAAAGAAAACCGCGTACCGATGGCCGGTGTGCCCCACCATGCCGCCGAAAACTATATCGCCCGCCTCATCGCCAAGGGCTACAAGATCGCCCTGTGCGAGCAGGTCAGCACCCAGTTGGTCAACGGCCTGATGCCGCGAGAAGTGGTGCGCGTCTTCACTGCCGGCACGGTGGTCGAGACGGGGATGCTGGAGGCCGGGCGCAACAACTATCTGGCGGCCGTCGTGCTGGACGACGGCCGCGCCGGGCTGGCCTACGCCGACATCACCACCGGCGAATTCGCCGCCGTCCAACTGCCCGATCTGCGCGCTTTGGCCGGCGAATTGGCCCGCCTGGCCCCGGTCGAGCTATTGGTGGCCGAGGAGATGGCCGTCGATTTTGCCGCCGTCAAGACCATCAGCCGGCTGCCCGCCCGCCGCTTCGACCTGGGGCTGGCCCGCCAGACGCTGCTGCGCCACTTCGGCGTGACCACGCTCGACGCCTTCGGCATCGAGCACAAGCCGCTGGCGACCCGCGCCGCCGGGGCCATGCTCCACTACCTGCAAGAGACGCAACGCGGCAGCGTGGGCCAGATGCAACGGCTGACGACCTACACCACCGACGGCTACATGGCCCTCAGTGAGGCCACGCGGCGCAACCTGGAACTGACCGAGAGCGACACCAACGGCCGCGACGGGACGCTGCTGTCCATCCTGAACAAGACGGTGACGGCGATGGGCGCGCGGCTGCTGCGCCAACGCCTGACGCAACCCCTGCTGAATCGTGATGCAATCGACCGGCGGCTCGATCAGGTCGAGACGCTGGCCGGCAACGCCCGGCTGCGGGCGGAGTTGCGGGCGGCGCTGAAGGGCTTGCCCGACCTGGAGCGGCTGATCAACCGCGTGCTGGGCGGCCGAGCCACACCGCGCGACGTGGAACAGATCGGTCTGGGGCTGGCGGCCGTCGGCCGCGTCCGTGGTCTTATTGCCGATGTCCCGGCCCTCAGCGCGGCCGAGGCCCGCCTCGACCCGTGCGCCGAGGTCGTGGCGACGATTGGCCGGGCATTGCGCGACGATCCCCCGGCCAACGTCAACCGTAGCGGCTTCGTTCGCCCCGGCTTTTCGGCCGAACTGGACGGCGTGGTCAACACCTCGGCCCACGCCCGCGAATGGGTGGCCGACCTGGAGCCGCGCGAACGGGAGCGGACGGGTATCCCGTCGCTCAAGGTCGGCTTCAACAAGGTTTTCGGCTACTACCTGGAAGTGACCCACGCCAACACCAAGCTCGTGCCCGGCGATTTCATCCGCAAGCAGACGCTGACCAACGCCGAGCGCTACATCACGCCCGAACTGAAAGAGTACGAGACGCTCATCCTCAACGCCGAGGAGCGCATCCTGCAAATCGAGCGGCGGCTGTTCGCCGAGTTGACCCAGTTCGTCGGCGGCTTCGGCGAGCGCATCCTGGCGACGGCCGCGGCGCTGGCCGAACTGGACGTGGCCGCGGCCCTGGCCGAGGTGGCGGCCTTGAACGCCTACGTCCGCCCCGTGTTGACCGACGGCATCGGCCTGCATATCGAGAACGGGCGGCATCCCGTGGTGGAAGGCGCGCTCGGCCGCGGCGGGGTGGCCGGCGCGCCGCGTGGGGCGCGCTTCGTGCCCAACGATGCCCACTTCGACGACGCCTCGCTGATCCAGATCATCACCGGCCCCAACATGAGCGGTAAATCAACCTATTTGCGACAGGTGGCGCTCATCGCCCTGATGGCCCAGATCGGCAGCTTCGTCCCCGCCTCGTCGGCCACCATCGGCCTGGTCGACCGCATCTTCACCCGCATCGGCGCCCACGACGAACTCCACGCCGGGCGCTCGACGTTCATGGTCGAGATGGTGGAGACGGCCGAAATCCTCCACCACGCCACCCACCGCTCGCTGCTCATCCTGGATGAGATCGGCCGCGGCACCAGCACCTATGACGGCATGTCGCTGGCCTGGGCCATCGTCGAGTTCCTGCACAACCATCCGCGCCTTAATCCGCGCACCCTCTTCGCCACCCACTACCACGAGTTGATCGGCCTGGCCGACCTGCTGCCCAACGTCGCCAACTACAACGTCGATGTCGCCGAGGAGGGGGGCGAGGTGACCTTCCTGCACCGCATCGTGCCCGGCGGGGCGGACCGCAGCTACGGCATTCACGTGGCCCAACTGGCCGGACTGCCGCGCGACGTGATCCTGCGGGCCAACGAAATCCTGAAAGACCTGGAGCGCCACGCGCCGACGGCGGCCGTCGAGCCGAGCCGCCTGTCGACCGGCCAGCAAATCGCCCTCTTCCCCGAATCCAGCCCCATCCTCGATGAGTTGGCCGCGCTGGACGTCAACGCCCTGACGCCGTTGCAGGCCATCAACAAG
>CXWJ01008058.1_pt1 | contig 13887 bp, 13 predicted proteins | sample 590841 | NCBI WGS metagenome assembly CXWJ01 (sample SAMEA3498367, study PRJEB10139) | wastewater metagenome | biome: wastewater treatment plant; material: activated sludge | place: Austria | collected 2015-01-21 | reverse complement strand
AGGTGCGCGGGGTGCGGTTCGGGCTCAGCCTGGCGTTCAACGGCGTCGGCTTCCTCGTGCTGTACACCGTGCAGGCGCTGATCATCGCGCTGGTCGCCTACCTGGTCACCGGTCAGGCCCCCGACATCGGCCGATCCACCTGGGCGGTCTTGCTTGCCACCGCGCCGCTGGTGTTCGGCTTCTTCGAGTTCATCCCGTACCTCGGCCCGGGCATCGCGCGCATCCTGCAGGCCTGGGGGCTGATCGCGCTGTGGGTGATCGTCGAGGTCCGTTACCAGGTCAGCCACTGGACGGCGCTGCTGATCATCGCGGTCGGCTGGGCCGCGATGCAGCTGGTCTCCTGGCTGCTCGCCCGTCCGATCGCGGCGCTGGGACGGACGGTCTGGCGGCTCACCACGGGCCTGCCCACCATGATCACCGCGAGCGATCTGCTGGCCGGCCACATGTTCAGCCCGGTCGAGGTCGACCTCGGCCTGCCGCAGGAGCGTGCCTCATGATCGGGTACCTCCTCCTCGCCATCGGGGTGGTCATCTTCCTGGCGCTGCTGTACGGCCCGCTGGAGTCGCTGGGCTGGTGGCGCGCGAAGGGCGCCGAGGAGGTGCCGGACGAGGCGCGGAAGCTCCTCGCGCAGGCCCCGGCCGGCGACAAGCCGGCCTACGAGCACTACGTGATCTACCTCTCCGGCATCGGCGCCATCGACCCGACCAGCATCCCGAAAGAGGAGATCCCGCTCCCCGAGGGGCTGGCGCGGCGGCTGCCGACCTTCTGCGTCGCCCGCGACGTCTTCCCGTACTCGGTCGACAACAACGGGCTCACCGCGCAGCGGGTGCTGGCCGGCCTATGGCGCCAGGTGGCGAAGCTGCGGATCGCCAAGCCGGAGAGCATGCTCACCCTGCTGGTGAACGCCCGGAACGCGATTCAGGTGCTGGTGTGCGCCGACCGCCGGTACGGCCCCACCTACAACATCGGCACCGCGCGAGAGGTGATCCGGTGCCTGCGCCGCCACGGCTACCCGTTCGGCAGCGGCGTCCCGGTGACCCTGCTCGGTTGGAGCGGCGGCGCGCAGATCTCCCTCGGCGCCGCCAACTACCTGAGCATGGTCGACCTCCCGTTGCGGGTGATCTCGCTGGGCGGCGTCTTCTCCGACGACACCGGGCTCGACCGGCTGCAGCACTTCACCCACCTGCGCGGCAGCAAGGACCCGCTGGAACGCCTCGGCCGGATCATCTTCCCCGGACGCTGGCCCTGGGCCGTCGGCTCACCCTGGACGCGGGCCAGGGACGACGGACGCTCGGAGGTCATCGTGCTCGGCCCTATGGTGCACACCAACGCCAAGAACTACTTCGACCACGACACCATCGCCCCGGACGGCCGCAGCTACTTCGAGGTGACCGCCGACGCCATCGAGGCCATCCTCACCGGCCAGCCCGTCAAGGTAGTCGAGGAAGCCGGCCCCTCGGCCGACTGACCCTCACTCCGTCATCCCCGCGCAGGCGGGGATCTCGGTGGGACGTGCTGCGGGATTCCCGCCTTCGCGGGAATGACAGATTTGCGTGGCGGGGAATGGCGAACTGGGTTGCCATCCAAGGGTTCAATCCGGGACGTCCCACCTGGGGCGGGTAGCCCGCACCCCTTAGGCTTGCGGCGTGACGCAGTGGTTCACCGAGACCTTCCGGGCAGAGTTCGACAAACAGGCCGAGCAGCTGGGACGCATCAACCTGGCCATCTTCGGCAAAACCGGGGTCGGCAAGTCCACCCTGGTGAACGCGATCTTCGGCGAGCCGGTGGCCGCCACGGGGATCGGGGCGCCGGTGACCATGGGCTCGCACGTCTACCTCGACAAGCGGGGCAGCCTCGGCGTGATCGACACCCGCGGCCTGGAGATCGGCAAGGACGACGCCGAGATCATCAAGGAGGTCACCAAGGCGGTCAAGGAGAGCCGCGGCAAGCCGATCGACGAGCAGGTGCACGTCGCCTGGTACTGCGTCCGCGGCATGGACCGCCGTTTCGAGGAGGTCGAGGAGAGGTTCATCCGCACCCTCGCCGACCTCGATCTGCCGGTGGTGGTCGTCCTCACCCAGGTGCCCATGCGCGAGGGCCAATACCACCCGGACGCGATCGAACTCGCCCGGCAGATCCAGGCGAAGAACCTGCCGATCGTCGGCGGCCGTCCCTTCATGACCTATGCGATGAGGGACCAGTTCACCGGTCAGCCGCCTCACGGCTTGATGGACGTCCTGCAGGCCACCTTTCACGTCGCTCCCGAAGCGGTCCAAGCGGCGCTCGCGGCGGCCCCGGCGATCGATCTGGGGCTCAAAGCGTCGCAATCCCACAAGTTCATAGCCGCCGCCACCGCGGCCGCCGCGGCCAGTGCCGCGGTGCCGATCCCGTTCAGCTCGGCGGCGATCCTGGTGCCGATCCAGCTGGGCATGATGGCCCGGCTGGCCCAGCTGCACGGCATGCCCTTCGAGCGGGCCGCGGTGCTGGCGATCGCCTCCACCTCGATCGCCACCTCGGCCGGACGGGCCGCGGCCGCCAGCCTGCTGAAGTTCATCCCCGGCGCCGGGACGGTCGCCGGCGGCGTCATCAACGCCTCGGTCGCCTCCGGCTTCACCCTGGCGATGGGGGAGGCCTGGCTGGTGGTCTGCCAGCGCGCCGCCAACAAGTCGCTGCCGACCGTCAACGGCGTGCTCGACACCAACGCCATCAAGCAGATCTTCGAGCAGGAGCTCGCCAAGCGCCTGCCCCGCATCCGCCAGCGCGACTGAGCTCGCCGCAATGGTTCGACCATTTTGAGCGTGATCTGACCGATCGTCTCAGGGGCCGGAAGATTCCGTCCCAGTTCGTCTGGAAATCTTTCGAATACGACACCCCGTAGTACAGATTCTGGGAGGATTGCTCCCATGAGTCAGCGAACCATTGGCGTGACCGAGCTCGTCCTCCGAGACGCCCACCAGAGTTTGATGGCCACCCGGATGGCGCTTGAGGACATGGTCGATGCCTGTGCAGACATCGACCAGGCCGGCTTCTGGAGCGTCGAGTGCTGGGGTGGGGCCACCTACGATTCCTGCATCCGGTTCCTCAACGAGGATCCCTGGGTGCGGCTTCGGACCTTCCGCGAGTTGATGCCGAACTCCCGCCTGCAGATGCTGCTGCGCGGCCAGAACCTGCTCGGCTACCGCCACTACCAGGACGAGGTCGTCGACCGGTTCGTGGACAAGTCCGCCGAGAACGGCATGGACGTCTTCCGCGTCTTCGACGCGCTGAACGACCCGCGCAACATGGCGCAGGCGATGGCGGCGGTCAAGAAGACCGGCAAGCACGCCCAGGGCACGATCTGCTACACCATCTCGCCGCTGCACACCGTCGAGGGTTACGTGCACCTTGCCGGCCAGCTGCTCGACATGGGCGCCGAATCCATCGCGCTGAAGGACATGGCCGCCCTGCTGCAGCCGCAGCCGGCCTACGACATCATCCGCGGCATCAAGGAGACCTACGGCGAGGACGTCCAGGTCAACGTCCACTGCCACTCCACCACCGGCGTCACCCTGGTCACGCTGATGAAGGCCATCGAGGCCGGCGCGGACGTCGTCGACACCGCGATCTCGTCCATGTCGCTCGGCCCGGGCCACAACCCGACCGAGTCGCTGGTGGCGATGCTGGAGGGCACCGAGTACACCACCGACCTGAAGGCCGACAAGCTGATCGCCATCCGCGACCACTTCGCGAAGGTCCGCCCGAAGTACAAGGCCTTCGAGTCGGCCACCCTGGTGGACACCGACATCTTCTCCAGCCAGATCCCCGGCGGCATGCTCTCCAACATGGAGAGCCAGCTGAAGGCGCAGGGCGCCGGCGACCGGATCAAGGAAGTGATGGAGGAGGTGCCACTGGTGAAGGCCGACTCCGGCCACCCGCCGCTGGTCACCCCGTCCTCGCAGATCGTCGGCACCCAGGCGGTGTTCAACGTCCTGATGGGGAAGTACAAGGTGCTGACCGGCGAGTTCGCCGACCTGATGCTCGGCTACTACGGCGAGTGCATCGGCGAGCGCAACCCCGAGGTGATCGAGATCGCCCGGGCGCAGGCCAAGAAGGAGCCGATCACGGCCCGTCCGGCTGACCTGCTGCCGCCGGAATGGGACAACCTGGTCGCCGAGGCGTCGAAGCTGGACGGCTTCGACGGCAGCGACGAGGACGTCCTCACCTACGCGATGTTCCCCGGCGTCGCGCCCGGCTTCCTCGCCGCCCGCAGTGAGGGCCCGAAGAACGTCGGCAAGACCGAGGAGGAGCTCAAGGCCGAGGCCGATGCGGCCAGCGGCGCCGCCAACGCGGTGCGCGGCCCGATCAAGTACAAGGTCTCCCTGGGCGGACGCGACCACAGCGTCACCGTCGAGATGGCGTGAGGAAGAAGGACATGGCAACCAAACCACTTTCCATGAAGAAGCGGGTCGAAGCCCTCGACAAGGCCCGCGCGAAGGCCGTCCAGGGCGGCGGCGAGGCACGGCTGGAGAAGCAGCGGGCCGCGGGCAAGCTGACCGCCCGCGACCGGATCGGCGAACTGGTCGACGCTGACTCCTTCCAGGAGGTCGGGCTGTTCCGCCGGAACCGCACGGTCACCTTCGGGATGGACACCGCCGACATGCCCGCCGACGGCGTCGTCACCGGCACCGGAACCGTGCTCGGACGCCCCGTGCACCTGGCCAGCCAGGACTTCACCGTGATGGGCGGCTCGGCCGGCGAGACCCACTCGATCAAGGTCGTGCAGATGATGCAGGGCGCGCTGGAGAACGGCACCCCTTTCGTCTTCATCAACGACTCCGGCGGCGCCCGCGTCCAGGAGGGCATCGACTCGCTCTCCGGCTACGGCCAGGTGTTCTACGCCAACGTCCTGCTCTCCGGAGTGGTGCCGCAGATCTCGATCATCGCCGGCCCCTGCGCCGGCGGCGCGGCCTACTCCCCGGCGCTGACCGACTTCGTCATCCAGACCCGCAAGGCGCACATGTTCATCACCGGGCCGAGCGTGATCAAGCAGGTCACCGGTGAAGAGGTCACCCAGGACGCCCTGGGCGGCGCCGACGCCCACATGGCGGTCTCCGGCGTCAACCACTTCGTGGCCGACGACGACGAGCAGGCCATCCTGATCGCTAAGAAGCTGCTCAGCTTCCTGCCGCAGAACAACACCGAGGATCCGCCGATCGTCGAGGGCGAGTACGACGTGGAGTTCGACGACAAGCTGGCCGACATCGTCCCGGTGGACGGCAAGCAGGGCTACGACATCCGCGAGGTGATCGGACGGATCGTCGACCACGCCGACTTCCTCGAGGTGCAGGCCGGCTACGCCCGGAACATCGTGGTGGGCTTCGGCCGGGTCAACGGCNNGGTGGACGTCCCGGGCTACCTGCCCGGCGTCGCCCAGGAGCACGGCGGCATCATCCGCCACGGCGCCAAGATGCTGTACGCCTACTCGGCGGCGTCCGTCCCGAAGATCACCGTGGTGCTGCGCAAGGCCTACGGCGGGGCGTACATCGCGATGGCTTGCAAGGATCTGGGCGCCGACAAGGTCTTCGCCTGGCCGACCGCGGAGATCGCGGTGATGGGCGCGGACGGCGCGGCCGAGATCGTCTTCCGCAAGGAGATCGCGGCGGCCGAGGATCCGGTGGCGAAGCGGGCCGAGCTGGTCGAGGAGTATCGCAACACCTTCTCGACCCCGTTCATGGCGGCCTCCCGCGGGCTGGTGGACGACATCATCGATCCGGGCGAGACCCGCGGCAAGATCGCCGCGGCGCTGGAGCTGCTGCAGGCCAAGCGCCTGCTGCGTCCGGCGAAGAAGCACGGCCTCGGCCCGGTGTAAGGGGTTAGCTGATGTCGCAGGACGCCGAACTGCTCGACCTCGTGAAGTCGCTCACCGAGCGAATCGAGGGCCTGGAGCTGAAGATCAAGACGCTGGAGCTGAAGACCGCCGACGTCCCGGAGGAGGCGATGGTGGCGATCGCCGCCGCGGTGGCCGCCTACTTGGGGCACCGGGCCAAGCGTCGCCAGCGTCACCTGACCACCGGACGGAACTGGACGTCGGCCACCCGGCGCTCGCAGCTGTCGCACCACCCGACCTACACCCGCTGAACGGCGCGGAAGGAAAGCCATGAAACTGAAAGTGACCGTCAACGGGATCCCCTACTCCATCGAGGTTGAGGTCGAGGAGGAGGAGCAGGTAGGCATCGGCCAGATCGTGATCGGCGGCGCCGCCGGCGCCATCACCACCCCGACCACCGCCTCGGTGCAAGGCGCCTCCTCGAACGCCGTGGTGGCCCCGCTGGCCGGCTCGGTCTTCAAGATCCTGGTCGAGGAGGGCGACGAGATCGAGGCCGGCCAGGTGCTGCTGGTGCTGGAGGCCATGAAGATGGAGACCGAGATCACCGCCCCCAAGGCCGGCAAGGTCGGCGCCATCCTGGTCGACAAGGGCACCGCCGTCCAAGGCGGCCAGGCCCTGATCGAACTCGTCGAAGCCTGATCGAAGCCGTTGTGGCCCGTCCCCCGGGGCGGGCCACAGCCGNNGCCATGCCCGCCCGTTCCTCTGCCCCACCCCCGCAAGGTGTGGCTGAACCCCCGCTGTCGGCGATTCCGCCACACCTTGTGCGGGAACTGAGGCCACGGCGATCGATTCCTGGGCTGTGTTCCGATTTCGATAGCCGCCCCCGGCCAGCGCCGCTAGGCTCGGGGACATGACTGCGACGTTGATCCTGCTTCGCCATGGCGAGAGCGAGTGGAACTCCAAGAACCTGTTCACCGGCTGGGTGGACGTCAACCTGAACGAGAAGGGCGTCGGCGAGGCCAAGCGCGGCGGCGACCTGCTCAAGTCGGAGGGCCTGCTGCCCGACGTCGTGCACACCTCAGTGCTGCGCCGGGCCATCCAGACCGCCAACCTGGCGCTCGACGGCTGTGACCGGCACTGGATCCCGGTCCGCCGGCACTGGCGGCTCAACGAGCGTCACTACGGCGACCTGCAGGGCAAGGACAAGGCGCAGACCCTGGCCGAGTACGGCGAGGAGCAGTTCATGCTGTGGCGCCGCTCCTACGACACCCCGCCGCCGCCGCTGTCGCCGGAGAACACCTACACCCAGTTCGACGACCCGCGCTACGCCTTCCTGCCCAGCGAGGCTCGTCCGCTCACCGAATGCCTCAAGGACGTCGTGATCCGGATGCTGCCGTACTGGTACGACTCGATCGTCCCGGATCTGCGCGCCGGCAACGTCACCCTGGTGGCCGCCCACGGAAACTCGCTGCGGGCACTGGTCAAGCACCTGGACGGCATCAGCGACGCCGACATCGCCGGGCTGAACATCCCCACCGGCATCCCGCTGCTCTACGAGCTGGACGACGACCTGCAGCCGACCACCCCCGGTGGCCGCTACCTCGACCCGGACGCCGCCGCGGCCGCCATCGAGGCAGTCAAGAACCAGGGCAAGAAGTAGTTCAACGCAAGAAGGCCGGCCCCGCGGGGCCGGCCTTTCTGCATTCCAGAGTCAGGCGGACGGCCAGTTCTCGCCCTCGGGGAGGAGGCCGGTCACCACGTAGATCACCCGGGAAGCCATCAGGACGGCGTGGTCGGCGATCCGCTCGTAGTAGCGGCCCAGCAGGGCGACGTCCACCGCGGCCTCGACGGTGTACGGCCAGTCCTTGCTGAGCAGGACGCGGAACTGGCTCTTGCGCAGTTCGTCCATCTCCTCGTCGGATTCGGCCAGCTTGCCGGCGTCGTGGGCGTTGCGCTCGCTCAGCGAGCGGGCGGCGGTCGCCACCATCTCGTCGGCCACCCGCGCCATCAGCGTGAAGTTCGGCACCAGGCCCTCGGGAACCGCATGCTCGGGGTAGCGCAGCCGGGCGATCTTGGCGATGTGGGCCGACAGGTCGCCCATCCGGGCGAGGTCGGCGACCATCCGCATGGCGGCGACCACCGTCCGCAGCTCGCCGGCGACGGGCGCCTGCCGGGCGAGCAGCGAGAAGCACCGGGTCTCCAGCTCGTCGTGCAGGGCGTCGATCCGGGCGTCGGCCGAGATCACCTCCTCGGCGGTCGCCAGGTCGGCGCCGAGCAGCGCCGCGGTCGCGTCGCGCAACGCGGCCTGCACCAGGCCGGTCATGTCGACCAGGTCATCGACCACCGAGTCGAGTGCTTCGTGATAGCTGTCACGCATACCGGATGTTCCTCCTGCTGTGGGGTGCCCGAAGGCCACTGGGCACCACCCTAGAGACTCGATCGGCCGGACCGGGGCGACTGAGCCAACAACAGGTGAACAGCCGGTGAATCTTGATCACGCCTGCGCTCAGACCCCCGCCGGACGCCCGATGCGCCGTCGCGTGGCCTCTAGACTCCCAGCCATGACACCGATCGCCTGGGCGCTGCTGGGTGTCGTGGTGGGCTTTGCGCTGGGCGCCGTCGCGGTGTGGTGGACCGCCCGTCCGCAGGCCCGCACGGCCCAGGACGTGGGCTTGGCGCAGTCCCGCCTGCAGGCGGTGGTCGACAGCCTGCGCGCGGTGGTGGTGATCCTCAACCCGGACGGCTCGGTGGCCGCCTCCAGCCGCATGGCCCGCACCATCGGCCTGGTGCGCGCCACCCTGCTGCAGTCAGACGCGGTCGTCCGGCTCGCCGCCGAGGTCTCCGGCACCGACCGCACGGCCACCGTGGACGTCGACCTGCCGCGCACCCAAAGCCAGCCGGCGCTCCACCTCCATCTGGACGTGACCGCCCTGCCCGACGGCGGGGTCCTGGTCTTCGGCGAGGACCGGTCGGCGCTCGAGCGGTTCACCGCGACCCGGCGAGACTTCGTGGCGAACGTCACCCACGAGCTGAAGACGCCGATCGGCGCCATCCTGCTGCTGTCGGAGGCGATCGAATCCGCCCCGGACGATCCCGAGGCCGTCCAGGACTTCGCCGGCCGGCTGGTCACCGAGTCCGGCCGGCTCAACGATCTGGTCTCCGACATCCTCGCGCTCTCCCGGCTGCAGTCCACCGAGCCGCTGCTGCAGGCCGACCGGGTGCAGATCGACGCCGTGATCGAGGCCTCCATCCAGCGCTGCCGGGCGCAGGCCGCGGCCCAGCAGGTCACCGTCACGGTCGGCGGCGAGCACGGCCTGTGCGTGCTGGGCGACGCCCAGCAGCTGGAGACCGCGGTGACCAACCTGGTCCAGAACGCGATCGCCTACTCCGAGGCCGGCGGACGGGTCGTGGTGACGGCCCGCGCGGACGGCGACGCGATCGCCATCAAGGTCAGCGACAACGGCATCGGCATCAGCGAAGCCGACCTGACCCGGATCTTCGAGCGCTTCTACCGGGTGGACGCCGGTCGCTCGCGGGCCAGCGGCGGCACCGGCCTGGGGCTGTCCATCGTCAAGCATGTCGCGGCCGCCCACGGCGGCGACGTCACGGCTTGGAGCCGGCCGAACCAGGGCTCCACCTTCACCTTGCGACTCCCCTTGGAACAGGACGGATCATGACTCGGGTGCTCATCATCGAGGACGAATCCAACTACCGCGAGACGGTGGCCTTCATGCTGCGGCGAGAAGGCTTCGACGTCACCGAGGCCGCCGACGGCGCGGCCGGGCTGGCCAGCTACGCCCGGACGGGCGCCGACCTCGTGCTGCTCGACCTGATGATGCCCGGCCTGCCCGGCACCGAGGTCTGCCGGCAGCTGCGCGCCACCAGCAACGTCCCGATCATCATGGTCACCGCGCGCGACTCCGAGATCGACACCGTGGTGGGCCTCGAGCTCGGCGCCGACGACTACATCACCAAGCCGTTCAGCCATCGTGAGCTGGTCGCCCGGATGCGCGCCGTGCTGCGCCGAGGCGCCGATCTGGATCTCACCCCCGACGTGCTGGAGGCGGGCGGCGTCCGGATGGACGTGGAGCGCCACGAGCTGACCGTCCGCGGCGAGCCGGTGAAACTGGCGCTGAAGGAGTTCGAACTGCTCGAACTGCTGCTCCGCAACACCGGACGGGTGCTCACCCGCGGCCAGCTGATCGACCGCGTGTGGGGCCCCGACTACGTCGGCGACACCAAGACCCTGGACGTGCACGTCAAACGGCTGCGCGGCAAAATCGAGGAGGATCCGGCCGATCCCCAGCTGCTGCTGACCGTCCGCGGCCTGGGCTACCGGTTCGAGGGCTGACACCCGTCCCGGCGTCGCAGGATCGGCCCGGCGACCCTCGCAACCCCAGTAGGGTGGTGGTTCGTGACCGACCTCACCGTCTTCTCCGGGCACGCCCATCCTGCTTTCGCGGAGCGGCTGTGCGAGATCTTGGGCGTGGAGCTCTCGCCCTCGCGGCTCTCCCGGTTCTCCAACGACTGCCTCCAGGTGCAGCTGCGGGCGAACTGCCGCCGTCGGCACGTGTACATCGTGCAGCCGCTGGTCCCGCCGGTGCAGGAGCACCTGATGGAGCTGCTCATGATGGTGGACGCCGCCCGCGGCGCCTCCGCCGCCGAGGTCACCGTCGTCATCCCGCACTACGCCTACGCGCGCTCCGACAAGAAAGACGCCCCGCGGATCTCCATCGGCGGACGCCTGGTCGCCGACCTGATCCACACCGCCGGCGCCAGCCGGGTGCTCACCATGGCCCTGCACTCCCAGCAGGTGCACGGCTTCTTCTCCACCCCGGTCGACCAGCTCACCGCGCTGCCGGTGCTCGCCGACCACTTCCGCAGCCGCGACCTCTCCAACACCGTTGTGGTCTCGCCCGACTTCGGCAACGCCAAGGACGCCGGACGCTTCGCCCGCCTGCTCGGCGTGAGGGTGGCCGCCGGCTCCAAGCAGCGGCTGGCGGACGACCGGGTGGTCATCGACACCATCGTGGGCGACGTCGTCGGCAAGGACGTGATCGTGCTGGACGACGAGATCGCCACCGCCGGCTCGATCATCGAACTGGTGGACGCCGTCCAGAAGTACGAGGTGGGCTCGATCTCGGTGGCCTGCACCCACGGGCTGTTCACCGGCAAGGCGGTGGAGCGGCTCAACGCCCGCGACGACATCGACGAGATCGTCACCACCGACAGCGTCCCCGCCCCGGCCGGGCTCGACCGGCTCACCGTCTGCTCGGTGGCCCCGCTGTTCGCCCAAGCCATCGCGCGGATCGACAGCGGTGAATCGATCAGCACCCTGCTCTCCAGCGACGAGACCCACGGCTGACTCCTGCAATCTGGCCGTGGCTAGCGGAAACGCATTTCGGGACGGGACCCTCCACGTGCTATGATGGGAGACCTGCGAAAGGGGTCAATGTAGATATGACGTTCACGATCGGTGAAACGGTGGTCTACCCCAATCATGGCGCGGCGGTCATCGAAGCAATGGAGACCCGCACCATCAAAGGCGAAGACAAGCTCTATTTGGTATTGCGCATCGTGGGCCAGAACGATCTGGTGGTACGAGTGCCGGCCTGCAATCTCGATCTGGTAGGCGTCCGCGACGTGGTCGACGCCGACGGTCTGGAGCGGGTTTTCGGCGTCCTGCGCGCCCCTCATGCCGAGGAGCCCACCAACTGGTCCCGCCGTTACAAGGCCAACCTCGAAAAGCTCCACTCCGGCAATGTCATGAAGGTCGCCGAAGTGGTGCGCGACCTGTGGCGCCGCGAGCGCGAACGCGGTCTCTCCGCCGGAGAGAAGCGGATGCTCGCCAAGGCCCGTCAGATCCTCGTCTCCGAACTCGCCCTGGCCGAGAAGGTCGCCGAGGATCGCGCCGAGGTCCTGCTGGACGAGGTCCTCGCCTCCTAACCCAACCAACGACAACCGCCCACCGCCCGTCTCGGGCAGGTGGGCGGTTGCGTTGTGAGACCGGGCTTGGCGACAACTTTCGTCACCACAGGCCTTTGGCCGACATATGTGTCGGCCAGAGCCCCTATATGACGGAAGTTGATGGCGCGCTCAGGCGCGGTGGGGGGATTGGCGCAGCTGGGCGGAGTAGACCTCGGTGACCTCGCGGGAGATGCGGGCGGCGGTGAGGCCCAGGGCCTCCAGCAGGCCGGGGCGGTCGCCCTGGGGGAGGAAGTCCTGGGGGATGCCGAACTCGCGCAGCGGGGTGTCGATGCCGGCGGCGCGGGCCTCCTGGGAAAGCCTGGAGCCGAGGCCGCCGGCCAGGCCGCCGTCCTCGATGGTGACCACCAGGGCGTGCTCGCCGGCCAACTGCAGCAGGTCGGGGGAGACCGGCAGCGCCCACACCGGGTCGACCACGGTGGCGGCGATGCCCTGGGCGGCGAGCCGGCGTCCGACCTCGACCGCCAGGCCGCAGAACTGGCCGTAGCCCACCACCAGCACCCGTGAGCCGGGGGCTGAGTCAGCAGAGCCGTCCGGTCCGGTGAAGAGCAGATCCACGCTGCCCCGGGCGTCGAAGCTGGGGATCGGCTCGGGCAGCGCTTCCTTGGAGTAGCGCAGGACGGTCGGCGCGTCGTCCACCGTCACGGCCAGCCGCAGCGCCTGGCAGAGCCGCTCCTCGTCCCGCGGGGCAGCCAGCCGCAGTCCGGGCACCAGGCCCAGCAGGGAGAGATCCCACATCCCGTTGTGGCTGGCGCCGTCCGGCCCGGTGACGCCGGCCCGGTCGAGCACGAAGGTGACGCCCTGACGGTGCAGGGCGACGTCCATCAAGACTTGGTCGAAGGCGCGGTTCAGGAAGGTGGCGTAGACCGCGACCACCGGGTGCAGCCCGCTGGCGGACAGCCCGGCCGCCGAGGCGACCGCGTGCTGCTCGGCGATGCCGACGTCGAAGACCCGGTCGGGGAAGTGCCGCGCGAAGCGATCCAGGCCGGTCGGGTGCAGCATGGCGGCGGTCAGCGCGACCACCCGGTCGTCGGTGGCGCCGATCCGGGCCAGCTCGTCGCCGAAGGCGTCGGTCCAGGTGCGGACGGACGGGTCGGCGAAAGACTCGCCGGTCACCTCGTCGAACTTCCCGACGGCGTGGAACCGGTCCTCCTCGTGCTCCTCGGCGGCGGCGAACCCGCGTCCCTTCTGGGTGATGCAGTGCACCAGGACGGGGCCGTCGAAGCCCTTGGCCTGATGCAGGGCGAACTCCACCGCGTCCACGTCGTGGCCGTCCACCGGGCCAAGGTACTTCAGCCCCAGATCGGTGAACATCCCCTGCGGCACCAGCACGTCGCGGACGCCCATCTTGATGCCGTGCAGGATGCCATAGGCCATCGGCCCGATCTTGGGCAGCGCCTTCACCCGCTCCTTCACCCAGGTGAGGAAGCGTTCGTAGCGCCGGTCGGTGCGGATCGCGGAGAGCTGCTTGCCGAGCCCCTGCAGCTGGGTGGCGATGCCGCCGACCGTCGGCGTGTAGGAGCGGCCGTTGTCGTTGACGACGATCACGAGTTTGAGATCGCGCTGGACGGCGATGTTGTTCAGCGCCTCCCAGACCATGCCGCCGGTCAGCGCGCCGTCACCGATCACGGCGACCACGTAGCGATCCTCGCCGCGCAGCCGGAACCCCTTGGCCATCCCTTCGGCCCACGACAGCGAGGCCGAGGCGTGCGAGTTCTCCACCCAGTCGTGCGGGGACTCGGCGCGGCTCGGGTAGCCGGAGAGCCCGCCCGCCTGGCGCAAGGTGGCGAAGGCGTCCTGCCGGCCGGTGAGCAGCTTGTGGACGTAGCTCTGGTGCCCGGTGTCGAAGACGATCCGGTCCTGCGGCGAGTCGAACACCCGATGCAGCGCGACGGTGAGCTCGACGACGCCCAGATTCGGGCCCAGGTGGCCGCCGGTCCGGCTGACGCTGCTGATCAGGAAAGCCCGGATCTCCTCGGCGAGCAGGTTCAACTCGTCCACCGAGAGCGCGCGCAGATCGGACGGCTGCTCGATCGACTCCAGAAAGGGCACTCGCCGAGTCTAGTCCCAAGAACGGTTGACACCGTTCTTGTCGA
>CXWJ01004090.1_pt1 | contig 13897 bp, 12 predicted proteins | sample 590841 | NCBI WGS metagenome assembly CXWJ01 (sample SAMEA3498367, study PRJEB10139) | wastewater metagenome | biome: wastewater treatment plant; material: activated sludge | place: Austria | collected 2015-01-21 | reverse complement strand
ATCTGCGACGCCGTGACCGAGCAGTATCTCCACCCCGTGCTCCGCGGCATGGGCGTCACCGACGAGAACGTGGAGAACCTGGTCGTCTGGTACGACACGTCCGGCATGATCATGCGCCCGAACCGGAGTCAGGACGCGAAGGACCTGCACGCGGTCGGCGCGATCAGCGACAAGTCACTGCGCGAGTCCTGCGGCTTCGATGACAACGACGCGCCGGTGGCCGCACTGCCCGAGGCCGGGGACACCACCGACCAGGAACTCCGCAAGGCGGCAGGCGCGAAGGCGCTGGACCTCGCGGTGGCCGACCCGCAACTCGTGATCAACCCCGGACTGCCCGCTCTGGCGAAACAGGTCTACGACGTGATGAGCGGCAACTACGTGGACGCGGAGGAGCAGGCGGCGTCCCCAGCGCCCCCTCCTCCGGTCCGCCAGCCGCCCCCGCCGCCCCGCGCCGTCGGCCCCACGCCGGTCCCCGCCCAGGAGGGCCCCGTCCCGGCCATCGCGGCATCCAGCCGTCGGCTGACACCCGTCGGGCGGTGACGCCGTGGCCACGCCTAGTCCCTGCCCCGTCTGCGGCGCATACTCCCTCGCTCCCGCCGTCCGCGCCACCACGCTCCTCGCGGTGTCGGACGTTCTCGTGCACAAGGCCCTCGATCAACTGGGCCGGTATCTCGTCCGGGAGGAGCGCTCCCGGTTCGCGACGCTCGGCGACCGCCCGTTCAGCGAGGCGCACACGATCTGGCGGGCATCCGACGCCCTGGTCTCCCGCGTGCTCCGCACCACCTGGGACATCGTCCCGCTCCTGGTCGTGAGCCAGGGGCCCGAAGCCCTCGAAGCGTGCGATGTCGTCGGAGTGCTGGACGACTACGTGCACGACCTCGCCGTCAGCGGCTACCCGCACACGATCGACCAACTGGCCTACCGGTTCTCGTCTCGGCTGAACCTCCCCGTGCTGGAAGCGGCCTGGGCATGAGCGCGTGGTGGCGTCCCGACGCCATCCAGGAACTCGTGGACGAAGTGCTCGACGGACACGCCGAGGAGGATGACCATGGCTCGATCCCCCGGCACGGCGGTCTTTGATCGCGAGGTGTCCGAACTCCGGCTCCTGAACGCCCTCACCGGCAACTACTCCGCCTGGGTGGAGGTGGCCGTCCGCGAGGCCCTGACCGCCGAGCCCGAAGCGCTCACCGCGATCCTGGCCGATCGCTACCGCGAACTCGTGATCGAGCCGACGATGCAGTCCGCCGTGGTCGAGGGCTTCCAGGGCAAGGCATCCGAGTACCTGAGCCGGTACAGCCCGATGGACGACGCGAGCGACGTGATCACCGCCGTGCGCGACTACGCCACCGAGAAAGGCCTGACCAAGCGCGCAACCCGGAATCTGCTTCGCGACTCGCTGAGCCCGGATGCCCGGGTGCTCGAACGCATCCCCCCCGAACTGATGACGGTCGGCAAAGGGGCCCCCCGGCTAGCGCACCGGGGGTTCCCGTTCGCCGAGCGCGGGCTGTCCTACCGCGACCGGCTGACCACGACCGCCCGCACGCTGTCCACCGGCATGGACGGCTGGGCCGCTCGCAAGCAAGCCGCGGTGACCGGCGACGAACTGCGCTGGGTGACGATGCAGGACAGCAAGGTCCGCATGGCGCACCGACACGCGCAGGGCCAGACCGTGGCCTACGACGAGCCGTTCTCCGTCGGCACCTTCCCGATGTGGTTCCCCGGCGATCCCGACGCGCCGGAAGACCTGACCGTGAACTGCCGGTGTGTGCTCGCCGCGATCCCCGCGACGAACCGGCGCGTCCAGAGATACATCCCGAGCGAGTGGCTGACGGCGTCCGCCGCCACCCAGGCCCGCGCTCCGAAGGGTGCTCCTGGTGGCATCGGCGGCGAGTGGATCGACACCCCTACCGCGATGCTCCGATCGCTGAACCGCCTCACCGTGGGCAACGATGTCGTCAACGGGCCCCGCGGCGTCCTGGGTGTGGACGCCGTCGACAAACTGCGCCGGGAAGCCGCCGAGGGGATACTGGCGCGGGAGGGCAGGCCCGGCCTGCAAGAGACCGCCGACCGCGTGAAGGACATCTACAGCCGCACCACGCCGGAACAGCGCGAGGCCGGAGCCCGCTGGTACGACGACGCCCGCGAGGTGGCCCGCGGCATGGTGGCCGACTCGAACGGCACGATGACCGAGGAGCAGGCCGTGGCCGTGCTCGCGCACCTGTCCACCCGCACCACGTGGGCGATGAACGTCGCCGCCGCGCAGGCTCTCGCTCGCGGCGAATCCTTCGAGCAAGCGAACGCCACGCTCAAGGCGATGGGGGAGGCCGGGACGCTCCCCAAGGGCGCGTTCATCCTGGCCCGGAACTGGGAGAAGGCGCAGGTGGCATCCACCTCCGCCGACCCGATCGGGCGGGACAACCAGAGCCTGGGCACGTTCTCCGAGAAGTCGAACAAGACCCGCACGTTCGCGTCGAACATGATGGGCGATCAGGACGGCGTCACGATCGACACCTGGATGTACCGCACGCTCGGCCAGTCCGATGTCGTGGCGGGCACGGTGCCCGGCAACCCGCTCCGCCTCCGCGAGGATCAGGTGTACGAGTCGCTGGCCGAGTCCGTGCGCGTCGCCGCGTCCGACCTGGGCGTGCCTCCGGTGGAGGTGCAAGCCACGACCTGGCTGTGGACGCTGAACAACTACCACCCGTTCCGCGCCGGGCGCCCCGGCTACATCCTGGACGCGGCCACCGGCGAGGAGATACCCGCTCTGATCGGCGGAGACCTCGTGACCGCCGCGGCAGACGAGGTCACGCACATGGACGACGGCGAGGTTCTGGACTACTTCTACGTCCAGGCCGCGAAGGTCGGGGTGACCCCGCCGATGCCCGAGTTCGTCTCGCCGGATGAGCACCGCGCCGAGTGGATCGACGCTCTGCTCGCGTCCGGCTTCGCCCCTTCTCAGGCGCGCATCCCGAAGGGGCAGGAGGGTGGAGGTCGGTGGACCGTCACGGCGACGGGCGTCAGGGACTTCCTGTCGATGGCGAAGGAGTTCCAGACGGTCGGCAAGCCGTTCGACCCGACCGCCGACTACATCGTGACGGAGCCCGTGCCGGAGGACATGGACATCGGCTTGCAGGCCGAGACGATGTTCGCGACGAACCGGCTCGGCGAGGACCCGGTGCATGACGCGGTGAACGGCTACCTGCGCGGCGGCGGGGAACCTGATACCGACATCCGGGACGGCGGGGGGATCAGCGCGGTCGACCAGAACACCGGCGAGGAGAGGGTCCAGGAGCAGTCTTACTTCGACTCCGACGACGACATCGCCCGCCTGCTCACCATCCCCACCCCGCTGACCGACGAGATGATCCCGTCCATGGTGCAGGCGATCGACGCCGGGATGGAGAACAACTACACCACCGAGCCGACGATGCTCTACCGCGGGATCGCCGCCGAGTTCGACAACGGGTCGGAGTGGGAGGTGGGCACGCGGTTCATCGAGCGCGGCTACACGTCGGCATCCGCGACCGAGGAGATGGCCGCGAACTTCGCGCTGTTCCGCTCCGGCCAGCCGTCCGCCTTCGATGACGCGGTCGCTGACGGCACCGAGGTAATCCGCGACCAGGAACGCTCCGGGACGCCGACCCTGATGGAGATTTCGCTCGCGCCGGGCACGAACTTCGCCTACGGCGCGGAGATGGTGCACGAAGTGCTCCTGGAACGAAAGATGATCTACGAGGTGACCGGCGTCAAGACCGAGGTGACACCGATCGGCCTGGGCGACACGGTGGAGATGCAGACCGTGAGCGTCGCCGCGTATCCGCTGAGCACGATGAAGTGGGAGCCAGAGGTCGACCCGGCCTACGTCCAGCAGACTCTGTTCGACACTCCCGAGGAGGTGGAGGCGGCATGAGCAAAGGAATGTTCGACACGTTCGCGCCGGAGCGCGTCACCGATGCGCCGCTCACCCGCGTCTATCGGGCGCTGGAACCGCTGGACGAACACGAGTTCGGATCGCCCGGCTACATGGCCATCGCGCAGGGGGCGCTGGACATCGCGAACGCCGCGGTCGATGAGGTCGTGCCCGGCACCCCGCAGGCCGACACGCTGATCTACGTGATCCTCAGCCTGTCCCAGTTCGTGGCCGTCGACTGGACGGGCACGATGCCCGCCGACCTGCGGGCATCCGCCGCGCAGGCTCGCGCACCGAAGGGCTCCCCGGGCGGAACCGGCGGCGAGTGGATTGACACACCGTCCGCCATCGCCGCGCAGGTACAGGGCGAGTCGATGGAGCCTGCACCGGCGAACCAGATCGGCGGAGGTCGCCGGGTGAAGTACGCCGCCCCGCTGGCCGACAACTCGCCGCGGTCAGCCCTGCAAGCCAACCCCAGCGGCAACATGATCAACTGCCAGAAGTGCACGACGGTCTACGAGATGCGGCGACGGGGGATGGATGTGGTGGCCGGGCCGGGCATGGGCGAGAACCTGGGCGGGAAGAAGGGGCTCGGCGACTACTTCGCCGCCGAGCCACCCGTCCGCCTGGCCGACGAGGTGCCGTTCGCCGACAACCCGACCGCGATGCTCCGGGCCAGCGGCGCGTACCTGAGCCAGTTCGGGCCGGACAGCCGCGGCGCGGTCCAGGTTGCCTTCCCCGCGACCGGCGGCGGGCACGTGTTCAACTGGGAGGTCGACAACGTCGGGGACGTGCACTTCATGGACGCGCAGATCGGGCGCGAACTGACGGGCAAGGACCTGACCGACACGTTCGCGGGGGTCGACGCCTACAGCATAAAGTTCCAGCGGCTGGACAACGTCCGAATCGGCAACCCGGCGCAGGACGCCGTCGACCAGCGCCTGACCCCGCTCTACGATCAACCTCAGACGCAGGTGGAGGCGGCATGAACCTGACCGAGGACATCACCACGGCGGTCCAGTTCGCCGAGGCCGAGTGGGGCATCGACGTGGAGCCGATCAGTGCGGGGACCGTCGGCGAGATGGCGTGGGTCTGCGTGGACACCGGCGAGGCCACCCCCATCGTGATCCTGGACGCCAAGCCGTACGCCGTCGCGACGCCGATCGGACTGGACCTGACAACCGAGTGGCGCTCCGACGAGCCCACCTCACTGACGGCAGGCGGCGGACCGTCGCAGGCTCGCGCTCCCAAGGGGACGCCCATAGGCGGCGAGTGGATCGAGACTCCCGGCGGGCTCCTGACTGCGGTAAGCACCGGCGGGGGTGCTGGCCAAGAGTCCGCCCCCACCGGTGTCCAGAAGATCGTACGAGAACAGGGCGGCGCGTCCCTCGACCCGGTCACCCTGGAACAGCCGACCGACGGCTTCATGGTGGCCGTCCAGGGCCACAACCGCGAGGTTCCGGAGGACGAGTTCTTCGGGCCCGGCGGCGAGGATGCCCTGCACTCGTGGATCGCGGACAACCAGGCGCCGCTGAGCGAGCCCGGCGCGCACATCGGGCTGTGGCATGACACCGAGCACGGAGAGGTTGTGCTGGACGTGAGCCAGAACGTGAAGGACCGCGACGAGGCGATCCGGCTGGGCCAGGAGCGGAATCAGCAGAGCATCTGGGATGTCGTCAACGGCGAGGAGATACCGACCGGCGGCACAGGCGATCGACAGGCTAGCGCCTATAGAATGGAGCATCATGACCGATCCCACACCGACGGAGCCGATCCCAGCCCCGCCCTCCGGCACACGCTTGAACGTGGTGGTTCCGAGTGGGTACTTCGACTGGGACGAGGAGCGCCAGCGGGAGTTCGTCCGCTCGGTGATCAACGGGCTCCGGCCCCCCGATTGAGCGCGCTCGTATCCCAGACGTTCCGCTCCGGCGACGCGAAACAGGCCCGCGCCCCGAAGGGCTCCCCCGGCGGCATCGGCGGGCAGTGGATCGACACCGTCCGCGGCATCCTGTCCGGCCTGAGTCGAGCGCTCAACCCGTCGTCGGGCGGTGAGCCCGGCCCGCTGGTCGAGCACACCGAGAAGATGTACCGCCCAGACCTCAGCCCGAACGACATCGCGAAACTCCGCGAGTCGTCCATCTCCGGCCCGCACATCGACCCGGTCAGCGGCGAGTGGACGCCGGAGCGCCGCGCCCTGCACGAGAAGATCGTCAACGACTTCCTGTCCGGCGTGGAGCCCGCACCAGACGGGGAGGGCGTCGTGTACTTCAACGGCGGCGGACCCGGCTCCGGCAAGTCCTCGTTCACCAGCGGCAAGATCGACACCGGCTATCCGCCCACCCGGGGCGTGAACGATGTCACCGGCGAGATGGACTTCGCCGGGATGCCCAAGCCCGGCGCCGTGCTGATCGACCCGGACTCGATCAAGATGCAGTTGCCCGAGGTCCAGGCGTACCGCGAATCCCAGCGAGCCCACGGCGCTCTGGCCGACCCCGAGGCCGTGGGTGGGAACTGGGCCTCTCAGTCGCACGAGGAGTCGTCCTACATCGCGAAGATGGTCTACGGCGAAGCGCTCGCCCGGAACCTCCCGATCGTCTACGACGGCACCGGGACGAAGATCGCGGACAAGGCGAAGCAGGCGCTGGACGCGGGCTACGGCGCGACGAAGGCCAACTACATGTACGTCGAGCCGCAGGCGGCGCTCGTCTCGGCGATCGACCGCGCCGGGCGGATCGGGCGGAACGTGCCGCCCGACTTGCAGGCGGCGCAGTACGAGGTGATGCCGCAGGCGTTCGAGACCACGGCATCCTCCGGCCTGTTCACCGAGGTGAACCTGTGGGACCGCAACAACACCGCGACCGCTGGCGGCGAGGTCCCGAAGATATTCGAGATTTCCCCGAGCGGCGACCGGATCATCCTCGATCAGGCCGCGTACGAGCGCTTCCTGACCAGCGGCGACCGGCTCCCCGACCTCAGTCAACTCTGATCTTCGCCTGGTAAACTTGGGTTAGGAGAGGAGGATCATCATGGCAGAGAAAGTCCCCGTGGACCTGGACGACCTGGAAAGCCTGGACGCCCTGGCCAGCGGCAAACCGCCGCCCACGTTCGATGAGGCGTACGCGATGCTGGACAACGGCACACCCCGTGAAGTCGCCCAGGACTACTACGACAAGTTCGTGCGGTACCACCACCCGGGCACCGCTACCGGCTAACCCGCCGTCAGGGCTACCCTGACAGATTCGCGTGCTCGCGGTACCCTGTAGGCCATGAGCACACCCACGGCGGTCCTGGATGTCCAGGAAACACCCACATCCACCCGCTGGGCGGGCATCATCGGCATCGAGGGCGAGCCGACGGGCGACGGTCGGCTGATCAATCTCGGAGCGCTCCGGTGGGACATCCTGCCGGTACCGCTCCGATTCGTCTCTGCGGACGTGGGCGCGCACGACGGCGCCGTGGTCGTCGGCAACATCGAGACCGTGGAGCGGCGCGACGGCGGAGTCCTCTGGGCGACCGGCGTCTTCGATGACCCGAACAAGTCGCCGCAGGCCGCGGAGGCCATGCGCCTGGTCGCCGACCACATGATGAACGGCGTCTCGATGGACCTCGACTCCGTGTCGTTCGAGGTGCGCGTGGCGCAGGAACTGATCAACGACGAGGACCCCGAGGACGACTCGATCGTGCTCGCGCAGGAGACCGCCGAGGATGGCAAGGTCACCGTCGCCACGATCAAGTCCGACGACGAGGTCATGGTCACCACCGACGGGCGCGTGCGCGCATCCACGCTCGTGGCCGTCCCGGCGTTCGCCCGGGCCAACATCTACCTCGAAGGCGACCCGACGCTCGAAGCGCTCGTCGCCGCCGCCGGGGATGCCGTCGCTCCCGCACCCGAGGCTCCCGTTGCGACCGGCGACGGGCAGGCGCTCTGGGATGAGGCGATTGCCCAGTTGACCGCCGTCGACCAGATGGAGTTCCTGAGCCCGGAGTACCTGGCCGCGACCGACAAGGCGGGCGACGCGTTCGCCGCCGCCGCCATCGCGCTACAGACCGACGACCCGGCGCGGGCCACCCAGGCCGCTGAGGTCGCCGCGAAACTCAAGCGCTTCGCGTCCCTCCCGTGGGGCGACCCGGAGGATGTCCAGACGCGAGACTCCGGCCCGACCGCCGACGCTCCCGCCGCCGATGTCCAGGACATCCTCGCCGCCGCGACGCAGAGCATCACCGCCGCCGGAGCGCCCATCCACCCGCCGGAGGAGTGGTTCGCCGATCCGCAACTCGACGGGCCCACCCCGCTCGTGGTCACGAAGGAAGGCCGCGTCTACGGCCACCTGGCCACCTGGGATGTCTGCCATGTGGCATCGCCGGGTGGACCAGGCATCTGCATCACCGCCCCGCACTCGAACCGCGACTACGCCGACTTCCACACCGGCACCGTCCTGACCGCCGAGGACACCCTGATCGGGACCGGCAAGATCACGATGGGCACCGGGCACGCGCCGCACAAGATGAGCGCGAACGCCACCGCGGCGCACTACGACAACACCGGCACCGTGATCGCCGACATCCGCGCCGGGGAGGACATGTTCGGCATCTGGGTGGCGGGCGCGCTCGTCCCCGAGGCCACCGAGGCGCAGGCACGCACGCTCCGGTCCTGCCCCCTGTCCGGCGACTGGCGCGAGGTCGCCGGATCGCTGGAACTCAAAGCGGCGCTCGCCGTCCCCGTTCCGGGTTTCCCGATTCCGCGCCCGGCGGGCTTGGTCGCTTCGGGCGGCGAGCGCCTGTACGCCCTGACTGCGTCCGGGATGCTCGCGCACGACACCGATGTCGAGGCGAAGCCGGAGCCCGGCACGGACCAACTGTCGGCAGGCGACGTGGACTACCTCCGCCGCCTGATCCAGCGCAACCGCGTCCAGGACGCCGCCGTGCTCGCGTCGGAAGTCAGGACCATCCGCAACCGCCAGGTCGTGGCGGCGTTCGCTCACTCTCGAAAGGCCTGATCATGGGTTGCAACTGTGGCAAGAACACTCCCCCCGCCGGTGGCGCGAAGGTGGCGAGCAACCAGCAGGCGCAGGATGCCGCCGACCGCGCCAAGGCCGTCGCCGCGGCTCGCGTGGCGAACCCGTCGACCACCCGGATGGGCCCCTCGACGGTGAGCCAGACGTTCAGCCTGGGCGACGGGCTGACGTTCGGATCGGCCCTGGAACGCGACGCGTATCTCGCTCGCAACGGCGGCTAACCCATGTCAGGGATGTCCTGACGACAGATTGGTGCTATCGTCAGCCGTATCTTGGCTGGCGCTCCACATGGAGCCTTCGGATGGGCCGCGAGATGTGATTCACCCTCACATCTATCGGAGGCCATCATGGCGAAGAAAGCGGACGACCGGATCGTCCTCCCTGAGAACCTGTCGGAACTCGATGACGCCGCGGTGTCCGAACTTCACGACCAGGCCCTCGAACAGTTCGACGCCATCTATGGCGACGGCACGAACGTCAGCGACGACCAGTACGAGACGCTGGCCGGACTGCGCGACACGATCAAGGCGCTCGCCGCCGAGCAGGAGTCCCGTGGTGCCGCCGCCAGCGAGCGGCAGACCCGGGCCGCGGCTCTGGCCAGCGAAGTGCGCCCCCTCGCGTCCGACACCGACACCGAAGGTGGCGAGGACGAGGAGGAGACCGACCCCGAGGCTGAGGCCGAGGGCGACGCGGAGCCGGAGGTCGACGCCGCGGCAGAGACCGTGACCGCCGCCGGTCGCACCACCGCTCGCGTCCCCGCCCGCAAGCCGCTCCGTCCCAAGGCGCCGACCCCCTCGGGCCTGGCCATGAAGGACGTGGCCTACGCCACCGCCGACACCCTGGGCGTTCCGCTCAACCAGGGCCTGGACTGGCAGACCGCGGGCAAGATGCTCGACAAGCGGCTCGTCTCGTTCAACAAGAACGCGTACGCCGCGGCGCAGAAGCGCAACCAGCACATGCGCGAGCAGGGTCCGATCATGGCGTTCAAGCGCCAGATTCCCACCGAACTCGTCGCGTCCGCCGAGAACGTGGACGACGTGATGACCCGCGCCGTCGACATGAAGCGACTCCCCGGCGGAGCGCTCACGGCGGCGGGCTGGTGTGCTCCCTCCGAGGTCCTGTACGACCTCTGCTCCACGGCATCCCGTGACGGCCTCTACTCCCTCCCGGAGTTCGGCGTCCGCCGCGGCGGCATCAAGTGGCCGATCACCCCGTCGTTCGCGTCGGTGTACAACGTGATCGGCTTCCACTTCGATGAGGCCCAGGCCATCGCGGGCGAGTACGCTCCCGGCGCGACCGAGGGTGCTCCGAACATCGAAGGCTCCAAGCCCTGCATCGAGATTCCCTGCCCCACCTGGGACGAAGCGCGCCTGGAAGGTGACGGTCTCTGCATCATCGGCGACCTGATCCAGATGCGCGGCTACCCGGAGATGATGGCCTGGTACCTCGAACAGGCTCTCATCGCGCACGATCACAAGATGTCGGCCAACGACATCGCGAAGGTCATCGCGGGCTCCACCGCCATCACGATGACGGCGGGAACGGTCGGCACGACGGCACCGCTCCTCGCGGCGATCGAACTGGAATCGGAGCACATCCGCTACACCGGTCGTCACTCGCGCAACCTGGTGCTCGAAGCCGTCTTCCCGTACTGGATTCACGCGGCGATCCGTCAGGACCTGTCCGTCCGTCTCGGCCTGGCCATGTTCGACGTGACCGACCCCATGATCGACTCGTGGTTCCGGCTCCGCGGCATCGTCCCGCAGTTCGTGTACGACTGGCAGGCACTGGACGTGACCGCCGCCGCATCGTTCGTGCAGTGGCCCGAGACCGTGTCCTTCCTGATCTACGCGGCAGGCACCTGGACGAAGGGCGTGGACGACATCATCACGCTCGACAACCTGTACGACTCCACGCAACTGGGCCTGAACAAGTTCACCGCCCTGTTCACCGAGGACGCCAGCCTGGTCGTCAAGCGGTGCGAGGAGTCCCGTGTCGTGACGGTGCCGGTCTTCTCCGACGGCTCGACTCACGCGGGCGTCCTGCTCGAAGCCGACCTGACCGAGACCCCGGTCGGACCCTGACCCCGACTCTGACGGACACTGACCAAGCGATAGGAGGCTGACGTGGTTACGTTCATCGCCCCCACCGCACCTGTCGCCGCTCCGGCCCGTACGGCGCTCCCGTACGGGCTGGGGAGCGTCCTCGGATGGCGCAACGGTGACCGGTGGGAGACCGGCGTCAACTGGTCATCTCTGCCCTGCGAGCCCGTGCTGGGCCGTGGTGGCCCGGGCTGTGAGCCGAACGTGTTCGGTGCCGCCACGGTCGTCACTCTGGCGATCACCGGCACGCCGACCTCCGGCACGTTCCAGATCACCGACGGCACGCTGACCTCGACGGCCATCGACTTCGACGCCACGGCGGCGGAGGTCGCGACGGCGATGACGGCGTTCGGCGTCACGGCCACCGGCGGACCGCTCCCCGGCACGCCGGTCCAGATCACCTACACCGCCGAGGGCGACACCCCGGCGCTGTCGATCACGGGCTCGACGCTCGACGTGGGGACGGCGGGCATCACCGTCGTCACGCGAGGCGCGGACGAGGAAATCAACATCCCCGGTCTGCCCAAGCCGATCGAGGACGCCGGAGGTCCCGCCTACGGCGAGGCAACCCCGTTCGTGCTGTTCGGCCTGTACCGGTGCCTCAGCGTCGCGACCAGCGTGGAGGAGGCCCAGGAGTGGGCGAACGCCTCACTGGCCGCTGGCGAGGAGGCCCGCGCTGAGCAGGCGCTCTGGACCGGCGACCTGGGCAACGTCCCGAACTTCTCCGGCGCGAACGGCTATGAGCCCGCCGTGCCGCTCGCGGCCACGACCGACCCTGTGGAGGCTCTGGCTCAGATCGAGCAGTCGATCGCCACCGGCATCCGCACGCAGGGCGTCATCCACATGTCGCCCGCGATGGCCACCCGGCTGGCGAAGTACCTCGACAGCCGGGGCGGGCGGCTCTACACCCGGGCGATGGGCACTCCCGTCGTCGCCGGTGCGGGCTACCCGGACATGAAGATCGTCGGCACGTCGCCGCTGTTCGGCTACCGCTCCGAGGTGTTCAACTCCTCGGAGCGTCCCGGTGATCTGTTCGACCGAGCAGGCAACTGGATGAACGCCATCGCCGAACGTTCGTACCTGGTCGGCTTCGATCCGTGCCCGGTGTACATGGCCACGATCACCGAGGAGGTCGCGTGATGCGACAGCCACCCTGGGACGGAACCGGCGTTCCCCCGACCGGAATGGGCCGCGCTCGCACGATCGGCGTCATCGTCTACCCCGACGGCCTGCCTGAGGAGCCCGGCGTCGCCGAGTACCCCGACGGCACGACCACGTCCGTCCTCGAAGACCGCTCCGAGGACTTCCCGGACGAGATGGCGGAAGCCACCGAGGTCATCGCCGAACCGATCGAACCGGTGTTCGATCCTGGCGAGTACACCGTCGCCGAGGTCCAGGCGTACCTCGCTGACCATCCCGACGAGACCGACGCCGTGCTGGACCGCGAGCGTGCTGGCAAGGCGCGTGTGACCCTGCTCAACAAGGAGAACTGAAATGACGACTCACTGCTACATTCCCCTCCTGGGCAAGCGTCTGCGGGCCACGGAACTCAACTACTGCGGCCAGGTCACGGCGACCTCGAAGCAGGTGACGACCGACGGCTTCATTACGATGGGCCTCTCCGCTGACGTGGAGGCGGGCACTGAAATCATCGTGAAGAAGGCCAACGGCCAGATGTGCGTGAACGAGAAACTGTCGTCCTCGTTCAAGCGCTTCGGCGTCGAAATCGAGTTCTGCGGGGTGAACCCCTCGCTCCTGGCGATCGTCTCGAACGCGAAGGTCTACCTCGACTACGCCAACGACGTGGCGGGCTTCACCATCGCTGAGGGTGCGATCGAGAAGCGCTACGCGCTCGAACTGTGGGCCGGACTCTCCGGCGTCGCCTGCCTCCCCGGCCAGACCGATGAGGCGTCGGCGTACTTCGCTCTCCCGTTCGTGGTGGCCGGTGTCCCCGGCGACATCTCGATCGACGGCGAGAACGCGGTCACGTTCAGCCTCAGCGAGTCCGAGACCCGCGGCGGCAACCAGTGGGGCGTCGGCCCGTACAACGTGGTCCGCAACAACGCGACCACGAACGAGGTCCAGACCATCACGACCACGGGCGTCCCGACCGGCGGCACGATCACACTGTCCTTCATGGGCCAGCAGACCACGACCCTGCCGTGGAACGCGACGAACGTCCAGGTCGAGTCCGCTCTCGAAGCGCTCGCGAACCTCGAACCGGCGGATGTCACGGTCACCGGCGGACCCCTGCCGACGGGCGTGGTCGTCACGTTCGGCGGTCGTTACTCGGGTTCGGATGTCGCGGCGATCGTCGCCACGCACGCGCTGACCGGCGGCACGACTCCGGCGGTCGTCGTGACGCAGACCACGGCGGGCCTCCCCGGCGTGCCGCGGCAACTGCCCACCGCGCTGGACCCGCTGGACCACCTGCTCATCGTGGACACGTCGCTGGCCCCGCCGCCGTCGGCCTGCGAGCCCAGCCTGGTCAGCCCCCAGCCGAACACGGCGTTCCCGGGAGCGGTGTTCCCGTCCTTCCCGACGATCACCGCGTCCGACGCGCCCAACGCCGCCAAACTCGCCGGTCTCGGCTTCGTCGCATCGCCGCTCACGAACTGGACCACCGGCCAGAAGATCACGGTCGGCGGGTTCGACTTCAACTGGACCGGCTCGGCCTGGGCCGCTGGCGTTCACGCCTGATCGACTGAGGAGAAACCGACATGGCTGGATACACCACGGCATACGCCCAGACGGTCCTCGACTGGGCGCACCCGACCTCGGCGAACGGCGACTACGTCGCCTACTCGGCGAACGGTTCGTCAGAGTCGGGGTCGTTCGCCCGCACGGCGATCGGTGCGACCGGCTGGGCC
>CXWJ01033452.1_pt1 | contig 13899 bp, 11 predicted proteins | sample 590841 | NCBI WGS metagenome assembly CXWJ01 (sample SAMEA3498367, study PRJEB10139) | wastewater metagenome | biome: wastewater treatment plant; material: activated sludge | place: Austria | collected 2015-01-21 | reverse complement strand
TTCGGGCCACTCGACCGCGTTTACGTCTCCGGCAGCAAGGGCTCCGCACGGAGCGAAGGACCGACCAACGATGATCAACAGGTCGAACTGACGACCAAGAAAGGAGTCTGGCGACCAGATCTTGCCGGCGCTTGGTTTCCGGATGGCTTCCATGGCACGATGGGCGAGCTCCTGTGTGCAATCGAAGAGAACCGTGAACCGTCTCACAGCGCCCGCAACAATCTAGCCAGCCTCGCACTTTGCTTCGCCGCCGTCGCTAGTGCCGAGCGAGGCAAACCAATCGTCCCCGGCACCATCCGCAAGATGCCGAAAAGTAATTAGCTCGCTGTTAACCACGAAGCGCGACCCCATTACGCCACTTCACTTGCAACGCGCATCTCTGCGCGCGATCCCCTTGTCGACGCTACCAGCATCGTCACGCCCACTGCGATCGCCACGGCCGCCATTGCTAGCCATGTTGTCGGCAAATGCTCTGCCTCATCCGCGCCGATGCCCAACGCCCCTAGTTGCTCCCGCCACAAAATCACGGAAATAAGCAGCCCATCGTGCAGCACGTGCAACAACATGCACGGCAAAACGCTACTCGTTCGCCATCGCACCCAGCCCAGCACGAGTCCCATGAACGCGCTGGGCAATAGCCGCCCGGGTGCCAGCACTTCGTGAAACAGACCGAAAAGGAGTGCGGATATGACAATCGTCTGCGCCGCCGTCAACACGCTACGTAGCGCACCGAACAAATAGCCGCGGAAGCAGAATTCTTCGAACACCCCCGGCACAACAGCCATTACCACCAGAATGAGCGCTGGCGACAGCCCCTTCCACTGTTCGAGAATCGACTGGGCCAAATCGAGCCGTTCACGACTCAGCGTGGCAATCCCTAGCCATTTGCCCAGCAAAAAGAGCTCATGCGCAACCGGCCACAGCGAGAGCCCCAATACCGCACTCGCCACGAATTGCCAGAGTGTGGCTGACCGCATTCCAAATCCGCTCGACCAGCGTACCCGGCCGAACATCGCGAGCAAAACCGGAATCCCGCCGAACACCAGGACGGTAATCAGCGCGTTCCCCACTAGCCGCTGCGACATCGTGAACTCGCGCATTTGGCTCAAATTGCCCGCCAACAGAAAGCAGGTCGGAAACATCAAGGCGAGACAGAACATCGCCGCCGGCATCGTGGCCGCCGGTTGGAGTTCAGCAGGGCGTTCGAAGACATCGGACCAAGTCGATTGACTTCCATACAAGATTGCGTCAGTGCCAAAAATCCTCGCTGCCAGCGCAATGGAGGCCGCAATGTATAACGCCGTGGAGCAGACGGCCGCGATCGCCAGCGGAGTATCCACCGAACCTTCCAGAACGTCGCGTGACAAGAGTACGATGTTCACCAGCGGCGTCACCGCCAACCAGCCCGTGAACTGCAACCCGGGCAACAGGCAAATCACGCCCGGCACTAAACTTACGAGCATCAGCGGAATGATGTAGGCCTGGGCTTCTTTGAAACTCCGCGCGTAACTGGTCAGCGCCAGCAGAATCGCGGAAAAGAAAGCCGCGAATAGCCCCAATAGGAGGAGCACTTTAAGCACCACCACGACCGACATGCCTCCGCTGCCAAACAACATTGTGGCCAAGCCGGTGCTGTGGGCCGTGATCGACATGCCGATGAGATTGATCACCGCCGTCAAGAGCGCCACTGTCAACACGGCCACGTACTTGGCCAGCAGCAAGCCCACGCGCGGCACGGGCGCAGCAATCAGCGTTTCCAGCGTGCCGCGCTCCCTCTCACCGGCCGTCAAGTCGATCGCCGGATAGACAGCTCCCGTGACCGTCATCAAGACCAAGATCAACGGAATCAATGCCGCCAACGAAAACGACGGCGCGCCGGCGAAATCGATCGCCCGCCGAGTCGTGTCAGCCGGCATATTCACCGTCACGCCCAGTTTTTCCAACTCTCGATCCAAATTCAATTCACTGAAGGCCCGCAATCGCGATTCCACGAATTGAAGCGCGCCCTCGCTAGTGGGCGAACCGACGCGGTACACGAGTTCCCACGTCCGTGGCGCTGCCAGACCCTCGTCAGATTTTTCGTCGGCGCCCCCCTTGCGCAACACGGCCAAATGAAGCGCTGAATCGGCCATGTGCTGATCTACTTCGTCCGTCGATATCTTGACCCAGGTTATTTTCGGTTCGACTTGGTGACGATCCTTATCGGTCGTCGCCGCTTCAACCTTCGGTCGATCAGCCACTCCACGCTGCTGCAACTCTTCATTCCCTTCGTCGATTTGCTGGTTCAAAATCGCCGCTACGCCGTCCGATTCCACGCCGACCACATATTCCACGTCCTCCGTGACCGTAATCGACGTCAGCAAAAAGCGCTGGAATACGAGCGCCAACAAAGGATAGATGAGCAGCGGCATGACGACCAACGTAATGATCGTTCGTCGATCGCGCAGCGTTTCGCGCAACTCCTTCAGCGCCAGCCGCCACAGCCGCCCCGCCAATTGCCGGCGGGGCGCTGGTGTAGACCGCTGCGGTAAAGGTTCATCGCTCATCGAAACTCTGAATTAGACTGACATGCGTTGCGTTACTGGCAATATTCGTGATTTGAGAAGGCCAATGTCTACTCTTGCGTACCCGCCAACGTAGGTTGCAGAAATTTGCGAAACATATCTACTAAAGTATGGCAGCCTGTCGTTGAGCGCAACTCGAGCAGCGTCCCCTCATGGAGCAACCGCCCTTCGTGGAGCAAGCCGAAGCGATCGCACAACCGCTCCGCTTCGTCCAATCGGTGGGTACTGACGATCACTGCCTTCCCTTGCTCGCGCAGCCGACGCACATAATCGACGATCACTTGGCTGCCCAGCACGTCCAGACCTCGCGTTGGCTCATCCAGCAACATCACCGGCGGCGCATGAATCAATGCCCGCGCCAAGGTCACGCGCTGTTGCTGCCCCGTGCTGAGTACGGAGCAGCGCCGGTCCAAGAACGACGTCAAACCGAGCAACGCGCTGAGTGAATTGAGATTGTCGCGAGCTTCACGGGGCGCGAGGCCGTACAAATCGGCAAAGAACAACAGCATCTCGCGAACCGAGAGCCACGGATACACGCCGTCGTTGGCCGATACCAACCCGATCCTCGCTTTCACTTCGTCCGGGGCGTCACTGGTTCGATAGCCGGCCACTTCCGCGTAACCATCGTCTGGCCGCAACAGGCCGATGATCATCCGAATCGTTGTCGTCTTGCCGGCACCATTGGGGCCGAGCAGCCCGTAGACTTCCCCTGCCGGAACCCTAAACGAAAGCCGATCGACAGCCAACACCCGCCGCCCCACACTGCCAAACTGCTTCGTCAACTCGTGAATTGTAATCATGCGGGCAGGCGAAGCCACTTCTTTCGGCGAGGCCGCCATAGCGACCGAGGTTCCGGCACGTTGCACCGGACCCTTCCGGCGTCTAATTTGAGCCTATCGACAGAATGGAACGGCGTCCACGCGCTGCCGCCCCGGCCGGCCATTTTTTACCGGCTGCTACCATTTTTATGGTGGCTACAGTTGACGCAATCTGCAAGCAATGTGACATATCAACCGATGACGGATCACCATCATGGGCACTGCAAATCTGATTATTCTCGCGGGGGTAGTATTAATGGCCGATCTAGGCAACGAAATCAGAATTGAACCGGGCAAACAGTTGCCGCAGTCCCTCACTATCCAAGTCGCTGACAGCGACGCCAAGCAAGACGTCACGATACGCTACTTGCTATTTGTCCCGGAAGGGTATGAGAACATCCAGCAGTCCTGGCCGCTGTTGCTATTTCTCCACGGTCTGGGTGAGAGCAGCGACACAGACTTGGACCGCGTAACAATCCACGGTCCAGCCAAAATGGTCGAAATGCAACCCGACTTTCCCTTTGTGCTCGTAACTCCCCAATGCCCGCCACCGGGAAAGGAAAAAACAGCGATAGTGAAGGCCTGGAGACCAGAGCAATTGATCCAACTCGTCGATCACGTGGCAAGTAAGCTACCTATCGACGACACACGCATCTACGTCACTGGCCTCAGCATGGGAGGCTACGGCACTTGGCGGCTTGCCGCCGCCCATCCTGAACGCTTCGCCGCGATCCTTCCCGTTTGCGGTGGTGGCGAACCAGAGACCATGGCCGCCAAATTGCGCGGCGTCCCGATCTGGGCATTCCACGGCGCAAAAGATTCGGTCGTCCCCGTTTCAGAAAGCGAAAAAATGGCTGACGCGGTCACTAACGCCGGCGGCAACGTCCGCTTCACTGTCTACGCCGACGCCGAGCACGACTCCTGGACGCAGACCTACAGCAATCCAGAAGTTTACGACTGGCTCCTCTCTCAACAGAGAACCAAACGTTAGTTTTTTCTTCTCCACTTAACTGCAATAAGGGGCGTTCTAACCCACCGTTCGCGGATTAACGCATTTTTTAACGTGCCGATTGCGACACGCGTACCGCTACCTCGCGTCCGCCGTCACGCCCGGCCATTCATCGGTCCGGAAGGGCGTAACCGGTAATAGCGACGAATCGTACAGGTTGCAGACCGGATTGTCCGCCCAGGCATAGCGAACCGCCACGGGGTTCTTGACTTGATCGCTCCTTACCGCCACGTGATCTTTATCAACAATCGTCGCTTCCGCCTTCACGAACTTCTTGTCCTCACCGGCGATCGTGAAGCCCAAAACATCCTTGGCGTCGATTGGCTTCAATCCGCCCGTCACGTCCTTGAATTTGACGACGATCTTGTCCCCTTCTTTCGTCATCGAATCGTAGCGCGGGCTGGCATAGGCAAACTGCTTGCCGTAATCGCGCACCAGCGCCCATCGCGCCAGCCGCTTGGCCACTTCCAACTTGTTGGCCGGGTGTATGTCTGCCCCTTCCCCGATATCGATGATCACCGCCTGCCCCACGTTCGGCAGCCGGTCTAGCGTCATCGTCTGGGCCTCCCGCAGCTCGGCCCAGGCGCTCTCACCGGGCTCGGCTTTTTCGGGCATGAAATCGGCCAATTGAACGAAATAGAACGGGAAATCGCCTTGTCCCCAATCCTCGCGCCAAGTTTTGATCATCAGCGGGAACATCTCGCGATACTGGTAGGCCCGGCCGGCGTTCGATTCGCCCTGGTACCAAATGCTGCCGCGGATGCCGTAGCCCATCACTGGCTTCAGCCGCGAATGATACAAATTGGCCGGCCGGCCCTGGCCCGCAAGCGCGTCGGCCAGCTTTTTCATTTCCGGATCCTTGGGATCGAAGTCCGGCTTCGCTTTCGCCGCTTCGTACTCTGCCGCCCTCGCGTCCCATTGCTCCAACTGCGCCTTGTACAGCGGGTTCCCCTCCATCTTCTCGCGAGGAATCCACGCATCGCAGGCAGAACCACCCCACGAGTCGTCGATCAATCCAATTGGCACGTCGAGTTGTTCTAGAAGTTCGCGACCAAAGAAATAGCCCACCGCGCTGAAATCGCTCACCGTTTTCGGCGAGCAGACATCCCATTTTCCTTTGAAGTCTTCGACGGGGGTCTGGCTGCCTGGCTCTTTCACAGAGACAAAACGAATCTTGGGATTATTGGCGGACGCAATCTCCAGATCACCATTCTTGGCACGCACCACGTCCCATTCCATGTTTGACTGCCCGGAGCACAACCATACTTCGCCGACAAGTATGTCCTTCACTTCGACTTTATTCTTCCCGGCAACCGTCATCGTCAGCGGCTCACCTACAGAGAGCGGTTCCAACGTAACTCGCCACTTACCGTTGGCATCGGCCTTTGTCTTTTGCGTTTGACCTGCGATCGAAACTGTTACTTCTTCGCCCGGATCCGCTTTGCCCCAAATGGGCAACTTCATATCCCGTTGCAATACCGCGTGATCGCTAAAAATCGCGGGCAACTTGACGTCGGCCCTGGCTCCCATCGGTAAAAGAACGAGAACGCTGAAACACACGACTGCAATTCGCTTGCTTGCTCTCATCGTTGTGGCCACCTGTGGTAAGAATGAACTTTCGAATCGCTAAATACGTAATGCGGGACTTACCCCGCACGAACTGGATATGATAGCCAACGGCGCGGCGCGGGGAAAGCACTCGAATCGGCGCTCCATCGCGGTCGGCTAGGGTGCTTTGGCCCTTCCTTGCTGAGCAGAATCCGTCTTAATTCCTAGCTCTTCAAACAAAAAAGCCAACACGTCCACGGCCTGAGCGATCTGTTCCGCCAACGGTGTGTCGCCGCCGTGACCGGCGTTATCCGTGGTCCGCAGCAGAATTGGCGTCTTGGAACCTGTGGCCGCCTGCAGTCGCGCAACCATCTTCCGAGACTGCATCGGCTCCACCCGCGGGTCGTTCGCCCCCGTCAGCATCATCACCGCCGGATACTTCACGCCATCCTTTGCGTTGTGATATGGCGAGTACGCGTACAACGCCTTGAACTCCTCCGGCTTCTTCACCGTCCCGAATTCCGTGATATTGAACTCGCCGTTCGGCGATAGCTCGGTCCGCAGCGTATCGTAGATGCCCACGTGCGAAATGACCGCCCTCACCAAGTCTGGGTGCTGGGTCAGTAGGGCGCCCATCAGCAGGCCGCCGTTGCTGCCCCCCGTGATCGCCAGGTGCTCCGGCGACGTGTACTTTCGCTCAATGAGATGCCGCAGCACGGCTTCAAAATCATCGAACACGTTTTGCTTCTTTGTCAGGTTCCCCTGTAAGTGCCATTGTTCGCCATATTCACCACCGCCGCGTACATTGGCCGTCGCCAACACGAAGCCATGGTCCAGCAGCACTCGGTTCACCGGCTTGAACCGCGGCGAAATGCTGACGCCATATCCGCCATAGGCCGTCGCCAACGTGGGATTCTTCCCATCCAACTTCGTCCCTTTGCGGAGAATGATATTCACCGGCACGCGCGTCCCATCCTTCGACGTGGCGAATTCGCGCACCACTTCAGCATCGTCGAAATTCACCGGCGACTCGCTGGCCAAGGCCGTTTTCTTACTCGTGCCGGTCTTGGCATCGAAAAAATAGATCGCATCCGGTTCCAGATACGACTCGCTGCCGTACAGCAGATCATCTCCCGTCACCGGCTCCATGTCGTCAATGCTTGAAAGCGGCTTTTGCTCTGGCGCGGCCGCAGGCTTGCCGTCGTGCGTAAACGCGCGGATCACCGTTGGCCCACCCAACTGGTACACCATATAGATACGATTTGGCGTCGCCACGATGGTCGAACGCTCCGAAAAGCTCGTCACGATCGAATCCTCGCCTTGCGGCACAATCGTCTCCGGCGGCTTCTTTCCAAGATCGGCAATCGCGACATGCTGCAATTTGCCGCGCGGCGCGTCCTCGCGCGACACGATGAACAAATCGTCGTGGTGTCCAAAAATCGCTTGAATCGTCCGGCCGCTGAACTCGCTGAATTGCTGCCAGCGCCCATCTTTGGGCGATCGTAAATAGTGGGCGAACTCGCCGCCGTCCCCATTTTGAACTGTCGCCAGCACTCGGCCTGTCGCGTCGTCCACATCGAGCTGAATCTCCGCGATCCGCGGAAAATCCTTGCCTAACTCGTACCNNTACCGATCTTTTTCCGCCGGCGTCCCCAGCGCGTGGAAATATACCTGTTGATAAAAACCTAAGTCCTCCTCCGGCTTCTCTCCCGGCCACGGATGCCGCGTGTAATAAAACCCCTTGCCGTCCGGGGCCCACGCCAGGCTGCCCCCCGCTGTGCCGGTGTTCGTCCGCGGAACCACCTCATAAACCTCCTTGCCGCTGTCGGTTGCAAACAAATGAACGTCGCCCGCCTCCGTTCCCCCTTTCGACAAGGACACGGCCACCACATCCCCCTTAGGCGATGGCACGTACCAATCCATCGCCGTCGTTCCGCTCGCGTCCAAACCATTCGGATCGAGAATCACCCGTTCACTCGAAAGATCATCCACGGAAGTCAGCACCACTAACATCGGTTGCTGCTTTGGTGGCTGCCGCTTGATTGCAAAGTAGCGGCCGTTGTGAAACCTCACATTCCCATAGCTGGGCGACTCCGCCGACATGATCTCCGTCACCCGCGCTCGAATCGCCGCCACCCCCGGCAACTTGTCCAAGATGTCGCGAGCAAACGCGTTTTGCGCTGTGCTCCACGCCCGCACCTCCGGGCTCTTATCTTCCTCCAACCAACGATACGGATCTTCGACTGTCACGCCATGATAGGTGTCTTTCACCACGCGCTTCGCCGTCGCCGGCGGGCCATTCTCCGCAGTCGCCGCAAACACTTCTGCAACTCCCATGAACAGGACTGGAATAAAAATAACCAGAATTCGCATGATGCTTCTCCAAGAAGATGCCGCAACTGCGTAGCGGCAACATGACTCGCCAGGGGAGCAACCGAGGGCGCCGCGTACAACATAGCAAACAAAGGCGTCACGCAAAATTGGCGAAGCGCCTCAAAATGAGCCTGACCACTGACCACCGTCAACCTAAGTCGCTCGGAGCAAGGTCGTGAATCCGGCCTGTGAGAAGTGCCGATCGTGCGTCAGTGCATCTTGAATCCCGAACTGCCGCATGACGACAAAGGAGATGCAATCGGTCATTCCCCACGCTTTGTCGTGGTGTGTCCGGTACAATGAAAATGCCGCCGAAAACAAGGCTGGCGAGACACGAACGATCTTGATGTCGTCCGAGGTTAAAAAATGATTGATTGTGTCGGCGGCTTTAGACCGATGCCTGCGAGAGAATGCATTGCCAATTTCAATGAGCACCGCGTCCGTCGTTAACAGCGGTTCTCCATCAAATTCATAGGCCAACTCAACCGCCTTCTTATGAAATTGATCGAGCTGGTTAATCAACGCGACAACATACTGCGTGTCAACGAAGATCTTCCTGGACACGCTCAACTCCATATAAATAGTGGTCCAAGTTGATGGAGAAATCGACAGGCCCGTCGATCTTTATTTCTTTCAGCTTGGAAAGCAAACCACCCGATCGCGGCTCGCGCTGAGCAGAGGCATATTGCTGGACTAATTGGTACACTGCATCGACATTCTCCTCGTCGAGGTTATCTATCTCTGCGTGGAGTTTTTCTCGCGTAGTCATACCAGTAATCCCTTCTACAATGCTTTAGGGTACCACACCCATAACCCATAATTATATCGGCCAAAACGCGACGGTGCAAAAAATCGAAATCCGCGAGCTCTCTCTGATTGTTTTAATTGCCCGTCAGCTCTCCTGCACGCGCCAATCCGCCAATTGCATCTCCACCGTCTGCCGGCCCTTCCAATGGTTGATCACTGGTTTGAACGCCACCGCCAGCGGTCCTTCGGCTGCAACTAGCTCCGCTTCCCAATCGCCGCCGCCGAAAGCCACCGCCCGCATTTGCACGCCGTGCTGCTCAAGCCGCAACGACAAATGATGGCCGGTCGTCCCGATCCGTCGCGGCGCTTCGCTCAGCCGCACCTCGCTGGTGCAAAGGATGGGCCGTTGGTTACCGTTGCCGAACGGGGCGAGGCTTTCGATCTGCCGCACCGTCTGATGCGTGAGCGCCGATAGTGGCGTCTCCGCGTCCACGAACAACTCCGCGACCAGATCGGCCGCTGAGATATTTTTCTCCGCGTAGGCGCAAAAATCGACACGGAATGCCTCCACCCGCGCCGGCTCGATCGTCAGCCCGGCCGCTGCCGCGTGTCCGCCATGCCCCAGCAAATGCTGCCCACAGGCTGCAAACGCCTCGTGCAAATTGAACCCCGGCACACTCCGCCCCGAGCCGGCCCCCGGCTTGATATCCAATTCGTCCAGCGAAATCATCACTACCGGTCGGTGATATTGCTCCGCCAGCCGCCCTGCGACGATGCCAATGACCCCCGGATGCCACCCGCGGCCACTCAGCACGATCGCCGGGGCCGTCTGTGGATCGCCCTGTTCCTGTGCCTGCTTGTGGGCAGCACGGTACACGCTCCGTTCTAGCGTCTGCCGCTGCTCGTTGAGACCGTGAATGAACTCGGCCAGTTTCTGTGCCCGCTCCGACGAATCGGTCATCAACAACTCGATGGCCAACGGCGCCTGCCCCAGCCGGCCTGCCGCATTCAACCGCGGGCCAATCGTAAACCCAATATCGTCACACTCCAATTGAGGCTTCTTGTCCAACCCCGTCACTCGCTCGAGCGCCTGCATGCCGGGCGTCGGAAAGTGGCGCAAACAATTGAGACCGTGCCGAACTAGAATGCGGTTCTCATCCACCAGCGGCACCACGTCCGCCACCGTACCCACGGCGGCCAGCCCCACCGCCCGCATCAGATAGTTTCGCATCCCCTCGCTGACGCGCTTCGCCTCACTCGCCACCTGACACAGCGCCCACGCCAACTTCAAGGCCACCGCAGCGCCACATAAACCAGGAAACGGATAGGGCCGCCCAGCTAACCCCGGATGAACGATTGCCGCAGCGCTGGGAAGCCGTTCCGCCGCCTGATGATGATCCGTAATGATGAGCGTCAGCCCCAGCTCGCGGGCAGTCTCCGCTTCCGCCGCGCTGGCGATGCCGCAATCAACTGTCACCACGACGTCTGTCCCCTGGGCCACGAGCGTTCGCAGCGCCTCGTGATTCAGTCCGTACCCTTCGTCAATCCGATTGGGAACGTAGAAATCAGCCTGCGCGCCGAGCAGCCGCAAGCAGCCGAGCAGAATGGCGGTGGCCGTCATGCCGTCGGCGTCGTAATCGCCGTAGACAGTGATCCGCCGCCCGTCCCGAATGGCGCGATAGAGAAGCGTCGCCGCTTCGACGGCACCCGGCAATTCTTCCGGGTCGCGGAGCCCACTCAGCTTGGCGTCCAGAAACTGCCGCGCACACTGGGGATCTTCAATCCCGCGGCAGAGCAGGAGTTGCGCGACGACGGACGGAATACCCGATGCCCGCTCCAGGGCCGCAATCCGTGCCGGATCATGCACCGCAATCCGCCAACGCTTGGGCATACCGTCCCTGACTGGTCTAGGGCTGAGGGTCGAGAGTCGAGGGCCAGAAACGCCGTATTGTTCTGGCTCTTGACCCTAGACCCTGGACTCTCGACCTACTTTTTCTTCTCCGTATGCATCGTGTGCTTCTGCAGCCGCGGGCTGAACTTGCTGAGCTTCAGCTTCTCGCCACCCGTCTTGCGACGCAACGTGTAGTTATGGTCGCCCGTCTCATCACAGACGAGGTAGACCGTTTCGACTTTCTTTTTTCGCTTGCCAGCAGCCATGGGAGGGTTCAGAGGTTAGGGTTTAGGATTCAGAAATTCTTTTTGCCTCTCTCACTGGGAGAGGCAGCGAGCTATCGAGCGGTGAGGGATCACGCAACCCGAAGTTTGTCATTCTAGGGCCAAATGCCCAAATGCTCCAGGGGTGTTGAGGCGGCAAGATTAGCTATGTTCGGGGGCCCCCATCGCTATTTTGCTTTATGGATCTTCTGGTTGTGATAATCTACAAATCGAGCCGCGATCGCGTGCTTGGAAATGATACGCACCTCTGAAAGCGTTATTGGGATGACCCCGTAGTCCAATTCTGCATGATGATTGGGACACAAGCACAGGATGTTGCCAATTTCATCGGGGCCGTTGTGAGGTTTACCCAACGGTTGAATATGATGAGCCTCGGCATAGAAAGATCCATCCGGCAACCGAATTGTGTGACCGCAGAATTGACATTTATATCGATGGAGTACCTTAACACGACGAGATAATTCAGTATCACGGATGATTCTATTAATAGTCGTTGATATCCTGGCCGGAGGTTCTGCCAAATCTACACTTATTGGCGACCCTTTGCTTGATTCAGTGACCAGATTAATTGATTTTTTGTTTGCTGACAGAAAAGACACTTTTGCCTGTCGCTTTCCAATTCTGTGTTCGACGTGCTCAAGAATGCGCTTGATCGCATATCCCGTCTTATCACTGAGCTCCTTCACTGACACGCGTTCTAGCTTTTTCCAAACATCATCTATAATCTGCCCTTCTCGGATCGACTTATTCTCCGATACAAATCGTCGCTTCGGAATTACCAATAATTCCACGAGATCATCTTCGCGAATGGTTGACATCGCACGCTTCTCCTAGCTTGCCTTACTTCCACTCCGGCTTCCGCTTCTCCACAAATGCCTTGAGTCCCTCCTGCGCCGCCTCGGTCGTTCGGGAGGTCGCCGTCATGGCCGCGCCTACGGAGAGCTGCGTCGCCAGCTGTTCGCCAATCGTCTCGTATAACAGCCGCTTGGTGAGTTGCACGGCCTCCGGCGCGCCGGCCGCACACTCCTCGCCAATCTCCACGCACCGCGCCCACAAGAGATGCTCTGCCAACACCTCGTGATAGATGCCCAGCCGCAGCGCCTCCGCCGCCGGGTAGATGGACGACGTAAGCAGTAGCCGCGCAGCCGCGCCGCCCCCCGCGCGAAACGCCAAGAGCGGGCTCACCACGCCCGCCACGATCCCTCGCCGCGGCTCCGGCATACCGAATTGGGCCGCCTCACACGCCACTACGATATCGCTCGCCAGCACCAATCCGGCGCCGCCCGCCACCGCCGGACCATTGACGCTTGCGATGATCGGCTTTGGCAACTCCAGCATCTGCACGACCAGTTCTCGATACGCCTCGGCCGTCTCACCCCAGGCCTCCTCTTTTTCCCCGTCCGGTAGCGCGTTGTCCGCCTGNNCGCGTTGTCCGCCTGCATCTCGACCAAATCCATCCCGCCGCAAAACGCCGTCCCCGCGCCCGTCAGCACCACAGCCCGCACCCGCTTCTCCTGGTGCAAGTCGCCGAGCGCTTCCTGTAACTGCGCGATCATCGACCGCGACAGCGCATTCCGCCGCGCCGGTCGGTTGAGCACGATTGTCCCCACCACCCCCGTTACTTTGACATCAATCGCATCGCTGGACATGTACATATCTCGACGCCGTTGGATCCTTCACGATCTCACTCACCACATTTCCTTACTCTGTTCTCTCTGCGCTCCCTGTTCAAAAAACGAATGAACAGGAGGAAACGGAGGAAACAAAGAACTTGGCTGATCCGCCTAGCTTGAATCACTCGCGTTTCTTTTACTTAGGCCTGTAGCAATTGTAAGGATCATTTTGTCACACAGCGAGCCATCACGTTGCCGCAAAACAACATCGCGCACCCCGCGTTGTTGCCCGGCCGCAACACGTCGCACCTTCGCCACCTGACACCGCCCCCTATTCCGATATCAAAAACCCCTGCAAAACGCCTGAAAACTAGGCGACCCCGCCCACTTTTCAACGCTCGCCTCTTGATCTTCGGCACTCCGTCTGCATTTCCTCGCCGCCATACGAGCGATCACTCGCTCCCACGTGACCACCGTGAGGAAACGCCTGTGCCACGCATCAAGTCCAAGAAAACGTTTAATGACCGACACAAAGTCAACGGCGTCCACAGCAACGACACCGCTGCCACCAACGGCTCAGCCAGCCGCAATGGCGCCGCGAGCAAAGGCAAAGTTCACGCCGAGGAGGATGTCGAATTCTTGATGGACGACGAAGCGGACGACCTCCATCTCGCGCTGGAAGTCGATCCCGACGCGGTCATCGACGAAGAACTGGAAGGGGACTATCTCACCGAAGGCGGCAGCCTCGAATCCCACATCGATGATCCCATCCGCATGTACTTGATGCAGATGGGCGAAATCCCCATGCTCTCGCGGATTGACGAAGTCTCTTCCGCCAAAGCGATCGAGCAAACCCGCACCCGCTTCCGCCGCCTCCTGCTCGGCAGTGATTTCGTCCTACAAGGAGCCGTCGAACTGCTGGAAAAAGTTCAATCGGGCGATCTTCGCCTCGATCGCACGATCGAAATTTCTGTCACCAATACCTCGGAGAAGAAACGCACCCTCAAACGGCTCGATCCCAATCTCCTCACGATCAAGCACCTACTCGTGCT
>CXWJ01012113.1_pt1 | contig 13899 bp, 9 predicted proteins | sample 590841 | NCBI WGS metagenome assembly CXWJ01 (sample SAMEA3498367, study PRJEB10139) | wastewater metagenome | biome: wastewater treatment plant; material: activated sludge | place: Austria | collected 2015-01-21 | reverse complement strand
GCCGCCAAGGATACGCTGTCGCGACAGGCTCCATCTCCATGAGATTGCGGATCGAATTCTGCCAAACGGAAGCGCGCCACAAGAAAAACGCGACGACGAGAGCGACGAGAGCCGAAGTGATCCTTTTGCTTGCGCGTTGGACTTTGTCGCTCGGTTTGGGAATCTCCAAGTAGAGCCATAGCCAGACCAGAAATACGCCAACACCGTACCCGGCGGCGAGCGAGAACCCTGATTCCAATCCTTGAACGGTGTAGTGCCGGGGCAGCAGCGAGGGAGTGAGCGAGGCGGCGAAGAAGAGTGTCGCGACGGCCAGACCGACAAACGAAAAGGATGCCCAAAACCGAACTAGCAAGGATCGTATGGTCGAAACAACGCTTAACATGCAGCGCATTATCCAATCTTTTCAACACTTGTGAATACGCGCCGCGTTGTCCTGCGTGGTTTCGTTCCATTGACGAAAAGCGGCCTGCCACGGTAGACCGGGACACCCGCTCTCACTTCAAGGGCTTCAAAGGCTTCAAAGGCAAGTTAAGTATCTCAACCGGTTCGATGGCAACGGGCAGGTCGAAGCCGAGAATGCGCGAATAGAAATAAAGCTCCGCTTCTTGCGCGCGGACAATGTTCTCCGCCCTACGAAAGCCGTGCTGCTCACCGGCAAACGGGACATAGGCCACCGGCACGCCCTTTTTCTTGAGCGATTCGAGAATCGCCTCGGCCTGGTTCGGTAGTACGATTTTGTCTTCCAAGCCTTGCAACAAGATGATTGGCTCGTTGAAGCTGTCCAAGTGATTGATAGGAGAGCGTTCCTTATAGAGTGCCTCTGCTTGCGGATAAGGCCCGACGAGCCGATCGTTGTAGCGTGCTTCGAATTTGTGCGTATCTCGCGTGAGTGCGATTAAGTCGCTGATGCCGTAGTAGCTCGCCCCGCAGCAGAACGTGTCGCGGAAGGCCAGGCAGGCCAGCGTCGTGTACCCCCCCGCGCTGCCTCCCCGAATGATCAATTTCTTCGGGTCAGCTTTGCCTTCCTTGGCCAGAAACAAGGCGGCATTCGCCGCATCGGCAACATCGACCACGCCCCACGAACCGCGGAGCCGGTTGCGATAGTCACGACCAAAACCCGTGCTGCCGCCATAGTTCACGTCGCAGACGCCAAAGCCGCGCGACGTCCAGAACTGGGTCGTAAGTCGAAATTGCGCGGCGGTGGCGCTCGTCGGGCCGCCATGAATCAACACGAGTAGAGGGGGCATCTCACCAACCGGTCCGCGGAAGTCGGCGTTCGTCGGCGGGTAATAAAACGCGTGGGCCGTCTTGCCGCCGTCGGTCGGAAACTCAATCGCCTCGGGAATGGATGTGACCTTTGCATGGGCCTGAAGCGGAGAACTGCGACGAATCGTCTGCACCTTGCCATCGGCGAGGCTTATTTCAACGAGCGTCTCTGATTCGGTAGGCGAGCTGGCGACGACAAAGGCGCTCTCCGCGCCGACATCGATGCTGGAAATGTTGGAGTAGGGGAGGGGGATCTCTTCGAGCTGACCGGAAGAGGGCTCGATCCGCGCAAGCTGCCACTTGCCGCCACGATTGAATCGGGCCACGACGCGGCCAGCATCGTCGAAGCCAAAGGTGGTGATACCGAATACCCACTGGGCCGAAGCAAACTCCGCCTCCAGCGGCAAGACGGGTACGACTTTGCCCGCGCGCTCGGTGTACAGATTCCACCAATTCGTTCGATCTGAGACAAAGTAGAGCGCCCCATCGGGCGACCATGTGGGCTGAAAGAGAGATTCTTCTTCACCGCCCGCAATCTTACGGGGTTTGCCGAGAGCACCATTCTCATCAAGCTCGGCAACGTACAACACTGTGCCGTCCCACGGCAGGTTTGGATGATTCCAAGAAAGCCAACACAACTGGCGGCCATCCGGGCTGACGCGCGGGTTGGAATAGAAGTCGGCACCCTCGACGAGAGGCGTGATCTTTCCATCGGCTAAGTCGATGGCCACGATGCGATTCGCCGGCTCGTGCCCGCCCGCGGTGTGGTCTTCGCAAACACTGATTAATCGTTTGCGGTGTATATCCAGCACGAAGTCAGCGAACCGGAGTTTGCCCGGCACGGTGATCGGCTGCGGCGGCTGACCCGGCACCATTCGCCACAGGCGTTGGTCTTCATAATTGGCGAAGTACACCGTTCCGGCGGAAGCAAGAATCGCCCCGCCGCCATACTCATGGACAAGCGTCCGCGCGCTGAAGGGGGCGGGCAGGACGTCGTCGATCTTGCCATCCGGCGTGCGGCGGACGATCACATAACGCCCTTGCTCTTGAGGGCGCGACTCAACCCAATAAAACGAATCGCCATCGAGCGACGTGTCGCCAAAGCGAACGTTCCCCTCCACGAGCATTTGTGCCGTGATGGGCGAACGCCAAGAGCCAAACGGCGCTTCGGTAGGGTTGACGGCGGAAGCCAATTGAGGAGCGAGGGCGGCGAGTAACATGGCGAGCACAAATGAAGGTTGGTACATATCGGTCTCAACACAATACCGTAAATTGTCGCCGAACGACAAGCATACCGACATTCTTTGCCTATCTCGCGACGAAGCCTGATCGCCAGCGTCTCGACAACGCTAGTGAAGGGTCAGGTATAAGAGAGGGTTGTTCGCAGTACACGAGCAGCTATTGAAGCGCCTTTCGCATGGCACGGGTGATTGTCTGACGGATCGTGAAAAAATCCGCCCAAGGGTCGGACGGCAAGGTCGTCAATCGTTTCCAGAGGTTTTTCACTGTGTACTTGTCCGGCTTCATTCGGACGGATAGTTCGCCCCAGGCTAACGGCGTAGCGATGGGCGCGCCGGCGCGTGCTCGCGTCGAATACGAAGCGATGGCGGTCGCGCCGCGTTGGTTGCGGAGGTAATCGACGAACAGCTTGCCCCTCCGCTTGGCCTTGCTCATCGTGGCGATATAGCGGTCGGGCGCATCGCGCACCATCGTCCCTGCCAATGATTTGGCAAAATTCTTCAACTCTTCCCATGAGTTGCGGCGCTGAAGCGGAACCACTATATGCAAGCCCTTGCCACCGGATGTGCGCAAAAAGCTCTGGAGCCCTAATTCGGCCAGCAGGTCGTGAACGTGCTTCGCCCCGATAACGACGGCCTTCCACTCGACGCCTTCGCCCGGATCCAGATCGAACACTAGCTGGTCGGGCCGTTCGACTTGGTCGGCCCGCGCAGGCCAGGGATGAAATTCCAGCACGCTCAGTTGCACGAGGGAAACCAATCCGGGTAGGTCATCGATGACCACGTACTCTTCTCGCTCGCTCTTCTCTTGGATCATTACTCCGCGAACAGAATCGGGCAGCGCGTCAGTCAAATGTTTTTGATAAAAGCATTGTCCGGTGCGCCCGCTTGGACAACGAACCAACGTCAGTGGTCGATCGATCACATGTGGTAGAACCCATTCGGCGATTTCATCGTAAAATTTGGCCAAATCAAGTTTGGTGATTTTCGCTTCCGGAAATACCTCGCGGTTTGGATGTGTAATGCGAATTCCTGCGACGATCGCCTCGTCGTTTGAGTCCGCATTTGTCTTCGAAACAATTCGCTTTGTCCTAGATCGCGAGAGCGATTCTTTTGCGGATTGACCCTTTGTGGAAAGCTGTTGTGGTATTTCGCGAACGATTTGCTTCGCGGGTTTATCCTCGCGAAGGCCTTGGAAAGACGGGTGTCTCAGCAGCCCGTCGTCGGTCCATTCCGTGAATTCTACTACTCCGACGAGGTCTGGCTTGACCCAGGTGACGCCCCGAACCTCGCTGCCGGTGGGCGGATTGTTAAAAGGGGGTAGAGTGGCTTTGCGTTTTCTGAGCGCCGCCGACAGCTCTCTCAACGACTGATCGTTGAAGCCGGTGCCCACTCGTCCGCTATAGATCAACTCGCCGTCTTTGTAATATCCCAATAGCAATGCGCCAAACCCGACGCGTGAACCGCTCGGCTTTGTATAACCGCCGATCACAAATTCCTGTCGCCTCGTGCATTTCAATTTGCGCCAATCGGGGGAACGCAATTGCTGGTATGTGCTATCCGCTCGTTTACAAACAATTCCTTCCATGCCGCCCTGGCAGGCTTGTTGCAATACGCTTTCACCATGCCCTTGAATGTGGTCACTGTATCGCAGAGCGCCGCCATTTTTTTGCCCGAGCTTGGCGACAAGTTGTGAGAGAACTTTTTTTCGTTCAAAAAGCGGTGCTTGCGTGAGATCGTAACCTTGCAGGTGTGGGGCATCGAACAAATAGTAAACAAGCGATTGGTCCGCGCGATGTTTGATCAGATTTTGAAGTTGCTGAAAGTCCGATCGCCCCTCTTGGTTTAGAGATACGATCTCGCCGTCGAGAATCGCCCGGTTAATGGGGAAGTAGCGCATTGCCTTCGCGATCGAGGGGAAACGATCCGTCCAATCATTGCCGTTACGGGTCACGAGCCGCACTTTGCCGTACGCGACGAACGCCAACATGCGGTAGCCGTCGAATTTCAGTTCATGCAGCCACTGTTCGCCGGAGGGCACTTCGGTAGCAAGGGTTGCTAATTGTGGCTTCCAAGTGGCGGGCTGTTTGGCTCGTCGCGCGCCGGTCAACTTTGCAACATCCGTCGCCCGCACCCCGGAACCGCCCATACCGCGCCGCATAGCAACTGGATTTTTCGGGATTACTTTCTTAGCCGCGATGGACTTTCGCGAGCCGCTCTTTTTGGTTTGAGAGCTCTTGCCGTTTCCGGACCAAACTCGATCGACCGCGGCGGCGATTTCTTCCATTTCGCGCCCAGACAGCACGCTCAAGGGTTTCTTTTTGAGCACGTCAAATTTGGCTTGGGGACGAGCCGCGTCATCGCGGTGCTTTATGAGCAACCAATTTTTGCCATTGTCGCCAGCCTGCCCCGACATGCGAACGAGCACCCAACCACCTTGCAGCTTCTCCCCATGCAATTGGAATTTCAAATTACCTTGCTTCAATGCTTTATCCGCGTCGCCGTCTGGCTCCCACGTGCCTTGGTCCCAGACCATCACCGTGCCGCCCCCATACTCGCCGGGAGGAATGGTTCCCTCAAAGTTGGCGTATGCGAGAGGATGGTCTTCAACTTGCACGGCGAGAGCTTTGACCGTGGGGTCGAGACTCGGACCCTTCGGCACCGCCCAGCTCTTAAGCGTGCCATCGTGCTCCAGACGGAAATCGTAGTGCAATCGGCTGGCCGCGTGTTTTTGAACTACGAACTGATGGCAGCCGGCTGACTTCGCTCGCTCGGCCTGCGGTTCCGGTGTGCGGCGAAAATTGCGCTTCCGTTTGTAGTCGGTCAAAGTCATAGCCATTCACTACTTAGCTCGCGCGCTTCTTGCGTGGACGCCGGTTCGTCGGCTTTGGACCTTTGCCTGGCGTACGAACGCTTTTCGCTCCCGTCTTTGTGGCCTTGGCTACGCTGCGTTTTAATACATCCATGAAGTTGATCGTTTGCGGCACGGCCGGTTCTGCCTCCTGTTCGTCGGATTCAATGACCTCCGTTTGCCCACTGGCGATTTTCTTCTCAACGAGCTTCATCAGCACATCGCGATACTCGTCGTGAAATTTCGAGGCGTCCCATTTGGCCGTCATGCCTCCAATTAGCTTGGTGGCCAAGGCGATCTCCTGCTTCGTTACGCCGAATTTGCGCAAATCCTGGCCCGGCAATTCGAAGGTTTTTAAGTCCACTAATTCCTGGCTGAAGCGAAGCACCTCCAGCACCAAGGCGTCCCCTTGTGCCAACAGGGCACATAGATATTGGCGAGAGCGAATCACCACCCGCGCGATGCCGGCTTTACCGGCGTCGGCGATGGCTTCGCGCAACAGGACGTAGCCCTTCTCGCCTTTACTTCCCGGGGCGAGAACGTAGGCGCGTTCGAAGTAACGTACGTCGATATGACTCAAGTCGACAAACTGCTCAATTTCTATCGTGCGTGTCATTTCAGCCGTAGCACGCCCCAATTCCTCTTCGCTTAGGAGCACGTAATTTCCATCGGAGTATTCGTACCCTTTGACAATTTTATCCCAGGGCACTTCCTCGCCCGTCTCTTCGTTCGTGCGTTCATAACGGACGCGTGCGGAATTACGGCTGTCGATGAGTCGAAAGCTGAGGTCCGCACGCCGCTCGGCCGAATGCAAAACGACGGGCACATTGACGAGACCGAACGAGATATGACCTTTCCAGATAGGACGAGACATATAACTGCTCCAAAATCGGCCACCTTGACAGCTGAATGAACAGAACGTGCTTACTACACCAGACGAGAACACGCTGAAGGTTGATCGCGAACGATTCGCGTTGTGAAAGCTAGCTAAGCTAGCAATCAGAGTGCCAAAAAGACATGGCGGCGCTATGAGCCTTAAATTGCCGTTTTCATTCGGCCTTGGCTTCGCGGGGCTTTCGTGCGCGGCGGATAAGGAATCGGGCCAATATCTGCTCCTCAGGGGATAAGCCGTCATGTGGCCGCGGCCGAGCTTTACCAATCCACTTGGCAAGTTCGCCTTGTTCAAAACTTAAGAGGAGATCGGGGTGAATGTAATACTTACGGCAAGTCGCAGTGGTATTCCCCAAGGCTTCGGCCGCCACCGCAATGGCCATTTTGATGATCTTCTTGCGGTCTTGCAGCGTCTCGGTGGATAAATGCTCCCGCAGCACGGCCGCTACAAGCGTGGAGGCCTTCCACGTGCGGAAATCCTTGGCCGTAAAGGGGAGGTCGGTTTGCTCGCACAAATATTCGTTAACGGCGGCCGAGTCTGCGCGGCAAATTTGACCCTCGTCGCTGAGGAATTGAAATACATGTTGGCCCGGCAATTCTTTGAGTTCCTTCATTAGGCGAACCAATTTTTTATCTTTGACTACTACCTCACGCTGCAATCCACTTTTCGCGCGAAAGTGCAATTCAATGTGTTTATTGCGATTGTTGACGTGACGCGTGCGGAGTGTGGTTAGACCATAAGAGTTATTCTCTCGCACGTACTCTTCGTTCCCTACGCGAATCGAAGTGGCGTCCAGCAGGGCGACCATGCCGGCTAGCACGCGCTGGCGAGTCAGTTTTCGGCCGCGCAAGTCGCGAGCTATTTTGTTGCGGAGCTTCGGCAACAGGGATGGGAGTAACTCGAGCCGTTGAAATTTCGCTACATTGGTCGTCTCTCGCCAGCGTTCGTGATACAGATATTGTTTACGATTGCGGTCGTCGTAACCGACGGCCTGCAAGTGGCCTTTGGCTAGCGGACAAATCCACACGTCGGTCCAGGCTGGTGGAATAGCGAGCGATTCGAAACGATTGACCAATGTCGCATTACGAACCCGCTGGCCGCGAGAATTCAGAAATTTGAATCCACTGCCGTTTGGTTGGCGCGTATAACCGGGCTTATCGCTTGCAACATGCCGCAAGCCGGCTCGCTTGGCGAGTCTTCTAGACTCAGCGGTAACTGCAACCTTCGAATTCACGCTCATCGGAACGGCAGAGGTAGGATTGGCCTAAAACACACGGTGTTTTTGAGAATTTCTCAAGTCGGAGCAAACGGCGTGCCTCATTTTTCAGTCAATTTATCTATGAATTAGGCCGGGTTGTTGGCCATGCACGAAATCACCCCTGACCATAACGGTTGTAAGCAAGGTACGACCGCCGGGGCTTTCACGTCTCGATGTGAGTGGTGCGATGCACAGCGGTTGCTCTCGATGAACTCCTTAATCCATTTATGTTCAACTTGCTATTCGTAGGGTCGTCCGCAGGTTCCGAAAAGGTTCTTGGCGGGAGGGTCGATGTCTCGATTAGACTGTGAAAGCTAGCAATGCGTTGCGCCCGATCCGGCGGCAAATTGCACTTCGCACACGATGGATTCTTTGGACAAGGAGTGTCCGATGAAGCGTCTTCACGCTGTTTGGCGGCGTCGATTTATAGCTCCCTGGCTCCTTGCCGCCCTGAGTGTGCCCTCGGGGACCGCTCGTCTCGAGGCAGAGGAGTGGGGTGGCAGCGCCAGCGGCGAAGTCGCCTACGAGCTCACGAGCGATTCGTCTGGCCAAGAGGTACCGTGCATCGATTTGCCGGTCGATGAACCGCCTTGTTTGAGCGGGGGCGATTGCAGTTGCAGTTATGACTGCCGAACGCAGCAGCATCTTTTTGGCAACGAGTGGCGGGCTCACCTGGCGGAGTATGGAATCTTAGCCGACCTGGAAGTGACCCAATTCTATCAAGGCGTTGGCAGCGGCGGCTTGAGGAGAGACTTCGATTACGGCGGCAAAGTCGACTATTTCTTCACCTTCGACGGCGAAAAGCTCGGATTGTGGGATGGGCTTAGCGCCGTCATGCACGCCGAGACTCGCTTCGGCGAGGACGTCAATCTGGACGCCGTTGGACTAGCGCCGGCGAACGCCAACATGCTGTATCCTTCCCCTTTTGATCAAGAGACGGCCATCACCGGTTTCATGATCAACCAAGTTTTGAGTGAAGAGTGGATTGCCTCCGCGGGCAAAAGCAACCTGCTCGATTTGTTCAATCAACTCTATCCCCAAACGGGTCGCGGCATTGATGGGTTCATGAACATCTCGGCCATCACTCCGCTGACCGTGGCTCGCACGCTCAACTTAAGCGTGATGAGCGCCGGCATCACGAAGCTACACGAGGGGCAAGTTCAGGGTGCCCTCTCCGTACTTGATACAAACAATTCGACGACCACCAGCGGGTTCGAAGACTTGGGAGACAACGGCGCGGTCATCCTGGGATACTATCGTTTGTTCACTAACTACGGCGGGTTGCCAGGTTCGCATGCCCTGATGGGCGTTTACTCCAGCGGCACGTACACTTCGCTTGATCCGCTGACGTGGGCGATCATCCCGGATACAGGCCTCGTCGCAGGGGAGGAAACTGGTTCGTGGAATATTGAGTACTTCTTCGAACAAAAGCTCTGGATTGACGATTGCAATCCGGAACGGAATATCGGCCTGCTCACCATCTGGGGTATCTCCGATAATAACCCCAGCCCCATCGACTGGGCCGGCACAGTGGCCATTCAGGGACAGGGGCTCTATCCTGGTCGCCCGGCCGACACGGCCGGCGTCGCTTACTTCCACACCAGCCTCAGCAGCGACTTCAAAGAGCTCGTCAGCCCCGTGCTGACCTTGCACGATGTGAACGGCGTTGAGCTGTACTATAACGCTGCGATGACCCCTTGGTTCCATTTGACGGGAGACTTCCAAGTCATCGAACCGGCTGATGTCGCCAACGATACGGCCGTGGTAGTTGGCTTGCGAGCGAACTTCAGCCTCTAGACGACTGCCGCCGAAGAATGCTAGCCTTCGCGAAGCAGAAGGCGTCAATCCGTCGCTGTGTCTGGCGGGGCCTGAAATTGTGCGGGTTTCTTCTTAAGATTCTCGACAATTGGCAGGGCGTTTGTTCTAATGACGTCCAATTGAGCCGGGCATTGAAAACAGTCGGAACGCCATAAACGCCTTGTGCCTTCTTTTCTTCGTTGCGTTTCAGATTGCCAATACAACGCGCCTGGCCAGACAGCAGGCTGGCAAGGATGCTGGTGTCGATTGCGAAGGGAACACCCGACCAGTAACTTAATTGGGGTTCCAATAAGTCCTATTCTTAGTTGGCCCGTATCAGCCAATACCAATAACCTCTCGATGTGACGCCGGACAACCAGTGCGGGCACCTCACCTTGAACTAGGAGCAAAACGGATGAAATTCCGAACACTTTCATTCAGTCTTATTTTGATGCTTTCGGCGCGCGTCTTGGCGGCACCTCCGGGAGTGACCTCTACCGTAAAGGAAGCTCCAAAGGCGCAGCCAGCGACTCCAGCCGCAGCAGCCGCCCCCGCAGAGGCTGCACCAGCCGCTAGTGACAATCTCGACAGCTCGCCAGTCATCGAACCCTCCGCCGACGAGACAGCGATTCGGGAAAATGCCGCTAAGTATGTGGAGGCTTACAACCGCCGCGATTCCGCCACGATGGCTTCGATGTGGTCTCCGGACGCCATCTACATGGACCCGGACAGCGGCGAGGAAATCGTTGGTCGGGAGGCGCTCAAAGAGAGCTTTGATCGCGAGTTGGCCGGCTCGGAAGATGCCAAACTAGAAGTAGTGATCGATGGTATCGATTTCGTTTCCCCTAACGTGGCCATCGAAAGCGGCTCCGCACACGTGACGTACAAAGATCTCGAGCCGGAGGACACGCAATATACTGCCGTCCATGTGAAGCGCGACGGCCAATGGTTGCTGGATCGCATCTCGGAGCAAGAGACGCCCAAACCAGAACCTTCCAACTATGAGCATTTGAAGGAGCTAGAGTGGTTGATTGGATCATGGGTCGACTCGGACGACAATATTGCAATTCATACGGATTGCGAGTGGACCAAAAACAAGAATTTCATCACTCGTTCATTCGCGCTAACGAATAGCGACGAGGTCAGTCTCTCCGGAATTGAAGTCATTGGCTGGGATCCGGCTGCTAAGACTATCCGCTCCTGGGTTTTCGATTCGACCGGTGGATTTGGTGGAGGAACATGGACCCACACGGATAACCGTTGGGTCATTCAACAGAAGGGTGTGCTGGCGGATGGCGGCCAGACATCCTCCGTCAACATGATCACGTATGAGGATGACGATGCCTACAAATGGCAGTCTACGAATCGCGAAGTGGATGGCGAGATACAACCCAACGTGGATGAAGTGCTTGTCGTACGCAAACCAACGGAGTGAGATTCGCATTTTAAGCAAGGCGGCAGTACTTCTAAGATAAGTCGATGAATCTGAGATAAGTATTCACGTAATCACAAATCCAAGCGGATCGAAGATATAAAGGTGCTCTGATGAAAAAATTCCTATTTTTCGCAATCGCAATGGCGGCGATTGGACTGTGGATATCAAGCGACGTAATGGCCCGTGGCGGACGCGGCGGCGGGGGCTTGCATGGTGGCGGTGGTGGTGGCCGCGGCGGTGGAGGACACGCGGGGGGTGGTATGTCCAGAGGAGGAGGGGGGGGCCATCATGGAGGCGGCGCTCGGCCTGCCGTCGGACGCACCCCAACCATGTCTCGTCCTAGCGGAGGTGGACGCCCATCTGGTGGTGGCGCGATGGCGGGGGGTGGATCTCGTCCCGGCGGCGGCGCTAGCGCACGACCGGGAGGTGGCGGCGGACGTCCAGGCGGGGTTGCTTCACGACCCGGCGGCGGTGGTGGCCACCGGCCCGCACTGGGCAACTTGCCGACACCCAATCGACCTGACATCGGCGGCAGACCAGGGGGCGGAGTTGCCGGTGGCGCACGCCCCGGCGGTACCGGCGGGCGACCCGGTGGTGGGCAACGACCTGACTTTGCCAACATCCAGCGGCCGGGAGGCGGGATGCGGCCGGGTGGTGGAGGTCGGCAGCCAGGCGGCGCTGCGAACGACTTTTTTCACAATCGACCACCGGGAGGTGGCGCGGGTGGCAGACCTGGCTCAGGTGATATTGCATTGCGTCCCGGCCGCCCGGGCGGCGATGGCCTGCGGCCTGGTGGAGATGGTGGATTGACTCGCCCCGGTGGAGGCGGAGGGTTACCTGGCGGAGGTGGAAACAGGCCGGGCGGCGGTGGAGACCGACCCGGAGGTGGTGGCGATCGGCCTGGTGTTGGAATTCTACCTGATCGACCCGGCGGCGGAGGGAATCGTCCAGGAGGTGGCGGAGATCGGCCGGGTGGCGGTGGTGATCGCCCTGGGGGAGGTGGAGACAGGCCTGGAGGTGGCGGTGACAGGCCGGGCGGTGGTGGTGATCGTCCAGGCGGTGGCGGCGACAGACCTGGTGGCGGTGGCGATAGGCCCGGAGGCGGAGATCGACCCGGTGGAGGTGGTGATCGTCCAGGCCGTCCCGGGGATGGCGATCGACCGGGCCGCCCTGGTGATGGCAACCGACCGGGCCGCCCTGGTGATGGCAACCGACCGGGCCGCCCCGGCCAAGGCGGTGGCGGCGAGCAATGGCGCCCGGGAGATCGCAGACCGGGTTGGGCCGGCGGCGGCAACTATCCCAATCGGCGACCAGATCGCGATAACTGGAATCGCTGGCGCAACGATCGTCACAACGATGTGTGGCATCATTGGCACAACCACTGGCACAACCACGGCTGGAACAACTGGTACAGTAACAATTGGTGGAACCGTTATCCCAATTGGCCGTGGCGCTACACGAACAACTTCAATTACTGGGGTTGGGCAACGTGGCCGGTAGTGACAGGTTGGGTTGATTATGGGTGGACGCAACCGGTCGCGTACAACTATGGCGACAACGTCTACTATCAAGGCGACCAGGTGTACTACGGCACGCAACCCGTTGCGACTGCGGCCGAGTATGCGGACCAAGCTCAAGCGATCGCTACTAGCATTCCGGAAACAGCGCCGGCCGAAGAAGACTGGATGCCGCTGGGCGTGTTCGCGGTGACGCAAGATAGCGAATCGGCTGGGGCTGATCCCACTATGTTCTTGCAGTTGGCCGTCAGCAAGCAGGGTGTGATCTCTGGATCGTTCCAGAACNNGCTAACGGCGGCGCACCGGTCGGCATTGCCGGCTACAAGAGAACCAGGCAAATCGTGGGGAGGCAGTTGCGCGCTATTCGCGCGAAATAGCGCGCGGGGTGAACTTTGTTTTTCTTTTCTCGTCAAAGAGAAATTTCCATCCATGACAGCTCCCGTGGGACGACGCGAGTTTTTAGGCAGTTCGATCGCCTTTGGAGCTGCGCTGGTAGGTGGCTTGCCTAGCTTTGCGGATGCGCCCGCGAAGTCTGTGCAAAATCCCATCTGCGTCTTTACGAAATATCTGCAGTCGCTCAGCTACGATGAGCTGGCCGACGCCATGGCGAAGTTGGGCGTCGACGGCATCGAAGCACCCATCCGCAAGAGCGGCTCGAGTATCAAGCCGGAGCAAGCGCCAGAGGAGTTGCCGAAGCTGGTGCAGGCTTTGGCGAAACGCAACTTGAAAGTCACGATGGTGACTTCGGACATTCTCGATGCCGACGCGCCGACCGCTCGCCCCTTGTTGCAAACGGCAAAGCAACTCGGTATCCCCATGTATCGTCTGGGCTTCTATCGTTACGATCTCAATCAACCGATCCTCGATCAATTGAAGAACGTGGGAGCGGCGGTTAAGGAGATTGCCGCGCTCAACAAGGAAGTGGGTATTCAAGGAGTCTATCAGAATCACGCGGGGGCTGAGTCGATAGGGGCGACGGTCTGGGATTTTTACCACTTGATCCAAGACATTCCCAACGATCAGTTGGCCCTTGCTTTCGATCTCCGTCACGCCTCCGTGGAAGCCGGGCTTTCATGGCGGACGCTTTACAACGCCGTGAGACCGCGGATTGCCACGTGTTACGCGAAGGACTTCTTTTGGGACGGCCCGAAGGACGGCATGGCTCCGCTTGGCAAAGGCCGAGTTGATGGGAGATTCTACAAGCAACTCTTGGCCGATGGATTTACGGGCCCCATTTCGCTCCATGTGGAATACTTGGGCAATGGCACCGTGCAAGATAACCTAGCCGCGATCAAAACCGACCTTGCCGTGCTGCGCGAGTGGCTGGCCGCGTAGTTTTTCCTTGCCGTCTCAGGAAAACTTCCCCCGCTATCAGCGCTCCGCGTCCTGACTGAGGCACAAGAATTGCGGTTATTTTTCCCGCTGACTTTTTGCTATCGCTCAGGCAAAATCATCAATTAAGTCGCCTACAAGCCCCCAGACGAAATCCGTGAGGTGTAACAATGTCCGTTATTCCCTTGTTCGTACGTCTCCGCATTTTGGGCATCCGCTTGGCTCGCACGCTGCGACGGTCGTTACTGACTCAGAGTGACAGTTGGACAATCGAGGCGGACCGCCAAGGCCGGCCCATTGTGAGCGCGGGGTC
>CXWJ01001932.1_pt1 | contig 13910 bp, 11 predicted proteins | sample 590841 | NCBI WGS metagenome assembly CXWJ01 (sample SAMEA3498367, study PRJEB10139) | wastewater metagenome | biome: wastewater treatment plant; material: activated sludge | place: Austria | collected 2015-01-21 | reverse complement strand
GGTGCGGAGTCTGCTCGATCGCGATGCAGGGTACGCGGACGCGAGCCGCCTGCTTGGCGCCCTCGCACATCGGTTTCCGGCGCACAACTTGCGCGCGCCGCAAATTCATCGCGAAACCGGCCCCGCCGATGCGTTCGAGCGCGCAGGTTGGACGCGCTCGCCGATCTATCAGTTTCTGATGCGCTGCGCGCTTTGAGTTACGCCGCTTGCTTTGACTTCGCGCGGATGAGTTTTAGGACTTCGCTTGCGGCCTTGGGAATGTTTGTGCCCGGGCCGAAGATGGCGGCGGCGCCGGCTTTTTTCAGCATGTCGTAGTCTTGCGCGGGGATGACGCCGCCGACGACGATAAGGATGTCGTCGGCGCCTTGGCGTTTCAGTTCGAGGCTGAGCTCGGGCACGAGGGTTTTGTGGCCGGCCGCTTGGCTCGATATGCCGATGACGTGGACGTCGCTGTCGACCGCGTCTTTGGCGACTTCGGCGGGGGTTTGGAAGAGCGGACCAACGTCGACGTCGAATCCTAGGTCGGCGAAGGCGGTTGCAATGACCTTCGCACCGCGATCGTGACCGTCTTGGCCCATTTTGGTGACCAGCATGCGCGGGCGCCGCCCTTCGTCTTTTGCGAATTGTTCGACTTCGTCGCGGATTTTCTTGAAGCCTTCGTCGCCTTCGTAGGCCGCGCCATAGACGCCGGAGATCGATTTCGTTTCGGCTTGGTGGCGCTTGAAGACCTTCTCCATCGCGTCGGAAATTTCGCCGACGGTGGCGCGGGCGCGCGCGGCCTCGATGGCGAGGGCGAGGAGGTTTGCATCGCCCTTCGCGCCTTCGGTCAGCGCTTTCAGCGCGGCGTCGACTTTTGCTTGGTCTCTTGTGCCTTTGACCTTTTGCAGGCGCGAGAGTTGTTGCGCGCGGACTTTGTCGTTGTCGATGTCGCGGACTTCGATATCCGCTTCGTTTTCGAGGCGATATTTGTTGACGCCGACGATGACTTCTTCGCCGCGGTCGATGGCGGCTTGGCGGCGGGCGGCGGCTTCTTCGATCTTGAGTTTCGGCCAACCGGAGGCGACGGCTTTCGTCATGCCGCCCATCGCCTCGACTTCGTCGATCAGGCTTTGCGCGTGTGATGCCAACGCGTGGGTGAGCGCTTCGACGTAGTACGAGCCGCCGAGCGGGTCGACGACGTGGGTGACCTTCGTTTCGGTTTGCAAGATGAGCTGCGTGTTGCGGGCGATGCGGGCGGAGGTTTCGGTCGGCAACGCGATTGCTTCATCGAACGAGTTCGTGTGCAGCGATTGCGTGCCGCCAAGGATCGCCGCCATCGCCTCATACGCCGTGCGGACGACGTTGTTGTAGGGGTCCTGTTCCGTGAGCGAGACGCCGGACGTTTGGCAGTGTGTGCGGAGCATGAGCGACTCCGTCTTCTTCGCGCCCAGGTCTTTCATGATCTTCGCCCACATCTGCCGTGCAGCGCGCAGCTTTGCGATCTCCATGAAGAAGTTCATGCCGATCGCGAAAAAGAACGAGAGGCGCGGCGCGAAATCGTCGATGTCGAGGCCCTTTGCAATCGCCGCCTTCACGTAGGCGATGCCGTCGGCAAGCGTGAAGCCGAGCTCCTGCACCGCGGTCGCGCCGGCTTCGTGCATGTGGTAGCCGGAGATCGAGATCGAGTTGAACTTCGGCATCTTCTCGGCCGTGTAGGCGATGATATCGGCCACGATGCGCATCGAAGGCTCGGGCGGGTAGATGTAGGTGTTGCGCACCATGAACTCTTTCAGGATGTCGTTTTGGATGGTTCCTGAAAGTTGGCTCTGCTTCACGCCCTGCTCTTCGGCCGCGACGATGTAGTTCGCCATGATCGGAATGACGGCGCCGTTCATGGTCATCGACACCGACATTTTGTCGAGCGGGATGCCGTCGAACAGGATCTTCATGTCTTCGACGCTGTCGATCGCAACGCCCGCTTTGCCGACGTCGCCGAGCACGCGCGGATGATCGCTGTCGTAGCCGCGATGCGTCGCGAGATCAAAGGCGATCGATAAGCCCATCTGGCCTGCCGCCAAGTTCTGACGATAGAATGCGTTGGACTCTTCTGCGGTCGAGAACCCGGCGTATTGGCGGATGGTCCAGGGACGGCCCGCGTACATCGTCGCGCGGACGCCGCGCGTGAACGGTGCCAAGCCCGGCATTTCACCAGCCGATCCGAGCTTTTCGAGGTCAGACGCGGTGTAGAGCGGTTTGACAGGAATTCCTTCCGGGGTCGCCCAGGTAAGGGATTCCGCGGATTTTCCTTTGAGATCAGCGGCCGCGAGCTTTTGCCAGTCGCCAAGACTCGCCTTTGGGAAATCGCTCATAGGTTGATCCGAGGTTGGTTTCGCAGACGCTTCATTCCTAGACTATTTGCCCGGTGCTCGATGAGGGTCAAACGACGCGCCGGCCGTAATTCTCGTTGTGGGCGACCTGCGACACGCCCCCAACCTTTTGGGGGTGAACGAAATGGAACTTCCAGTGGGTGAATCCTTTGATCGGTCTTTGGTCCGTCTTTGTTTCTCGCCTCTCCCGGATTTTTCCACAGAGCCCGCCCGCCCGTTTAGATTCATCCGCACACGGATAAAGCGCTCCGGACACGGAGCTTTTGCAGGCGCGAAACCATGAAAAACACTCGTCCATCCGTGCACGGACGAGTTGCGTGACGGATTCATGGCAATGCCATTTCCGGCAGGTCGACCTCTTTGCGACTGCGCAACAGCGTTGTGAAATAAGCGTTTGATTTATCTATAGATAGTGCGAGAACGAAACACGAATTTATCCGAGTCAGTGATTCGGGCACGGTTCGTTCCGTTTCTAGTCCAATCTCATCCTCGCGGTTTCCACAGCGGTTATTTGGCCACGGTCGGCATTCTTGCGTTTCGCAAGCGCGGCAATGAATGTGAGCCCCCTGTCGCTTCCGGAAACCATAACGATGTCCTCTCCGTACGGCCGGGTGACCGCCGTCCTTGGGCCCACGAATACGGGCAAAACCCATTTCGCCATCGAACGCATGCTCGCCCACCAAAGTGGGATGATCGGGCTGCCGCTCAGGCTGCTGGCACGCGAAGTCTTTGAGCGCGTCGTCGCCGCAAAGGGCGCGCATGCCGTCGCGCTGATCACCGGCGAAGAAAAGATCGTTCCAAAAAACCCGACGCATTGGGTGGCGACGGTCGAATCCATGCCGATCGATATCGGCGCCGAGTTCATGGCGATCGACGAGATCCAGCTCGCGGCCGATTTCGAGCGCGGGCATGTATTCACCGACCGGCTGCTCAACGCGCGCGGGCGGTCGGAGACGATTTTCCTTGGCTCCGACACAATGCGGCCGCTCATTCAGCGGCTCGTGCCGGGCGTGCAGTTCATCGGGCGGCCGCGGTTTTCGGATTTGGCGTACACGGGCGCACGAAAGCTCACGCGGCTGCCGCGGCGTTCGGCCATCGTCGCGTTCTCAAGCGATGCGGTCTATTCGATCGCGGAACTCGTACGGCGTCAGCGCGGCGGCGCGGCGGTCGTGATGGGCGCTCTCAGCCCGCGCACGCGCAATGCGCAGGTCGCGCTCTATCAGAACGGCGATGTGGACTTCCTGGTGGCCACCGATGCGATCGGCATGGGGCTCAACATGGACATCGACCATGTGGCTTTTGCCGCGACGGAGAAGTTCGACGGCTCGATCCGGCGGCCGCTGCGTGCGAACGAACTCGCCCAGATCGCGGGCCGCGCGGGACGGCACATGAACGACGGCACGTTCGGCGTGACGGCCGATGCAGAACCGATCGAGGGCGAACTTGTCGAAGCGATCGAGAACCATCGCTTCGATCCCGTACGCGTCATTCAGTGGCGCAACTCGAACCTCGAATTCGGGAGCATCGAGGCTCTCGATCGCAGCCTCGACATGTTGCCGCCGACGCGCGGCCTAACGCGCGCGCGGGCGGCGGACGATCAACTCGTGCTGCGCACCTTGGGTGCGGAAGACAACATCAAGGCAATGGTGAGCGATCCGGCCGCCGTGAAGCGGCTTTGGCAAGTGTGTCAGATTCCGGACTTCCGTAAGCTTGCGACCGAAGAGCATGCACGTTTGATCGGCGGCGTCTTCGAACACTTGATGGGCAACGAAGGCGTGCTGCCCGACGACTGGCTGAACGGACATGTGGCGCGGCTCGACAATATCGAAGGCGATATCGACGCAATCGCACAGCGCATCGCACATATTCGCACCTGGACGTATGTCGCCAACCGTTCTGATTGGCTGACCGACCCGGTGCATTGGCAGGAGCGCACGCGGGCGGTCGAGGATCGCCTATCGGATGCGCTGCACGAGAAGCTGACGCAGCGCTTCGTAGACCGGCGCACCAGCGTGCTGATGAAGCGGCTGCGCGAGGACGAGGAATTCGCGGCTACCGTCGACGACGAGGGCGAGGTGCTGGTCGAGGGCGAATATGTCGGGCGCCTGCAAGGGTTCTCGTTCGTGGCCGATCCGCGCGCGATGGGCATTCACGGGCGCGCGCTGCGCGCAGCGGCGCTGAAAGGGCTTGCCGGCGAAATCGCCTCGCGCGCGCATGCGCTCACGAACGCGCCGGAGGCAGCGATCACGCTATCCGAACACGGACGGCTGTGGTGGAACGGCGGGATCGTCGCGCAGCTGAAAAAGGGGCATGACCCCTTGCATCCGCGCGTCGAGCTTCTGACCGACGAGCTGCTGTCGACGGCGGCGCAGGAAAGGGCGACGGAACGGCTCGAAGAATGGGTCGCGTTGCACGTCACGAAGACGCTCTCGCCGCTCGTGAGCGTGCAGGCGGAACTTGAAAAGGAGATGCCGAAGGAAGCGGCGGCGACTGTCGAGGCGACGAAAGCCGAGCTGCCTGCGCCGGAGGCGACGGAAGAGACGGTTGCGGAAGAAGCGGCTGGCGATGCAGCCGAGGATGCGGTCGACGCGTCGGAAACCGTCGATCCACTCGCCACTGAAGCGGCGGCTCCCGAAGCGAACGCGAAGGACCCAAAGCTCTTCGCCTCACCGCTGCAGGGCATGGCGCGCGGACTTGCGTTTCAGATCTACGAAAATTTGGGCTCGGTCTCGCGGCACTCGGTCGTGCGCGAGTTGCGCGCCGTGGCGCAAGCCGATCGCACGCCGCTCCGGCGCCTTGGCGTGCGGTTCGGGGCGTTCTCGATCTTCTTGCCGGCACTTGTGAAACCGGCGGCTGCGCGACTCAAAGCGCTGCTATGGGCGGTGCACCAGGGGATCACCGAAATACCACCGCCGCCGCCGGCTGGGCTCACGTCGCTGCCATCCGATCCAGCTGTGCCTGCGGGGTTCTATGAAGCAGCCGGGTTCCGTCTGTGCGGGCCGCGGGCCGTGCGTATCGACATGCTGGAGCGGCTTGGCGACATCATTCGATCGAAGGGTCAAGGCGGGCAGATGCCGGAGAGCTTCGCGGTGTCAAACGACATGATGTCGGTGCTGGGCTGCGGCGAGGACGACATCGCGCAGGTGCTGCGTTCGCTCGGCTTCCGCGACACGAAAGCGAAGAACGAGGCGGGCGAAGAGACGACACAGTGGTCGCAACGCTTGAAGCGTCACGAACGGCCGCAGAAGCCGCAACGCAAGCGGCCCGAGCATCAGCCGAAGCGCGCGGTCGCGGTTGCCGTGCCCTATGGCGCACCAGCGGGCGGCCCCGCGGAGGCACCGCCGCAGGAGCCGCCGCGTCAAGAGAGGCCAGAGCGGCAAGAGCGCCCCCGGCACAAGGACCATCGCAAGCCGCGGCGCGACGACGAACGCGCGCCACGCGACCGTAAGCCGCCAAAGGAGCGCGAGCCCGATCCGGATTCACCGTTCGCGGTGCTGGCGGCGCTCAAGCTGCGGAAGTAGCGCTTGCAGCGGATCGACAAATTCTTGTGGTTCGCGCGCTTCTTCAAAAGCCGGACTTTGGCCGCGTCCGTCGTCACGGGAGGGCGCGTCCGGATCAACGGCGAGCGCTGCGACAAGGCGAGCACGATCGTGAAAGCGGGCGACATGCTGACCTTTGCAGCAGGTCCGCGCGTGCGGGTGATCAAGGTCGTCGCCGGCGGCACCCGGCGGGGACCAGCCAGCGAAGCACAGACGCTCTATGAGGACCTGACGCCGCCGCCCGAGGCTCGGGCCGACGAGCCGCCGGCGCCGGCACAGCGCGAGCGCGGTGCGGGGCGACCTACGAAGAAGGAACGACGCGCCACCGATGCGCTGACAGACCGCGACGACTGAGCGCGCACCTCCCCAGGGGTTGTTGCCGCAGGTGCGAAGTGCTACGCGTCTCGGCCGTTTCAACAACCATGCGTCCGCCTCCCTATGACCTACATCGTCAACGAGAACTGCATCAAATGTAAGTTCATGGACTGTGTGGAGGTGTGCCCCGTCGACTGCTTCTATGAGGGGGAGAACATGCTGGTGATCCACCCCGACGAATGCATTGATTGCGGGGTGTGCGAGCCGGAGTGTCCAGTGGACGCCATCAAGCCGGATACAGAGCCTGGGATCGAGAAGTGGCTCTCCCTGAATAAGGAGTTCGCCGGCAAGTGGCCTAACATCACGGCCAAGGGTGAGCCCCCGGCCGACGCCAAGGACTTCGAAACCGTTCCGGACAAGTTCGAAAAGTTCTTCAGTTCCAAGCCGGGTCAGGGCAGTTAACCGGTTTTCCCCATTTCACGGTTGCGTGCGACAACTTCCTCCATTTACGGATGCTGGGGCGGTAACCGTCAGATTGGCTGAATCCCGCCGAATTGTGGCAACTGCTACAGGGGTGAAACAATAGTTAAGGCCCCACCCTGCCTTTATTTTTCCCAGTTCCTGTGTTACATTCTGGCAACTCGGAACTGACCTTAGAAAACTGGCGGTCGATAACAAACGTGGGGACGCAAACCAGCCTCCGCGAACGGGGTGCGAAGAATTCGCACCGGGCCGTTTTCAAAATGACGGAGATTCCGAAGCGGCATCGCGTGGAAAGGCCAAGCGATGCTGACCGGCTGCGCGTTCAAAAGACGGCGGCTAAGGCCAAGCTGAACGGGAAAGATAGAGCTGCGATGAGCACGAAACCGACAAAGAAGGCTGCCCCCGCTAAGGTCGTGAAAGTGGCCTTGAAGGGCCCTGTCAAGGCTGCGGCGAAGTCCGCGGCAAAGGTAGCGCCGAAGGTTGAGGCCAAGAAACCGGAGCTTAAGGCCGTTCCGAGGGTCGAATTGAAGGTCGCGCCGAAGCCGGCGGTGGCCGCGGTCAAAATCGAGCCGAAGCTGGTTGCCTCGCACGGCAAGCCGGTCGTGGCTGCCGTAGCCCCGAAGGTCGTGCCGCCAAAGCCGAAAAAGCCGGATTTCCGCACGAACGACTGGGTCGTTTACCCTGCGCACGGCGTGGGTCGGATCATTCAGGTGGTCGAGCAGGAAGTGGCGGGCATGAAGCTCGAGCTCTTCGTTATCAACTTCGACAAGGACAAGATGACCTTGCGGGTTCCGGTCGCGAAAGCGAGCCTGATCGGCATGCGTCGGCTGTCATCGCCGGATGTGGTGGCGAACGCCCTGCAGACTCTGAAGGGCCGGGCGCGCATCAAACGCACGATGTGGAGCCGTCGGGCACAGGAATACGAAGCGAAGATCAACTCGGGCGACCTGATTTCGATCGCCGAGGTCGTGCGCGACCTGCACCGCGCGAGCGGGCAACCGGAGCAGTCCTACTCCGAGCGTCAGCTTTATGAAGCTGCGCTGGGCCGCATGGCGCGCGAGGTTGCCGCGGTCGAGCGGATCGACGAAGACGCGGCCGTGAAGCGGCTCGAAGTGGCGCTGCAGCGCGCAGCTTAAGCCCCTACAGAACTAAGGACATTGTTGGGCTCGGCGGGGAAACCTGCCGGGCCTTTTTCCATCGTGGGTTTCCCATCACGGGGGCGTAATTTGGAATTGATCTAAAGAGGCTTGAACACCGTAAGACCCATACCCAACTAGGGTAGTAGGAATTGGAGCGCACCCATGGCAACGTTCGACACCTCCTTCGCCCTCAAAGCCAACCGCCGGTTCATCAAGACGTCGATGACGACGGAATTGCTTGAGGCCGACCACGAGCAAAAGCTCGCGCGGGCGTGGCGCGACAAAGGCGACCAGAAGGCGCTACACGAGCTGACAACGGCCTATTTCCGGCTGGTTGTTGCGGTTGCCGCGCGTTTCAAGAATTACGGGCTTCCGATGGGCGACCTGATTCAGGAAGGCGTCGTGGGCCTGATGCAGGCGGCGCAGCGCTTCGAACCGGAGCGCGAAGTGCGCTATGCGACGTACGCCACGTGGTGGATCCGCGCGGCGATCCAGGACTACGTGCTGCGCAATTGGTCGATCGTGCGGCTGACCTCGACCGCGTCGCAGAAGTCGCTGTTCTTCAATCTGCGCCGGCTGAAGGCGAAGATCGCCGGCAACCCGTCGAAGGACCTGTCGCGCGAGGATGCTTTGAAGATTGCCAAGGCCTTGCGCGTGCAGGTGAGCGATGTCGAGGACATGGATGCGCGACTGACTGGTGGCGACCGCTCGCTGAACGCGGCCCCCGGCGAACCCGGCGAAGGCGAGTGGCAAGACATGCTCGCCGACGAGGGTCCGCGTCCCGACGATCACGTGATGCTTACGCGCGATGCGGCGACGCGGGCAAAGTGGATCAATCTCGCGCTCGACACGCTGACCCCGCGCGAGCAGGTGATCATTCGCGAGCGGCAGATGCAGGAAGACACTGTGACGCTCGAGTCATTGGGCGCCCGCCTCGGCATATCGAAGGAACGCGTCCGGCAAATTGAAGCCACCGCGCTTGGCAAACTTAAGCGGGCGCTGATCGAACAGGTCGGCGATCCGGTGGAAGCGGGACTTGTCGCCGCCTAATCCAGCAGCTCGATCTGCTCGGCGTGCGTAAGTTCGATCTCGGGGCCGTTGAGCAGTGTGAGCCAGCCGCGCACGCGGACCGTTTTACCGTTCCATGACGCGGGATCGACACCCTCTTTCGCGAGTCGCTTCCTGTCGCGTGCCGAAATCGTCACCGTGAAGTCGGTGCGGTAGTCGGCGCCGAAATTGAGGAACGCACGTTCGCGGCCTATGCGCGTCGAGACGACTTTGCCCTCGACGATTTGAAACGTGCCTATGTCGGCGGCGAGTTCGTCGGCTTGGCGGATGCGGTAGAACGCGTTCGCCCAGATGCCGCGCTTCGCCGTGCGGGCGGCGGCTTCGCGCTTCAAGAGCGCGGCGGCGCAGCGGCGTGTGTCGGTGCGCGATGCGACGCGCGCCAACCCTTCGTCGATGAGCTTTGCTTGAGCCCAAGCGTCGCCCACGAACAGGTAGGCGAGCAAATCGCCGTGGCGGTCGGTGCCGCGATCGGCGTAACCGAGGCCCACCGTACTGCCTTCCACCAAGTTCGCGAGGTTCGCCCTCGCCTCCTCCGCCAGCGGCCAACCTTCGCGCGGCACTTGGATGGCGGCAAGGCGCGCACGGCGGCCGTCGGTGAGCGCGAGCACGCCAGCGCCTACGACGGACTTAACCGTCGCTTGCTCGGCGACCATCACGTCGCAATCGCGTGCGTGGGCGCTCGCGGTTAGAGCGAGCGAGCCAACAAGCGCGAGCGCGGCAGCGCTAACCCTGGAACGCTTCGCGGTGTTGTTTGCCAGCATCGCCGATTTCGTCCCAGACGGCTTTCGAGTCGACGTAGATGTGGTGCGCGACGCGCAGGTTCTCGCCACCCTCGTGGATCAATCCTGCGGGCACGAACATGCGCGCCGGATCGTTCGCGCCCGGCACCGGCGAGCCGCAAATGCGGCACAACCAGCAGTGCCAGTCGTGACCGGGTTTTTTCCACGTTGCGATCTGCTCTTCGCCTTTGAGCCAGCGCAATGCTTTGTTGTCGATCACGACGACTGCGATGCCGTTGGCACCCGTGCTGCGCCGGCAGATCGAGCAGTGGCAGACGAAGACTTGAGAAAGATCGGCGTCGNNGTCAAGACCCCGTAGCTCAGCAGGATAGAGCGGCAGATTCCTAATCTGTAGGTCGGACGTTCGAATCGTCTCGGGGTCACCATTCACCTGAGCACTTCCTCCCGCGGGGAGACTCTGCTGACTTGCGTTTAAGAGCGTCCGATTGACAATATCATCCCATTGGCGGGAGCTCTCAATGGCGACGACGCGTGCGCAAGAATCGCAACCTGTATCGAAATTTCGACGGTGGCTGAAATCAGCTGGTTTAGGTCTGTTGCTCACCTTGTCTGCAAGCGCTGCGCACGGGGACAGCGCAATCGAACGCGTCGGCGTGATGGCGGCCTTGCCCGGCATGGAGTACCTCCGCGCCGGGCCCCTGTCTGCGATTGCTGTAGATCCTACCTCCGCCGATAGAATCGCCGTCGCGGGCGAGTCAGGCAATTTGTTTGTCACGACAGATGCGACGGCCGGTTACGACTACGCCGCCGGCCGAGCGCCTGGCTCCTATTCAAATTCCGCAATCGGCGGTCGGCGCCTATCTGCGTTCCTCAGACCAACTCGGATTCCTGAAGCCGACGATGGTCGCGCCACGACTCAAGCGGCCGAAGTTTCCACCACTCGCTGCGGTTCCCGCCAAACCGGCCGAGGCGCCAGCCTATAAGGTCAGCTTCACGGGCGGGCGCCGGGCTTTCGGGCGCCAGTTCTATCCGCTGTGCGCTCCGGTAAAATTTGCGATCTCGGGACTGGCGCCGAGCACAGCGTTCCTCGCCGACGCACCCCTGGCTATGCGGCGAATGTCCGGCCACACGACAAGCAACGGCGTCGCAATCGTCGACCTGGGGCCTCAATGCCGGCTCGGTTCGCACACTATCACCGTGCGGCTCGCCCCCGTTCAGGGGAGCGGTAAGGTGAGTTCGGTCCGCGATGTTCTGGTTGGATATACGGTGCGTGTCGGCGCGAGGAGGTTTTTCGCAACCCGATAAACCAATGGCCGATAGACCGTCCTCACTATACACGCCTTCGACAGCGGTAGGCGCTCGAGACGTTGCGCGCGAGCGCGGCGATTGTAGTGCGTAGCGTTTGCGGTTCCAGCACTTCCAGGTCGGCACCGAGATAGAGCAGTTGGCGGGCGGCGATTTCGTCGGCTTCGACGGGGATTAAGGCTTTGATCCAACCGTCGGGCTTGCAGGCGCGGTGGTCCGTTTCGACGGCTTCGGCAGCGGCGGGGCTGACGTCTTGCAGCAGTCTTCGGCCGCGCGGGGAGAGTTTGACGGTTGCGCGTTGCTTGAGCAGGCGGGCTTCGAATTCACTTGCGGCTTCGCGCCAGTACTTTGCGAGGTTGAAGTTCTTCGGGCGCCGCGCTGGCGGGTCGAGTACGGCGAGCGTCTTGATGTTCGAGACGCGGTACATGCGCGGGCGCGTGTCGCTCGCGGCGACGAGGTACCAGGTGCCCGCTTTAAAGACGAGGCCGAGCGGGTCGAGCTCGCGGGTGACGGTGTCTTTCCAGCTTTCGTAGGTGATCTTGATCCGGCTGTCGCGCCAGACGGCGGCGGCGAGCGGCGGCAGATGCGGGGGCTGTTCGGCGCGGCGGTACCAGTTCAGGGGGTCGAGGTGGAAGCGGTCGGCGATGCGCTGGGCGGTGGCGCCGGAATCGGCGGGGAGGCTTGCGAGCAGCTTCAGTTGCGCGGCTGCGGCGTCGGCCCCGACACCTAAATCCGCGGCTGCGTGGCCTGCGCCCGCGAGCAGCAGCGCTTCTGCCTCGGCCGGCGTGAAGCCCGTGAGGCGCGTGCGATAGCCGTCGAGCAAAGCGAAGCCGCCGTTGCGCCCGCGTTCGGCATAGACGGGCACGCCCGAGGCGCTCAGCTGGTCGACGTCGCGGTAGATCGTGCGGACCGAGACTTCGAATTCCTGCGCCAGCGTCTCCGCACTCACGCGGCCGCGCATTTGCAGCAGGATCAGGATCGACAAGAGGCGGCTCGCGCGCATTTGTTCTCAACTAGCACAAATACCTGACATTGGTTGTCATGAATTGTGGTTTACGACCGGGGCCTCAACTTGCGAGGACGGTATGGATCAGCAGAGACGGACGATTTTGGGGGCGGCGGCCGGTGCAGCGGCGATGCTGGCGGGTGCGGGCAGCGCGCACGCAGAGGCGCCGGCCAAGCCGACGCCGGGCAAGCCCGGCGACTTCAACTTCTTGGCGGGCGAGTGGCGGATCAAGCATCGGCGCCTGCCCCCTGGCGCGAAAGAGTGGGATCAGTTCGAGGGCGAGGCGACATGCTGGACGATTCTGGGCGGCGTCGGCAGCGTCGAGGAATTGCGTATTCCTTCGCGTGGGTTTAGCGGCATGGGTTTGCGCCTGCTCGATATGACCACGCACGTGTGGTCGGACTTTTGGGTGAACGCGAAAAGCGGTGTGCTGACGACGCCGGGGCAGACGGGCAGTTTCGAGAACGGCGCCGGCATCTTCGGCGCGGACGACATGGACGGCGACAAGCCGATCAAGGTGCGCGGCATCTGGGATCAAATCACGCCGACTTCGTGCCGGTGGGCCCAAGCCATCTCGCGCGACGGCGGTCGGACGTGGGAAGACAATTGGATCATGCAGTGGACGCGCGTGAAGTAGCCACCGCTTGATCGGCGTCCGTGGTTGGGCGATGGTCCCAACCATGGACGATCTCTTCAATTTGACAGGCAAGATTGCGCTCGTGACCGGTGGGTCGCGCGGTTTGGGTTTGCAGATGGTGCGCGCGTTCGCCAAGCGCGGCGCGGATGTGATCATTGCGAGCCGCAAGATCGAGGCCTGCGAGGCGGCTGCAGCCGAGGTGCGCGCGATGGGGCGCAAGGCGCTTGCGATCGCGGTCAACGCCAGCAAATGGAGCGAGATGGACCGGTTGGCGGAGGCCGCTTACGCGGCGTTTGGGCGGATCGACATTTTGGTCAACAACGCCGGCATGTCGCCTGCGATCCCCTCGCACGAGGTCAGCGAGGAGTGGTTCGACAAGATCGTCTCGCTCAACTTCAAGGGGCCGTTTCGGCTGGCCGCGAATGTCGCCAAGCGTATGGCGGAGGGCGACGGCGGGGTGATCATCAACATTTCATCCACAGGCGCGCTCATACCGCTGCCTGCGGTCGTGCCCTACTCCGGAGCGAAGGCGGCGCTGAATGCGATGACGGTGTCGCTCGCGCGCGAGTACGGGCCCAAAGTGCGCGTGAACGCGATCTCGGCGGGGCCGTTCCTGACCGACATTTCCAAGGCGTGGAGCGAAGAGGCGCGGCGCACGGCACACAACTCGCTCAACCGACCGGGGCGGCCGGAGGAGATCGTCACGACCGCGCTCTATCTCGCGAGCCCGGCGTCGAGCTTTACGACAGGTGCGATCGTGCGCTGCGACGGCGGGCAGAGCTGACGGCCGCAGTGCGTTACAATCGAGCGTCGCCGATTCGCGACGGCAACCGGTGAGTCCCTGATGCGCGTTGGTCTTACGTACGATCTTCGGTCGGACTATCTGAAGGAAGGCTACTCCCTTGAGGAGACGGCCGAGTTCGACAAGGAAGACACGATCGCGGGGCTGGCGCGCGCGATCGCGAGCCACGGGCATGACGTCGATCGCATCGGCAACGTGAAGGCGCTGGTTGCGCGGCTGGCCAAAGGCGACCGCTGGGATCTCGTGTTCAACATCGCCGAAGGCATGCGCGGGATCGCGCGCGAGGCGCAGGTGCCGGCGCTGCTCGAGGCTTACGACATTCCTTGCACGTTTGCGGATGCTGGCGTGCTGACGCTTTGTCTGCACAAGGGCTACACGAAGGCGGTGCTGCAGGCCGCCGGCGTTGCGACGGCGCCGTTCGCGGTGGTCGAGCGCGAGGCCGACATTGCGCGCGTCGCCCTTCCCTATCCGCTGTTCGTGAAGCCGGTTGCAGAAGGCACGGGCAAAGGC
>CXWJ01004618.1_pt1 | contig 13922 bp, 16 predicted proteins | sample 590841 | NCBI WGS metagenome assembly CXWJ01 (sample SAMEA3498367, study PRJEB10139) | wastewater metagenome | biome: wastewater treatment plant; material: activated sludge | place: Austria | collected 2015-01-21 | reverse complement strand
GGCCGTGTTGACCGTGGCGATGCCACCGGTCAGAGACAGCCCCGCGCCGGCAAAGGCGTCGGCCACCCGCAGCGCCTGTCCGGTTAGGCTTAGTGAGGCATCCTGTACCGTCACCGCTGCGTGGTGCGCGTTGGCATTGGCCGCGTGAGCACTAATGTCCACCCCGTCTACCGTTATCCCCGCATTGACCGCCAGATTGCCCGCCAGCGCCCGCGCCCCGCTGGCGAGTAGGTACTGAGGATGATCGTCATCGGTCAGCCCAGTAAGCAGCCCGTGGTCAGTCGTCTCCGTGCCGCCGCCGCCGCCGCCGGCAATGACGGTAGTTCCTCCGCCGCCGGCCGCTCGCCGCTGGGACTGAATAACGTTGCGTAGCCGCGAAGCAAACGCATTGGCCGGTGTCCAGCGTAGGCCCGACATGTTGCTAACCGTCAGCATCGTGCGCGGCCGTCCACCAACAAATCGCTCGGTCACTTCCAGAATAATCCAGTTCTCCGTGCCGTCGGCCTGTGGCCCGGCCGCCGTCTGGTTCACGATCTTAATCGTCTGCCCTGGTAGGACGGCAACCGGAATGTACGCATCGACCGTGTAATACTCACGCTCCTGCGCCGTCACCAACGTCTGTACCGCTGAAATAAGCAACTGGTCACACGCGGCCACCAGCGCCGTGGCATCCTTCGCATCGCTGATCGAAATGTCGCCGTAGGTTATCCGCTGCTCGTGATAGCCGTAATTGGCAATACCGGCGTTATGAATAACCGAATCTTCCTCGTAGTAACCCACGCCGCTGTATATCGAACACCCTTGCGCCGCCGCATAGGCGATAGCTCCCGCCGAACACTGCGACAGCACAATCTGCTGGTCGCCCGCCGCCGGAAACACTCGCGTAATCAATGTCAACGACCGTCGATGCCGCAAGGAAAAGATCGCTCCTTTCGTCAAACTCATCTCATCAGCGACCTGTTGAGCATAATCGGCGTCATCGTACATATACAACGTCACGCCGCTTGAATCCGGCGTCCGCCGCCAGTCAATCGACTTGGTAGGTGCGGGGGGATTGGTAATCACCCGCTGCCGGAAAAACTCCCCCGTCCGCTCGGCCAGACTGGACAGCATTTCAAAGACACTCTCCCCCCTCGGCTGATGCGCCGACCCCACGGCCGTCCCGCTGCCGGTCTGGAAATAAGCCACCCAACCCGGCGCATTACCTATGATCTGCGCTACGTCATTTGTCGTCGGTGCGCTGATATTCGTCACCGCCACCGCCGCGTTGTCGTTGGCCGCGGCGGGCAGGCCATCCTTCAGGTTGACGCGGTTATTGTCATCCGTCTCTCCCGTCGCCAGCGTATCGAAGTCGCCGGCCGTTGTCGTCACCTGCACCTGCGCTCCCTCATTGAACACGGCCGCATTGTCCACCCGGATGCGCCGGGTGCGAATGGATACCGCGTTGTTTTCCGAGGCCAGACGCGGTAGCCGATCCAGCAAGTTGATAATCCACTCGCTGTTATACAGTTCCCGCTCCGTGATAACCGTTACGTGTTCACCGCCGCCGTCCAGTGCGATGCGTATCTCTTGCTTCACGTCATCGCTGTTAGACGTATTGAGCACCACATGGTCCACACCCGGCGGATAGCCGCGGGCCAACGTCCGCGCCGACGGGCCGGCCGCCGCCACGGCCAGATTGGTATTGGTTAAGACCGCCGTCCCAATCTGCCCCCAGGCCAGTTGCTTATTGAGCAGCGATTCCACCCCCGGCCCCCGCAGCTCCACCACATCCTTGCCGTCACGCACCGACGGCTCAATTTCCTCGATAATAAAACAGCCCAGCAGCCGCGCCCCGTTGGCGTAGTGGCCGCCCAACTGCTCAGCCACACACACGCGCCCCGGCACGGCCAGGCCTTGCCAGTATGTCCCCGGCGTGTAGAACGCCACCGAACCATGCCCCACTCCCGACATTAAGCGCGTCCAGTTTAGCGACCCGTCTACCACGGATTCAACGTAGGTCACGCCCTGATAGGTGATCGGACTGTTCAGCAGGAAAGGCTCATCCTGCTCCCAGAATTTGAGCCGCGCCACGCCAAAACTACGCGCCATCCGCCACCTCTTTAGTCATCCCAGAAATCCTTTAATTGCCACGTCGCCGTCACGGCCAGCCAGTTCTCCGTGCCGATACGATGCGCCCCTTCGTTATTGGCCTTCACTTCCATTAGTCGCGCCGGAGCCGTCACCAACTGGTTAGCCGACGAACCCGGCATCTTGCCCGTCAGCGTCCCGTGCTTGCCGGCAAGTTTTGCTAGATTTCTGTATTGCGAATGTCCGTCGGGATGCGACGCCACGAAAATAAAGTTAGCCGTCACCTGGGGCGGAACCAGCGTTGCCGCGCCCGTTCCGTCTAGGTCAATCATCACCCCAACGTCATTGGCGACCAGCCGATTGACCACTTGCGGCCCATCGGCCGACCCCGACTTATAATGCACGTCGCCCGACACCTCAAACGTCGTTGTGCCGTCGCTGAATCGGTAGACACTCACGTTATAGCCGTAGTAGGTCGCCATCTCAGATAACCCCCAACTGCCGCAGCGCCGCGAACAAATCCCCGCCGATTTGCGCCCAGTTCACGGTAACCGTAAACGCCGACGGCACACTCTCTATTGCCCGCTTGGCCGCGTCCGTGCCCGATAGCAACGCCGCGATGTCGGCGTCAAGCGTCGTTAAATACGGCTCCTCGGTCAGCACGCTCAGCGAAGACTGCACCGCGCCGATATCCTTTTCGGCCGCTGCCACGTCCGCTTCCACGTTGACCGTTCGCTCCTCCGCCGGCACGTCCGCCAAGCCCTCGGCCACATTGATTAAATCCGCCTGATTCAAACTCGCCTGCGCCGTGCTCAACTGCGCCAACGCCTGTTCCAGCGTTATCTTGCCGCCAACCACCGCATCGGCGATGCTATTGATTTGCTCCTGTAGAATGGCCGCCTTGAGCGCCGCCTCGGCCTGCTCTTCGCTGAACTGCCCCGTCGCTACGCCCAACAAGGCCAGCGTCGCCGCCGACGCCCCGGCTACCTGTACCTGTTCATAAAGCGCACGATTCATCGCTTCGACGTTGACCGTTCCTTCCGCGCCAATCAACCCATCTTCTGGCTTGCCGAGTAGTTCCTGATTGAACGCCGCCACGAATCGCTGCCGCGCCGCCGCCGCTTCCTGCTCCTGCTCCGACACGTAACCGACCGCGCCGCCGTAGGAACGCGCGGCCGAAGTCGCCGTGTCATACGCCATTGTGGCGCGGGTCAAAGCCCCGGCGCTGGTAAAATCCGGGTCGTGGCGCACAAAGGCCAGATTGGCATCCCGCCGCGCTTGCCGATCCCCGGCCCAGCCTTCATTGTTGCGCGACGCCCACGCGTTGCCCGCATTTGCCAACGCCCGATCAGCCTGCGACGCCGCCGCCACAATCGTATTCGACCACTGGATAAACCCCGTTTCCTGCCGGTTTAACCCGGCCAGCGTCATCCCCGTACCGGCGGCCATCAGCGCTAGCCACTCGGCAAACTCCGCTTCCGACAACTGTGACGCCATTGCCACCTGTTGCGCCCACACCACCCACTCCGACGATGCCCCCCGCGTCGCCGCGCCTGACTGTATCAGCGCGTCCGTCAATTTGTACTGATTCAACGCCGCCGACGCCGCCGCCTGGTCGTGAGAACCCAACATATTCAGTAATTCACCCCACTGTAACCATGTTAGCTTGCCTTCTTCCCGTAGCGCCGTAATCTCTGACCGGAACTGGGTTGAGAACGTCACCCCCTGCGCCGCCGCGCTCAGCGCGTCAAACGCCCCGGCCTGATCCAGCGTCGCCACCGCCGACTGTAGGATAGCGTTCTTGTAATTCGTAACTGCCGCCTCAGCCTGCTTAAACGACTGCTCGGCTTCACTGACCCCGCCCACGTCCAGCTTAGCCTCGCCCGCCTGGATGACCGCTTCCTTAAATGCGTCCGCCGCCGATAGCCCTTGCGCCTCAAGTTCCTTCGCTTTCGACTTGACGCTATCCACGGAGAGACCCAACGCATCGAGGCGCATCGTGGATAAATTAGCAAAGGTCAGAATAACTTGCTGCATATCCCAACCCAACGTGCCTACCACGGCCGCCAGCCGGATAACCTGATCCTCGTTCGTCGCCAGTCCCAATGACACGATTTGCGACGCCGACGCCATCAACTCCGCGTCGGCAATCATCCCCCGCGTCGCCTCGCGTAGCTTTCCCAACATCACATCGGCTGTCGTGCCAATCGACGCCGATAGCTTGTCGAATCGTTCAATTGTGGTCTGGAGTTGCGCTCCCTGCTTCAGCGTCGCATACACCTGCCCCGCCGCCTTTTCAGCCGCCCAGAACGCCGCCCCGGCCACGCCTAAGCCGAGAGCTAGATTGCCCCAGGCGTTCCTGGCCCCGGCCACTACGCCCGTGCCCGACGCCACGCCACGGCTCAGGGCATCGACGCCCGCCGCTGCACGCTTTAGCTCGGAATCGCCGGTAAACTTCGCGCCGACCTTGTACTCGATGTCATTNNCGGCGAATTCCCGCGCCGGCCATTCCAGCCATCCGCCCTCATGCGGCATCCCCCAGTCACGCAGCAGCCACCAGTCCAACTCAGGCGGCCGGGGCGCGCCGTCCTCAACGTGCGCCGCTACCGCGAGGACAAGGGTTTTGGGACAGTCATCACCTCATCGAACATTCGGCTGCATTGCAAGCCGTAGTAGGCCACTTCGGCCGGGGTCAGTTCATCCACCTGGGTATCCCCCAGGTAGTGTCGCCGCTCGCTCTTGCCCTCGCTGTCGGTCACGTCTTCCCAGCGCGTCGCCGGTTCCACAATCCACCCGGCCACAATCGCGGCTTGCAGCGCCGCCTGCCGTTCGTCGGCCATCGCCGCCCGCGCGCCGTGCGTTAAATAAGCGCGGTTCCAGGCTACCGCGTCACGCTGCTTCAACGTCCCCACGTCTTTTAGCACAAAGACGCGGCCGAAAGCGTCCGCCGCCGGCTTGTCGGCTAGGGCTTTGCCGTTATCGCTCATGGTTCCTCCTGTCACCGCATTAAGACGCCGCGGCCAGCGTCGGGTCGTTGTCGATAGTCACCGTCAGCGAGTAGGTGATAAAGTTGTTCGACGGGCTGGACTTCTGAAAGCCGCCCGACCGCCCGTTGGCGCTCGTGTACTTCGTCTTGCCCGACTCGATGTCAATCGCTCCCGATACATTGGCCTTCAGCGCAGTTTCTAGCGTATGTGTCGCCGTCGTCGGCGCAATGAAATTAATCGTAAACTCCCAGCCCGATCCGGTGACCTGGCTCAGCACTCCGTCAGCCGTCGTTTCCTTAATCACGTCGCCGGTGTTGTTGACCTCAATCGCGGTGATGTTGGGAATCACCTGCGAGAAGACCGTCGCGTTTTGTCCTTGTCCGGTATCGCCCGCCATATTACACCTCGTATTCTTCTACTGTTACCGTCAATCGTTGCGCAATGCTGTCCGGGTCGGGTTCGCCATCCTCGGCATAGTATGGCCCGACGGCCGTATCCGCCTCTACACCCCGCACCGGCGGCGCGGCCTGTAGCAGCGCGGCGATGACGGCTTGTCTGATTGCCTGAAATGCGTCAAGCGTGGCCTGCTCGTCATGCCCCTGGTGATACGCCAGGAGTGTCAGATAGACGCCATAGCGCACCGTCGGCGTCCCCCACGAATCGCCCGGCGAAGCCGTTATTTCATCGGCCACGGCCAATATCGCCCACGGGCCGCGCGAACGGCTGGCCGTCTGCGGCGTCCGGTAATCGTTAATTAGCACGCTGTCATTGTGAAACAGCGGACGTAAGGTCTCGGCTATCTGTCGTTGCAGCGTGGCCTCGCTCATAACCTGCTACCTACCATATCCGCCGATGCACCGTGAATAGATGCGCCAGTTCGTGCTCAATACCTTTTTTCAGCCGCGGCCGTTCGTTATTGATAATGTCGGCCGCCTTCCACCAACGGCCCCGGTGCGGCCACGCCTGGCGCTGACCTTTAGCGTCACCGACTACGTAACCGGCGTAGGACATTTTATTGCTAATCTTCACGCCCTTTTCCAGCGGCGTGGCGACCCAGCCGCTTCTCAGCTTGCCCGTACGGACGTATCGCTGCCCCGGTCGCTTGGCTGGATATTCTTTAACAGCCAACTGGCTCATAACCCGGCTCATGGCCCAATCGTAAGTCGCGTTGCGGATACGCGGCTGGGCTTTCGCCGCCGCCGTCCGCAGTTCGTTGGCGACCGCTTTCTGGCCGTAGACGGTGATGGTAAAGTGGATCATGGCTTCAGTACGCAAACGTATGGACGACAACCCGTTGCACCGCCGGTTCCTCGATAGCGCCAGGCGTCGGCAGTAGCAGCGCCACAATGCCCGGTATCCACTTGCCGACCCACTCCGCCGCGTCGGCGCCAATGGCGACCAACATCTCATCCGCCGCCACCGGCTTCTCGCCAAAACGCCCTTGCCCGTTGACGCCTCGCGCCACGGCCGCCGCTTGCGCGTTGGCGTAGCCGTCCAGCATCGGCTTGATGGTGGCATTGGCGATTGGCACTTCGACCCCGTAGCTGGACAGAGCCACGTCAAGCATGGCGCTGATTTGTCCCAGCCAGGCGGTCACGTCCGCGGCGGCGGGGGTGGTCGATGTATCGAATACCCCCGCCGCGTTGGTGAAGCGCGGCACGAACGCGGCCACGCCCTCGGCGCTGCCATAGCTCATAGCTTGCCCTTGCCTTTGCTAACCTTGCGCGCGGCGGGCGCGGGCTGTTCCGTTACGTCATCCGTTACGTCACCCGCGCCGCCTTCCAGCGCGTCGAGCTTTTCGCCAACGGTCGGCGTCGGCTCAGGGCGCACCTTCCCGGCCTTGGCGTCGGCGGCCGTGGCGAACCACTCGCCCGCGGCAATCATCGCCTCGGCCTGACTGCGCGTGTAGACGTTGATCGTCACGCCGTCTGGCTTATGAAGCACAAGCGGTTCGCTCATGGCGTTAGTTTTCTACCGTCCATGTCCCACGCCTTGCCCTTCGGCGTCATCTTGCGCGGCGCGGGCGGCGCGGCCTTCGGCTGCACGTCCTCGACCGGTTGCGTCTCAGCCACCGGCGCGGACGGCTCGAAGAGCGGTTGCACCCCGATACCATCTAGTGCCTCGACTAACGCCTCCAGATAGAGAACGTGCTTTGTCGCCGGGTTGGGGACGCGGCCGGTCGGCGCGGTAAACGTACCGCCCAGCCGCGTCACTGCCTCAGCGATAGCTTGTACCGCCTTCGCCTGTCGCTCGGCCATGATGGTTGTATTCATAGCGTCACCATTAGACGGGCAGCGGGTTGGTGTAGCCGGTCGGGTTGGCCCACGCAGCATTGCCGATGCGAAAGGCCAGCGCACCGACCCGGTTGTAGACGCCGAAGCCGGCGTAACGGATGAAACGATACTCATTCAGATTGCCGTCGGGGGAGTGGTTCTCAGTGAACAAGCCTTGCAAGGCGGGCGCGGCGTATTCGCGCATCATGACCGGCTTGGTCGCCGCGCCGCGGGCCACGACAATACCATAATCATTGGGCAAAAATGACCATTCCACGACGTACACGCCATCTACGTAACCCAATACCTCGTCACCGAAGCCGCGGCCCAGCGTCGCCCCGGTCAACGTCGGGGCCAGGATGCCCGGATTGACGTTGGGATCGGCCACGTCGATAAAGTTGCTCAAGCCTTGCACCGCGGCTTTTAAGTTGGTCGGTACGTAGGCCACATACGGGCCATCGTTTTCAGGATGCTCAGCCAACTCCGTGCGCCACGTTGGAAACGGGTTGGTCGCATCGGCAATCGCGGCCGCCTGGGCATAGAAGTGGGTATCCGTCGCCAATGTGCCGTTGTTGCGTAGATACGTCACCGTGTCGCCGTTCGCCAACGGCCGTACGGTGAGCGTGCCTTTTTCCTCATCGACGTATGACCACGTGGTATTGTCTAGCAGCGCCGCCAGAATGTGCCGCCGCATCCAATCGGCGTCGCGGCGCAGCGACCCGGTCGTTAAGCGGTCGGCTTCGGCCACGGTCATAAGCGCCCGGCTAACCCGGTTGTCGCCCCAGGCCGTGCCGCCGCCCTGAATCGGAAAGGCCACGTCATAAAATCCCACGTCCTTGACCGGCTTCGGATTGCCCCATTCGTCAAGAGGTTGGAGCGTCCCCGCCCCGCCAATTTTGTAGCGCAAGGTATAATCGGTCGTGCGTTCGACCAGTTCTACCAGCGCCGCCGATACCTGTCGGTTGTGTTCGGTCAAAGATGCGGCAATCGCCTCATTGACCATGCGCACGCGGCCGTCAATAACCCGTTCGTCCGCGAGGTCTTCAAAACCAATGAACCCAAAGCTTGCCATGATATACCTCGCCTATAATCCGTTGAGCCACAGGAGCTTCCGCCCTGCGGTCGTGTCCCAGCCGGGGATAACCCGCCCGACGATGGTATCGACGGTGGAATCACCGGCCGCGCCGCCGAAGCGGCCGTCGGTGTCGGATACATAAATCGGATCGCCATAATTAAGCGCGACCCAGGCGGCAATATCGCCGACATCAACGATGCCCTGGTTGATGATAGTAACGGCCTCGCCGATGGCCGCCGCGTGAACGGCAATGCCGCCCGGCGCAATCTCGGCCGCGTCCGTTCCCTTGCCTAGCGCAATCTGGCCGGTCGTCGCATCAAACCGGCAGCGCTGCCCTTCAAGAATCGCCTCAACCGCCGCGCCGGTGAACTGGTGCACCACCTCAACGGCGTCGGCGTCGGTAAATACCAAGTCTGCCATGTCGCTACCTCTCTAAAATGTTCTAGTCGCTCGCGCCCGACGCTCTTCGTCGGTCAGCCCTTGCCGCCCTTGCGGGGCGGGCGTCGGCATGGTCGTCTGGCGCGTCGCTTGGCCGTTGGCCGGTTGGGCCGGTTGCATCATCGCCGCCAGCCCCTTCGCGTCCTCGGCCAGTTCATCAGGCGTCGCGCCTCGAAGCCGCTCCCACAACTGCGGGATACCGGCCGCCTGAGCCGCGTCGCGCCGTAACTGGTCGTGTCTCATCTGTTGCAATTCGACCTCAAGTTCTTGCGCCCGCGTTTCATGTTTGCGCGCCAACTCCTGATACTGTTTCTCGTCGGCCAGCCGCTTCGCTTCGGCCGCGTCGGCGTCGGCTTTCGCCTTTGCCTGCTGCTCAGCCAATAGAAGCTCCTGCGCCCGCTTGACCCGGTCCTTGACAATGTTGTCGATGACCGGCTGCAACTCGGCCGGGATGGTCGAGTGTGCCGGTTCACCCGTGGCCGCCACGACCGCCGGTTGTTCTTGCGGTTGTGCCGAGCCGCCGCCTCCGTCGCCTGCATCTCTCATAATTCTCATCTCAGTCTCCTTGAACCGTTTTTGCCGTCTGTCGACGTAGGAGGGAGAAACGCAAAAAGCCGCCTGAATCCTTAAGGGACTCAGGCGGCCAGTTTCTTGCGTGTCGGTCGCCGCGTCGGGTATGATGGCCCGGCCGCGTATTCAGTTGTTGTTATTATACAACGTCCACCGCTTATTGTAAACTACTCTACTCTCCCAGTCGCTCAACCGGGCCGGGCTTCGACGTTATGAGCAGCCATTCGCCGTCTATCATAATGACCTCGTAGGCCACACGCCCACGCCCGCCGCACTGCCGCTCGATGTCCAACATCCGCCGTGCAAGGTTGACCGCCCGCCGGGGCATCGCCGCGGCGTCGTGGCCGGGCGCGGGCGGGGCGTGGTAGGCGGGTGGCGGATCGGTCATGCAGCCCCCATCTCTACCATTGCCCCGTCCGCTCCCAGCGCGGCGAAGTTCTCGGAGCAACGACAATTATGCAAACACTGGCGATTGCCCGGCAGCGTGTAAGCCGGGTCGCCAATCTTGAACCACTTACGATCTAGATGGACGCAATCGCGGCATGAATCCCGCGCGTGGCGCACCGATTGCACGTGCGTAACGCGGCCGGCGAGGTTGGCGTGCAGCGACTGATAGAACGTGTTCCGGCCGGCCTCGCTATATAGGTTGGCCCGCCATACGAGCGTTCCGTCCAGTTTCTGCGAGCCGTCGGCAATCTGTAGCCCAAACCGTTTCAAAAAGCCGAATTGCTCGCGCACAATCCGCCCGGCCAATTGAAAATCATCTATCCGCATTTGCCCCCAGCCGCCGCGCTGCAAGGCAATGGCGTTCAGGTGGATGTCACGGATATTACGCCGCATCAGGAGTTCCCATTGCGCCAAAGACAGTTGACCGCCGCGTAGCTGCCCGGCCAGCGCTCGCGCCATCTTGTCGTGGCTTACCAAAAACGAATCCAGTTCGCGGCGTACGACCGTCGCCGGCACGAGCCGCCCGGTGCGCGTATTGCGATAGCGCCCGGCCGGGCCGCTATCCGGCCGCCAGGTGTACAGCGTGCCGCCCAGCGCCGCCAGAAGCAACGCGGCCATGAGCGCTTTCTTCTTGTCATCCGCCTTCGCTTCCTCGACGGCCGCCGGGGTCATGAGCGCTAGAAGTTCTAACTCCTCATCCGGCGTATCCAGCGCCGGGCCGGGGTCAACGCGCTTCTTCATTCTCCTCCGGTCTGTTCCGCCATCTCGCTCGGCCGCTTCATTGGGTTATACCTTCCCTAACCTCATCCGCTTGCAGCGCCACTACCACGGCCGGCTCAGGATACCCGGCCAGCCGATAGGCCCCGCCCAGCGCCACGCCATTGTCGATGTGGGCCGCCGCCTCTTGCGCTCGCTTGGTATCCGACTTGGTGAATACCGGCCGGTCGGTAAAGACGTGCTCGGTGCGGCTGTCGTCATACGTGCCAAGGACCTCTGGGCCAAACATATCCGGGTCAAGGTTGGCTATCTGAGCGATAGACAGCGCCATCATTTGCGCCCGCGCTAATGCCCGGCCCAGGTCGTCGCGTAGGTCCAAAACCCGCTGGCCGGCGTGACTAAGCAATAGCTCTAATGTCTCGGTGGCTATCTGAGTTGAGGCGTCAATTGTCGCTACGCGGTATTCGGGTAAGCCGTCGATAACCCCCTGCCGGATGGCGTCCATCCGCGTATTGAGCGCCCCGTAGTCGATAGCGTTGCCGGCCCAGCTAATCGTCGCCGTGCCCGGCATTTCCACGACACCCATCACACCATCGCCCGCCTCAGTGTATAACGCCTCCAGCCCGGCCGCCGTGCCTTGCGGGACGCCTAGCGGTCGGCCGTCAGCGGCGTGGTCGTTGGCGTTGACCACGGCCAGCGGCCGATTGAGCCGCCCGGCCTGCCACGCCAGCGAATTATAGCGGTCAATCTGGGCCACAAGATGCCGCCACGGCGTATCCGTCCGCGCCCAGACGACGGGGATAAAATCATAACCCAGGTCATCAAAGGCGAGTTCGGCGACGGCCCCGGTCGCGTCGTCGTCGTTTTGTAACTTGCCGACCGGACTTTCGTAGAAGCGCGCCCCGGCGAACCCGTCCGCCCATCGCTTACGCCACACCTCGACCAGCGTGTGTCGCCGGGCGTCGCCCTTGAAAACGCTCGTCTGCCGCGGCGTGTCGATGCGGATACCTGTCAAGAAGTCGCGCTCGTCGGCGTCCCACCAGCGCACGGTAGACGGGGCAATGTCCTGTAGATAGACGCCGGTCACCGGCCCGTCCGTTTCCGGCCGCCGCTCGGCCACTTTCACGAACACGTCGCCCAGTACCGCCGCCGTCTTTGTCAGTGCCCGCTGGAGCGCCGGGAAATTCGACCAGCGCCACACCTGGGTCACGGCCGCGGCCAGGGCGTCGGTGTTGTCGGGGTCGTTCGTGGCCTGAACGGTCAGCGCGCCGGATAGCGTGTTGGCGACGTAAAAGGCGACAACGGCCGGGATGGGATTCCAATCTACCGGCATATCGTAGGCGTGCAGCCCGGCCCGGTAGAGGCGGCCATACAGGGCATCGTTCAGGTAGTAGGCCCAGCGCAGGTCGTACTCCGAGAGCCGCGCCGTCTCGTCGGCTGACTGGCCCGGCTTGTAGAGCGTCCCGTCCAGCGCCCCGCTGTCAAGGATACGCTGGCCGATGCCGCCCCAGATGCGGCGGGAAAGGCGGCTCATCGGCCGGCCGGTTGTCGTCCACTCGTTCGTCGTCGTCATGTTCCACCCCTTGACCGCCAGCCGGTCGCCAGAATATGCTCCAGGTAAATCACCAGTTGCGCCAGGGCGTCTACCATGTCCTTGTACTCCGTGTCTGGAAAGCCGAATAGTTGCCGCTCGAAGTCATGCAGCCACGGCGCGGCAACCGATGGATGGGGTAACAGGACGCAGCCGCGCTTGCACCATAGCGCCGCCTGTTGCGCCCGTTGTACCTTGTCGCCATAGTTGGCCGGCTTGAACGGCACGAGCAGCCGCGCCATCCATTCATCGCCCAGCCCCAGCGTTTGCACGACGCCCGTACCCGATGACATATCCTCGATGATGACCGCTTGCAATTTGCCGTCACGGTTGCCGGCCGTCGCCCGCTCTTTCACCTTCTCGGCCAAATAGGGAACCATCAGCTTATCCTGCCATACGTCACGGATGACGAGCCGGTAGTCCGGTGTGACTTCGCCCACGACCAATGCAGTATAGGCATTGTGCTGGCCGGTCTTGGTCGCCGTGTCATAGGAGTGATAGCGGGCGGCGACAGTATTACGCAGCGCCGCGTCATCGTATTCGTAGCGGTTAACGCCGCGCCACCATTCCCGGTCAAACGGCCGCGCCGCCGGGTCAGTCACCCATAGCCCCTCTTCTAGTTGCCGCCGGGTTACGTCATCTAATTCGGCGAGGGATTGCCGGTAAGCATCCTGGTCGATGTGAGGATTGTCAACTAACAGCGAGGGGATAAATAGACGGCCGGTCTTGCGCCGGTGGGCAGCGGCTTCCGCTGTCAAGTCGGGCATGAAGCGGCTATAGACCCAGCCGTGTCCTTCGCCGCCGGGGTTAGATGCGGCGCGCATCCTGAGTGGTACGACCGCGCCCTCCAGACGCCGCAAGCGCGAGAACAGGTAGGTATATTGCTCCTCGGTGAATTGAGTCAATTCGTCGTAGCAAATGCACTGAAATTCGGCCGACTGATAGCGGTATCGGTCGCGGTCGGTCTGGAGATAGCCAAAGGTTAGCGTCGCGCCGCTGGGGAAAGTCCACGTCTTATCCACGTCGCGCCACGTCGCGTCAGTTCCCTGTAGCCAGTCGGCGGCCCTGTCCATGACCGCGCCGGGCAAAGCGAGGTCGGCATACGTCCGCCGAAGAATCAGCGCCGCGTAGCCGGGCACGTCCACGTATTGCAGCGCCGCCATGAGCAGGGCCGATGATTTGCCGCCGCCGGCCGCGCCGCCAAACAGCGCCTCGTGACAGTCAAGTAGCAGAAATGCCTGCTGCTTAACCGTCGGCGTCTCGGCGATGTAGCGCGTCATTTTCGGCCGCGCCGCTATCGACATCGCCGGGTAGTTGGATTGCACCAACTCCAGCCAATGTAGCGATAACGGCGGCGACGTGCTCAATGCTACCATGTACCTGTCCTCGGTGTTCGTGAACCACCGGCCCGCCGTCGGGGCCGCCTAGCTCGTGGCGCTCACCCCACCCCCTCCGTTTGGCCTCTTTGTGCGCTTTTAGTGTCCAAATAATGGCGGTCATGTTTTGTTGGGCAACCTGCGCGCGCAGGCCGTCTTCAGCCATGTCCACCACCTCGTTCCGAACTTCTTCGAGAACCTCCGTCAGATGTTGAGATTTGTTTAGCCGGACATAAAATGCGCCGCGAGAAATACCGAGGGCCGCCGCGGTGGCTGTGATGTTCCCGCCGTTCTCGCGGATCGCTTTTTCGTATGTAGCGTCTGAACGCCCCGACCTTGCGGGTCTTTTTTCGGGCCCGCCTGTATTTTTTGGTGTCA
>CXWJ01025925.1_pt1 | contig 13935 bp, 13 predicted proteins | sample 590841 | NCBI WGS metagenome assembly CXWJ01 (sample SAMEA3498367, study PRJEB10139) | wastewater metagenome | biome: wastewater treatment plant; material: activated sludge | place: Austria | collected 2015-01-21 | reverse complement strand
CATGATGGCTGTGCTCCCCGGAGATTACGACCTGAATGGAACCGTGCAAACCAATGACCACACGACGTGGAGATCGAACTTCGCAAATTTCGGAGACGCCCTATCCGGGGACGGCAACGATGATGGAATTGTTGACGCAGCCGATTACGTTGTCTGGCGAAAGAATCTTGGCAAGACTTTTGCCGACGTTCCACCTGATCCACCAAAAACTATTACAGTCAGCGTAAGTGGCGCGGCGAGTGTGGCGATTAGTTGGCAATCCTCGGCATTTACGGATAGCTATACTGTTCAACGTAGCCAGCCGGACGTAAGCGATGAATATACCACCGTCGGTATGAATATTGTTGGCACCACCTTCTCAGACAATTCAGTCGCCGAGGGAAACATCTACGAGTACCAAGTCTTAGCGCAAAATAGTGTTGGGACATCCGCACCAAGTCAGCGTGCTTCCGTCACAGCTGGCCGAGCAAACCTTACGGCATTTCGACCGCAACAATTCCACGATCCCGAAAATCCGACCAATGCTCCAATCTATGCGCCCTTTGCCAAGCATTCTGTTGCCGAGGTCAATGAGGTTAGCAGTACTCTCGGACCGGGTATTCGAATCAATGGAGATGACGACAATATGTCTGGGACACCCGACCGCAGCGAAAGCGGCAATCCGATCCCTTTAGAGAACGATTTAATCGAAGTGCGCGTTGATCGACTTCCAGGGCAAACCCTGATCTTGGAGACCGGCGGTGACTTGTTCCTTTACTATTCATACGACAAGGCAACGCCGATACCATTTCAGACAGCGACACGCACGGAGCCGCTCGATTTTGCTGGCAACAGTGTGACTGTGTTCGTGGAATGGGCATTTCAGGCACACGGATTGGACCCGCTTAATCTTCGTGACTCAACGACCTTGGCGGTCTATGACGCGCTCAATTTCCACACGTTTCACAGCGCGGTGGTAGCGTTTGGCGGCAACGGCCAAGTGCCCGCCGATCCGGTGCTCGACCCAAAGAATTACGGTGTCTTCAGGACAGCGATCGAGCTATACAACGAAGGCTACGATATCCGGATGTATGACGAGGAGAATGTGGGGCAGTTTACTATCGGTACTGCTTTTGATGAAATCGTGAATTCTATCAACCGGCAGGGCTACACTGAAGTCGCGCTGTTTGGATTTAGTCAGGGAGGTGGAGCAGTCTATAAAGTGTCCGCAGAGTTGGAGGAAGCTTCCAATCCGCTGGATGGCAGGATTACTGAGCTCTTCACGGTTACGTTCACTGGTTACATTGATGCGGTAGACCATTTTGGCCTTGGCATCGAAACTCGTCGACCGAGGCTAAGTGGGTTTCATTTAAATCAGTACCAGACGGTTGGCGGTGTTCATGGAGGACCAATGGCCGATCCGGAAGATCCTGACGAAGAACTCGATCGAACTGCTCCCGGCATGATACATACGATGATGGATGATGACATGACAGTGCTGGATAAGCTGAAGCAGCGATTGAGGCAGAAGGTGACACGTTGACCACGTTTCGGCGTTGATTTCGACGGTGGTCCACCGCTAGCCAAGACTAGTCCAGCGGAGGACGACTCTCGACGAGAAGCGAATGCCGTGTTGAATACAAGACAACTTCAAACAGTAAGATGGATTGCAATTACGGCGATCTTTATTGCCATCGGGCTATGGACCTGGAGACACGATCGGATTGCAACAAGACTTGCGATTCACGGCACTATTATCTGCCTCGCGATAGGATACTTCGGTTATATCTATGTGCGGTGTCTGGCCAAAGTCGTCCGAGGCAATCGCCCGAGATTTCGCATCACCGACTTATTCGCGTTATCCACGGCTACCGCCTTTCTCGCCGCATCCGGGCTTGGAGGGGACTCTCTGGCTTTTGTACTCTTGATTGTCTACACCATTCTGTGCGGGCCGCTGTGGAGGCGATTTGTCAGCCGATGGACAAAGCATGATCTCTCGACCGCGATCTGGACTTCAGCCGCGATTGTGAGTTCATTCGTTGTGGTACTGACTGGGATTTCCGTGCTCGTATTCGTGTTTGTTCCGCAGGCATTTAGGTCTTGTGCGACTGTCTACGTGGCATTGTACACAAGCCTCTATATTTCGTTCGAATTTATCTGGGGCGACAATTACGATACTGACGCACAACTAATCCTGTACGGCCTCCCATTTGGGCTGCCGCTGAATATCGCCGTCGGTCTTCTGGCAGGCGCGGCACTCGGCTTAGTTGCACATTTGCTGAGACCACCTCACGCAAATGAGTAGCTTCATGCTACTTGGGGGATTTTTTTCCTAAGTTTTTCCGTTCGACCGTAGATTTAGTTACGGTTTTTGTTGCGACAATTTCTTGGCTTTAGATTATGCTTGTCTCCAAGTCACTTTCTCTGGCCAGCCGGCCAAAAGGCGGCGGCCAATGCCACCAGTACGCACAGGGCGGCCGGTATCACCAAGAGTTTCCCTACGAACTGACGCTGGGCGATCATGCCCCGAATTGTGGCCGTGGCGGGGTGCTCGAACTCCGTAAAACCCTGCTCAGCTAGCGGACGATAGACTTCGACCGCCATCCGCCAGGCATTGGCCGGCGATAACTCGTCGATTCCCTTCTCCATAACCTTATTTCGCATGGCGGGGTCGAACTTCGGCAGCTCCGGCTCCGTGAGGCGGTTCCAGAGGCCAAAGCCAATCAAGATGGCTCCGCCGATGCACGCCAAGGCCATGATTCGCTGACGTACGCCCCAACTAGACGCCTTCGCGGGCGGATCAGGACTCGGCTCAAGAGGTAAGTGGCGCAAGTTTCGCAATGCGGGCACATCAAGGGTCGCGCCGCACGCGCAGGCCAACTTTTCGCCGGCCTGTCTAATTTCGACGGGGAGCGTTCGCCCACACGTGCAGGTAAGCAAATATCTCGACATTGCAAGCACTTTCTCGTGCAACTTACGCGGTCATGATCGATGCAAACCGTTCGGAGGACACGAGATACGCCGCGACTTCAAATCGGGTCGAACGGCGGCAGGCAGCCGTGCGTATCCTGAGTCTGTGATTAGCGCCGCCCTTCACTGCCCCTCTTATCGTAAGGATTTTTCGTTCCTTGCCTATGGACTCGGATATGTGGCTGCTTAGAATTGAGAGGCTTAACCTCCCACCGAAGGGCAGCCGTTCGGAAAAAGGATACGGCCGAGTTTTGGATGTAGCGCCAGGGGAGGCTGTACGACATGAATGCGTACAGGGCGTTGCAATTCTAGTGGATCAATAGGGACTGGGAACTATGGTGCGGGTCCGTCGAAATCAGGACGCGCCGGCCGGGCCTCACTTTGATCAATGGCGAGGACAAGACGAGTTGTCCTCGAATGTCAAATACTCAAGCTACCTCAAAGGTTATCTCGCGCGTTGGGTTGACGGCGTCCGGGATGAAGCCAAGACGAGGTTTTGTGAGTAGTGATGATTGCCGTCTTGCACGGCCAGCAATGAAGCCGCGATTGGCCGTCAATCGTAAGACGTAACAGTGTAAGACGTAACAGTTAGGCAATTGGTTTCGTGGGACGGATTTGTCTGCCTCGGCGCAATCTTTTACCAAATGGCCGCGGTGACAAAACGTTCAACATAACGGTGTTAGAATTAGGCATTCGCAATCCAACATAGTCAGCAAGGGAGAATTTCGCGCGCTTCGGCGTCCGCTCGATCGGGAAGTGCTAGCTCTGTAATCATTCGTCCGCGTGTCTCGCAGGGGGCTCTTACCTACCAAGGCACCTGTACCCGGGCTCCTTCAGAAAGCAGCGATCGAAACGATGCCTGATTACGCCTGTTCCGTTTTCTCCCTGGCATGTTTGTAGAGTTAAGTTGGTCACGTATTTGGTAGGAGTGAAATATCTTGTACGAGTCTTTACTAGATCACGACCTGGACGATGAAACAGCGGTAGTCGGCGATGTCGCCCCTGAATTGGACGACAAGCTGGATGATGACGACGACGATACCGATGGTTTGACAGATCAGGACGATGATCACGATACGGCGGAAGCCCTCGATCCGGACGCGGACGTCGAAAGTTTATTGGATAGCACCGATACCGAATCGTGGTCCGACGATCCGGTGCGGATGTATCTGACACAGATGGGCGAGATTCCGCTACTCACGCGGAAAGAAGAAATCTATCTCGCTCGCAAGATTGAAGTCACCCGCGCCGCGTTTCGTCGCAAACTGTTGTGTTGCGACTATGTGATTCGCAGCGCCGTCAAAGTGTTGCATCGCGTCTATCGCGGCGAACTTCCCTTCGATCGCACGGTGCAAGTCTCCGTCACCGATCGCTTGGAAAAGGACCAGATTCTCGGTCGCTTGCCCCATAATCTGGCCACGCTCGATCGCCTGTTGGAACGCAACGCGGAAGATTATCGATTGGCCACGAGCAAGAGTGCACGCGCTAACGATCGTCGCGCCGCCTGGAAGCGGCTTAGCCGCCGGCGCTGTCGGGCCGTTCTGTTGGTGGAAGAGTTGGGCCTGCGTACGCAGCGCATCGAGCCGATGATCGGCCAGCTAGAGCAGTTTAGCGCCCGCATCGACCAACTAAAAACACAGCTCGACCAGATGAAGCGGGAGAAGAAGTCGGTCGCCGAACGTAAGAGCGTACTGGTGGAATACCGCAATATTCTCCGCGCTTTGCAAGAAACGCCCAGCAGCTTGCGAAATCGCATCAAGATGCTGAAGCAGGTTTACACAGAGTATCAACGCGCCAAGCGTGGCCTCTCGGAAGGCAACTTGCGGTTGGTCGTTTCCATCGCCAAGAAATACCGCAACCGCGGCCTCTCGTTCCTGGATTTGATTCAGGAAGGGAACGCCGGCCTGATGCGGGCGGTGGACAAGTTCGAGTATCGCCGCGGCTTCAAGTTCTGCACCTATGCTACGTGGTGGATTCGCCAAGCGATTACCCGTGCCGTGGCGGACCAAAGCCGCACGATCCGCATTCCGGTCCACATGGTGGAAACAATGAGTCGCGTCCGCAACGTGTCGCGGCAGTTACTCCAGCGCATGGGTCGCGAACCGACGATCGAAGAAACGGCCCGCGCGGCCGATTGCACGATCGAAGAAGCTCGCCGCGTCTTGGCGATGAGCCGCTACCCGATCAGCCTGGATCGCCCAGTCGGCAACAGCGAAGACAGCCACTTCGGCGATCTTCTGCCGGATTCGGGTGCCGAGAGCCCAGCCATCGGCGCTGCTCAAGAAATGCTCCGCGGCCAGATCTCGAAGGTCTTGAAGACCCTCAGCTACCGCGAACGGGAGATCATCAAGCTCCGCTACGGCCTGGGCGACGGCTACAGCTACACGCTGGAAGAAGTCGGCCACATTTTCAAGGTCACGCGCGAGCGCATCCGCCAAATCGAAGCCAAGGCAGTCCGCAAGCTGCAGCAACCGAGCCGCAGCGGCGAACTGATTGGATTCCTCGATTAGCGCGGACAAAACAAGGTAGTTCATCTGCTTTCTACCAGAGACCGGGGCGTCCTCGCACGTCCCGGTCTTTTTTTGTGCGCGCATCTGTCATTGGTTGTGCCAATATCAAATTCCGGGCACCATCGGGATGTGAGGCATTCCGAGTTCACAATTTTTCCCGCGACACTGCTTTCTGGAAATCCGGATCGAGAAACATCAGCGCCATCATCAGCATCATAAGCACACTGAACGCGGCGGTCGAAAGGAGTACGATACCGACTTCCCGCATCCAGCGACGTTCCCGAGACAAGACTTGCCCGACCGATAGGAACACCGAGGCCGAAAGCAATCCGAAACTGAGCATCAGCCATTTCGCCAATTCGCTGGCAGTCCCTATGAATGCAACCAGCGAGTGTGACGATCGAAACACAACTTCAAACAAATATATTGGTGACATGCTTTACTCGATCAGTAAGAGTTGCTAAATTGCGGATCATAAACGTGCGTTGGTGGTCGGCAGTCCTGTTTTGGCTGCCGACAAACAGGGAACCCGGTGTGATTCCGGGACGGCCCCGCCGCTGTAACCGAGCATCCTTCGCGAAACGTTCTGATTGTGCCATTACTGTGCCCGGCATAACCGCCGGCCCGTGAGAAGGCAGTTTTCGCGAACGCTCGGGAGTCAGAAGACCTACCAACGCGTGGCATACGGCAAGCTGCGAGGGACAGCCGCCGTGAGCGAGTCGTATTTGCTGATTGCAGATCCCTGTGCGCAGCCCCCATAGGGTTGATGTCGCGCAACGGGCCGCAAGCGGATTCCCATGCGCACCGAATTTCGACAGTATGCGCCTGCGCGGCTTCGGCAGGTAGCGCGGCACGTGGTTGCGTTTACGCTTGTCGAGCTATTGGTCGTGATTGCGATCATCGGCCTGCTCGTGGCGATTTTGCTGCCAGCCATCCAGGCGGCGCGGGAGAGCGCCCGGCGGGCAACTTGTCAGAACAATTTGCGACAGATCGGGGTCGCTCTGCTCGCGTATCATGACGCGAACAAGCATTTCCCAGTCGGATGCGTCGAAAAGCGCGTTCCGTCCAAAAATCCCAACGGCCGGCAACTTGCCTGGTCGGCTTCACTGTTGCCGAATTTAGAAGAGGAACCGTTGTGGGCACGAATTGACTTCGGTTCGCCCTACGACAGTGCGGCGAATGCCGGTGCTGCAGCGACCGTCGTCAATGTCTACCTCTGCCCCTCCACCATGCGGCTTGCGCTGGGACGCGATGGCGCTATCGTGAGTAATTCGGCCTCCATCAGCGGCAGCGAATATCGCGGTGCAGCGATCGATTATGGCGGCATCTATGGCGCGGCACAGGTGTCGCCGTCGGCCAATGGGGTCTTTCTATATGACCGCGAGGTACGAATCTCAGAGATCACCGACGGCACGTCTCAGACGTTGGCGCTGGCTGAAGATACGGGCCGCGGGTCGCTCACAGATGGCGAGTGGATCAATGGCGAAAACATCTTCGACGTCAGTGGCCCTATCAACACGCAACAACATAACGAAATCTGGAGCGACCACGCGGGGGGAGCGATGGCGCTCTGGTGCGACGGCGGCGTGACGCTGCTGACAGAGTCGTTGGATTTGGCAACCTTGCGGGCAATTTGTACGCGAGCAGGAAACGATACAACGAATGACGCGAGGTGACAAACCAAATTGGACTCGCCAAGGCGCTCGATCAATCGCAATCATAGGAGGTTGAAATGCAGATAACTCGAATGTTCATTGTTGTCGGGTACTTTTTCTTCGCTGGTTTCGCTTTCGCCGCGCCGCCCGGCTTCGTGAAGACAATGATTCCGCTCGATGCGCCCCCCGTAGGACTGGCGTACAGCGCAGATGGAACGCTATTTGCGCTAGAGGGCGCGCCATTTGGCACCAATGAGGCGACACTCCGCTTGATTCAGCCGAATGGATCGTTCGGGGCGAGCTTCACAATCGCGGGCGACGATACGGCAAACTTCTTCGTTGGTGCCATGACCTACGATCCGATCGATGGCCACGTGCTAATTACAGATAACACAGCCGACGGCCGACTGTATGCAATTGATTCGCTTGGCATGAAACACACGATCGGCTTGGGGTTGGCCGGAGTCGCCGGCGTTGCCGTGCGGAGCACGGGGGAAATCTTTGTCTCCACGGCCCCGTTTGGCAATCCAGGCCAAGTGCTGCACGTTGACCGCGCGACGGGCGCCACCACGCCGGTGCTCGGCGACCTTGGTTACGGCGCAGGTCTCGCGTTCGACGGCAGCGGCAACCTCGTCGTGCAAGATACGAACACGACGACATTCGCAGGACGCCTACAACGCCTGCCGATGACAGTCTCAGGCGGCACGCTCACAATCGGCACACCCGAGCCACTTCTCGATGGCATGCAATCGAGCGCTGGCGTGCTTCTGACAAACGACAATCAAATCTTCACGACGGGCAGTGGCGGGCTGTTTCGCGTTGATGAGGTGCCGCTCGTCGAAACCCCATTCGATTCCAACGGCAACCCGTTCCAGTTCTCCACGGCGATAGCGTTCGACCCGGGCTCGCAGCCGTTCGATGGGTTCTCCGGCCCAGGCGGTGGTCGGTTGGCCTACATGGCCGATTTCAGTTCGCTTACCACCTCGGACAACTTCGTGACAATACTCATGCCCGCAGAACCAGGCGATTACAACGGCGACGGCCAAGTGAATGCCGCCGACTACGACGTGTGGCGGGCCGCATTCGGCACGAACAATCTGTCTGCTGACGGCAACCGCGACGGCATCATCGACGCGGCAGACTACGTAGCCTGGAGTGACAACTTTGATGTGGACGCAGATGCCCATTCGGCATTGAACTTGAGTGTTCCGGAGCCCTTCTCCGCCTCCTTGCTGCTGATGGCTTCCCTCTGCATCATTGCCGGGAAACTTCGTCAGAAGACTCTAGTGCGGAACGCGGGCTGATCCCGCCAATTTCCAGCCAGATCATCATTACAATCCCTTGAACCAAATTGGTCCAGAGCGCGAAGCTCCCTTCGTCAAGCGAATCCTGCATCCTGCGAAGAACCAACCCTAGCACAAGTCCCAAGCAGAGCGCCCAAGCAAAAAACAGGGTGATTCGAGGAAAAAAGGACCTCGGTATTCGAAAACAGACAACCGCGCCAATGGCGACGAGAACATTATTGATCGCCCACGGAATCCAGTCGGACCCGCTACTCTCATTGAGAGAAGGAGTTTTTCGCCACACGGTCAGCAGCACGGCAACGACAAACGTGACCACGAGAAGCTGCATGACAGATACTTGCCACGGCCGAGTGCCCCCTATTCGATTTTCGGCAGGTCCATATCGCGTTTGATTCCAAATCCAAAGTAGCGCCAATAGCGCCGCCGCATGAATCCAAAACAAGCAGAGGAAGACAAGAATCCAGACTGGCTCCCCAGCCATGCCACTCTTGATTAGTGCGGCCGTAATCCAAGCCGCCAGAAAGCCAGCCGCAAACGGCGCGATCCAAACATAGCTCGCCGCGCGTTCGTAGCGTGAGGCCCAAATACACATTACGCTCAACTGGCTGAAGATGAGCCCGTAGTAGAGGGCCATCGACGCCTCGCCGCCGCTGGCAATCCCCCACCAATAGGCGGCCACGGCATCCACGCACAACGTCGCGAGCAGGAGAAGTAGTAGGACTATCATGCTGGATATTTGCTCACGACGACTAGACGCCGCTAAGTGTGACCAAGGCGTCCCTACTTCGATAGGCAAGGATACCGCCCCATTCGACCCAGGCAGCGACGATCAGCGCCTCGATCACAAACTCTACAAGGAGCCGATAAGTGGTTGGAAATGTCCAGTGCCATAAATTGGCCAGGGCCATCGCCACGCTCGCGCCTACGGCCACATAGCCAATGATTCGCGTTAGCCCATGGATTGGTAATGCAGCAATCAGAACTACGCCCAGAGCGATGATAGGCGGACAAAAGACTCCCACTGTTTGAGATAACGCAATAGGCTGGCCACCCAACCAGGTTGAGCGTGCGGCAACCGCCGACATCATGGCCGTCACTGTCGTCCAGAAAAATAACTGGAGAAGAGAAAATTCCCACTTGCGATGAGTCGCATCGTGCGACAGCTTTCGCCACATGGCGGTGCGAATCAGCAACCAGAGGATAACAAGGGTGATCAACATCTGCAGCGCCGTGCGGAAGAAATAATCGGAGATCGTCCAACTCGTTCCGAACAAGCCCACCTTACGACGAAGCATGGTCGCGGCAAACAGCACGGTGGGTGGAAGAATCCATGACCAAACATCGTGGCGCGGGCGAAACGCCAGCCAAATGGCGGCGATGCTGACCTGGGCCATCACGAGCCCACTCAACCCATTGAGCGTAAGGAGCGACTCCATCCCACCCTGGCGGCGGCTCGTCAACCAGAGCACGGCGGCGATATTAGCGCACAATGTGGCCGCTGCTAGGATCCAAAAAACCAGCACTGAACGTCGATCCTGCACAGTAGGTCCTTGTATAATCTTCGATAACCGCCTCATGCGTTGCTGGCGTTGCACGTCGCCCGGCCAAGCGTCAGAATAGTCGGTCTATCAAATTAGGGCGAGTTGGCTTTTCGTCTCTCTGCCAGCGACGCGACGAACTTGTGGAAAAATCCGGTGACTAGCGCCACGCTAATCGAGAAATGCTGCCTGCTTGCCCATCCGGTCGCCGGCAATCCAACACAATACCTGGTCGAGCAGGCGTTCTCCGGCGGCGACCTCGACTGGCGGTTCATGACATTCGAAGTCGATCCCGCCAAGTTAAACGATGCCATGCGAGGCATCCGGGCTCTTGGCTTCCGCGGCGTCAAAATCGCCGAGCCCTTTCAGGAAGTTGTCATCGAATACCTCGACGGCCTCTCCGACCGCGCTAGATTGTGCGGTTCCGTAAATTGCGTCACCGCGGAGAACGATCGGCTCCTCGGCGACAACACCGAGGGCACGGCGCTCGTGGATTTGGCGCGCGAAACGGTGAATCCAGCCGGCCGCAAGGCGATGATCATCGGCACGGGTCGCGTCGCGCGGGCAATTGCCGTAGCGCTCGCCGAGGCGGGGGCGGCCATCGTCGTCGCCAGCCGCACGGCCGAGGCGGGCCAGCGACTGGTCGATTTGATTCAGAAACAGCAAACGGCAACGGCGTCGTGCGTTGTTTTTGACGGCTCGCCGATTATCATCGACCCGGACGTCGCGGTGCTGGTAAATGCCACGTCGTTGGGAACTTCCAGTCCAACCGCGCGGCTGATGCTGGACGCGAGCAGCTTCGGGCCAAAACTGGTCGTTGCTGACGTGGCATTCAACACTTCGCGAACCTGGCTCACCCGCCAAGCGGCCGAGCGCGGCTGCCGCATCATCGATGGCGTGCAACTCTACGTCGAACAAACCGCCCTTGCTTTGCGCGCCTGGACAGGCATCAAACCAGACACAGCTTCGATGCGCGAAGCAGCGGAAGAGTTCTTGGGCATCTAACCATTTTGGTCTAGGCAAGGGGAATAATTCATCACGGAAACACGGAGACCACAGAGAGGAAAAGACTTTCTTGAACAGGAGGTAGGAAGCAGAGAGCACTGAGAGCTGCGGGGATCGCTCGTAAATCCTTTTCGCCTTTTTCCGCTTGTGTCTTTCCTTCTGTCGATACTTTTCTTCGTATCCTCTGTGCCTCCATGATTATTCTCTTCACATGACACGAGGATTATTCATTACTGGCACAGGAACTGGCGTTGGTAAGACGTATGTTACGACGCGAATCACGCAGGCTTTGCGAACGGCGGGCAAACGGGTTGGCGTCTACAAGCCTGTGGCTAGCGATTGTGAACAACATGACGGCACGTTGGTTTCGCAAGATGCGGTAGCCCTCTGGCAAGCGGCAGGCCAACCCGGTTCGTTGGAACAAGTCTGTCCGCAGACGTTTGCGGCGCCTCTTGCGCCCCATTTGGCGGCGCGGGCCGAGAGGAAGCGCGTCGATCGACAATTATTGCGCAGCGGCATCGCTTATTGGCGCGAAACGAGCGAGATCGTGCTTGTCGAAGGAGCCGGCGGCCTTATGTCGCCGCTGAGTGACGACGACTACAATGCCGATCTGGCTGCCGAATTTGGCTATCCACTCGTGGTCGTCAGTGCCAATGTCTTGGGGACGATCAACGCCACATTGCAAACTCTGATTACAGCCAGCACGTTTTGCGACGGCCTTAACGTTGCCGGCATCGTGCTCAATTCGCCTGTCGTGCGAGGAGAAGATCGCAGCACCGACAGCAACCCAGACGAACTGGCCAGGCGCTGCGTGCCGCCGCTGTTGGCCACGGTCGATTTCGGCGGCGAGTTGGATCGCGAAGTCGATTGGTGGAATCTGTGTACCGCGATTTGCGAATCGTGAACAGTGCGGCGCGTCGACAGTCGATTGACGTACACAGTGTGGCTAAGCTACGAATCGCGTGGTTCTGACCCTTATCGAGCCAGGTAGCCGTGACGTCAGTCGGACAGCGGGCTGATTGTCGTGCGTGAATTTTGGCCATCCGCGGTGAGTATTACTTCGACGTGACCACCCGTAGTAGGCACTTTGGCGACGAGAGGAGAGTTGTTGGGATCAATGTAAATGGAGGGAATTCCGCCTCCACCACCTGTGGATACAACGTCGGTCGGCGCCGCGCTGGATTTGGCATGCGGCGCCGGATATAGATGGATCCGGTAGTCACCCGGGTGCGCGCCTTTTTGGCCCCGCACATCGGTCAGTTCGAATTGTCCATCTTCAGTGGTAGCGCCAAGGGATCCGCTGCCGGCAGTACTTCCGGTGGGAGCGAAATTGACAATTACTTCTTTCACCGGCGCGTCATTCATGGTGATGCGTCCGCTCACTGGCACCAGGGTTGGCCGCGCATCCCCGCAGCCGGCCACAACCGCGCTTAGGACGGCCCACCGTAACAGATGCACCATGAAATCACCAATTCTAAACGAGTAGAGTAATGGAGCGGCAGCGAATCAGTCGAGAATGTTCACTTCGGAATCGGCCATAACGGCAAATCGTTCCAAGACAACTCGACCTGTATCTTCGGATAAGAATCGAACAGAGCCGTCGCCGAACGTAAAATTACATCCGCCGACGTGCATGCTTCCAGGCCAAGACCAACTTCCGACAACACCCGGCACGGGCGGATATTCCTTGGCCGTATTGGGTGGATTGGTCCAACTCGACATCCAGATGTTGATGCCCTGGCCCGGATCAACGCCAATTTGGACCCACCCACGATAGGCCCAAGCGGGACAGGTTCCATTCGCGTTGCCGAATGTTGTTTCGCCGAATGCGATTGTATTCGAGAGCCCATCGGTCACTTGGCCCGCGCGGCAATTGCTGTTTTCGCCGAACATGCGCCGCTGCTTGGCAGGGGTTTTTCTCCAGGCGTTGCAGCGCCACTCCCAGTATTGCACGGAAAAATCATAGTTGGTTTTGACCGGTCGAATGCCCGTACCGTCGCCTATTCCGTAATAGACGCTGTCCGGCAGAAGCGGCTCGCCAGTATCGGTGGGGCAGCGCAGCACATTCAGCGCGATTGCCGCCAGCGCCCCGTTCCCGCTGGCAATCGGGTTCCCGGCGATCGGCCCATTCTTGCCACCGGGAGACAAGCAAAAATCAAGCGTCGTCATGGCGACTTTTGGATCGTACTTGTCAAAAATCGCTGCTTCTTCGAAGTACGAGGACAACAACATGAGACCACTCACATTAAGCGTGGTTGGATCGGCCTCATAGCCTAGTCTTCGCTCCGAATTGTTGCACCAACCGTAACTCTTGCCGGCCGGGGGAAATTCCTTGTTCGTGCTTTCGTAATTGTGCGACGCAATGCCCAACTGCTTCATATTGTTAACGCACTGAGTCCGTCGCGCCGCTTCCCGCGCCGCTTGCACCGCCGGTAAAAGCAAGGCTACTAAGATGCCGATGATGGCAATAACGACCAGCAACTCGACCAGCGTGAAACCATGTCGTGTGTTCATCGACGAACCGCCCTTTCGAGAGTAGCCATCCAAGACCGCCGGCGCAAGCCATGCTGGCTGCCAGCAGTATATGGAAGGAATTCGCTCAGGCCACGTGACTGCGCCAATCAAGCCGATGGCGGAAGTCACGATCGTGACACGCTCACTGTCATAGTGTCTGGACCGTCATCTGTCAAGAAAATGTTCTTTTCCAAGCAGTAGCATACGTGCATTCGTCGCGCTAACGGCTGACTTACGCCGTCGCGATCGCTTCCGCGGTGCTCGGTCGCTTTTCGGCCGGCGAGGTGTCAATGGCCAGCGTCATCGTCACGCTCCAACGTCCGTCCTGCCCTGCTTGGACGCACCAGTGGGGATTAACGACGACCGACTGATGCACCAATTCGAAGCCACCTTCGGATTGGCTGACCGTTTCGACCGGATAGGTCCAGATGTGCGTAGGCCGATCGGTTCGCAATGCCAC
>CXWJ01004650.1_pt1 | contig 13936 bp, 10 predicted proteins | sample 590841 | NCBI WGS metagenome assembly CXWJ01 (sample SAMEA3498367, study PRJEB10139) | wastewater metagenome | biome: wastewater treatment plant; material: activated sludge | place: Austria | collected 2015-01-21 | reverse complement strand
GTGCAGCTGGTCATTGAGGCACGCGATGCGTTCTGGGCCGTGGAGTCGAATCGGGCGCGGCGGCTGCGGCCGTTGGTGGCGGCCAGTGTCGGCCCCTATGGTGCCTATCTGGCCGATGGCTCGGAATACACCGGGGACTATGATCTCGATGAGGCCGGGCTGGCCGCCTTCCACCGCGCGCGCTGGGCCATTCTGGCCGGCAGCGGGGCCGATCTGCTGGCTTGCGAGACGCTCCCGTCGCTGGCCGAGGCCCGCGCCCTGGCCGGGCTGCTGGACGAGACGCCGGGCGTCTGGGCCTGGTTCAGCTTCAGTTGCCGCGACGGCGCGCACATCAGCGACGGCACGCCCCTGGCCGANNATTTGGCACCTATAGCCGCGAATGGCGCAAACTGGGCGCCGGGCTGATCGGCGGCTGTTGCCGCACGACTCCCGATCACGTGCGCCAGATGAGCGACCGCTTCAGGAAACGAACATGGCCGATCGCGTAAACCGTAAAACCTATCAGCGCGGCTTGCCCAAAAAACGCATCTCGGCCGGCTGCCTGTTTTTCGATGAGGCCGGCCGGTTGTTGATCGTCAATCCCACCTACAAGGATGGCTGGGAAATACCGGGCGGTGTGGTGGAGGCCAACGAGTCGCCGCGCGCCGGCTGCGCCCGCGAGGTGCGCGAAGAACTGGGCCTTGACCGGCCACCCGTGGCGTTGCTTTGCGTGGATTTCACGCCCGAGACGGCCGACCGCACCGAAAGCCTGAACTTTATCTTCTACGGCGGCGTGTTGTCGGCGGAGGAGATCGCCGCGATTCGCCTGCCGGAAAAGGAGTTGAGCGAGTTCCGTTTGCTGGAGCCGGAGGCGGCGCTGGCTCTGTTGAAGCGGCGCTTGCGGCGGCGCTTGAGGCGCTGTCTGCCGCAAATCACGGCCGGCAGCCCGGTCTATCTGGAAGATCAGGATTCGCCCTGGCCGGTCGATCCGCCTGATGTTAGATGATGCCCTGGGGCGAACTGGCCGCGCTGGCGACGGCCGTCTGCTGGTCGTTCACGGCCATCCTGTTCAGTTATGGCGGCCGGCGCGTCGGCTCCGACGTCGTCAACCGCAGCCGCCTGCTGTTCGCGCTGGTCTTCCTGCTCATCACCCACCGGCTGCTGGAGGGCGTCTTTTTTCCCCGCGATGTGGAGCCGTTTCGCTGGGGCTGGCTGGCGCTGTCCAGCTTGCTGGGGCTGGTGATCGGCGACGCCTTCCTGTTCCGCGCCTATGTCCTGATCGGCCCGCGCTTGTCGATGCTGATGATGTCCACCGTGCCCATTCTGAGCGCGGTCTTCGGCCGCATGTTATTCGGTGAAAGCGTGACGCCGGTGGAACTGCTGGGCATCCTCATGGCCGTGGGCGGTATCGCCTGGGTCGTCACCGAGGGGCCGGGGCAAGCGCTGCCCGACGACCGCCGCGTCTACCGCCGGGGGCTGCTGTTCGCTTTTCTGGGAGCGCTGGGGCAAGTGACCAATCTGGTAACCGCCCGGTTCGCGTTGGGGGATGGGTTCTCGACCATCTCAGCCACCCTCATCCGCATCCTGGTGGCGCTGCTCGTTCTGTGGGGATTGGCCGCGGCGCGCGGCCAGGTGGGCCATACTTTCCACCAATGGCGCGACAGGCGGGCGTTGGGGGCGATCGTGGCCGGTTCGACGGTGGGGCCATTTCTGGGCATCTGGCTATCGCTTATCGCTATCCAGAATGCCCGGCTGGGCATCGCCTCAACGCTGATGGCCCTGCCGCCGGTGTTGCTCATCCCGCTGGAATACGCGCTCTATCGCCGCCGCGTCAGCCGGCGCGCGCTGGCCGGGACGCTGGCGGCCATGGCCGGGGTGGCCGTGTTGCTGTGGCAATAGCTGTGTTCTTACACGTTTACAAATGATTGCATTATTAAGCAACGCGCAACCGGTCTATATAGATTCACGAATTAATGTGGTGTAGAGGCGAGGCGGCGGCGATAGGTGTAGCTGCAAACAATGAGCCTCGTCTCGCCGCCGCCTCGCCCTTCTTTAGCCCCGATCGAAGAGGGGTCAGGCAACCGGGAGAGAAATATGCGCGCTTCTCACCAACGCCTCTCCCGGTTGCCTGACCCCTACACACGCCAATTATTTTGTTAACCCCGCAAAACCCCACCGCACTTATTGCAACCCTAACCGCGCCGCCGCCTGCTGGCAAAGCCCCGCGCCGCCGGCGGCCAGCCACTGATCGAGCGTTTCGCTGGTGGCGCTGCCGGCTACGGCGTCCTCGTAGATGCCCGTGCTCCAGACGTAATAGCGCTGGGTCTCGGCCGGCCACGTCTCCCAACTGCGGGCGGCCGTGCCGTGGCCGCCGTTATAGCCGGCGAAGGTGCGGCTGGTGTCGCCGCCGGTCTGTTCCATGCCCAGGGCCAGATAGGCCATGCCGCGCCGGGCGTTGGTGTTGGGGTCTTGCATCTCCTCGCCCGCCGAGAAGTGGAAGGGCATGACCTGGAACAGGCCCTGCGCCCCGGAACCGGAGACGGCGTTGGGGTCGCCGCACGATTCGATCTGCATGACCGTGGCGGCCATGTTGGGATCGATGCCGAACTCGGCCGCCCAGGCGACGATCTGCGGCGCCCAATGCTGTACCTCGCGCGTGAAAAGCGGAGCGATGCCGCCGGTGGCTGGGGCCGATGCCGCGCCGGCCGCAGCCGCGGCTGCGGCGTCGGCCGCTTGCTGCTCGGCCGCGGCCGGGTCGGCGGCCTGTTCCGCCGGGGGGCTGCTGCCGGCATTGCTCGTGCGGACAGCCCAATAGCCAAAAGCCAAAAAGAATAGCAACGCGGCAGCCAGAATGATCATCATGCGTTGCTGCACGGCGATCATCGGATCGATTTCGGCGTCAGGTTCGGCCCACCAATAGTCGTCGTTTTCCGGCTGATTCAAAGGCGAATCCACTGGGTAATAGGGTGTGTCCTGATAAGCAGTCATAGTTTACCGCCGTTTGGGTTTGTTCCAAACCCGGCGTGCCGCCCGGCCGGCCGGACGGCGCGGAACGAGCCTGGACTTCAGCTGCGATTGTTGGGCGAGCGGGCCTGCATATTGCCCGTGGTGGCCCGGTTCATGCCGCCCGGCACGGGCGGCCGTTGCTGGATGCGCGAGTTGGGCCGAGCCGCGCCGTTGCCGCCATTGGTCTTGGGCGCCACCGGCAGATCGTCAAACGGGTCGTCAACCGGCTCGTAGGTGACCGGCGGGCGGCTGGGCGCGGGGTTGGCCGCGGCCGGTTTAACCGCGGCCGGTTTGGCGGCGTTGGTCCGGGCGGCCGCTTGGGCCGGGGCGGCCGTGCCTGTGGCTGCGGCCGCCGGTTGGCGATTGCTCGCCGCGCGGGCCGGCAGCGGGGCCGGTGTTTCAGGCCGGGCCGGAGCCGGGGTGCGGTCGGCATCGCCCCGGCCGCGCGCCATATCGAACATCTCCTCGCCGGTGACGGAGAACGCGCCGATGAACAGAATGCGCGTCAGCCAGACCAGCATGGCGACAAAGATAGGCACGTAGCGCAAGAGCATCTCGCGGCTCAGCACCTCGTTGCCGAAGTCATGGCTCAGCAGCGTCAGCGACACGGCCCACCAGGTCATAATCGAATTGGCGATGGTGCCCAGGAACCATGCCCCGGTCAGGAACAAGACGGCGCGCGGCTCTTCGCGCCCTTTTTGCGGGGTGAAGATGCGCACCAGCCCGGCGAAGTCGATGGCGCAAAAGGCAATCGCCAGGATCGACGCCCACAGCACCCCGGCAAAGCGAACCTCGCCCAGCAGGTTGGTGAGCGCGTACTGGGTCGTGTCGAAGTTGAAGATCTCGAAGGCGATGAGCGCGACGGACAAGATGACGGCGACCACCATCTTGCGCGAGAGCGCGTTCGGCCCCCTCAGGCTAAATTCAAAGGCACTGCCGGAATTTTTGACCATGTTCTTTTTCCTCTGATTTCCCACTCGTGAGCCAATGTTACTTCAAGTTAGAACGATATAGAACCTTTGTTCTAATGAGTAAGCCAATAATAGCATATATGTTCTATTCTCGTCAATACGCATAGATAGGGAAATCTTGCCGACTTATTAGACCGTTTGAACGCTCGGTCATTGACCGTGTGCCGGTGGTAGCGTTTCCGGCCTGTCGGTTGTGGCCGGGATAGTGCTATAATCGCCCGCATGGCCCTCATCCTGACCCACGAGAAAACCGATTTCGACGCCGTGGCCTCGCAACTGGGGGCCAAGAAGCTGTATCCGGCGGCGACAGCCCTCTTGCCCCACCATCTGAACCGCAATGTGCAGCAATTCCTGAACCTCTATTGGGATGCCCTGCCGTTCGTGCGGGCCGAGGATTGGCGGCGGCGATCCATCGACGCGGTGATCCTGGTCGATACCCAGACGCTCGGCAACGTGCGCGGCATGGCCGCCCGGCCACGGGTACACGTGATCGATCACCACATGGATCAGGCCCATAAACCGGAATGGACGTATGAAGTTGAGGCTGTTGGTGCAACGTCAACGTTGCTCGTCGAGCGGCTCCTGGCCCGCGGCCTGGTGCTATCGCCGGAAGAGGCGACGCTGTTGCTGCTGGGCATCTATGAGGACACCGGCGGGCTGACCTATGACACGACGACCGCCCGCGACGCACAGGCCGCCGCCCGGTTGCTGGAGCAGGGGGCGCTGCTCAACGTGGCTCGCCGCTTCCTGAACGTGGCCCTCTCCGACCAGCAGCGCGCCCTCTATGACGCGCTGGCCCGCGATGTGGAGTGGCTGAAGATCGAGGGCCGACCGATAGCCCTGGCGACGGCCGACGCCCCGCTGGGTTTCGCCGACGAAATCTCCTCGGTGGCCCACCGCCTGCGCGATTCGCTGTCGCCCGACGGCTTGTTCGTGCTGGTGCAGTTGGGCGACGGCGTGCAACTGGTGGCCCGCAGCGCCGTCGATGAGGTCGATGCCGGGCTGGTGGCGCGCCTGTTGGGCGGCGGCGGCCACAGCCGGGCGGCGGCGGCCATGATCGTCGGTGGCCGGCTGGCCGAAGTGGCCGACCGCGTGCGCTCCACCCTACCCCTGGCCGTGCGGCCGACGGCCCGTGTGGCCGCGCTGATGTCCCACGGCGTGCAGACCGTGCCGGCCACGACGCCAGTCAGCGAAGTAGCCGCGCTGATGCAGCGCCACGGCCACGAAGGCTTCCCGGTGGTCGATGAGCGGCAGAATCGCATCGTCGGCCTGGTGACCCGCCGCGCCGTCGACCGGGCCATGAGCCACGAGATGGCAACGCAGGCCGTCAGCCGCATCATGCGCCCCGGCTCGATTTTCGTCCATCCATCCGATACGCTGGAGCGGGTGCAGGAGTTGATGGCCGCCGAGGGCTGGGGGCAGATCCCCGTGGTGGCCGAGGAAGGGGACGACCCACCCGAACGGCGGATGCCCATCGGCATCGTTACCCGCACCGATTTGCTCAACGCCCTGTTTCGGCCCGCGCCGGAAGCGCCGGAGAGCGATCTGCGCGACCGGATGGCCCGGTCGCTGTCGCCGTCGTTGTGGGCCATCGTGCGCGTGGCCGGGGAGACGGCCGCCGACCTGGGCATGGCGATCTACTTCGTCGGCGGCCTGGTGCGCGATCTGCTGCTCGACAAGCCGCCGACCGACCTCGACATCGTGGTCGAGGGGGACGCCATCCGCCTGGTCAGGGCCTTGAGCCGGCGCTTCGGCGGCGAGGTTCATAGCCATGAGCGCTTCGGCACGGCCAAATGGGCCATGACGCCGGAGACTTATGCCGCCGTCATGGCCGCCGCGCGCGAGGCGTACCCGGATGCCAATCGGGCGGATGGCGCGGCGGCCGACGCTCCATTCCAGCCCCCGGCCACCATCGATTTCGTCAGCGCGCGCAAGGAGTTCTATAAGCGGCCGACGGCCCTGCCCGACGTGGAGCCGGGATCGATCAAGCTCGATCTGCACCGGCGCGATTTCACCATCAATACCCTGGCTATCCGGCTGGATGGCGACCATCTGGGCCAGTTGCTCGATTTTTATGGCGGGCGGCGCGATTTGCGGCGCGGCATTATCCGCGTGCTCCACAGCCTCAGCTTCATCGACGACCCCACGCGCATCTTGCGCGCCGTGCGTCTGGAGCAGCGGCTGGGTTTCACCATCGAACCATCGACGGCGGCGCTTATCGCCACGGCACTGCCGCTGCTGGATCGGGTGAGCGGCGAGCGCGTGCGCAATGAGATCGAGTTGAGCCTGAACGAGGCTAACCCTGTCCTGGTGATGGAGCGGCTGGACGAGGTGGGGGTGATGGCCCAGCTTCATCCGGGACTGAGCTGGCGACCGGAGACGGCCGCCGTCTACGAACGCATCCCGACGCTGGCCGACGACCCGCTGTGGGGCGATGTCTACCGCGCCAGCCCACCCGAGTTCTTCTATTTTGCGGCGTGGCTGGCCCCGTTTGCCGCGCCCATTCCGGCGGCGGTGGCCGAACGGCTGCGGGTGCGCAAGACGACGATGACCGATCTGTTGGCCCTGGACGATCTTCAACAGGCGCTGACCGATATACCCGCCGATGCGCCGGTCAGCCGCGTGGCGCGGGTGTTAGCGAAATTCGCCCCGCGCACGCTGTTGACGGCCCGCCTGCTGGGGCAGGGGCCGGTCGCCGATGAATGGCTCGACCGCTACGTCGGCGACTGGGGCGGGATCAAGACCGGCATTACCGGTGAGGAGCTGCGCCGCGCCGGTGTGCCGCCCGGCCCGGTCTACACGCGCGTGTTGGAGCGGCTGTGGCTGGCCCGCCTGGATGGCGAGACGACCGATGAGGCGTCCGAACGGGCGTTGCTGGCATCGCTCCTGGCCGCCGAAGGGTATTGACCGGCCATCACTCAGGCGCGTCGAAACAAGCGATGGCCTCGTTAGTCTCGTCGTCGATGATGATCTTCAGCGGGCTGCCGGCCGCGGCCCGCAGGTCGATGACCCGCACGCAATCGGCCCAATCGGCCGCTTCGGGCACGTAATTCGCCAGGTGGTTGGGCGACTCGCGCAGCAGCTTCCAATCCATCATGCCCCCTTCGGGCGTCGGCTGAATGCCCAAGATGAAGATGCCCGCCTCCAGCACGTCCTCGTAGAAGTCGGTGCCGTAGGCCAGTTCGGGCGCAGGGGTATAGGGCGGGCTGATCTCCACCAGCAGGCGGGAGTTGCAGATGTCGCTATAGCTGACGGGCACGCTGAGCCGGTTATTGCTGCTCCCCCAACGTCCCGGCCCAATCAGCCCAAAGCGGCCGGCCGGCAACAGATCGTTGAGGGCGGTGATGGTCTGGGCGATGCGCAGCCGGTCGTCTTCACGCTCGATGTGGTAATAAACCTCGGGATCGACGAAGACGAGATAGTTGATCGCCTCCACCGTACCCGATGGCAACAGTGTCGGCATGGCAAAAAGCCTGCGGTTGGTATCAATTTCGACACGGTCGGTGTCATCACCGGCGGGCAGCCGCTCGTTGAGCGGGCGACACTCCAGGACGTGGAGCCGGTATTTGTGCTGTGGCGACCCGGCGGGCGTACCCTCTTCGGCCGGTGTGTCGTCGGCAAAATCTACCTGGATGGCGAACTCCAGATCGACCGGCCCGTTGTAGGCGTCTTCCAACTCCTGGAGCGCCTGGCGCATGATGGCGATGAACGTTTCATCGTGGGTCAGGCCGTCGAAGGTGAGGACGATGTGGTCGTCGGGATGGATGCCGGCCCCCGGTAGAATGGCGGCCAGCGACCCGCCACGGTCAATCGAAGCCACCAACGACAGCAGTGGGCCGCAGCGCGGCAACGCCTCGCGCACGGGAACGGTGACTACGCTATTGCTGTCCCGGTCGATGACCGCCATGAAACGCTGGGAATAGTTGCGGCGTCCCTCGACATCCATTTCGGGCCGCAGGTGAGGATGGCTGATCGGGATCAGGCGCGGGTAATCCTGGGCCACGCGGTCGACGGCGCGCGTGCCCAGCCCGGTGACGATGCGCAGAAAGCCATCGCCGCGGCGGATCTCAGGCGTCCAGCAGAACGGGTTTTCGCTGAAGCCGACGCCGGCCACGTCGGGGAAGTAGTAATGGCCGCACCAGTGGCCTGTTACGCGCTGCAACAGGATCGCCATCCGCTCGTCATAGTCGATGAGGTTATTTTTCTTGCGATAGAGCAGGGCGTTGGGGTTGACCGAACTGGCATAGACGCGGCGAATGGCATCAAGAACAGCCTCCAGGTTTTCCTCGGCCGTGCCCTGATTGGGGCAGAAATAGCTGTCATATTTGCCCGCAAAGGAGAAGCCAAAATTGTCCTCCAGCAAACTGGAGGAGCGCACGATCAGCGGGCTATCGCCCATCGTACCGAGCACCTCGCGCACCTGCGCCACCACATAATCGGGCAGCACCGACCGGCGAAAATCCTGGACGATGCGCGGGTACTGGGCGCGAATCTCCTGAACCGGCCGGTATTTCTGGTTCATGTGATGTTCCAGCTGGTTCATCAGAAAGAACTCATAGATCACGTCGGTGCCGATGAAATAGGAATCCGGGATATTGATGATCCCCTGGCTGAACTGGTCATCGACCGGTTGCAGGATGCGCCAGGCCAGATACATGCCGGCCGCTTTGCCGCCGATCTTGCCCGTGCCGATCAGGCTATGGTGGATGCTGCGCAGGTCGCTGATGGTCAGGACGCGCTTGGCGACGCCGATGAAAGGCAGTTGATCGCTCATCAGGCGTTTGATAAGGACAACCTTGATCTCCTCCAGATGATGGCGGTGGCGCTCCAATTCGTCGGCATCCATGCGCTCGTACACTTCACCCTGCCGGAATAGCATTTCCCACGGGGCGATCTCCGGATTGAAGGAGATGGGGGCCATGTCGGGCGCGGAGGAGCGGCTATTGAGCACCTCATTGATGAGCGCGTCCAGCCGGGCGCTGCCCAGATTGTTGCCGAAGTGGACGTCGGTGCGGTGATCGCGGATGCGCTCGATCCGAGTCTGCCAGGTGTGGGAATCCTCCTCATAATAGGGGTCGCCCAGCCCTTCCCGCAGTTGCGAGGCCTCGCTCATCTCACGCACTTCGTGCTCAAACGTGTCCGGTTCGATGAAGCCGCGCTGGAATAGCTCCTGGCGCATCCGATCGCGCACGCGGTCGGCCAGGATCGGATATTGCGCCAGCTTGATATAGATATCAATGGTTGGGGTGAGAGTTCGCAGGGGTTGCTCGTTCATCATATTGTGAACCTCAGGCCAGATAGCCCACGGCTTCCTCGCGCGCGCCGTTCATCAGGACGTGCAAGCGGCGGTCGCCCGGCAGTTCGGCCAGGTCGATGACCTTCATGTAGGGTGACAGGGCGGCGTCTTCGGGTAGCAGATCGGCCAGCCGGTTGGGCGCGTCGGCGAAGAATTGCCAGTTGAACGTCTCGTCGGCCGCGCCGGCTCCCAGATGGAGCGCCAGTGAGTGGATGCCGGCCTCTACCAAATCTTGAAAGAAGTGAGTCCCATACGATAGTTCGGGGATGTGGCCGTCGCGGGCCACGGCCATCTCGATGAGGACTTTGGTGTTAAAAATGTCGGCATAGGTGACGTGGACGCCCAGGTCGATGTTGACGCTGCCCCAGCGGCCCGGCCCCATCAGGATAAAGCGCTCGTCCTCCAGCCGCTTGTTGAGGCGGCCGATGGCCCGCGCCAATTCGTGCTTGATGGTCGTGTCGCGCAGCATGAAGTAGGCTTGCGGATCGACGTAGACGACGTAGCGAATGTCCTCGGCCCGACCATCGGGCACCAGCCGGTTCGAGGTGAAGAGGATGGCTTCGGGCGGGATATTCCGGGGGATGGTCACCGCGGCCGCTTCGGCGCGTTGGCTCAGCGGACGGCATTGCAGCACGCGCAGTTGGTACTCCGTTTGCGGATAGTTGGGCAGAATATTGACGATGAACTCCACGTCGACGGGCCGCTCGTAGGTGGCCTCCAGCCGTTGCAACGCCGAGCGCATCATGTGAACGAAAGCGCGATCTTTCGTCAGGCCATTGAACGTCAGGACGAATTCGTCGCCCGGCCGGATACTGCCGGCCGATACGATCTCCTGCAAGTAGTCGTCGCGCTTCACCGACGCGATGTAGCGCAGATAGGGGTATTTCCTATCCAATAGGTCGAGGATGTGGAGCGTTTTGAAGCTGTTGTCCTGCAGGTCGATGACGTCGATGTACCATTGGGCGTATTGGCGAATGGCCTTGGCGGTCGTCTCCGGGCGCAGTTGGGGGTGGCTCAGGGCGATGAGGCGCGGGTAATCGTTGCTGACGCGGTCGACAGCTCGCGTACCGAAGCCCCATACCAGGCGCAAGAAGCCGTCCTCGCGCCGGATTTTGCTGTTCCAGCGAAAGGGATTCTGGCTGAAGGCGACACCGGCCAGAATGGGAAAATAATATTGACCGTAGGGCTGGCCGACCGCTTTCTGAATCAGGATAGCCATGCGTTCGTCGTAGTCGATCAGGCCGTGTTGTTGGCGGTAGAGGATGGCATCGGGGTTGAGCGTACTGGCATAGACGCGGCGCACGGCGTTGAGCAGGTCATTCAGGTTTTGCTCCGGCGTGCCCTGATTAGGGCAGAAATAGCTGTTGTATTTGCCGGCGAAAGCAAAGCCGAAGTTGTCCTCCAGCAGGCTGGACGAGCGCACGATCAGCGGGCTGTTGCCCATGTCGTCCAGCACGTCGCGAATCTGATCGACGATGGCTGGGGGGAAGCTTCCCGCCAGATGGGCCTCCACGATGCGCGGGTAGTCTTCCCGTATCTCGGCCAGGGAACGGTATTTCTGGTTCATAAAGTGATCGAGTTTATTGCGTAGCCGGAACTCGTAAATCACTTCCGTGGCCAGAAAGTAGGATTCGGGGATGCCGATGGACGGGTGAATGTCGTGGCCGTCGCCCAGTTCTTGTTGCAAGATGCGCCAGGCCAGCATCAGCCCGGCCGCCTTGCCGCCGATCTTGCCGCTGCCGATGCGCCGGTTATAGATATAACGCAGATCGGCGATGGTGAAGACGCGCTTGGCGACGCCGATATAGGGCAACTGATCGCTGATCATGCGCTTGATCAGCACCACTTTGATCTCTTCCAGATGATGTTGTCCGCGCTCGAACTCGGCCTCCGGCAGACGCTCATAGATCTCCCCCTGGCGGAACAACACTTCCCACGGCGCGAGTTCGGGGTTGAAGTGCAGCCCGAACGAGGGGGATGGGGAAGGCTGGCTGCGCAGCACGTCCTGGATGATATGGTCGAACAAGATGATGCCCAGGTTATCGGCGAAGATGGCATCGGTGTGGAAGTCGCGCACCCGTGCCAACCGCTTCTGCCACAGGTGGGCCTCTTCCTGGCCGTAGGGGTCGCTCAACCGTTCGCGGTGTTGCGATTCAATGGCCTCTTCGCGCACCTGCGCTTCAAAGGTTGCCTCGTCGATGATGCCGCGCTGGAATAGCTCCTGGCGCATGCGCGCGTGAATTTTGTCGGCCAGCACGGGGTATTGGGCCAGCCGGATGTAAATGCTGATTGCCGGGGTGATGTTGTGCGGCAGGGAACCTGTGGTCATCGCCAATGAGCCTACCTGTTTTGTGTGGTTGTGGCCGCGTCTATTATAGCAGCGAACTGCCCTTGCGCGCGCCAGCGTTTGCCGGTAAAACGGACACATATTCCATAAAATTTACGGCCAATATGAAGAAGGAATGATTAGCCACGGATGCACACGGATAGAGAGGCTTCAATCCGTCTTCATCCGTCCCATCCGTGTTCATCCGTGGCAAAAAGATTCTTCCGCAGCTGAAGGAGTGTGTCGATTGTCTACGATATTTGCCCGGATTATCAGCGGCGAACTGCCGGCGGCCATCGTCTATCAGGATGACCTGGTGACCGCCTTTCGCGATATCCAACCCCTGGCCCCTGTCCACATACTCATCGTGCCCAACAAGGTCATCCCGACCGTCAATGACCTGACCGAGGACGACGAGCGCATGGCCGGGCGTATGCTGCTGGCCGCGCAACAGATCGCCGCCCAGGAAGGCATCGCCGAGAGCGGCTACCGGCTGATCATCAACTGCAACCACGACGGCGGCCAGGAGGTCTATCACCTCCACATGCACCTGTTGGGCGGGCGGCGCATGGGGCGCATGGTGGCCCGGCCTAAGGAGTGACGGCATTGATCGCTTCGCGGCAGACGCACGCCTCGCGCGTCTCGTCGCCACGGGTCAGATAGCCGTCGTATTCCGCGCCCGCGCCGGACGATACCCAATCGCTCATCACGAAGGGCAGTTCGCCGTCGGCGCTGATCCAGCGGCCGTTGTAACTGCGGGCGATGTGGAGGTGCGTGCCGTTGGAGAAGCCCCCCTCGCATGACGGGTGGCCCAGCCGGTCGCCGCTTTGCACCTGCGTCCCGGCCGCGGCCCGGTCGCGGGTCTCCAGGTGCATATAGAGGATGGCCCAACCCGTCCCGGCGTAGCCGTCGCCGTCCAGATCGACGACCACCGCGCCGTGGCCGCTGCGGCTGATGATGCCGCCGGTCATGGCCGTGACCCAGGCATCGCTGAGGATGCAGCCCACTTGCTCGCCCGGCGGCACGAAATCGAGCGCGCCCCAGGCCGAGCCGGTGTTCCACGCGCCATGCGGCCCGCCGGTGAAGTACCACGTTTCCCCCGCCGCCCAGGGCAGTTCCAGCGGCGGCGCTTCGATGTTGGCGGGCAGGAGCGGCTCGACGGCGTAGCCGAACGGGTTGCCAAAGAGGCGTTCGTAGGTGGCATAGAGGCCCTCCGGCCCGGTCGCCTCCAGCCAGGCGTCGTAGGTCGCGCCGTCGATGGCCCCCAGATAGCGCTGCACACCGGCCGTGCCGTCGTTGATGACGGCCGAGAAGAGTACCTGAGTATCGTCGCCCAAATTGAAGCCGCGCAGGCCGCCCTCGGCCCGACCATAGAAGCCCAGATTGAGCAGATTGGCCGCGAAACTCAACTGGCCGTATAGCCCCGGCGTGACGATGGCCCCCGCGCCCAGATCGGCCGTGGTGGTGGCCGGCGATTCCTGCGTCACCCACCCCGTGCGGTGCTCCACAACGGCCAGCAGGAGGCGGGGATTGACGCTGTGGCGGTCGGCCACGAGTTGCAGGATGGCCGGGCCGTCCAGCGTTTGCCCCTCGACCTCTTCACTGACCCGCAACAAATAACCATTCAAGCCGGTGACGAACGACCGCGCCTCGAAGCCGCGCGCCGTCGGGCCATAGACGAGTTCGCTATCGGGGATGATCTTGAAATCCGGGCCGATGACCTGTTGAATCTCGCCGCCCGGCACCTGGAGCGCCTGGCCGATCTGGACGAGATCGGGGTTGGTCAGCCCGTTGAGGCGCATGAGTTCTTCGACGGTCGTGCCGTAGCGTTGGGCCAGGATTCCAAGCGTCTCGCCCACGGCCACGGTATGACTACCTAGCGTGGCCGCGCCGGCCGAGGTTTCGTAATGGGCCGGGTCGGGCGTGGGTTGGCCGTTGTAGTCGGGCGCGGGCGTGCCCAGTTGGGTCTGGAGCGGGAGAGAGGGATCGGCCGCCGGCNNGGCGGATTCGGCCCCGGACGGACGCAACCGGCCAGCCACAATACCAGCGCCAGAGCCGGGCCGAACCGCAGCAACAACGATAAGCGCCGGGCGGGTGACATGCAGTTGATTGTATCCATTCAACGGCATGAGAGGTAATCGTGGAGCATTTCAGTAATAGCGAATAGCCTCAGAGGGTTTGACGGAATTTACAGGATTAACAGGATTGAATGGATTCATGGGACATCGATTCTTCGACTGAAGAGATCGAATTCTGTTCATCTTGTTAATCCTGTCGAAATATCTTTCGTTACCTCCTGGGATTAGGCCATTGCCAGGACTATCAACCCGACTACTGAAAAGTCGTGGGGGTCTTAGA
>CXWJ01026631.1_pt1 | contig 13947 bp, 11 predicted proteins | sample 590841 | NCBI WGS metagenome assembly CXWJ01 (sample SAMEA3498367, study PRJEB10139) | wastewater metagenome | biome: wastewater treatment plant; material: activated sludge | place: Austria | collected 2015-01-21 | reverse complement strand
GTCGCTCGCTCCGCCGATTTACGTCTACCACGAGATCGTCCACAACAAATACGTGGTCGAGCACTTTCGTGACCGCGGCGTGTCTTTCATCGACGATCTGGCGGAAGTGCCCTTTGGGGCGACCCTTTTGTTCTCGGCCCATGGCGTGTCGCCGGAGGTTCGCCGCGTGGCCCGGGAGCGAAATCTGCGGGCCATCGATGCCACCTGCCCGCTGGTGACCAAGGTCCATCTGGAAGCAATCAGGTACGCTCAGTCTGGCTACACGATTCTGCTGATTGGTCACGAAGGGCACGATGAGGTGATCGGCACGATGGGGGAAGCACCGGAGGCGATCTTGCTGGTGGAATCGCCCGAGGATGTGGCCAGGCTGGAAGTGGCCGACGAAACCAAGGTGGCTTATCTGACGCAGACGACGCTGAGCGTGGACGACGCGAACCGGATTATCAGCCGCTTGAAGGAACGGTTTCCCCACATTGCCGCGCCGCCGAAGGACGACATCTGCTACGCCACGCAGAACCGGCAAGAGGCCGTTTCAATTCTGTCGAGTGAGGCGGATGTGGTCGTCGTGCTGGGGAGTCAGAACAGCTCGAACAGTCAGCGGCTGGCGGAGCTTGCGCGCGAACGCGGGGTAGCTGCCTATCTTGTGGATGGCCCGGGCGATCTCAAGCCAGAATGGTTCGATGGCATGCAAACGGTTCTCGTCACAGCCGGTGCCAGCGCGCCGGAAACGGTCGTTGAACAATGTCTCGATTGGCTGCGCGAGCGATTCGATGCGACGGTGGAACCGCGCTCGATTCGACAGGAGAACGTGTCTTTCCCCTTGCCGCGCGAGCTGCGCGGCGTGGCGGCAGGGAGGTGACCGAGATGGTATAATTAATCGTCCGTCATGCGAGCGTGGGAGAGAATTTGGAAATGACTATCGATGGAATCAAAGAACTGTATGACGCACAGCCGTTTCAGCCCTTCGTCATCCATTTGGCGGATGGTCGAGAAGTGCCGGTCAGTCATCGCGATTTCATGATGGCCGTTCCAAGCGGTCGAACTATTTTTGTTGCCCAGCCTGACGACAGCGTCAACATCATTGACCTGCTATTGGTCACCGACTTGGAAATTAAACGGAGTCGAAATGGCTCCGGCAAGGGTCGTCCACGGCGCACTGGATAAACACCCTGCCTGGAGCGGAAGTGTTTCTTACTTCCGAGCCATCGTCGAGTGTAGCGCTCGTTGCTGATGCGAATGGGGCGCGGGTATAGGCGCTGGTAGAACAGGCTTGGGCGCGATCTTGAAGACGCGGCCCAGCGGGCCGGCAAGGATGGCTGGCATCATGATCAGTTCCGCCACAACGCCGGCGATGAGGATGCTCATCATCAACCAGCCGAGGCGTTGCGTCGGCGTGAAAGTGCTGAAGGCGAACACGGCCAGCGACAGGCCGCTGATGAGCGCGGCTTGTAGCGTCGGTGGGCCGCAATGGCCATAGGTGGAAATGATGGCCTTCTTCCGATCGCCCAGCCGATTCAACTCTTCTCGATACCAGGTGAGGTAATGGATCGTATCGTCCACGGCGACGCCGAGCGCGATGCTGGCGGCCATCATCGATCCGATATCGACCGAAATGCCGAGCCAACCCATGCCGCCGAAGATCACCAGCACCGGCAAGATATTGGGCAGCATCACGACCGCACCGGCCGCAATGCTTCGGCAGACGAGCATGAGCAAGGGCGTGATCGTTACGAACGACCAGAACGAGCTTTGCATCAAATTATCGAGCAGGGCGCGCTGGGCCTTATAGACGATAGGCACTACGCCGGTGTAAACGGCGGAAACAGTCGGCGGCCCGGCGGCCGTTGGCAAGTGGGGCTCTTCGCTCAGCGAGGTCAAAAGGGGGCGAGCATCGACGACGCGGACGCCGGCCTGCTGGAGTGTTTTGATGTCTGCGTCGGTTATCGTGCCGAGCGCGACTACGCAATCAAACGTCTTGAATTGGGTAATTACCGCTTCACGACTTGTGCTGGCCAGAGCCGGCAGGTCGATATTCGCGACCGTCAGCTTTAGACGCGCTTTGGATAGAAGTTCCTGTGCAGCAGAGGCGTATATCTGCCGTTGATAGATAGGCGCGTTAAGAGGGGTGGTCTTGGTATCCGGCGCCTTGAACGGCTTGCGTTCCCACAAACAGACCGAAGCACCGGAGATGCCTTGTGTGCGGTACGCAGCGACTTGCGTTAGCACGGCTTCACGCAGCCGTTGCGCGGAGAGGACTGGTTCGATGACGGCGCGGACGTCTTTGACAAACTGGCCATAGTCTAAGTCTTCGAATGCGGCGGCGCGGAGACTGATCCGCCAGAGCTCGGAATTGTCTTGGTGGTCTGCGCGAACGTAGCCGCTTTTTTGGAGCGCTTTTTGACTCTCTTCCAAGGCCGCATTGGTCGCTGTGCGCCGAGCGAACGACCAGCTATCGCTGGCGCCGGTTTCTAGGGGGGGCGCGAAGGTGACGGGCGACAGCGAGGGGCCAACCAAGTCTCGTCCTCGCGGCCCGAGTTCGCGGTCGATCGTCTGTTGAATTTGCGCGACGAATTCGAGTCGCTCCAAGTAAGAGAACTTCGACGTCGCATCTGCGGCATCGCTGGTCTGTGTCGTCGAACGGAGTTTATCGACGGGAAATTTGACGACGACTTCCAGCGGCACCAACCGGCCCAAATGCTTTTCAAACCAGACGTAGTCTTGCCTGACGCGCACGGAGGGATCGAATAATTTCAACAAGTCGATATTGGTGCGAACTCTGAGGAGGCCGAGGCCCGCCACGGCGATGAACGCCAAGCAGGCTGCCGCGACCAGAGCGTGATTACGAATAATGGCGCCGCCGAAGCGACTCCAACCGGTCTCAGACCAGATGGTGCCCTGGCCGATCGTGGCCAAACCGTCCGGATTCTCCTTGGGCGTTCTCCTGCGCCGGCTGGCATGAATCGGCCAGAGCTGAAGCGCGGCGGGCAGAAACAAAAACAGGAAAACCAACATACAGACGACGGCGATGGCCGAGTAGACGCCAAATTTGCGGATTGGCGCTAAGTCGGCCGTGTAGAGCGACGCCAAGCCGATGCCCGTGGTGAGGTTGCACAACAGGGCGGGCTTCCAACCGTGCCCCAAGGCGCGTTCGGGCGCGCCATCGAGCCCCGTTTCGTGGACAGCCTCACGGTAGTAATTCACCAAATGGACAGCGCCGGAGATCGCCAGCACGTACATCATCGACGGCATCGACATCATGATGGCGTCAGACGTTTGGCCGGTCCAAAACACAACCGCCATCGAGGCGGCCGCACTTAGGATGCCGCAGGCGAAGACGATCAAAGTCAAGCCGATGCTGCGTAGCGACCACCACGCCAAGCCTAGGCCAAGAAGGCCGGAGAGCGCAGCCAGACGGGCAAGCGTGCGATCGCCTTCTTCGTCGATGGCGACATTTTCGATCGGTGGGCCGCCGAGGCGAACGGTGTTCACGTCGATGCCACACTTTTTGATCGCTTGGCACAGAACGCCAAGCCTGCGCTGCCAAGGCAGCGGCCCATCGGGCACACTGCGGCCGACAATCGGCCGAAAATTCTTGATGGCCAAGTCGGAAAGCATCACCACGACGCACGTTTGCCGTCCGTCTGGGCCAATGAGCGTCCCTTGGAGCCGCTTGACGGCCTCCGAGTACGGAACCTCCGACGGCTCCGCGGTTAGCTGATTGATGACCCGACGAGCGGTGGTGACGGATTGAAAGTATTGCGTGTGCTCCATGCCTTCCGCACGGGCCACACTCTTGGACTTGGGAGCCAAGAACTTGGCGAGACGCTCGATGCGGGGATCATCGGCCTGGCAATTTTCCGCGGCGGGGTCATCCCCCAGTGTGCAACCGTCCCAACTTACGACGACGAACTGATCGCCTACGAAATGTTGGCGAAACCACCGCAGCTCGCTGGTTTCCTTGAATGACTTGGGGAGCCAATCGGTGACCTTGTTCGTGTTGCTGCGAATGGCCCGTTGCGCGCCCTGAAAGATCAGTGGCGCTGCAAAAGCGAACGCCATCAAGATGACGAGCGAGTATTTGGCAAAGAAGGTCTTGCGCATGTCGATCGGAATCCATTCGTGCGGGCAATGCGCAGCGCGGGCAACAAGCGGCGCTCCATCGCGCCACCATGTTGACTCGTCTCATGTTACGTCGGCGTTTTGGGCCACACGGCGACATTTTCGGCCGGAAAGCCGGAAAAGACGATGTGGGCCAAGAAGGGGGAGTTGGGCGCTCGCAGACGTAAGTGCCTCAATCGTGGCGAGTTACGAAGTTTATAGTTGCCGGATGGCGGGAGGAGGTGCGGGGGACTGCTAGCATTCAGACGTCCAGAACCGCTACGGTTTAGCAGAAGTTGCAGCCTTGCACATTAATCGCCGGACTTGGGCGATTCCATTCCAAACTGCTGGGCCAGGAAGGCCCATTTGTCGGCGGTGGTTTCGATGACTTTCGAGACAGGCGTGCCACGGCCGTGGCCGGCGCGGGTTTCGATGCGGAGGAGAATCGGCGCGTCGCCCGCTTGGGCGCGCTGCAGCGCGGCGGCGAATTTGAAGCTGTGCATCGGCACGACACGGTCGTCCGTGTCCGCCGTCATGATCAGCGTCGGCGGGTATTTCGTGCCGGGTTTGATGTTGTGATAGGGCGAATAAGCGAACATGGCCTTGAATTCATCCGGCTTCTCGATGTAACCGAACTCATCGCGCCAGAACTGGCCGGCGGTAAATTCTTGGAAGCGGAGCATATCGAGGACGCCGACCATGGGGATGCAAGCGCCGAAGAGCTCGGGCCGTTGCACCATGACCGCGCCAACCAAGAGACCGCCGTTGCTGCCGCCCATGATGGCGAGCTGCGGAGTTGACGTAAATTTCTTGGCGACGAGCCATTCAGCCGCGGCGATAAAATCGTCAAACACGTTTTGCTTTTTGAGCGATTTACCGGCCAGGTGCCAAGCCTCGCCGTATTCTCCCCCGCCGCGCAAATTGGCGACCGCCACAATGCCTCCCATTTCCATCCAGGCGAGGTAATCTGGCGAGAATGCAGGCTGCAAAGAGATGCTGTAACCACCGTAGGCGTAGAGGAGGGTCGGCTGCGGCTTGTCGCGATCCAGATCTTTGCGATAGGAGAGTGTCATCGGCACTCGCGTGCCGTCTTTGCTGTTGTAGAAGACTTGCTCGACCGCGAATTGATCGGGGTCGAATTTCACCGTCGGCCGACGGACTAGCTCGCTTTTGTTCGCAGTCACATCGTAGCGATACGTTACGGAAGGGGTGTTATAGCTGGTGAAGACATAGAACGTCTCGGCGTCGTTCTGATCTCCCTCGAAGCCGGCAAGCGTGCCTACACCGGGGCGCTCGACCGTACCCACCCGCTTGCCGTCCAAATCGAACACATCAACCTCGGTCATCACATCGACCAGATAGGAGGCAATAATGCGACCGCTAAGGATGCTGGCGCTTTCCAGCGTGGCGTCTCTTGCGGGGACAATTTCGGTCAGGTGGTCTCGGCCCGGTTGCTGGATGTCCATGGAGACGATGCGTTTGGTCGGCGCGTCGAGATCGGTAAGGAAGAAAAACTTCGTGCCGTCGTTCCCGAGAAACGAAAACTGGTTGTCGAAATCGCCGATCAACTCGGTCCAAGGCGCATCTGGCGCGGCTGAAACTTCGCGGACGAAGATTTGGTTCTGTGGGTCCGTGCTGCGGTCGATCGCCAAGACGAGGTATTTGCCGTCATCGGTCGGCGAGACGCTGAAGCCCCAATCGGGATGATCGGGCCGACGATAGATGAGCACGTCATCGGCCTGCTCGGCGCCCAACTTGTGGTAGTAGACCATTTGATTGAGGGCAGCCGCTTGATGTTTTTCACCGGGTGCGGGCTCCGGATAACGATTGTAATAGAAGCCGGCGCCATCTGTGGCCCAAGCGATGCCACCGAAACGCACAAAGTCGAGACGATCCTCGAGCACCTTGCCGGTTTCGACTTCGGTGACGTAAATCTGCTGCCAATCGCTGCCGGCTTCGGAGCGCGCGTAGGCGAGATAGCGGCCGTCGTCGCTGGCCGTCGATTCGCGGAGCGCGACCGTGCCATCCTGAGACCATTCATTGGGATCGACTAGCACGCGGCCGTCCGAATTGAAGGCATCGGCCACGTAGAGGACGGCCTGGTTTTGGAGACCGTCGTTTTTGAAATAGAAATATCGGCCGCCGTGTTGCGAGGGGGGCGAATAGCGTTCGTAATTCCAAATTTCGGTGAGACGGGCCACGATGCCGGCTCGCTGCGGAATTGCATCCAGGTACGCGCGGGCGATAGCGTTCTGAGCTATCACCCAAGCGGCCACTTCGGACGATTCACGCACATCCGCTTCCAACCAGCGGTAAGGATCGGCGACCTTCACGCCGTGATATTCGTCGATTTGATCGACGCGACGAGTTTCTGGGTATTTCATGGCGGCACTCTTCTGGCTGCTAGTCGCGGCCGTGGGGCGTAGCTCGTTGCCATAGCCGTTAGTATTAATACCAAGTAAACACGACACGAGGCAGGCGGGGAAAGCGTACTTTTGCGTTCGTTGCATGATGAAATCTCTTGCAGGAGTCAATTGGGCAAAAGGTCGCGCTATCGAACCAACGTCGCGCGAATTCCTCAACTACTTGCGCTGCGGTAGCTGAGCAGCGCGCGTTGGAAGACCCAACGGCTGATGACGAGACTGATAATGGTGGCGACGATGGCGAACAGGGCTAAAGGCGCGTATTCGGGGCGCAGAGGCTTGGCCAGCATGCGGGCCGGCACGTTGACCACGATCAGCACAGGCAAAACGAAGGTAAAAATTCGCCGCAACCAATCGCCAAATGTGCCGCTATAGATTTCCATTGGGTAGCGGGAGAACGTGGTGATGTAAAACCAGAAATCGTAGATTGAGGAATTGCGGCCAAGCCAAACGCTGGCGGCGGCGAGGACGATCATAAGACTGTACAAAATGGCGATGCCCGCCAGAACGTAGACGGGGTAAAGCACGAGCTGCCAGATGCTGAACTCGAATCCTTGGACACGCGGCAGCGCGTAGCACATCAAGACTATGGCTACGATCGCATTTGCCAGGCTGGCCCATTCGATACGGCGGAGTGAGATTAAAAATTGGGTGTCGATCGGCTTCAGAAGGGCGAAATCCAGCCCACCGGTGCGGATCAGCTCGCTGAACTCATCGGCGTTGCTCATGAAAAACATCTGCACCATGCTGTTGATGAACATGGAGGTGGCAATAAAGACGAAAAATTGATGCTTGTCCCAGGCCCCGCCGTCGCTGCCACCGGCGCCGATCTGACTGGTGTAACGGAATATCAGCAGATAAAATCCGACGTTCATCAGCACCCAGCCGAACGAGGAAATCGTCTCGATAATGAAATTGGCGGGGAACATCATGTCGCGCACGAGGCTGTTGCGCACGAAAGTGAGGAATACTCGGAGGTAGGAAGGGCGGCAGGGCATGCAGGGTTGAGAGTTTAGAGTCGAGGGTCAAAAGTCGAGAGCAAAACAATATTGGTTAGGTTATTTTCGACGCGATTATTCTCCTTCATCCTCCAAACGCGCTGTAGCGTTTCAGGCCGCGGGCGTACATTACGCGGCAGACCACAATGAAAAACAAGACCCAGGCGGCTTCGACCGAGAGGCCGATCCAAAGATCGGGGCCGGTGATCTTCTGGAGGAAGACGGCGGCCGGAAAGTAAGCCAGGTATTGCAATGGGATGAACATTACGATCGTATCCCACGGTGCGGGGAGCATGTCTAGCGGGAACATGTGGCCGGAGAAAAAGAAATTGAACAGCATGTAGACGAATAACAGCGAGCTGACCTCCAGGAACCAGAAACCGATCATGCCGAACGACGCTTCGAGGAAAAACCCGAGCAAGAACGAAAAGATCAACGAAGTGATGAAGGCGAACATCACCTGGGCCGGCGGCCAACCTGGGAAATAATCGCGACAGAGGTAGAAGACCAACGCGAACGGCACGAAGGCAACAAAGTAGTAGACCAGCTTGTGGGCGACCCGCATCAGGAGCAAAAAACCGATCAAATCAACAGGCTGAATGAGGTACTTCTTAATTTCGCCGTTGCGAATTTGCAACGCTATGCCGCTGGCCAAGCCGGGCATGCTGGAAAATGCACGGGTGACCATCGTCAACAGATAATAAGCGACGAAATCGTGGTACCCCCAGCCTGCGATCAGTTGCGAACCGCCCTCGCCGGTGGCAGCCTTCATGCCTGCGAACACAGCGCTCCACAGAAATATCTGAGTGATGATTGGCAGGAACCGCATCAATGTGCCGAGCCAAAAATCGCCCCGGTAGACCAGCCGCTCTTCCAGGCAGATGCGGAGAATGGTCCACCAGGTTATAGCGCGGGCGAGCATGAGGAAGTCGAGAGCTAAGAGTCGAGGGCAGGAATGAATTCGCGCGCCCAGGGAGGGGTAATACCGTCGCCGACGTCTGTTGCAATGCTGCAAAGCCTACGGGAATGCCATTAGAGACGATGGCGCAGGGGTTGGGGAAGACCGCTCGACAAGCGGGAGCGGAGGCTTAAAATAACGGTTCTTCACGAAAAACAAACCAAGGTAGAAAGGCAACGATTGCCATGAGCATGATCGTCGATATTCACGCGCGTCAGATTTTAGATAGTCGCGGAAACCCCACTGTGGAAGTGGATGTGACGCTAGATGATGGTTCCGTGGGAACGGCAGCGGTGCCTAGCGGCGCCAGCACGGGAATCCACGAGGCGTGGGAACTGCGCGACGGCGACAAAGGCTCTTTCCTGGGGAAGGGCGTGACAAAGGCCGTCACCAACGTCAACGAAAAAATTGCCGACGAGCTCGTTGGCATGGACGCGCTGAATCAAATCGAAGTCGATATGCGGCTGCTCGAACTGGACGGCACGCCCAATAAGAAGGAACTGGGCGCGAACGCTATCCTCGGTGTGTCGCTGGCCACCGCTCACGCGGCGGCGCGGTTCTGTGAATTGCCGCTGTATCGATATTTAGGGGGGGCAAACGCCCGGCTCCTCCCCGCGCCGATGATGAACATCGTCAACGGCGGCCAGCATGCGGATAATTCGATCGATGTGCAAGAGTTCATGGTCATGCCGTTGGGCTTCGACAAATTCAGCGACGCTTTGCGCTGCGGCTGCGAGATTTTCCATCATCTCAAGAAAGTGCTGCACGATAAGAAGCTGAGCACGGCCGTCGGCGACGAAGGGGGCTTCGCACCCGATTTGCCGAATAACGCTTCGGCGATCGAACTTATCCTCGAAGCGTGCGACAAGACAAATTACCAGCCTGGCAAGCAGGTATGGATTGCTATGGACGTCGCCGCGACGGAGATGTACGACGCGAAAAAGAAGAAGTACACGATCGACGGGAAGGAAATCGATTCGCCCGGCATGGTCGATCTGCTGGCAAGTTGGGTTGCCAAGTATCCGATCTGTTCGATTGAGGATGGCTGCAGCGAGGACGATTGGGAAGGCTGGAAACTGCTGACCGAAAAACTGGGCGACAAAGTGCAACTCGTCGGCGACGACTTGTTCGTCACCAATACGGAACGCCTGCAACGGGGGATCGACGAAGGAATCGCGAACAGCATTCTCATCAAGGTGAACCAGATCGGCACGCTGACCGAGACGATCGAAGCGATTCGACTGGCCGACCGCAGCGGCTATACCAGTATCGCCAGCCACCGCAGCGGCGAAACGGAAGATGCGACGATCGCCGACCTGGCGGTGGCCTGTGCCACGGGCCAAATCAAAACGGGAAGCGCCTCGCGCAGCGATCGCATGGCCAAGTACAATCAATTGCTGCGGATCGAAGAGCAGCTTGGTCCGGCGGCACAGTACGGTGGGCCGTTGTTCAAACGAAGATGATTTGATTGCGGAATTCGGAATTCGGATTTATGAGCTCTCCATTGCCCAACAATCCGCAATCCGAAACAGCAAATCCGAAATTGTCGCCGCCCATCACCGATTCGCCCTGGTTCTGGCTACTGGTCTTTTCCTCGATGGCGATTGCCGCCTTGTTGGCGATCGGTGGCAAGTATGGGCAACGACAGGCGCGGATGGATCGGCAGTATCAAGCCCGCGAGCGGGTGGCTACGGGCGCGCGAGGCGAAGAAGCGGTCGCGGCGACCGAAGTGGGCGCGGAGCGCCGGCCGTATGCCACGCCAGACGCCACGCTGATTCCCATCTGGCCGTTGAAGGTGGTGTTTGCGGTGCTAGCCGTGCTTGCCGCCACGATGCTTTTCAGAAGCTGGAGACGAGGACGCGCCAGCTCGTCCGCACATGAGGCCCCGCCACGATGAACTGGTTGGCGGACAATTCGCTGGCAATTTGGATGGGAGGCGCGATCGCACTAACGCTATCGCTCGTCGTCTACTCGCAACTCCGCACTAATAAGGCGCTCGCGGGTATTGTGAGTGTCGTTGTGGCGACAGCCGCTTTGCTGACGCTCGAGTGGTGGTTGGAAACGCCGCGGGAGGCTGTGGAGCGAACGCTTTACGAACTGGCGGCTACCGTCGAAGCGAATGATGTGCCGGGGGCGCTGCGGTTTGTGGCGCCGGGCGCTGACAAGCAGATTCGCAGCGATATCGAAACGATGATGCCTCTCGTGAAGATCGAGCGGGCGCGAGTCCTCGGCGCGCCGGAAATCAGCGTCGGCGATGGCCCTGCCCAGACGTCGGCTACGGTTAAATGCCGCGGGCTCATCGTGGCGACGACCAAGAAAGACGGCATGAAAGGGGGGGCGGAAGACGAGCTAACGATGACGTTTGTGCGCGATGGCGAACGCTGGCTCTTGGAGACCTATACTTCCAAGCGGAATTGGAATCGGGCGGTGGGACGATAGGGTTTCGCAAAGAGGGTCGCAGGCTCTCAGTCGTTGTGCTCGTGCTGGTTCTGTTGGCCGCCGTTGCCTCCATGATGATTGCCACCCTGCTGCCAGTTGCCCGGCGGGCCGTTGCTGTTCCAAGGTCCGTTGTGAGGAGGTCCGCCTTGAGGTGGTCCAAATGGAGGAGGTCCACCTTGTTGGGGCCATCCGCCGCTCTGGAATTGTCCATTGTTCCAACCGCCGTTGTTCCACCCACCGTTCCCCCAGCCGCCATTGTTCCAGCCTCCGCCGCCCCAACCATTATTCCAGCCGCCAGGCCCCCAGCCTCCGCCGCTCCAACCAGGTGAGTTGAAGTAGCTGCCGGTGAGGTACGATTCCTTCCAAGCGTTGTGGAAGCGTTCCCACTCTGCGTCCAGGCCGCCGCGGCCGTTGCCCCAGTTCTGCACTTCGTAGTACGAGTCGTTCGAGCCGTCGGTGCCACGCAAGTTAGTCTGCGAACGGCGATAGCGGCTGGTGACGAGGCGTTCGTCTTCCAACGGCTCCACCGGTCGGACGCGCATATATTGGGCGACGCGAGCGCCTGTCTCTGGATCATGCGTGTAGGTACTGCGTGCGAAGACCCAACTTGTCGGCTGCTCTTCGACATAGGCAACCTGGCCGCAAGGGACATTGGGCGCACAGGGCGATCCGGTCGCCGACGCCGACGACGCGAAGCCACTGATGATCGAGACAGCGCAAGCCGCCAACACCAAGTGACGGAGAGAAAAGAGCAGATTCATGCGAGGGGACTTTCGTCAGAGGAACCGACGTGAGGAGGGATGACGAAGCGGTTACGCTCGTCGAACTTCATTCTAGTTAGAGCGGCCGGCGGCCCAATTCGATGTGGCGAAAGGGAAACAGGGGCAACTCTGGGCGGCGGGCGATCACGCCAAAAGTGCTGAAAAGAAGTACTCCGAACCATCGCCTCGTAACGGCGGTAGGGATTGTGCGGGGGGAAAGAGCGAGCCCCCGATTCGGCGACTATTGAATGGCGTTCGGATCGCCGGTGCCGGTGTTTCGCATCTTGAGTTCCAATGGATCAGTTGGGTCGTAGACGTACTCCCATCCTTCGGGCAACTCTGGCAGCTTGACAGAATTTTCCTCAATGATGTGCTTCATGAATTCTTCGTGAGTTTTCGGATAGTCTCCATTGCCGGCCCCAGCCCGGTAAAGATCCATGTTCTTGCGGACGACATTCAGAGTCATTTGATTTTCAGCCCAAAAGCGAGTACCCGCGACGACGCTCAAGTAACCTCCGCCCTCCAACGATTTACCTTTCTGGCCGCTGCGAGCGGTGACCGTTTCCAGCGGGGCGGGCTCCTCCGCTACCGGCGGGGCTGCGGCTTGCTGCGCGGCACGCTCCTCAGCTTCCTGTGCGGCTTTTTCCTGCTGAACCTTGGCCATCTTCTTGGCTTCCATCGCGCCAGCCATGTCGTCGAGACTAGCGCCGCCACCAGAGTTGCTCGACGATTCGCATCCCAGCGCAGATAACGCAACTACGATCGCGAGGGACCAAGTGCTGCGAAGTAGGTTAACGGCCATGACATGCACTCCTAATAATCTTCAACACAAATATCTTCATCGCACCGCGGGTGTGAGCGAGAGTTTCCAATCGCGCATCCGCTCGAGCATTTGCGATTCGGTGCGGTCGATGCGCAGCGGCGTCAGTGTCACGTAGCCTTGCTGCAATGCATCGAAATCGGTCAACTCACCTCCAGAGGGCGTGACGGGGGTTCCTACAGCCCAATAGTAATGGCGACCCTTGGGATCGAGGCGGCGTTCGAACTCGGTGGCCCAGCCGATGGTGGCCATCGGAACGACGCGAACTTCCACATCGGCCCCTTGTCTCAAGGCCGAGGTAGGTATGTTGATATTGTAGAGAGGGTGGTCCACCGCGTCTTCTTGTTCGAGAATCCGCTGGATGAGATCGACCGCCAATTGGGCCGCCCCTTCGAAATTGGGCCGCTCGTCGTATTCGAGCGAGACGGCGATGCTCGGGATGCCGAACAGTGCGCCCTCGGTGGCACCGGCCACCGTGCCGGAATAGAGGACATTGACACCCAAGTTCAGGCCGCCATTGATGCCGCTGATGAGCAGGTCCGGCTGCTGTTGAGAGAATTCCGTAACCCCGAGTTTCACGCAATCGGCTGGGCTCCCCTCCACGGCCCAGCCGCGACGGCGGTCGCCATCGAAAACTTCCTTGGCCATCAGGGGTGTGAGAAAGGTGATCGAATGGCCGACGCCGCTCTGCTCGATAGCCGGCGCGACGACGCAGACATCACCGAGCCGTTGCAGTTCCCGCTCCATCGCCGCGAGGCCGGGCGCATAGATGCCGTCGTCGTTAGTGAGAAGGATTTGCATGTTTCTCGGTTAATAATTAATAAGCGGTGGGATGTCCTCATCATGGACGGCGAAAGCATACCGCCTTGGTCAGAACCGCCTTCCCCTAAGCATAAGCCGATCGGCCGAGCGCGACAACATAACACACCCTGCCGGCTACTGGTTCAGTCCGGCCTGTGGCGCTATAATGCTCGGTTTGTTATGCGGAACTAATTGTGAGAACAGAGGCCCGGATGGCTTCGACCAAAACTTCAGCGACTGCAGACAGTCGAGACCGCACCGGGATTGCCGCCGAGCGAATTCTAGTGCTCGACTTCGGTTCGCAGTACGCCCAACTCATCGCCCGCCGCGTGCGAGAGCAGCACGTGTACGGCGNNGTACGGCGAGATTGTGCGGCACGATATTACGGCGGCGCGGGTGCGCGAACTGGCGCCGAAAGGGCTGATTCTTTCCGGCGGTCCGGCAAGCGTCTATGCCGCCGGCGCACCGCAATGCGATCCGGAACTGTTCGAGTTGGGCATTCCCGTACTGGGCATTTGCTACGGCATGCAGTTAATGTGCCAGGCGCTCGGCGGACGCGTGCAGGGACATCCAGTGCGCGAGTATGGCCGGGCGCAATGCCATGTCAACGCGGCCAGCAGCGAGGCGAGCGATTTATTCGCGGGCGTCG
>CXWJ01013563.1_pt1 | contig 13956 bp, 8 predicted proteins | sample 590841 | NCBI WGS metagenome assembly CXWJ01 (sample SAMEA3498367, study PRJEB10139) | wastewater metagenome | biome: wastewater treatment plant; material: activated sludge | place: Austria | collected 2015-01-21 | reverse complement strand
CATTCCGGCCGATCGCTCGGAAGTGCTGCTGGCGACGCTCCTGGCAAATGCGTCGGGCACGTTCCCGTCGATCTCGGGCATCGTGCTCAACGGCGGCTTCGAGCTGCCCGAGGCGATCATGCGGCTGCTCGACGCTCTCGGCTCGAACGTGCCGATCATCACGACCGACCTCGGCACCTACGAGACGGCCGTGCGCATCATGAGCACCCGCGGGCGCCTGGCGGCCGATTCGCAGCGCCGCTACGACACCGCACTGGCCCTGTTCGAGACGAACGTCGACACCGACGAACTGCTGCGCGCATTCGGCGTGGCGCGGGCGACGGTCGTCACGCCCCTCATGTTCGAGTTCCAGCTGATCGAACGCGCCCGATCGATGCGCAAGCGGATCGTGCTGCCCGAGGGCGATGACGACCGCGTGCTGCGGGCGGCCGCCACGGTGCTCAAGCGCCGCATCGCCGATCTGGTGATCCTGGGCGAGCCCATCGAGGTGCGCGCCCGTGCGATCGAGCTGGGCATCGACATCCAGCGGGCCGAAGTGCTCTCACCGTTCGATCCGGTGCACGTCGCGAAGTTCGCCGACGAGTACGCGCGCCTGCGCGCCCACAAGGGCGTCACCGTCGCCCAGGCCTCCGACACGGTGACGGACGTCTCGTACTTCGGCACGATGATGGTCCACCTCGGCATGGCCGACGGAATGGTCTCGGGTGCCGTGCACACGACGGCGCACACGATCCGGCCGGCGTTCGAGATCATCAAGACCAAACCGGGCGTCTCGGTCGTCTCGTCCGTGTTCCTGATGGCCCTCGCCGACCGCGTGCTGGTCTACGGGGACTGCGCCGTGATCCCCGACCCCACCTCCGAGCAGCTCGCCGACATCGCGATCTCGTCGGCCGCGACGGCGGCGCAGTTCGGCATCGACCCCCGGATCGCGATGCTGTCGTACTCGACGGGGGAGTCCGGGTCGGGTGCCGAGGTGGAGAAGGTCCGCGCCGCGACCGCACTGGTGCGCGAGCGCGCTCCGCAGCTGCTGGTCGAAGGTCCGATCCAGTACGACGCGGCCGCCGACGTCGCCGTGGCCGCGGCGAAGATGCCCGGATCACAGGTCGCCGGCCGCGCGACGGTGTTCATCTTCCCCGACCTGAACACCGGCAACAACACCTACAAGGCGGTGCAGCGCTCGGCCGGAGCCGTCGCGATCGGCCCCGTGCTGCAAGGGCTGAACAAGCCGATCAACGACCTCTCCCGCGGTGCGCTCGTGGATGACATCGTCAACACGATCGCGATCACCGCGATCCAGGCCCAGGGCGAAGCCTCGCCGGCCGCAGAGGGCGAGNNCGGCATGAGTGTCGTCCTCGTCGTCAACAGCGGCTCGTCCTCGTTCAAGTACCAACTGATCGACATGGATGCCGAGACGGTGCTGGCTTCCGGACTCGTGGAGCGGATCGGCGAGAAGGTGGGGCGTTCCTCGCACACCGTCGTCGCACAGCCGACCGACGGGCCCGCGCCCACCATGCTCGACGCGACGTACGAACGCGAGCTGCCGATCCCCGACCACACCGCCGGCTTCGCGGTGATGCTCGAGGCCTTCGCGCAGAACGGTCCCTCGCTGGAGGCGAATCCGCCCACCGCCGTCGGTCACCGCGTGGTGCACGGCGGCGCGCGGTTCTTCGAGCCCACGGTGATCACGCCCCTCGTCGAGATCAACATCGATGAGCTCGCGGTGCTCGCTCCGCTGCACAATCCCGCCAACCTCGCCGGCATCGTCGCCGCCAAGAAGGCCTTTCCGGCGGTGCCGCACGTCGCGGTCTTCGACACGGCGTTCCACCAGACCCTGCCCCGCGCGGCGTACACGTACGCGATCGACGCAGAGCTGGCGGCATCCCACCGCATCCGCCGCTACGGGTTCCACGGCACGTCGCACAAGTTCGTCAGCGAAGCGGCCGCGGCGTTCGTCGGGCGCCCGCTGGCCGAGCTGACGCAGATCGTCTTCCACCTCGGCAACGGCGCCTCGGTCACCGCGATCGACGGCGGCCGCTCGGTCGAGACGTCGATGGGACTCACTCCCCTCGAGGGTCTGGTGATGGGCACGCGGTCGGGCGACATCGACCCGGCCGTGCTGTTCCACCTGGCGAGGCGCGCGAACATGTCGATCGACGATCTCGACGATCTCCTGAACAAGCGCAGCGGCCTGCTGGGCCTGTCGGGCTCGTCGGACTACCGCGACATCCGCGCCGCGATCCAGCGCGGCGACGATTCGGCGATGCTCGCGTTCGAGGTGTACGTCCACCGGCTGCGTGCGTACGCCGGTGCGTACCTCGCCCAGCTGGGCGGAGTCGACGTCATCTCCTTCACCGCCGGGGTGGGGGAGAACACGCCCGGGGTGCGTGCGGCCGCGCTCGAGACGCTCGCCTTCGCGGGTGTGGAGATCGACCCGGCGCGCAACGAGGCGCCGAGCCGCGGCATCCGGATCATCTCCAGTGATGCGTCGCGCGTCACCGTTCTGGTCGTGCCGACGAACGAGGAGCTCGAGATCGCCCGGCAGACCCTCGAGGCGGCTCGCGCCTGAGTCGCCGTCACCTCATCCGGGTTACGGCGCCGGAGCCCGTCCCACTACGCTTGCAGGACGGCACGAAGCGGCGCCGAGCCCTCATATTTCGCCCCTCGCCCGGAGGTTCTGCGTGGCCCACGACTCCCTGCCCGATCTCACTTCCTACGACGCCGTCCTGTTCGACCTGGATGGTGTGCTCACGCCGACCGCCGAAGTGCACATGCACGCCTGGCAGACGATGTTCGAGGAGCTCTTCGCGTCCTGGGACATCCAGCCGGCGTACACCGAGCGCGATTACTTCGACTACCTCGACGGCAAGAAGCGCTACGACGGCGTCGCCTCGCTGCTGCGCAGCCGTGACGTCGAAGTGCCGTGGGGCGATCCGTCCGACGATCCGTCCGCCGACACGGTCTGCGGCATCGGCAACCGCAAGAACGAGGTGTTCTCACGCGTGCTGCGCGCCGAGGGGATCGTGGCCTACCCCGGGTCGGTCGCGCTCCTGGACGAACTCGAGGCGGCCGGCATCCCCACCGCCGTCGTTTCGAGCTCGAAGAACGCCGAAGAGGTGCTGCGGTCGGCCGGTCTCCGTGAGCGCTTCACCGTCGTGATGGACGGCGTGATCGCCGAGCGCGACCACCTCGCGTCCAAGCCCGCGCCGGACGTGTTCGTCGAGGGCGCGCGGATGCTGGGCGTCGACCCGGCACGCAGCGTCGCGGTCGAAGATGCGATCAGCGGCGTGCAGTCCGCCGCGGCGGGCGGCTTCGCGCTCGTGATCGGCGTCGATCGCGGCACCGGACCCGACGAACTGCGCGCGGCCGGCGCGCACCTGGTCGTCGAAGACCTCGCCGAACTGGTCACCCCCGAACACCCCACGCCCGACGCCCAGGAGAAGTCCGCATGATCGACCGCGACCGGTTCCCCGTCGACCCCTGGTGCCTCGTCGAGGACCACTTCTCCCTCGATGACGTCGGCGTCACCGAGACGCTGTTCTCCGTGGGCAACGGCTACCTGGGCCTGCGCGGCAACCAGATCGAGGGGCGTTTCGCACACGAGCACGGCACCTTCATCAACGGCTTCCACGAGACGTTCCCGATCCGGCATGCCGAGCAGGCGTACGGCTTCGCCGAGGTCGGGCAGACGATCATCAACGCGCCCGACGCGAAGATCATGCGCGTTTACGTCGACGACGAGCCCCTTTCGCTCGACGTCGCCGACGTGCGCGAGTACGAGCGTTCGCTCGACATGCGCGCCGGTGTGGTGCGTCGTCGAGTGCGGTGGACGACGCCTTCGGGCAAAGACGTCCTCATCGAGGATGACCGCCTCGTCTCCTTNNCGCCTCGTCTCCTTCGAGGAGAAGCACCTGGCCATCCTGCGTCTCGAGGTGACCGTGCTGAACGCGGATGCGCCGGTGACGATCAACTGCCAGGTGCTCAACCGCCAAGACGGCGAGAGCGTCTACGGCGGAAGCCCGAAGGCCACCAAGAAGGCCGGATTCGACCCGCGCAAGGCCGAGCGGATCCAGGAGCGCGTGCTGCAGCCGGAGGAGTACTGGCAGGACGGGGGCCGCTCCGCCCTGTCGTATCGCGTGACCGAATCGGGCATGACGCTCGCCGTCGTGGCCGACCACCTGATCGAGACCGACAACGAGTACAACGCGCGCACGCTCGTCGAGCCCGATATCGCCAAGAACGTCTTCCGCGTGCAGGCCAAGGCGGGCGTGCCTCTCCGCATCACCAAGCTCGTCAGCTATCACACCTCCCGCGGCGTGCCGGCGCGCGAGCTCGTCGACCGCTGCCGTCGCACCCTCGACCGCGTCGAGGTCGAGGGCGTCGAGCGGCAGTACGAGCGCCAGCGCATCTGGCTCGACGGCTTCTGGGATCGTTCGGACATCTGCATCGGCGGCCACGACGACCTGCAGCAGGCCACCCGCTGGTGCCTGTTCCAGCTCGCTCAGGCGGCGGCGCGCGCCGACGGTCAGGGCGTTCCAGCCAAGGGCGTCACCGGGTCGGGCTACAGCGGTCACTACTTCTGGGACACCGAGATCTACGTGCTCCCCTTCCTCGCGTACACGACGCCGCTCTGGGCGCGCAACGCGATCCGGATGCGGTACCTCATGCTGCCGGCGGCCCGCCGGCGCGCGCACCAGCTCAACGAGCACGGCGTGCTGTTCCCGTGGCGGACGATCAACGGCGAAGAGGCATCCGCGTACTACGCGGCCGGAACGGCGCAGTACCACATCAATGCAGACGTGAGCTTCGCGCTCGCCAAGTACGTGCGGGCGACCGGCGACATCGAGTTCCTCCATCGCGAAGGCGTCGACATCGCGGTCGAGACCGCCCGGCTGTGGGCGACCCTCGGGTTCTGGCGCACGAACGACAGCGACGGCGAGGAGTCGTTCCACATCCACGGCGTGACCGGGCCCGACGAGTACACCACGGTCGTCAACGACAACCTGTTCACGAACGTCATGGCCCGCTTCAACCTGCGCTTCGCGGCGCGCACAGTGCGCGAGATGGCTGCTGACGAGCCCGAGGCGTACCGCCTGATGGCCGACCGCCTGCGACTGGACCCCTCCGAGGCCGAGTCGTGGGACCGCGCAGCCGAGGCGATGCACATCCCCTTCAGCCCCGCTCTGGGGATCCACCCGCAGGATGCCGTCTTCCTCGAGCGCGAGGTGTGGGACCTCGAGCACACGCCGGGCGACCAGCGACCGCTGCTTCTGCACTTCCACCCGCTCGTGATCTACCGCTACCAGGTGCTCAAGCAGGCCGACGTGGTGCTGGCCCTGTTCCTGCAGGGCAATCACTTCTCCGATGAGGACAAGCTGGCCGACTTCGAGTACTACGACCCGCTGACCACGGGGGATTCCACGCTCTCCGCAGTGGTGCAGGCGATCCTGGCGGCCGAGGTCGGCTACCAGGACCTCGCGCTGGAGTACTTCCGGGAGTCGATCTTCGTCGACCTCGGCGACCTGCACCACAACGCGGCCGACGGCGTGCACGTGGCGTCGGCGGGCGGGGTGTGGACGGCGCTCGTGTGCGGCTTCGGCGGCATGCGCGATCACTTCGGCGAGCTCTCGTTCGACCCGCGGCTGCCCGCGGACTGGCCCGAGCTGTCGTACACGCTGCACTGGCACGGCACACCGTTGCGCGTCACTCTGACGCGCGATGCGATCAAGGTCGCCACCGGTGACGGCGAGCCGCTCGTGTTCAGCGTCCGCGGCGCGGCGTATGCACTCGGCCCGGGCGAAGAGGTCGTCGTGCCCCTCGCCGATCAGGGCCCGGTGATCGCCGGCCGGCCCTCCCTCAAGCAGTTCGCCGACGTCCGCCGTGAGGACGGCACCCTGCTGTCGGCATCCGTCCCGACCGTGACCACGACGATTCCGATCATCGGCGCCGTGGCGGATGTCGAGCACGGCGCCGACGCGTGAGGAAGGGGCCCGGATCCCGCGCCCAGAACCTTCCGACCGGCATGTCGCACCCACGCCGTAGGCTGGGTGCGTGACGACCGCTCTGTACCGCCGATACCGTCCTGAGACGTTCGGCGAGATGATCGGCCAGTCTCAGGTGACCGAGCCGCTGATGACCGCGCTGCGGGGCGATCGGGTCGGGCATGCGTACCTGTTCTCCGGTCCGCGCGGCTGCGGCAAGACGACCTCGGCGCGCGTCCTCGCACGCTGCCTGAACTGTGCCGAGGGGCCGACGGACGTGCCGTGCGGCGTGTGCGACAGCTGCGTCGAACTGGGTCGCAACGGCGGCGGCTCGCTCGACGNNGAGCCACAACGGCGTCGACGATGCGCGAGACCTGCGCGAACGCGCGGTGTTCGCTCCCGCGCGCGACAGGTTCAAGATCTTCATCCTCGACGAGGCGCACATGGTCACCCCGCAGGGCTTCAACGCCCTGCTCAAGCTCGTCGAAGAGCCGCCCGACCACGTCAAGTTCATCTTCGCCACGACCGAGCCCGAGAAGGTCATCGGCACGATCCGCTCGCGGACGCATCACTACCCGTTCCGGCTCGTGCCGCCCGCGGCGATGCTGGAGTACGTCCAGACGATGTGCGAAACAGAGGGCGTCACGGTCGAGCCCGGTGTGCTCTCGCTCGTCGTGCGCGCCGGCGGCGGGTCACCGCGAGACACACTGTCGCTGCTCGATCAGCTGATCGCGGGGTCGGAGGGCACCCTCGTCACGTACGCCCGCGCGGTCGCCCTCCTCGGGTACACCCACGCCGAGCTGCTCGACGAGGTCGTGGACGCGTTCGGTGCGGCGGATGCGGCAGCGGCGTTCGCCGCCGTCGACCGCGTCGTGCAGACCGGGCAGGATCCACGTCGATTCGTGGACGACCTGCTCGAGCGCCTGCGGGATCTGATCGTCGTGGCCGCGACCGGGCAGGATGCCGCGTCGGTTCTGCGTGGCGTGTCCGCCGACGAGCTCGCGCGCATGATGCGTCAGGCAGACGTCTTCGGGGCGCTGCGGCTCTCGCGCACTGCGGATCTGGTGATCGCGACGCTCGACGAGATGACGGGAGCGACCTCGCCCCGCCTGCAGCTCGAGCTCATGGTCGCCCGCGTCCTCGCGCAGACCGGCGCCGTCGCGGCGGTGCCGTCCGCCGAGGCTGGGACGAACGCGCCGACCCCGCCCGTTCGTTCCACGTCTGCCACCACGCCTCCTGCGGCCACCCCGTCGGGCGCGAGTGCTCCTCCCGCGCCCGAGCCCGCCGCCCCCGCGCCGGCGGTCGCCGCGCCGGTGACCGAGCCGCCCGCCGCCCGCCCTGCATCCGCTCCGACGCCGGCACCCGCCGCGGCGCCGGCCGAGCCGATCACCCTCCAGCACATGCGCGACGCGTGGCCCGAGGTCCTGGGCAAGCTCGAGGAGACCAGCCGGCCGTCGTGGCTGCTCGCCTCCGGCGCACGGGTGACCGAGCTCGCCGGCGACGTGCTGACCCTTTCGTTCCAGAGCCAGTCCGACGTGGCGAGGTTCAAGAAGCTCTCCGCGGGCGCCGGTCCGAGCGAAGACCTGCGTCAGGCGATCCTCGCCGTGCTCGGCATCCGCGTGAAGTACCTCGCCAAGCACGACAGCGAGAGCGGTCCGGCCGCGCCCACTGCAGGGCAGTCCGCGGCACCGCCCGCCGGCCCGTCGCCCGCGGCGTCTCCGCGCCCGGCCGCCGCCGCATCGCCGCAGGCCGCCGCCCCCGTGACCGAGTGGGCGGTCGCCGCGATCCCGAGCGATGCGGATGCTCCTCCGGTCGACGCGCCGGAGTCGCCGACGGCGGTCGCGCAGTTCGCCGTCGACGATGAGCCCGAAGACGCGGCCGGCCCGTCGCGCGCACAGGTCGCAACCCTCGCCCCGCCTCGCGAGGGCGAAGTGCTGCCCGCCCGCGATGTCGAGCCTTCGGTCGAGTCCGACGACGACGGCGACGACGTCGAGATGGATGCCGCACCCGACGCGCCCGTGCCGCCCGTCGTCGCGCCGCCGTTGCCCAGCGCCTCGGTCCGGTCCGCCGCGAACGGCGCACAGCGCTACGGCGAGGCGGTCGTGCGTCAGGTGCTCAGTGCCCGGTTCGTGCGCGAGGAGCCCTACGAGCCGCCCACGAGGTTCAGCTAGCCCATGTACGACGGCATCGTCCAAGACCTGATCGACGAGTTCGGGCGGCTTCCCGGTATCGGCCCGAAGTCGGCGCAGCGCATCACGTTCCACATCCTGCAGTCGCCCTCGTTCGACGTGTCGCGGCTCGCACAGCTGCTGGCCGAGGTGCGCGAGAAGGTGCGCTTCTGCGAGATCTGCGGCAACGTCTCCGAGCAGGATCGCTGCGGGATCTGCCGCGATCCGCGGCGCAATCCGGCCGTGATCTGCGTCGTGGAAGACGCGAAGGACGTCGCGGCCATCGAGCGCACGCGCGAGTTCCGCGGGCTGTACCACGTGCTCGGCGGCGCGATCAGCCCGATCGCCGGGATCGGGCCCGAAGACCTCCGCATCACGCAGCTCATGCAGCGCCTGGCCGACGGCACGGTGCAGGAGGTCATCCTGGCCACCAACCCGAACCTGGAGGGCGAGGCCACCGCGACGTACCTGAGCCGGCTGCTGCACACCCTCGAGATCGCGGTGACGCGCCTCGCGTCGGGGCTTCCCGTCGGAGGCGACCTGGAGTACGCCGACGAAGTCACGCTCGGCCGCGCGTTCGAAGGCCGCCGCGCCGTCTGATGTCAGCGACGCACCAACGGTTCGACGCCCGGGCCTGGATCCTCTTCGCGGCGATGGCGCTGCTGTGGGGCATGCCGTACCTGTTCATCAAGCAGGCGGTGGACTCCTACTCACCGGCATCCGTCGTCGCCGGTCGCACCCTGCTGGGCGCGCTCGTGCTGCTCCCGTTCGCCCTCCGCCAGAAGGCGCTGCGACCTGCGATCTCCAAGATCGGCTGGGTGCTGGCGTTCGGTGCGATCGAGATGGCGGGGCCGTTCCTGCTGCTCAGCCATGCCGAGCAGACCCTGCCCTCGGGGCTGACGGGCCTGCTCGTGGCCACCGTTCCGCTGTTCGCGGCCCTGATCGCCTTCAGCGGCGGCGATCGCACGGTGCTCAAGCCCGCTCGCATGATCGGGCTGTTCGTGGGCTTCGTCGGCGTCGCGATCATCGTGATCGGCCCCGGTTTGGCCGCCGGCGGCACGGCCGGCCTGGTGGCGATCGGAGAGGTGCTGNNCGGCCCCGGTTTGGCCGCCGGCGGCACGGCCGGCCTCGTGGCGATCGGAGAGGTCCTGCTGGTCGCGATCGGCTATGCGATCGCCCCGTTCATCGTCGCACGCAAGCTGGGCGACGTGCCCGCGCTCGGCACGATCACGATCTCGCTTGCGGCGGTGGGGCTGTTCTACCTGCCGATCGCCTTCCTCACCCAGCATCAGGTTCCCACCGCGCAGAGCACGGCGGCGCTGATCGCGCTCGCGGTGCTGTGCACCGCCGTCGCCTTCATCGTGTTCTTCGCCCTGATCGAGCGCGTCGGCCCCACTCGGGCCCCGCTGTTCACCTACGTCAATCCTGTGGTGGCGATCCTCCTCGGCGTCATCGTGCTCGGCGAGCAGATCACTCTCGGACTGATCGCCGGATTCCCGCTCGTGATCCTCGGGTGCTGGCTGGCCGCCACCGGTGGCACGGTCCGCACGAAAGAGGCGGCCGGCGGGCTTCCTCCGGTCGCGCCGGGCTGACCCGGATCAGCGCAGCACTTCGACGAGCACGACCCACGACATGACGATCCCCGTCACGATCGCCAGGATGCAGCCGGCCGCAGCGAAGGACGGTCCCGCTGGATGGTCCATGAGGATTGCGACCGCGGCGGCGAGATAGGCACCGATCGGGAGGAAGCCGAAGAGCGACTTTGCGAGCTTCGCACGGGCCGCGGGGTCGTCATTGGCGAAGATCGCCTGCGTGGCCTGCACCTGGAAGACTCCAGCGACCACCGTGGCCAGCAGGAGCACGATGCCGTGCCAGAGCGGCGTGATGGTCGGGATGAGCCCGAGCCCGGAGGCGATGATCGCCAGCACGAGAGCCGCGATGCCCGCGGCCAGGCGCGCTGTGAGGGATCGCGCCTTGATGATCTCGCCGATGTTGACGCTCGCGGCGACGATCACCAGGCCCGCCAGGGCGGCGGTCGCGCCGACCATCGCCACGTTGAAATCCGACCACAGCTCCATCTGGTCCGCCATGATCGGGATGCTATCGCTCCCGGTCGGCGGATCGGGAGCGCTCGCGCGCGGGTTCGGCGGGCGCCCCCTGGCGATCCCGCCCGCGCACGGGCACGATGGGGGTGAGCTCACAGCGGCGTGGGAGGGCATATGGATGCGACACCGGGTCCGACGCACCGGACGGTGGCCCTGGTGGGCGGTGCAGGGTCGGGCAAGACCACGCTCGCCGAGGGGCTGCTGCTGCGTGCCGGCACGATCCCGCGCAGGGGTGCCGTAGAGCAGGGGACCACCGTCTGCGACCACGACCCCGAAGAGATCGCGCGCCAGTGCACCCTCGGCATCTCGCTCGCCTCCCTCACCTGGAACAGCCCCGGCGGCGAGAGCGCGATGACGCTCATCGACACCCCCGGGCATCCGGACTTCATCGGGGGAGTCGACACCGCCCTGGCCGTGGCCGATGTCGCGGCCGTGGTCGTCAGCGCGGTGGACGGCGTCACCGCGGGAACGCGTGCGGTGTGGGCGGCAGCCCACGACGCCGGCATTCCGCGGATCGTCATCGTCACGCAGGAAGATCGCGCGCGGGCCGATTTCCGCCGCGTGCTCGCCGAACTGCGCGCGACTTTCGGCGAGCATGTGTGGCCCCTCGAGCTGCCCCTCGGAGAGGAGCAGGACTTCCACGCCGTCGCCGACGTGCTCGGCGAGCAGGCCTTCGTCTACGACGACTCCGGCCATCATCGGGAGGAGCCGCTGCCGGCGACCGCCCAGGCGGAGGAGCACGAACTCCACGTGAGCGTGACCGAGGAGATCGTCTCCCACGACGACGCGCAGCTGGAGGCGTATCTCGACGGCGACGAGCCGACCGCCGACGAGCTCGCCCGCACCCTCGCGCACGAGGTCGCGACCGGCGAAGCGGTTCCCGTACTGCTCTGCTCGGGGCTGACGGGCACCGGTGTCGACCGTGTCGCCGATCTGCTGTGCGCGCTCTCGCCCGGATCGCGCGACCACGACACCCGGATCGTGGTCGGCGGCGAGAACGGCGTCGGAGGCGGAACCGCGGTGAGCGTCGCGCCGAACGCCGACGGCGAGACGCTGGTGCACGTCTTCCGGACGGTGGCAGACCCGTTCGTCGGTCAGATCGCCATGCTCAAAGTGCTCTCCGGCACTCTGCGCCCGAGCGACCGGCTGCGCAACGCCACGACGGGAGCCGAAGAGCGGATGCCGGCGCTCTTCCGGCTGCGCGGCGCCCACCACCTGCCCGCCGACGCGCTGCGCACCGGAGAGGTCGGTGCCGTGGCGAAGCTGGTCGGGTCGCCGTCGGGGTCGCTCCTCTGGTCGCGCGCCCACGGCTCAGCACGTCCCGCGCCGCTTCCGCTGCGGCATCCGGTGTACGCGGTGAGTCTCGCTCCGTCGACCCCGTCCGACGACGCGAAGCTGTCGACGGCGCTGGCGCGGCTCCTCGCGGAGGACCAGACGCTGGTGATCGACCGGGCCGGAGGGGAGACCATCCTGCGCGGGCTCGGTGAGACCCACGTCGCGGTCGCGGTCGAACGCCTCGCCCGCGTGCTCGGGGTGAGCGTGACCACCGGGCCGGCGCCGGTGGCGTACCGGGAGACCATCGCGCGGCCGGCGCAGGCGGAGGGCAAGCTGAAGAAGCAGTCCGGCGGTCACGGGCAGTTCGCGGTCGTGCAGCTGCGGCTGAGCCCGCTCCCGCCCGGCGGCGGGTTCGAGTTCGTCGACGCGGTCGTCGGGGGCGCCGTGCCCCGGTCATACATCCCTGCCGTTGAGAAGGGCGCGCGCGACGCTCTCGCGGCCGGCGGTCCGCAGGGACACCCCGTCGTCGACGTGCGCGTCGAACTCTACGACGGCAAGTCGCACTCCGTCGACTCGTCCGAGATGGCCTTCCGCACGGCGGCCTCGCTCGGCGTCAAGGCGGCACTGGCCGAGGCCGGCTCCGTCGTGCTCGAGCCCGTGTCGATCGCGACCATCGTCGTACCGGCCCATCTTCAGGGGCCCGTGCTCACGGATCTCTCATCGCGGCGCGCCCACGTGAACGCCACAGAGACCACGGACGACGGGGCTGCGCGCATCCTGGCGAGCGTGCCGGATGCCGAACTCGCGCGCTATGTGCTCGACTTGCGCTCGCTGACCGGCGGCCAGGCGCAGCTGATGATCACCCCCGACCGCTACGAGCGGGCCCCGGACGCGAGCCGGAGTCATCCCTCGCCCCGATGACGCATGACGAAGGCGGCATACCGGGTCCGTAAGATGGTGCGTCGGGCGCGGCATCCGAATCGCACGTCCCTCAGCACACGCGCGTCACACGAGTGGCGCCTCCGGGAGTCTCATCGTGGCGTTGTTCGTCCAGAAGTACGGCGGGTCGTCGGTCGCCGACGCGGAGAGCATCAAGCGCGTCGCGAAGCGCATCGTCGACACGCGCCGCGCCGGGCACGACGTGGTCGTCGCCGTCAGCGCGATGGGCGACACGACCGACGAGCTGCTCGACCTCGCTGCGCAGGTCGCTCCGATCCCCGCGCCGCGAGAGCTGGACATGCTCCTGTCGAGCGGCGAGCGGATCTCGATGGCGCTGCTGGCGATGGCGATCCACTCGATGGGCTTCGAGGCGCGTTCTTTCACCGGCTCGCAGGCCGGCATGATCACGGATGCCACGCACGGTGCCGCGCGGATCGTCGATGTCACGCCGATCCGGTTGCGCGAAGCGCTCGACGAGGGCGCGATCGTCATCGTGGCGGGCTTCCAGGGCTTCAACCGCGACACGCGCGACATCACCACGCTCGGCCGCGGCGGGTCCGACACGACGGCGGTCGCATTGGCCGCGGCACTGGATGCCGACGTGTGCGAGATCTACAGCGATGTCGACGGGATCTTCACGGCCGACCCGCGCGTCGTGCCCCGTGCGCAGAAGCTCACCCACGTCACGAGCGAGGAGATGCTCGAACTCGCCGCGAACGGCGCGAAGGTGCTGTACATCCGTGCGGTCGAGTACGCCCGCCGTCACGGGGTGCTGATCCACGCCCGGTCCACATTCAGTTCGGGGGAGGGCACCTGGGTGCTCGGACCGGGCATGACCCTGCCCGCCGGGACTGCGGTCGCAGAAGGAGAAGAGATGGAAGAGCCGATCGTCGCGGGTGTCGCGACCGACCTGAGCCAGGCGAAGATCACCGTGATCGGCGTTCCCGACGTGCCCGGAAAGGCCGCGGAGATCTTCAAGATCGTCGCGAAGTCGGGCGCGAACGTCGACATGATCGTGCAGAACGTGTCGGCCGCCTCCACCGGCCGCACCGACATCTCCTTCACCCTCCCGAAGGAGGACGCTGCGATCGCACTGCGGGCGCTGGCCGGCGAGCAGTCCGATGTCGGGTTCGAGAGCCTCGTCCACGACGACCAGATCGGCAAGCTCTCCGTCGTCGGCGCGGGCATGCGTACCCACTCCGGCGTATCGGCCACTCTGTTCGAAGCGTTGAGCGTCTCCGGCATCAACATCGAGATGATCTCGACCAGTGAGATCCGCATCTCCGTCGTCGTCCGCGGCGACGACCTGGCCGAAGCCGCCCGCATGGTCCACACCGCGTACGGTCTCGACGGGGATGCCGAAGCCGTCGTCCACGCCGGCTCGGGCCGCTGAGCCTGCCTCGTCGGATTGTCCTGACCTCGTAATCTGATCGCCGGGTCCGCTCCGACCCTCCGTCGTACGCTCGGTTCGTCGGAGGGGACACGATGAGC
>CXWJ01012874.1_pt1 | contig 13979 bp, 12 predicted proteins | sample 590841 | NCBI WGS metagenome assembly CXWJ01 (sample SAMEA3498367, study PRJEB10139) | wastewater metagenome | biome: wastewater treatment plant; material: activated sludge | place: Austria | collected 2015-01-21 | reverse complement strand
CTTTACCACTGAGGCGATGCTGAATATCGCTCGGGTTCGAGACATCCTGGTGGAGGGTATGAGCCGTGACGGTTACACAGCCGTGAGTCATTCATAATGGCCACATCGCCGGGTGCGAGCGCACAGGATCTTCCTGAACTTTCGGTCGTGATAGGGTCTCATAATGCCAGGACCAGTGTGGCTGCATGTCTTGGTGCGTTGCAGAAGCAACGCAACGGGTGCCGCGCAGAAATCATTGTGGTGGATAATTCGACGGATGGAACAGCCGCCATTGTCGCGGCGCAGTTTCCCGACGTAGCGCTCATGTGTACTTCCCCTGAGCAGTGGATTCCTGAGTTATGGGAAGCCGGCATCAGAGCGAGCCGGGGTTCTATCGTAGCCCTGACCACAGCTCATTGTGTCCCCGATGACGATTGGATGAAGGAAGTCCTCGCAGCGCACCATGGCAGCGCCTATGTCGGAATCGGAGGAGCCATTGAGAACGATGCGTCGGCAAGTATCACCGATTGGGCGGTTTACCTGTGCCGGTATGCGAGGTACATGAGACCCTTTGCTCCCTATGTCATTCGCGACATTCCTGCGGATAATGCGTCCTATAAACGATGGGCGTTGGATAGTTGTACGGATGTGCGCGCCCGAGGATTTTGGGAGCCCGACATCCATGCCAAGCTTACGGCGGAGGGCTATCAATTGTTCATGACGCCACGGATTGGCGTACGCCATCTACGATCGTTTACGTTCATTAAGTTCATGCGACAGCGATTTTGGCATGGCCGGCAATTCGGTTCATCCCGTGCCATGCGACTGTCCACCGCAGTCCGACTGGCCCACATTGTCGCGGCACCACTCGTCCCGTTCCTCATGCTGACACGAATCGCTTGCCAAGTATTTCGCAGGCGGCAGCACATCACGCACTTGCTTCTTGCGACACCCGTACTTCTGCTGTTCCTTGCGAGTTGGACGACCGGTCAAGTTATAGGGTACCTGGCGCCCACAGGCCATCAGGCATGATCGGCCAGGAGTCCCTGAAAAACCCTCGACTCTCTGTCATTGTGGCCTGTACACATTCCCGGCTAGATCTCGAGCTTGTCCTCTCGTCTCTCCGCGGCCAGGAAGGGGCGGACGGTCTCGAAATCATTGTCGTGGATAGTTCTGGCGATGAGGCAGCAAACCAATCAATAGTTCAGGACGAGGGAGTGCTGACGCTTCGATTTCCACGGGGGACTCCACTTCCCGCCCTCTGGGGCGCCGGGATCAGACAGTCTCGTGGCGCGATTATCGCCGTCACTGATGCCTGCTCCATCCCGGATAGACGGTGGGTCTTGTCCACCCAGGCTGCTCACGAGTCGTCGGATCTGATCGTCGGTGGTGCGGTTGACCCGATGCCCCAGCGAAGTCTGGTCGATTGGGCTGCCTACTTTTGCGAGTATGGGCAGTTCATGTTGCCTCTCACAGGGGGGGATGTTTCAGAACTTCCTGGCAATAACATTGCGTTCAAGCGAGCGGCGTTAGACAAGGGAACACAATTCGTCGAGCAGAGGTTCTGGAAGACCTATTGGTGTCGGGCGCTACAGCAGGAAGGGGTTCAGCTTCGGTCGGTGCCTTCTATGGTGGTCTATGATAGGAAGTCCTATCGGCTGCTCCCATTTCTGGTCAGACGATATCATCACGGCCGCTGTTTCGCCGGTATGAGGATTACGCAGGTGCCGCCGGTCATACGCGTCCTGTATGCGCTCGGGACTCCGCTATTGCCTGTTCTGTTCATGAGGAGGATTGCTGGGCCGATCATGCAGAAGCGACGCTATCTTCCGCAGTTTATGTGTTCATTGCCCGTTTCGATCTTGGCAGTCGTCAGTTGGTCGTGGGGTGAGTTCTGCGGGTATCTGGCAGGGCCAGGACGGAGTTGTGAGTTCATTCAATAACATCATCACCACCGGAGTAGCGGCGAACCATGGGTAATCGATCAATCTCTGTCGTTATCGCTTGCGTCAATAGGCTGCCGTCGATTCATGATTGTTTGATCGCCCTGGAACGAGAACGGAAGAACTTTCAGGTGGAGATCCTGGTGCTCTGCTGTTGCCAGGATGGCACGGCCGCGCACGTTGCCAAGCACTTTCCAGATGTCACACTGGTCCATTTCCCAAGACGGTTGGGCATTCCGGAATTGCGAGCGATCGGGATGGAACGCGCGACGGGGGAGATTATCTCGATCATCGAAGACCATTGCATTGTTCAGAACGGATGGTTTCGTGAGATTCTCGCGGCGCATGACAAGGGGTACCAGGTGGTCGGCGGGACGGTGGTCAACGGCAGCGTCGAGCGCCTGATCGATTGGGCCGTGTTTCTCTGCNNGGCCGTGTTTCTCTGCGAGTATAGCGGGGTCATGCCGCCCATTCCCGACGGAGAAGTGTCAGGTGTTACCGGAAACAACGTGTCGTATCGCAAGGCGATCCTCGATCGTGTCGACGAATCGGTGAAGAAGGAATGCTGGGAGTTCTTTCTGCATCAGGAGCTCAGCAAGAAGGGGGTTACGTTTCTCTCCGCGTCTTCGATCATTGTCAGCCATAAGAAAGAATTTGGATTCTGGTACTTTATGGCCCAGCGCTATTACTATTCCCGATCGTTCGCCGGCATGCGTCGGAAACGCACGTCGCTTCCGGGCAGGCTTTTGTACTGCTGCGCCTCGCCGTTGCTTCCGGGGCTCATGCTCTGGAGAATGACACGCCAGGTGCTGAACAAACAGCAGCATGTCGGCGCTTTCGTTTGGTCGCTGCCGTTGCAGGCGGCGTTCATGGTGAGCTATGCGGCGGGGGAATTTGTAGGGTATCTCTTGGGCTCTGGTGACAGCCTCCTGAAGGTCGAATGAACAACGCACCGGCTGTAGGCATAGAGTTGTCCGTTGTCCTGGCGGCCGCTCATTCGCGAGCCGGTCTGGAGGCCTGCCTGACATCATTGAAAGACCAGGTTAGCGGTGGAGAGATCGATGTCATTGTGGCATGTAACTGTTGCGAGGGTGCCGGTCGTTCGATCGAAGAGGCTTTTCCATTTGTCCGATTGATCGAGGCACCTCCCGGTACCACCGTGCCGGAATTGCGCACGTTGGGAATCCAGGCAGCCACAGGGAGGATCGTGGCCCTGCTTGAGGACAACAGCATTGTGGCGCCGACCTGGTGTCGCGCAATTAGAAGGGCTCATGCTGCCCCCCAAGAGATCGTCGGCGGAGCTGTGGAACGAGACGGCACGCATCGGGCCGTCGATTGGGCCGTGTATTTCTATGAGTATGGGAAATACATGCTTCCCTGCGTAGAAGGCGTGAGCGCAACGCTGTCCGGGAACAACGTCTCTTACAAGCGGACATTGTTACAGGAAATCCAGGATGAGTTTCGTAACGGGTTTTTTGAAGCCTTCCTTCATGAGCGACTACGCAGGCAGGGCAGCACCCTCTATATGGCTCCCGATGCCGTGGTGTATCACACCCTGCGCTATCGAGTCGGTAAAGTCCTCGTGCAGACCTTTCACCATGGCCGCCACTATGCGGGGAGACGGGTCGCTGCCGCCTCGCGCCTCACGCGGCTTGGCTACGCAGCCGGCTCGACGCTTCTTCCCGTGATCCTCCCGCTACGCATTGCACAGTTGGTGCTGCACCGGCGGCGGCATCTCCGGGAGCTGACGGTCGCCATGCCGTACCTGGTTCTGTTTATGACGAGTTGGGCCTGTGGAGAGCTTATGGGATACCTTTGTGGAGAAGGGGAGAGTGTGCGGCGATGGGCATAGCGGCATCTGGATCGTCAGGCGTGGGTCCGAGCACAAGAAAACCGCGCATCGGCGTGGATGCCTGCTGCTGGTCGAATCGCCGGGGGTTCGGACGTTTCACCAGAGAATTGCTGACGACGCTGGTCGCGACTGACCGGGAGCACGAGTACATCTTCTTTGCGGATGGGGACACGGCGCGAGCGAGCGAGTTTCCTCCAGGGGTCACAGTCGTGGTGGCATCGACGGAGGTCTCCCCGACCGTCGCCGCCTCTGCCTCAGGGAGTCGCTCGCTCAAGGATTTATGGGCGCTGAGCCGCGTGGTCGCGCAGGAGCCGGTCGATCTGTTTTACTTTCCGGCTGTATACTCCTATTTCCCAATCCTGAACCGGTGCAAAGTGATTGTGACCATCCATGACATGATCGCCGACCACCATCCGGAGCGAGTCTTCCCCAATCGGAAATCGCGCTTGTTCTGGAAGCTCAAGCAACAGGCTGCACTCTGGCAATCGGACATGATTCTAACCGTTTCAAGCCATGCCAAGCAGCAGATCGTCGAGTATTGCCGGGTTCCTGCTACGCGAGTGGAGACGACGACAGAAGGCCCGAGCGATGTGTTCATTCGCCTGCCGAATCTGGAAGGGGCCACAGCGGTCTTACCGAAATATGGATTGAGATCCGGGGAACCGTTTCTAATCTATGTCGGGGGCATCAGCCCGCACAAAAATTTAGGGGTGCTGGTCGATGCGTTTCATCGGCTCATGGAAGACCCCCGTTTCGCAGATCACAAGCTCGTGTTGGTGGGGGATTACAAGGGCGATGTGTTTTTTTCCCATTATGCGGAATTGAAGGCGGACATCGAACAGCGAGGTCTCTCTGCCCGCGTGCTGTTTACAGGGTTTGTGCCCGACAGCGAACTCGCGGTGCTCTACAACCTCGCTCGGGCGTTGGTGCTGCCTTCTCTGGAAGAGGGATTCGGGCTTCCTGCGGTAGAAGCTATGGCCTGCGGAGCTCCGGTGATTGCCAGCGACCGGGGCTCTCTGCCGGAAGTGGTGGGGCAGGTCGGCTTGTTTTTTGATCCGAGTCGTCCGGATGTGCTGGTGACGCTTCTTCGCGACGTGCTGAGCAGCGAGTCGATCAGGGATCGTATGAGCCTGGCTGGGCTCGAACGGGCAAAGTTATTTACGTGGGAGCTGGCGGCACAGTCCACGGCAGCTCTCTTTGAACGGGTGCTCAATGAGGTTCGTTGATGGGGCCGTCGCTGCGGTTCTGCATGGTCACGACATTTTATCCCCCCTATAGTTTTGGCGGGGACGGCATGTTTGTGTATCGCTTCTCCAATCTGCTGGCGGAGCGAGGCCATTCCGTGGACGTGATTCATTGCCGCGATGCCTATTACGCGCAGCATGCCACAGAGCCGGTCGGCGAGTGGCCAAACCACCCTCGCATTACGTTGCACAGCCTCAAGAGCAAGGCCGGCATCCTGTCGCCGCTCCTGACCCAGCAATTGGGCATTCCCGGTTTGAAGGCCGGAAAGATCAAGCGGATTCTTACCGAGGGCCGGTTCGACGTGATCCATTACCATAATGTGTCGCTTGTCGGAGGGCCGAAAGTCCTCGAATATGGCTGTGCGATCAAGCTGTACACGACGCATGAGTATTGGTTGCTGTGTCCGACGCATGTGCTCTTTAAGTTCAACCAGGAGGCCTGCACGAAGCCGAGCTGCCTGATGTGCCAGTTGTCCTGTCGGAAGCCCCCGCAACTCTGGCGCTACACCGGCATAATGGATCGTGCGCTCAGGCAGCTCGACGCGGTGATCTCGCCCAGCCAATTTGCCGCCGATGCACACAGACATATGGGGCTGAATGTTGAGAAGACGGTGATACCGATGTTCGTTCCCAGCCGGCAGGCAGAACAAGAGCGCGGCGAATTCTTGCCCGCTTCCCTGCCGGATGGTCAGCTGCCATATTTCCTCTATGTCGGACGCTTGGAAAAGCTCAAGGGGCTGCAAGAGGTAATTCCATTTTTTGCACAGCAAGACCAGGCCGATCTTCTGGTGGCAGGGACCGGTCAATATGAGTCTGAGCTAAAACGCCTCGCCCAGGACAGTCCGCGCGTGACATTTCTTGGGGCCCTGCCATTCGAGCGGTTACGGCAACTATATGCCCATGCGGTCGCGGTGATCGTGCCGTCGCTCTGCTACGAGACCTTTGGCCAGGTGGTCGCGGAGGCCTTCTCGTTTAAGACGCCCGTGATTGCGAGAGACATTGGCGCGTTGTCGGAACTGGTGACAACGAGCGGGGGCGGGCTCCTTTACCGGAATGGCCATGAACTGGGCGATGCGATCGAGTCGCTGCGTACGAATCCTGAGCTGAAGGCAGAGCTGGGGAAACGAGGTCATGAGGCCTATCGGAAGCAGTGGACCGAAGAAGAGCATCTCGATCGGTATCTGGCGCTCATCAGTCGGATCGGCGAGCGGAAACGGGCCGAACATGCCATGGTATAAATTTTGCTTCACAACGCGAAATGCTTGATTCGCAAGCAAGGCGGTCAGCGCTCATGAGATATCGTTGGAAAAGCCTTCTGGTTAATCTCTCACTCCTTCTAGGCTCTCTGGCGTTAAGTCTGATCTTCTGCGAAGCGATTCTGCGATTGGTTGCCCAGAACGATTCACCGCTGTCCATGGACATCTATCAGCTCGATCCCTACGACCAGGTGTCGCTCAAGCCGAATGTCACCCGTCGGCATTTCACCCGCGAGTGGAATGTGACTGTCGCCATCAATTCCGAGGGACTCCGTGACCGGCCGAGTCCCGTGCCCGACACGCGAGGTCGCATCCTGGCACTCGGCGATTCGTTTGCGTTTGGCTGGGGCGTCGAATTGCCGGAGACTTATCTCTACCTTGCGGAAGAACAGTTGCGATCGGAGGCCATCCGCGTGATCAAGGCCGGTATTCCCGGCACCGGCACCACCGACCAACTACACTTGCTGCGTCAATACGGCGGAACCTATGCGCCGCGTCTCGTGATCGTATCGCTTTTCGTCGGCAACGACTTCACGGACGTCCAGATGGGTGGGTTCAAGAAACAGTTTACCATCAAGGACGGTTTGATGGTCAGGCGTTCGCTGGACGGCACCGAGCGTAGCTCGCCAGCTCGAGAAGCGATTGAAAAACTCAAGCGCACCTCCCTCCTGGCCCAGCGGTTGGCCCAGGTGCTGTGGTATTTGCAGAATACATTTGTTGCGCCGCAAAATCGCAGCAATCCTGGCCTCAACGCTGTCGACCGCTGGCTCTGGGAATTTGCCAAAGTCCACCTGCGCCAGCCGCCTCCCGAAACGGTTGAGGCCTTTGCCCGCACGCGGACTGCCTTGGACGACATCCATCAATGGTGTCGGCAAAACAACGCCGAAATGCTGCTGCTGGTCCAGCCGAGGAGCATGCAGATTTACGATTGGGAACTGGCGAAATGGAAGGAGGCTTACCGGATCAACGATGAGGCGCTGGACCTCGACAGGCCACAGCGCTTCCTCGCTGACTGGGCCGCCGAGAAACACGTGGCCATCCTGGATTTGTTGCCGGAGTTTCGTGCGTACCAGAAAAGCCATTCTGCCGAGCGATTGTATTTCTATCCGGACAGTCACATGAACCGGATCGGTAATCAGCTGACCGGCGTCCTGCTTGCGAAGTGGTTGAATGAATTTGGATTCCAGTGATGGTGAACATCTACTGCGCTCCATCGACGGGAGAGAGACCTGGGAGCCGAACCTCCGCCTTTCGAATGCGCCAGGCGATTCCCAGCACAGTTCTTTAATTGTCGCGGGGGGCTTGTCCACCTTGCATGGCACGATCGCGGGACCCCGGCAACAGTGAAATCAACTACCGCTGCTCAACCGACAGGGGTTCCACCTGGTCGCCGGAGGAGAATGTGTCGAGGAGTGACGGCTTCTCTTCGACGACGCTGCTGGCTTCAACGGCACACTATCGGCATATCATCTGGCTTTACGATCGAATTGGCCGATTCCAGGTTTAGTACGAATGGCGCGTATTTCGTTGCCAAGCCACGAGAGAAGATAGACACTTCGCGAGGTTTTCTACGGCGAACAGTCGAAGCCCATGAGGCTATGTCTCTACGGCTGAGGAGACTGCGGATCGTGGGAAGCAACGGTGCTTCTCCATTGATCAAAAGGGCCAGATGACTCCATACCGGCTTCCCATCCTCACCTACCATTCGCTGGATTCCAGCGGGTCTGTGATCTCGACTACTCCATCAATCTTTCGGCGGCAGATGGAGTGGCTGCATCAGCAGGGGTTTCAGACGCTGTCTCTGGCAGAGGCGGCGAGGCTGGTGCGAGATGGACAGCCCTTTCGTGAACGGACCTGCGTGGTGACGTTCGATGACGGCTATGAAACCGTGTATCGGGAAGCCTTTCCTGTTCTAGAAGAACTCGGTTTTACAGCAACAGTCTTTCTGATTACCGGATATTGCGGTAAACAGAATTCCTGGCCTGGTCATGTATCTCCGGTCGGTGAGCAGTTGTTGCTCTCCTGGACACTGATCGAGGAAATGGCGCGGCATCACATCGAGTTTGGCTCCCATACGGTGACGCATCCTGACTTGGCCTGCGTGACGCGTCATGAAGCGGCGCGGGAGATGCGAGAGTCGAAACAGACGATCCAGGAGCGATTGGGCGGGGACGTAGAGGTATTTGCCTATCCCTACGGGAAGTATGCCTCGTGGGTGGTCGATCTCGCGAAGGAGCATTTCACCGGGGCCTGTTCAACGATCTTAGGAAAAGTCACGTCAGAGGCGGATTCGGCTCTGCTTCCCAGGGTGGATATGTATTACCTCTCTTCGCAGTGGTTGATGGAATCGCTCGACACGAGAGGGATGGATCTGTACTTAGGCGTCCGGCGGGCGATGCGGGCGACCAAAGCATGGTTCGCGTGAAAGTATAGAAACAGGAGGTGAAAGTTATGTTGCAGGTTGAGGAGTTCTGTTGCCCAACGTGCAAGGGGGTACTTAGTTTTCAAGAAAGTGAGTATGCTTGCTCGGCATGTTCCAAGAAATACCCTGTCATCCTGGGCATTCCCGATTTTCGTGTGTTCCCTGATCCCTATATTGATTTTGAAGATGATCACAAGAAGGCCGGGCATTTAGCCGAGCAGTACCACAAGCTCGACTTTATGGGATTGGTCCGTCTCTATTGGAAGATGACGCCAGAAGTGTCGGAGGATCGCGCCGAACGATTCATTAGACGCACGGCCGCTTTAGTTGAAAAGGGGGCTGAATGTCTGAGCTTGATTGAGTCCTTAGCTGAGACCGAGAAGCTCCGCGGGTTTAATAGAGTACTGGAGATCGGGTGCGGAACCGGCGGATTTCTCGTGGCTGCAAAACGAAAATACGACCATGTAGTTGGCGCAGATATTGCGTTTCGTTGGCTGGTCGTGGCGAGGAAAAGGCTGGAAGAGCTCAAGATGAATGTACCTTTGGTCTGCTGCTGTGCCGAGTATCTTCCATTTCCGGGCACAAGATTTGACATCATCTTAGCCGAAGATGTGCTCGAGCATGTGAGAAGTCAAGAAAGNNCCCCAATCGTTTTAGTCTGACCCCGGAGCCTCATGTCCGTGTGTGGGGAGTGGGATTTTTACCAAGAAGGTGGATGAACGGCTACGTCAAGCTCGTGAAGGGGATTTCTTATGAAAATATCAAAGTCTTGTCATTCATGGAATTGAGAAGACTGTTGAATAAGTGCCTGTTTACCAACCATCGAATTCTGCTCCCGTCTATCTCCTGCGAAGAAGCCCAGTACTTTTCTCCTTTTCAGCGCATGCAGCTTGCCATCTACAATGTGGCCAAACAAATTCCTGTTCTACGGTTGATCCTGTATGTGGTCGGTCCGTATTTCAACGTTGTGGTGTTTTCCAGCAGAAAATAAGCAAGCCAAGACGGGGAGCGAGATGGGTAACAAGAATTTTCTGTCAGTCGTCGTCCCTGTATACAATGGCGGCTGGTGTCTGGGTCAATGTCTGGCAGGAATTCAGCGCTCGTCGTATCGTGAGTATGAGTTGATCGTCGTCGACAATGGATCAACGGACAATTCCGTTGCGATTGCGCAAGCGCACGGTGCTCTGGTGGCGCATTGTCCAGGTCCGAGTGGCCCCGGCGCGGCTCGTAACACAGGAGTGAAGTTGGCAACCGGACAGATTCTCTTGTTTGTGGACGCCGACGTGGTGGTGCATAACGATGTGCTCAATCGGGTGGTTGCAAGGTTTATCGAGGATACTGAACTGGCAGCGGTCTTCGGGTCATACGATGACAGCCCGCCGGCTAAGAATTTTCTCTCGCAATACAAAAATCTGCTGCATCATTATGTGCACCAGCAGGCGAATAACCGGGCCACCACGTTTTGGGGGGGATGTGGGGCTATCCGTAAAGATGTCTTTGTGAACGTCGGTGGGTTTGACCAAGAGAAATATCCCACGCCATCCATCGAGGATATTGAGCTGGGAGACCGCATGCATCGCCTGGGGTATCGGATCTGGCTGGACAAAGGTCTTCAGGCAACTCATTTGAAGGAGTGGCGGTGGAAGTCGCTCTTACGCGCGGAGATCCTGTATCGTGCCATTCCCTGGTCTCGGCTTATTCACGAGCGGCAGGGATTGGTCAACGACCTCAATTTAAAATTATCGCATCGAGCCAGTGCCGCAGTGGCAGGACTCTTCCTGGCGATGCTGCCCTTGACCCCGGTTTTTCCCCCGCTGGCCTACGGGTGTCTTTTTCTAGCAAGCATCTTTCTGCTTCTGAACCGTGACCTGTTTGTTTTTTTTCTCCGCCGAAGGGGTGTGTTGTTTTCGGCCGTGACAGTTCCGATGCACGGGTTCTATTACATCTACAGCGGCGTCACCTTTGTCTTGGTATGGTTGTCCTACGCCCTTCACCTCAGATGACCGGTGGAGGCACTGTGGTACAGGTGAGTCAGTAGTTCATGTGAGGGAGAAACGTTTGATCACGAGTATCCATCGATATGGTGAGTGGGGCATCGTGGCCCTTTGCGCGGGCGTCTACCTTGCTCTATCCATCACCGCCGGGCTACGGAAACACAGAAGAGCATCGCCGGACGATCACCAGCCAGAAGACTGGCATGTTTCTCTCTCGTGGATACAGCAGCCTGGTGACTTCTTAAGCGCATGCTCATTCTTTTTAACCTGGGTCAGTGCCAATGCGAATGCGCAAGGGGACCGATCGGCGGTCTCGCCGCTGGTCAAGGAAGCGTATCGAAATGGGATACCTGGCATCCTTGACGGAATTGTGTTCGTAGAGATCTAGCTGATCCCGCAAGGGCCGCGGCGGTGGTTGGTCGCTGCTTGTCCGCTGTGAGGCACTAAGTCAGTGCCTCATCCACTGGAAGATCAATGACAGGAAAACCTGACTGAGTCCAAATTGTGACGTTTCGCCAACTCCTACAGCGTGTTGCTCCAACCGATGCCCAGGCACCCTCTCGTTTCGAGAGCTGCATCCTGGTGCTATGGTATGTGACCTGTGCCAATGTCCTTGTCCTGTTCCTCATGCAGGGAGGCTACGATGTGCAAGTTGGCCCCATTCATGTCCACGCCACTTCTCTGAGAAACTGGCTTGCCCTCTGCTTTGCACTCACGTTAAGCAAAGCCTGGTTGGAGGAAAGACGGGGCGCCAGGTCGACTTTCGAAGGAATGCAGTCTCCGCTGCTGCTATTCCTAGGGGCGGTGACTGTGTATTACTCCAATGGGCATACCTTCGAAACGGGCGATACGTTCCCTGCACGTTTTCTCCCTGTAAGCCTCCTCACGGACCACGATTTCTATCTTGATGAGTGGGCCTCGACGATCCATCTATATGAGGATCAATACTTCGTACGGCTTGTCAATGGTCACCTGGTTTCAAGCTACCCACCGTGGGGAGCCATCCTTGCCCTGCCGGTGTATGTTATTCCGGTGCTCAAAGGAGCTGGCGCTGGGATGTTCGACCTGGAAAAACGAGCAGCTGTGCTCATCATGGCGTTGTCGGTGCTCATCTTGTTTCTCGCGTTACGCCGCGTGACGAGGCCGCGCGTAGCATGGTTTGTCGCGTTCGTCTATGCCTTCGGAACGAACTGCCTGAGTCTTAATAGTCAGGCCTTGTGGCAGCATGGGCCGAGCCAACTCTTTCTCTCGCTCACGCTGTACTGCTTGGTGAGGGGCGTGGAAACTCCGGTCTTTAGTGCGTGGGCGGGGCTTCCGCTTGGGGTTGCGGTTATGTGTCGCCCACTGAATCTTGTCATGGCCGTGCCAATCGTACTGTATATTGTGCATAAGCATCGTGGTCAGTGTATTGGTTTCATGATTGCCGGTGTTCCTCCTCTACTATTGTTTCTGTGGTACAACGCAGTGCACTTTGGCTCACCTCTTCAGACAGGATTTGGTGCGACCGTGGTCAGTCCCTCTTCCTTGGTCGGACACCATCTTTCCTGGTTCAACACACCCCTGTTTGAAGGGCTTGCAGGCGTGCTCTTTTCCCCAGCACGCGGGCTGTTCATCTACTCCCCGATTTTTCTTTGTGCGCTGGCTGGCATGGTGGTGGTCTGGAGAGAACCGGAACAGGTGCTTCTGAAGTATCTGAGCCTGGCGCCCCTTTTCTTGCTCGTTCCTGTGGCAATGCTTGGGAGCTGGTGGGGAGGGCTTTGCTATGGTCCAAGGCTTCTGGCGGATAGCACCCCGTTCCTCTGTTTCTTACTGGGCCCCGCCCTCGACCGAATTCACCAGAGGGTCTGGCTGAAGTATGTAGTGGTGGGGTTGGCGGGACTATCGCTCGGCATGCACGCTATTGGATTCGCTTATTCTGGCGATTGGAATTCGGACTTGATTGACTTTGACAGGCACCCCGAACGCGTCTGGTATTGGCGAGAAAGCCCTCCCGTCATTTTTGCCAAACAGCTCTGTACGCAGATGTGGCAGAAACTTGCAGCGCTGCTCTGACGAAGTGCCAGTTCAGGCGATGGCGTTCAACTCGCGCTGGGTGTTGCCCGACAAGTCCGTGCCCTTGGGCAAGTACTGGCGCAATAAGCCCTTGGTGTTCTCTTTGGTGCCGCGTTGCCACGGGCTATGCGGATCGGCCGGCCAGACCATCACGGCAGGGTTGGTGAGTGTGGGGTTGCTCGTGTTCGGCATCGGAGCCTTCGTGGTGGTGCAACGCCAGGGCATGTTCGGGTGGATCCTGAAGATGCTGCGGCGCCTCGGCCTGCGTATCCACTATTTAGAATCGCGTGAGCAACAACTGCTCGACTTGGATCGCACCATCGCCGGATTTTATGCGACGCAGCGATCCGCCTTTCTCCTTTCGACCGGGCTGTTTTTCCTGGGGTGGCTCGCGGAAGCGCTGGAAGTCTTCGTCATGATCCTCTGTCTGGGCCAACCGGTCACAGTGTTGTCGGCGCTGGCAATCGGAGCCCTCGCGGTGCTGATCAAAGGGGGCACCTTCTTTATCCCGGGTAGCTTAGGCGCACAGGACGCCGGCAATCTCTTGCTGCTGACGGCTTTCGGATATGGAGATGTGACCGGAATCACCTTTGCCCTGTTGCGGCGCTTTCGGGAATTCGCCTGGATTGCCATTGGGTTGGCGTGCCTTGCCATGCTCCCAAAGGGCGAAGAGCCTCCAGTTCCTGCCCCCTGATCTGTATTCCGGCCGTCGTCCATTTCACACAAAAATACCCGCCCTTTTTCCTACACCTGCCTCGTCACGGGACGATGTTTGTTGCCTATCCAAACCATTTTTTGCGCTTTATAGCGTGAACTGGATGAAAACGATTCTCTTGCTACACTTATGTGGTTGGAGATTCCTTGTGCCGACCGACAGCGCGGCTGTCGGGAGACCGAAGGCCTGACATTGTAGGGAAAACCATGCAACCACCATATAAGCGCGCTCCTCCAGCCCCACCGGCTGTGCAGGAGCGTAAGACTGTGACCAGCGCGGATCGGGTAGGCGACCGAATGCTGCCGCCTCTGGAGGACCCGGCCGAGGCCTTGCGATTTTGTCGCGCCTTGGCTTCGGCGCTTGAACGTGCCTCCGACGGCGAGAGACATGCCCTCACACCGGCAAACTTCGCGGCCATGATGGGACAGGCGGAGCCATCGACCGGGCGACCTGAGCTGTCCGTGATCATTCCGGTGTTCAATGAGGCGGAGAACCTCCCCACGTTGCATGGCCGCCTCACCA
>CXWJ01032045.1_pt1 | contig 13990 bp, 8 predicted proteins | sample 590841 | NCBI WGS metagenome assembly CXWJ01 (sample SAMEA3498367, study PRJEB10139) | wastewater metagenome | biome: wastewater treatment plant; material: activated sludge | place: Austria | collected 2015-01-21 | reverse complement strand
ACAAATGGGAGCAGCGAACCCCGAGGCGTCCGCGACCGAGGATAGTGGAGTGAGCGCGGACGAGCCGAGCGAAACGCCGGACGAATCTCTTGAGACTGCCCCGGTTGAGGATCGCGAAACCGATACGACCGAAGCTGCGACCGGCCCGCCAGTAATGGCCGAGACGCCTGCAACGCAGCCAGAACAGACCCCGGTCGTTGAGTCGGAGTCGGTGGACAAAGATGAAGCTGCAGGAGAGGGTGGTGCAGCTGCTCAAGGGCAGCAGAAGACACAGACCAATGCGAACGATGCTACTGAAGCGACAGGTAAGCCGGCACATGCCGCGCCAGCGGTAGTTACGACTCCGCCGCCCCCTCCGTTGACGAAGCAACTGGTAAATCTGCGGTCCCGAGTGCGCAGCGTTCTGAAAGGCTATTATCGCAAGGCGCTCAACAGCAAAGAGAACGATCCCTGGGAAGTCATGCACGGGATGCTGGCGTACGGTGTGCATAGCCGCATTCACCAAGGAGGACCGAAAGGCCAGTACATCACCTCGGTCGGTTGGCTCTGTTACAACAAGCCGTGCAAGAACCTGACGTTGATGTACGTGAATCCTGAAGGAGAACTGCGGGCCAAGTGGGGCGTCGGCCTGCAAGGGCACATGGGGCAATTGCTCGCGATGCTCGCGCAGTGCCACGTTGGCGCAGACTATCCGATTCGGGTCGGCGATACGAAATTTACGATTCGCGATCTGGTGGAAGCAGAAAAAAAGACCTGCTATCCCAAGTCCGAGTTGACGTTCAAGTTGATTTCGCTGCAATACTACCTGGACTTAAACGAAACGTGGGTGAACGATCAGGGCCTGGTTTGGGACATCCCCAAGTTGATCAATGAAGAGCTCGCGCAGCCGATTCGTGGCGCGGCGTGTGGTGGTACGCATCGGCTTTCGGGCCTGAGTTTGGCCGTGAAGACGCGCGTGCGACGAGGCGAGCCGCTGGATGGTGAGTACGCCCGCGCGAATGAGTTTGTCAAAAAGTACCAGAACTATGCGTTCCGCTTGCAGAACCGCGACGGCAGCCTGAGCACGGCTTGGTTCAATGGTAAGGGTGATGAGGACGATGATGATCGCCGTATCAAGACGACCGGGCACATCCTGGAGTGGTTGGTTTACTCACTCAGCGACGAAGAGCTGCGCGATCCGAGAACCATTCGGGCGGTAACCTATTTAGCCAATCTGATGTACTCGAATTACGACCACGAATGGGAAGTTGGCCCGGTTTCGCACGCCACCCATGCCCTATCGCTTTACGACCAACGGGTATTTCAGCCGTTCGACAACGCGGTGGAAGTGGCCGGTTCGAAGAAGAGCCAACCGCAGGCCAAGCGGACGAGTAGGCAATCGGGCCGACGCTAGGCTCATTGCAGTGGTTGTGTGAGCAACATCGTGCGGCGCGATCTTGTGCCTGTGCAGCGAGTGGCTGCCGCGCGTTTTCCGCATTGAACTTAATGCGGCTATGACGTACATTGCGGCGGTCCTACGCACGTGGTCCGCAATGTTCGATTGGCAGCCGCCATGCCGCTCCCCCGCAAGTTCAGTGATCAGATGCAATCGTTTTGTGAGTTGGCCGATCGTTTGGCCATTGCTCACGAAGCGGATGCGATGCTGTTTTTGCTGGAGCGGCCCACGGATTGGGCGCGATTGCGTCAGGCCACGGGCGAGCATGCCGTGCTATTAGCCGGCGAAAGCGACGAAACGTTAGAAGGCGCCTCGGACGAAGACTTCGATACGATTTTACTCAATACACCGTCTGAAACGCCGGTCTACGAGCGGTTGACGCAGGCGCTGCTGGAAGGTGTGGCGGACGAATTGTTGCCGCCAGGGGCCTGCGTGGTGGCAGTCTACAGCGGCTTCGAGCCGAACGTCATCGATTCGCTGAGTATCATCCTGTTGGGTGAGCACTTGGGCCAGTTGACAGTCCGCGATTTGCGGCAACTCAAGACGCGGATTCCGCTCGATACACTCAAGACGGTGGTCGACCTGGCCGTCGATATCGGCCGCGAGGGGCGCGAAGGGAAGCCGGTGGGGACGATCTTCGTCGTTGGCGATCATCGCAAGGTGATGAGTTTTTGCCGTCCGATGGGATTCGATCCGTTTCGTGGATACAGCCGCGCGGAACGCCAACTAACCGATTCCAAAGTAAGGGAAGGGGTCAAGGAGATTGCCCAATTGGATGGGGCGTTTATCGTCTCTTCGGATGGACACGTCGTGGCGGGCGCGCAGCAGATTTCCTCGCCCCCCTCAAAAGAGATCTCGTTGCCCAAGGGTTTTGGAGCACGGCATTGGGCTGCGGCAGAGATCAGTCAGGCGACCTCCGCGGTCGCGATCACCGTGAGCCAATCCACTGGCACGGTGCGGTTGTTCCAGAACGGCGAAGTGCAGCTCCGCATCGAACCATTCCGCCGGGCGATGAAGTGGATCGACTTCGATACGGAGATGCCCGGGGCGCCGGAATAAGAAATAGCCCGGGTTCTCTTAGCCTCCCTGCGGTTTTTTTTGGAAATCGTTCGAGCGAGGCGTATTAATGTACATAGATACGTTAATACTCTTGCAGAACGGGCCAAATGCAGCAACAATTTTCGGCCAGGGCGCACGGAAAAGGGGTGGCCAAGAGGCTCCAAGCGTACGAGACGATTACTCGTCTTTCCAGATGGATGCGAGCTCGTGGATCTCGAGGCTCACGAGCGTCGCGTCTCCGCCGTCTGCGAAGGCCAAAATACTAGCGACATTGTCGTGAGTAGCGCGCGGCGAGGTAATCGTAACGCGGCCATTGTTGCCGCAGATTTCAATCATGGGACGATCGACGAGCACCTGGAGCGTGATTTTCCCATCGACTGGCTCCAGCTTTACGCCGTTGAGTTCTTTCGTTTCCGTGTTGTAAGTGATTCGATTTCCGCCGATGTCCAGCCCGATTTGGTCGGCACTGCCGATCGCAAAAGTCGCTCGAACATCGAACAACTCGCCGGACACATCGAGCCTAAACGGCTTCGAGGGAGCCAGCTTTTGGTTGGTGGCAGCGTGTCGCTTTCGATGGATCGTTTCGATCTCTCGCACAGGTTCCGCGAACATGCGGATTCCATCCGTCGTGGTGCGCAGCGTCAACTCGTGGGGGAAGCCGAAGGTCTGATTGAACGGCATGTCCGGCATATCGATTTTGGCCCAGCCGATTTGAATTCGTCGACCATCTGGCGCGTTGCTAAAGGTTTGCGATGCATAATAGGGGCCATAATGCAACTGGTGCTTGCCTTCCTGATCGGGCACGAACGTTTTGCCATCGAATTTGCCGAGAGCGTATTTAGCATCGGCCGCAAACACAACCCAGCGCGTGCTGTTTTGATCTCCATCCACCGGCAACTCGAAGATTTCTGGGCATTCGAAGTAACCTGGAAGAGTGCTTTCCAATTTCCATTCTTTTAAGTCGATGGAGGAGTAGAAGGCGATACGCTGATTGTTCTGATCCGGTTCGTCGTAAACAGCCATTACCCAGTGCTGTCCTGGCTCGAACCAAATAATCTTTGGGTCACGTCCCGTATGTCGCACTACGGGGTTGCCTTCAAATTCGACGAACGTTTTGCCACGGTCGTTGCTATAGGCCAGGCATTCCCCACGTCCCGTGCTCGTGTAGGAGGCGACAATCACTTTCTCTTTGCCTTTCTGCCAACCGGCCACATTGTTCTCATCGACCAAGGCGCCGCCGGAAAAAGCCCAATCGCCGTACTTTTGGTTGTAGATGGCAATGGGGAGTTGTTCCCAATGGACGAGGTCTCGACTGACGGCATGACCCCAGTGCATGTTGCCCCAATTCCAGCCATACGGATTGTGTTGGAAATAAAGATGCCACTGGCCATCGTAGTAAACCAACCCGTTCGGATCATTGTTCCAACCCACTCGTTGCGAGAAATGGAATTGCGGACGTAGTGCCTCCTCGTATGGCTTGGAAGGACTCGGGATGTTGTCCGCCTGAACGATCTGTTCCAGGTGCTGGTTGGTCGCAGCGGCTTTCACGGTCGCTCGTTTGCCGTGAAATTGAGTGACATCGAGGAATGCCCAGAATGTGACGTCGTTGCTGGGAGCCAGCTCAGCATCAAATTCTCGCACCACGTTGCCATCAATAACCACTGAGACGCGAGTCGGTTTCTCGCCGGTTTTGATCGGCAAGAGGAGATAGGGCTTGGTTAGCTCGAATCCTTTGGAAGCGGAGGCCTCTTCGGCAGCTTGCAGCGGCGCGGGAATGAGAGCAACGAGCAAAACCAAAGATTTCGGCCACATCATGAAAGACCTCCGGCAAGCAAGCTGATGCCGCGGACCTGATGCGGCAGATTCGGATATTATAGCGATGGATGTCGTGCAATATGTTCGTGAAGTCAAGAATAGAAGCTTAATAAACGGCGCGTGGCTTGACTATCGTTCGAATTGACGATCGCAATGCTGATTTCCCATGTTCACAAAGCATGCGTTCCGCGCTCAATCAGTTGCGGCGGAACGCCGATGTCGCAGACGTGGACCATGCCGAGATAGGGCTTGGCCGCAGGCCTCGTGAAGCCGATTTTCATGGCGGCGAAGGTGCAGGTGTGATCGGCGCGGACAGTGTGGGCTGCGGGTTGGCCGGTGTCGCAATCGAGACCGCTGGGAAGGTCCACGGCGAGCTTCTTGGCGGGTTGTGCGTTCATCCAGTCGATGGCCGCGTCGAACGGGGGCCGCGGTTCGCCGCGGGCGCCCGTGCCGAGGAGGGCGTCAATAAGCCAAGCCGCGCCCGACGCATGCTGGTCAAGATATTCGAGTAATTCGGGCGGGCTTGCTTCGGATCTATAATGAGCGATGATCTGGACGTTCGTTTTTTGCAGAATTGCGAAGTTCATAGCGGCATCGCCGGCGAGAACTCCAGGTGGTGCGAGCAGCAGCACGCGGCAATCGTGTCCGCGGATTTCGAGGTGGCGAGCAATGACAAAACCGTCGCCCGCGTTATTCCCTTTGCCACATAGGATAACGACGGGGCCGTCGATGCCGAGCCGTTCCAACACATCCACGCAACCGCGTCCGGCGTTTTCCATTAGCACCAGACCGGGGATGCCATATTCATGGATGGCGCGGCGGTCAAGCGCTTGACATTGTTCGCGATTAAGTAGCGGCGCATCCATGTCACGATTGTGACACACCGGCGCTCCACTTACCACACATAAGTTTCGCCGCCGAGCTTAATGACGACCGGTTCATCGAGGGCCAGGTATTGGGCCACGTGCTTGCCGTGGCGCTCGATGAGATCGAAATACTCACGGCTAAAGCGCTCGATCTTGTGGGCTGATTTTTCGTCCTCTTCGGTGACGCTGGAATCGACCAATTGATGATTGCGTTCGAAGAATGTCTTGCGACCGATTTGGCGGCAGTTTAGGGCGACCTCTTCTTTGTCTTTCGCCGCATCGTAATAGCGGGCGTTACCGCCGAAGTAGCCACCACCGGATCGTTTGAGTTCAACTGCCGGGCCACTCGCGGCGAGGCGGTCGCCCGCGAGGCCACCGCTGGCGTCGGTGGGGGCTTGGGCGGCGGATTGGTAGGCGAGTTTTGCCGCGCGTTGTTCGAAACCGATTTGGCCCAAAGATTCGCTGAGAGCTTCCGATTCATGCAGCGCCCGGGCACGATTGCTGGCCACATCGCGGACGTCGCTCGTTTCATCGGCTAGAAACGAGGTGTACGGCGTCATGATGCCGTGTTCGGTGGCTAGGGCGACTAGCTCGTTGATGAGTTCCTGGTTGCGGCCTTTGAGATCGAGCTCATCGATGATGTCACCGACGCGGCGAGTGGCCCAGAGCTTGGCGACGAAGGCGTTGGTGTCGTCGTCGCTCTTGGTGACGAAATCGGCGGGAAAATCGAACGATTGATTTTCCCCGGCCACGTTGCCGCTGATGGTGACTTTCCCCGCGCCGCTGAATTTAAAGCGGCCGACGAGGATCATTTGGTCGCCAGCGAACAGGTCGAACGAGTCTTTCGGACAGCGGCGGCTGATGCTGTCCCCGCCGTCGGCAACGTCTTTTCTGTCGGTCTTGCGATCCATATCAATTGCGACTTGTACGTCGGTCATCACCGGTGCGCCGATCTTACGATAGAGTGCGCTGACCGAAGCCTCGATGTTTTCTTTCGGCCGCACGTATTGCGTTTGGCCGAAGTTGGCGCGGGCCAACTTATCAAGCAGGCGGCTATTGAGGTCGTAGCCGACGCCAAAGGCGAAGACGCGGGCGCGGACTTTGTTAAATTCTTCGGTGTGCTTGACGATGGCCGCTTCGTTCGTGTCGCCCGCGGTGGGAAGGCCGTCCGTGAGGAACAATACGTAGGTTGGACGGCTGCTATCAGTGAGCAGGCCGAGAGCGCGGCGGAGGGCGCCATCGATGTTGGTGCTGCCGCCGGCGTAAATGCTATCGACAAAGCCGAGGGCGGCCGCTCGGGTATCGTCCGTGAATTTTTCCAGCTCCGGACGGAAAGTAGTGATTTCGCTGTCGTAGGCCACAATGTTGAACGTGTCCCCGTCGCGAAGGTTGTTGAGCACAAACTTGAGCGCTCCCTTGGCCTGCTCGATTTTCTCGCCACTCATGCTGCCGGAGCGATCGACAACGAACAGGACCGTTTTGGGGACTGGTTTGTCGTCGGCCGCTTTGATCTCTGGGCTGGCGAGCATCAGAAAGTAGCCGTCTTCGCTCGCTTTTGGTCGATAGCTGACGACGCTCGCGCCGACGCTCTTGTCGCCTGTGTCGTAAAGGAGGCGGAAGTCTTCACCGGGGATGACCTTCGTGGCTTCGTAAGCGACCGTGGCGTGCGTCTTATCCGGGCGTTCGATTTTGACTGCGTGGGTGGCCGAGTAGACGTTCATGATCGGCGCTTGGCTTTCGATCGAGAGTTGCACGCTGAGCTTTTCGAGGGGTTCGCAGGTGTACTTGGCCGTGCTGAGGGGAAAGATGAAATCGGTCAGGCCCTGGTCTTTGCGGCAGAGTTGTGAGTAGCGGAGTGTGACGGTTCGCTTGGTGCCCGGCGGGACCGGGAAGACGCTCGTTTGGAACATACCAGTGCCGACCCATTCCAAGAGGGCCGGGTCGCGATTCTTGCGGACGATTTCTTCATAACGCTGACGAGCTTCTTCTTTGGAGAGGAGTTTGGCTTCAAATTCTTTGCCGTCCACGAGGAGCGTTAGTTGGTCGACTGCGCCGTCGTAGGGGAGCGGGAATAGGAAGCAGACTTCCATGTTGGCGCTACCCGTGTTCTGGAATGTTTGGGCGACTTGCACACGTGCGATCTGGTCGCTGATTTTGGCGTTCACTTCGAGTGAGTCGATTTTGTAGCTGCTAGGGACGGGCTGTGGAGCAGGGCGGGGGATGGGGATCGGTCGTGGTAAACGAACTTGCTGTTCGGCGCGGACATTAACGAGGAGGCCTTGGGCGGCTGCGGTGGTGGCACAATAGAGAGCGAGAAAGGTTGCTAAGGATAGAGCGGCAAATAAGCCGCATGTGGATCGATGGCGGGACATAGCTGCTGCTCCTGGGCGAAAAGCGGGACCTGACAGGAATTCGGACGCGATAACGTCATGAAAAGTTCCACGAAGATCGATTTGCCGCAGATTACGCAATTTACGGAGTTCGCCCGCAGTTCGCACTTGCGACAGGCAGCCCGTTTAGCGATGATTCGGCCCCAAATCTGGACAGCTAGGAAGGTCAGCCGCGGCGTCCCTGCCGCGTCTGCCTCTTCTAGGGACGAATGCCATAATCGCCAACCCTGCGAATTTACCCACACGCAGTCGTGGGGATGACAGTCGTCCGTCGTGGATGTGATGGATAGAAAGGAGCCGAGGAGATGGAAAGACCTGGAGCAAAACGCCGAGTTTTTGATAACTGCTCTTCGTCACGCCCGCAGAATTTCCTGCTTCGGCTGCTTCGGCGATTTCAACCAGCAAAGTGTTCGGCAGATCGGCAGCGATTTATTCTCGGCGGGACAATTTTCTTAGCTTGCATTCAGCCGCTGTTCGCGCAGCAACCCGCTCCTGCGCCGCCGTATCCTACGACCTCCGCACCCGCGCAACCGATCATTACGGGCCCACCCTATTTGGCGCAGTCGTCGCCGATGGTGATTCAGTCGGCACCAAACGTCGTGCCGGTAACTCAGGGGCCCGCGACCGTGGTGCCACTTCCGAGCCAAACGCCGGGATCGATTTTTGGCCCACCGGCGGCGAACCCGTGGACACCCGGTGCGCCGATGGCAGGAGTTGGAGCGGTCGCTGTGCCGCAAGTGCCTCCGACCGTGGACGCTCCGGTGGGGCCGTTGAATGACATTGCACCGGGCGGCATGGTATCGCCCCAGTTTGGTCTACCAGCGGGGCCGGATGGCGCGCCGATACCCGCGAGCGCGATTACTGTGCCGATCACAGACGATAACGCGGCTTGGGAACAAATCGTGGACGTTGTGACAGATTACTTCACGGTGTCCAGAGAGCAGCAGGCGCGGCGCGGGACCGACGGCTTGGCGGAGGGCCGCATCGAAACGGCTCCTCAAGATGGCGCGACTTGGCTCGAGCCTCACCGCAAGGACTCGGTGGGCGAGTTCAATCGTTGGGAGAGTACGTTTCAGACGATCCGACGGCGGGCGACGGTGCGCGTGATTCCAGACGCGGTTGGTTACACGATTGAAGTGATTGTGGAAAAGGAACTCGAAGACTTGCCCCATCCCGAGCGAGCGACGGCCGGCGCGGCGACGTTTCGCTACGACAGCTCGCTGCCCACGCGTCGAGCGGGGGACGTAAGCCGGACACGAACTTCGCCGCGGTGGATTGCCATCGGCCGCGACCCGCCGCTTGAGCAGCGGATGTTGGCGGATATCCACGCGCGGTTGACCGGCGCGTCCACGGGGACGGGATCTATCTTTGGTTGGTGACCGGGCCAGTGCAGACGCGGTTACCATCAGCGCTGAGCGGCAGAACGGATGCCGGTCCAGAGGGCCATTGCGGAGACTAAGAAAAGCATAACTGAGGTTGGTTCAGGCACTGTGGCAACACTGCCGCTGCCGATAGGCGCCACGTTGCCAAAGCGGGCTCGCCAAAATGTTAAGTCGTTGGCGTCAACGGCACCGCTGTTATCGCCATCGGCAGCAAGATTACTGGTTGAACCGAAGCTATTGCGCCAGACGACGTAGTCTGCAGCGTCCACGGTGCCATTACCGTTGTAATCGCCGGGAACAGGATTTATCGTGCTTCCTTCCGGAGGACCTACGATCAACTCAACCATACTGGGAGTGTAAGCCAATCGCCAAGTAAGCCCGCCCGATAACGCGGGGAGTATCGTGTTTGTGAAGGTGCCACTGATACCGCCAGCGCTCACGATCAGGCTAAAGATGTCACCTTGCTGAGGCATGAAGCCATCGAATATGTCGATTAGCAACGTACCAGCTAACGCGGCGCTACCAGCGATCAAGAGTTGATCGTAATCTAGGCCTACCATCGTGCCGCCCAGTTCCATGGTCAGCTTGCTGGCACCGGTCTGCGAGTAGTTGCCGTAGACAACGCTTGACGCAGGCGAGGCGCCTGGCGAGTAATTACCGCCGTTGTTCGTCAAATCGCCGAAAAAATCGACGACCTTGAGCGTTCCGCCACGAAAATCGAATTCGCCTCCGTTGAAGTTATCGATCGAGTTGACGGCGATGGTGCCGCTATCGAGCACGAGTTTGCCGGCGCTGCCGATATGTACTGCGTTGGTGCCGTTGATGGTTCCAGCGCCGGTGACCCTGAGTTGTCCACCCTCCACTGTCAGGTTGCCCTTGAAAGTGTTGTTCCCCAATAGGTGGATTGTACTTGTGCCCGTTTTGATGACATTTCGCGGCTCGTAAAAATCGCGAATCTGGCCAGATATCCCGAGATACTGGGTTCCATCACCGGTTAGTTCCAGGTCATCGAGAAGGATCAGTTCGTTGTCGACGGTAAAGCTAAAGATATTCGAGTTTCCAGTGGCGGTTGCGTCGAGGCGGATCTGAGGGTTCTGGCCCGTGAGGTTCTTAGTCAACACGAGCGCATTTCTGCCGATGAAACCCCAGGACGATTTCGTGTCAGTGAAATTGCCGGTGAACCGCAGTTGATTGAGCATCACCTCCTGCCCGGTGAGCCGCCATTTGTTGTTGTAGGTTGCGTAGGGGCCGGTATTGCTGACGGGAAACTCGAGAATGGAGTTGGCATACGCGTCGGCGCTGGTTAGCGTGACGACATTAGAGGTGCCGGCTTGAATCCACTGTCCCGAATCAAACCAATTGGATCCTTGGGCGACCCGACGGAAGACAAAGTGATCGAACTTGTTTTGGTTGTCAGCGCCCAAGACTCCCCATTTAGGTTTTTCAAGCTTGGCCTCCCAATAAGTCAGTTCCCTCAAGAGGTCGGCCACAACATTTGGATGTTGCGTATAGAGATTGGTTATTTCCGCGGGATCGGAAGCCATATTGGTGAGTCGGTAAGCACCGCCAGTGGGTGAACCGAGCTTCCAGTCGCCTTTGCGGACTGCCCAAATGTTGTTGACGCGCCAATGCAACACTTCGTGAGGACTGCTGGTGTCTTCGCCTTTGAGCCGCGGCATCAGATCGACGCCGTCGGTCGGGATTTGTGACAAGTCGCCGCCAGCTGCCGCCAGGATTGTGGGAAGCACATCCAAAGTCGAAACCGCCGGGTCGTAAATCCCAGGCTCCAACCCAGGCGCTTTGATCAGAAATGGTACGCGGATGCCTCCTTCATAGGCCAAGCCTTTGTAACCTTGATAAGGTCTGTTGTCATCTGCCGAGAAACCGCCATTGTCGTTGACGAACACGACTATGGTGTTCTGGTCGATGCCGTTTGTTGCAAGGGAATTGAGAATATCTCCGATGGACCGATCGACCGCGTATTGCATAGCGGCAATTGTGCGCTGAGTCGGATCGGCGATGTGCGTAAATTGTGACAAGTCACTGGCTTTGGCCACCGCAGGCCAATGGGGATTGGTGAACGCCGTGTAGAGAAAAAAAGGATTCTCATCATTTGCGTGACGGTTAATGAAATCGATACTTTCCTCGGCAAACGCGTCTGTCACGTAGCGGCCACGGGTAGGATCGTATTTGCTAGGATCGCCTTGCGTTCGGTATTGAGATTCGTAGGCGGCTGTTCCGCGCCGCATCGTGCGGGCCGCATTTAGGTCGAAGAAATAATCTCGACTACCACCCCAAAAGCCAAAAAACTCATCAAAGCCTTTGTCCTGAGGTAAGTTGTACCCTTGAGCAAAGCCTTGATGCCACTTGCCGATAGCCCCTGTGCTATAGCCAAGATCCTTTAACCGTTGAGCAATTGTGATTTGCTGAGACTGCAGCCCGAAGGTTCCCGATTGTTGAATCGTCGTGACTTGTCCGGAGCCGTCCAAGTTCTCTTCAGCGCCGAACCGCTGCTGATACTGACCGGTGAGCAGACCAGCTCGGGAGGGGCCACATAACTGGGCAGAGACATACCCTTGACGAAATACCATGCTCTGCTGAGCAAGGGCATCAAGATTGGGAGTTTGGGCGTACGTTGTGAGGCCATTCATCGCGGCCGTGAAACCAAATTCGTTGTAACCCGCATCATCCGTCAGAATGACGACGACATTTGGCTTGTCGCTGGCACCCTGGGCCGCTGCATTCCATGCACCGGCAAACGCCGCTAGTAGCCAGACGCAAGGAAGTAGACGAAAAAACTGCGCGCAACGCATGGGTAGTGACATGAAATGTCTATCTCAGATCGACAGCCGCACTAGGCGGCGATTGCGCATTAACGACAGAGTAGCTAGATTTGAGTCGGCACGCCCCCCCCACTTTGATTATATTGTCTCCTGGGCAGATGTCTACAGTTTTGTAACTATTCCTCTGGCATTTAACAACTTCTGAACGCCATTCTAGTCAAGGCCGAATTGTGCAATTCCTCCCCAATCAGATACGTCCAGAAGAATTAGTCGCCGAAGTCATCGGCCATAAGTCCTGGCGAGAATTCTTCCGTTGGCCGATTATTTATCATAACCCTGGCTGAAGGGAAAAATTGATGTCGGGGCCAACCGACAAACGAACGAAGAAGGCGATCTAAGGACGAATGGCCTAACGTGCCGAAGTTGCGTTATGAAGGGGGAAGCCTAGCCTGGGGAGTGGCGACGCAGGGCTCGGTGCTGGGTTTGTCTTTGCCTCGGGTAGCTTGAGAGTGAAACAAGTACCAATATCAACGGTACTCTCCACGCGAATCTTACCCTGGTGGTTTTCGATGATTTCGAGGCACATGGCTAGGCCGACGCCCGTGCCCCCTTTGCCGCTGGCATCTGGGCCTTGCTTGGTGGTGAAATAGCGATCGAAGATGTGGGGTAGCACTTCCGGCGGAATGCCGGTGCCCGTATCGCGTACGGATAAGTCTACGGTGCCGGAGGCGGCATCCGGCGCGACGCGAATAACTACGCGGCCGCCCCGCGGCATCGCTTGTCGCGCGTTCGTGAGCAAGTTCATCAGCACTTGCTGAATTTCATTCGCGCAAATGAGCGCCGGCGGTGCAGGTTCGATCTGCAACTCCACCTGAACGTGATATTTCTGCAGCTCGCGCTCTAGCAAGATGAGGGATTGGTCGACCAGTTGGGCGATATCGGTCGGAGCGCGGTCGTGACCGCGGCTACGCGCGAGACCCAATACACTGTTGGTGATTTTTTCGGCACGTTGGGCGGCGGCTAAGATCTTTGTCAGCGCTTTATCGCGCGAGGCTTCGTCTTTGTGTCGTAGGCCGAGCTTGGCGTAATTGAGAATCGTGGTCAGCACGTTGTTGAATTCGTGCGTCGTTGTGCTTGCCAGTTCGCCCAGGGCGGACATTTTCCGCGCGTGGCGCAGCTCTTCCTCCAAAAGCTCAATTTGTCGTTCCAGAGAAACTCTGCCGTCGGGCATTTTGAAAAGCCATCAACTGATAGCTATCTAGCTGAAAGCCAGTCCGACTTCTTGAAGGGCTGACTAATGGCTGATAGCTAATAGCTGATAGCTTCCTCCAAGGTGCACAGTTTGCGTACGCCGCCGCCGCAACGATGTCTTGCCGAGTTGAACTACCTTAACTCGTTGCGGGCTTTCTGGTTGCGTCGCCCTCGTTGTATCGTCGAATCCGACTGGCCGACTGAAACCGAGCACGATAGAATCCGCGACCCAAAAGCTTTTAGCTATTAGCCGTAAGCTGACAGCCGATAGCTTTTGATGGTAGACCATTGCTATTGGCGTTTTGCCATCAGCTAACAGCTTTTGGGAGGTGCAAGGATGCACACGGTGGAATTGTTGCAGGAAGCGGTGGATGCTGCACGCTGCCTGGGTTACGAAGTGCGGCAGGATTGGCTAGGAGGCGATGGCGGCGGTCACTGCTTGCTGCGCGGTCGCAAATGGCTGCTGCTGGACATCGCTCAATCAGCCGACGAACAACTCGACGTGGTGGCGGATGCCCTGCGGTGCGAAGTGGGGGCCACGAAAATCGTGAAATCTCGCGAATTGGCCGAACGGCTGGACTTACGCAGCGTGGCATGAATCGCGACCGTCGATCGCGTTGCCAGAGCCAATAGCTTTGGCTTATCTGCCCCGAAATGGAGCGGTTCTGTAGCCCATAGCCCTGGACATCTTGCAGCAACGCGTCGCCGTCGTGGCTTGGCTGGCGTCTGAACTACAGCGTGCAAAATGTGCTTGCTATAATTTGGCCATGATCCGCGCTCTCTACTTTCTCTACGGCACGATTGCTTATCTTTTGTTCCTGATAGCTATCGTGTATGGCATCGGCTTCGTCGGCAATATCTTCGTTCCAAAAGGCATTAACGATGGTCCGGGCGAGCCGGCGTCTCGAGCGGCTATCGTTAACTTGATCCTGTTGTCGCTGTTTGCTGTTCAGCACAACGTGATGGCCAGGGCTTGGTTTAAGACGTGGGTAACACGGTTTGTGCCGCG
>CXWJ01004644.1_pt1 | contig 14006 bp, 13 predicted proteins | sample 590841 | NCBI WGS metagenome assembly CXWJ01 (sample SAMEA3498367, study PRJEB10139) | wastewater metagenome | biome: wastewater treatment plant; material: activated sludge | place: Austria | collected 2015-01-21 | reverse complement strand
GGTCACGGTGGCGCCGCCGGACCCGCAGTACGAAACCATCGGCGTCGCGCCCGCACCGGGCTACATCTGGATCGGCGGCTTCTGGAACTGGGTCGGCCACCGTCACGTCTGGGTCGGTGGCCATTGGGCGCCGCAGCGCCACGGGCACCACTGGGTGCCGCACCGCTGGCACCGCGACGGCCCGGGTTGGCGCGCCGCGCCCGGGCACTGGCGCCGCTACTGAGCGCCCCCAGGGTCGGGCTGCGCCCAGCCCGCCCCCCGCGGGGGTTCGAGCAAAACGGCAGAGCTACATTGGCTTGAAAGCCTCAGGCTCTTCGACCCCGCGCACCCGCGCATACACGCGCGTGCTGCGCAGCGCGCCCTCGGGCGTGAGGCTGTCGTGGCGCAACACGCCTTCGAGCGTGAAGCCGGCGCGTTCGGCGAGCNNATTGCGCTGCCAGCCGATCGAACGCGATGCGCGCCAGCGCGCGCACCGCCTCCGTCATGTAACCGCGACGCTCGCAGCCGCTGCGCCGCCAGAATCCGATCTCGCAGCGGCGCAGCGTCCAGTCGATGCGGTGCAGACCGGTGCCGCCGAGCAAGCGGCGTTCGCTGCCGTCGTCACCGGCTTCGAACAAATACCAGACGAGATCCTCGCGTGCGACGAAGCGCGCGTACATGCGCCGCGTCTGCGCTTCGGATTCGTCGGCGCTCGGCGGTGTTTGCGCCCAGGGCAGCCACGGGCGCAGTTCGGCAATCGATTCGCACACGGCCTCGTTCAGCAACGGCCCGTCGCCGGGCAGCGGGCGGCGCAGGATCAGGCGCTCGGTGGCGATGAAACTCGGCACGTCGATCAGCAGCGGGTCTTGGGTCGTCATCACATCCTCCTCGAAGTTCAGGTCGCATCGGCCACCGGTGCGGGCCGCACGTCGGCTTCGGCGCCGACCCGGTCGTCGTCGCGCTCGGGTTCGGGCAACGTGCGTTGCCCGCGGATCACCGCCACCTGCCAGGCCAGCGCCGCGAGCCCCAGGGCGCCCAGGCCGGCGAAGGCGAGCGCCGCGCGCAGGCCGACGTGTTCGCCGAGCCAGCCGCCGATCAGGGCGCCCGGGCCGGCCGGGATCAGGATCAGCCAGCGCATCGTGCTCGTCATGCGGCCGAGCAACGGCTCGGGCGTGACCGCCTGGCGCAGCGCCAGGAAGTTGATGAAGATGAACACGGCGCCGATGCTGAACAGCACCAGCATGAGCGCGAAGGCCGCCACGCCCCAGGCATTCGCCGGCGCTTGCGACAACGCCAGCCAGCCGGCACCGCAGACCGCGACGCCGAGCACCAGGCAGGGTCCGGGGCCGATGCGCCGGCTGATGCGGTGGCCGAAGACGCTGGCGATGATCGTGCCGACGCCCATGCCCACGTAGCTCAGGCCGACGGCCTGCTCCGACAGCCCGAGCGTGCGGGTGGCGAACAGGATCTGCACGACGATCGCCGCGTGCTGGCACATCTGCCAGCCGCCGACCGTGAGCGCGAGCGCTACCAGCAGCCGATGGCGCGCGACGAAACGCACGCCGGCTTTCAGGTCGCGCCAGAAATGCGCCTCGGGCCGCGGCGTGCGTTTCTCGTGCACGCGGATGCCGCGCAGGATGGCCGCGGACACGAGCAGCAGCACGGCATCGACGAGCAGCGCCAGCGGCGCGCCGACCGCCTTGATCAGCGCCCCGGCCAGGCCCGGGCCTGCGACTTCGGCGCCCGAGACCGCGAGCGCGTTCTTCGCATGCGCCTCGACGAGCCGCTCGCGCGCGACGACCTGCGTCAGCACGATCTGCGCGGCGCTGCCCGCGGTCGTGTAGATCGTGCCGATGACGAAGCCGGCGGCATACAGCCAGGGCATGCCGAGCCAGCCCATCCACCAGGCGAAGGGCACGCTCGCGACGACGAACGAGAGCGCGGTCTCGCCGGCGATGTAGACCGGCAGCTTGCGCACGCGGTCGAGCCAGACCCCCGTGGGCAGCGAGAACAGCACGAAGGGCACGATCTCCATCGCCGTCAGCAGGCCCATCTGCGTCGGGCTGGCGTGCAGCAGCACCGCCGCGGTCAGCGGCAGCGCGAGCATCGTCACCTGGCCGCCGAACGAGCTGATCAGGATCGACGTCCACAGCCGCCGGTAGGTCGCCTGGTGCAGCAGGTCGTCGGCGGGGATCAGCGCGCGCAGCGCCTGGATCCGTCTAGCGAGCCACGGTCTCATGGTGGCCACCTCTTTCTTCTTCGTCGTTCGGACGCCGGTGGGCGCCGCAGTGGGCCGGTAGGCCCGAGACGGCAGACGAAGCCAGAAAACAACCGAATCGTCTGCCGGGTTCCCGGCAGGCTTCGGTGGAAGCGGGAGCCGAGGGGGCTAGTGGGGCGCGAAGCCCGGGTTCTTGCCGATGCCGATCGAGGCTGCGCCCACGGCACGGGCGGTCGCGCAGGCGCCGCAGGCGTGGGGTTGAAGGTGCAGGCTCATGGCAGTTCGGCAGGAAGATTTCGCAACGAATGTAGCAGCGCAGGCCGATGCAGCGCAATCCGTCAATCTGGGGAGAAGACGCGCTGCCGCAACGGCGGCCAGAGGAGCCTCAAGATCGGTAGTCGGCGTTGATCTTCACGTAGTCGTAGCTCAGGTCGCAGGTCCACACGGTGGCGTGCGCCGGGCCGCGGTTCAGGTCGATGCGCACGGTCATCTCGGCCTGCTTCATCACGCGCGCACCGTCTTCTTCGCGGTACTCGGCGCGCCGCCCACCGGCGTGCACGACGTGCACATCGTCGAGGAACAGGTCGATCGCGCCCTGGTCGAGGTCGGCGATGCCGGCGTAGCCGACCGCGGCGAGGATGCGGCCGAGGTTCGGGTCGCTGGCGAAGAAGGCCGTCTTGACGAGCGGCGAATGGGCGATCGCGTACGCCGCGAGACGGCATTCCTCTTTCGTGCGACCACCATCGACACGCACGGTGATGAACTTGGTCGCGCCTTCGCCGTCGCGCACGATGGCCTGCGCGAGCTGCCGCGCGACGCCGAACACCGCTTCGCGCAGGAGCGCGCCTTCGGGCGATTCGAGCTGCGTGATCGGCGCATGGCCGGCCTGGTGCGTGGCGATCAGCAGGAACGAGTCGTTCGTCGAGGTGTCGCCGTCGATCGTGATGCGGTTGAACGAACGGTCCGCGGCCTCGCGCGTCAGCTCGGCCATCAGATGCGGCGCGATCACCGCGTCGGTGGCGACGAAGCCGAGCATCGTCGCCATGTTCGGCCGGATCATGCCGGCNNGGCGCCAGGTCGGCCAGCGCCGCGGGCAAGGCCGCTTCGATGCGATCGTTCGGCAGCGATTCCATGATCACACCGGTCGAGAACGGCAGCACCTGCTCGGGCGCGAGCTCGAGGTGGCGCGCGAGCGCGACGCAGGTCGAGAACGCGCGCACCAGGCCGTCTTCGCCGGTACCGGCGTTCGCATTGCCGGTGTTGATGACGATCGCGCGCGTGCCGACGTCCGCCGCGAGGTGCTTGCGGCACAGCTGCACCGGCGCGGCGCAGAAGCGGTTCTGCGTGAACACCCCGGCGACCGACGTGCCCGCGTCGAGCGTCAGCACCGTCAGGTCGCGGCGATTGGCCTTGCGCACGCCGGCCATCGCGATGCCGAGCTTGACGCCGGCCACGGGCAGGATGTCCTTCGGGTTCGGGGCGGTCAGGTTCACGGGCATGGCGCGGCTCGGTCGGGGATCGGCGGGACGCCGATTGTAGAAAGGCCCGCGCCGACGCGAAGCCGTTTCAACGCCGGGTCTTCAGCGCCAGCACCTTCTGCGCGACGCAGCGCCCTTGCACCTTGCCGCCGTCGACACCGCTGCGGAAATGGATGCCGGCGTACAGCCGCGACAACGCCGCTTCGTCGGCCGCGGCCTGCAAGCTCTTGAACGTTCGCGGCCCCCAGCCGCGGTCGTTGTGGGTGTTGTCGGTGAAGCCGGTGTTCTCGCCGAAGATCGCGCCGAGCACGCCCGCCGCCGCGCTCGACTGGCCCGAGTGGCCCGACGGGTACTCGGGNNCCCAGTGGCCGGCCGGCGTCGGCGTCTTGAGCGGATCGTCGGCCCAGTAGAGCGCGAACTGGCGCTGTTCCTGGGTCGCGGCGTTGGCGACGCGCCAGACCTCCTGCGCTTCCTTGTAGAAGGCCGAACCGGGCTCTTCGGAATACTCCGGCGGCGGTGGCGCCGGGCAGTCGGCACCGTTGTTCAGCACGAAGGGCCGGTTCGCGCCCCAGTACGGCAGCAGCGGCGCAGCGAAGGCCGGCGGCGTCGGCGACCACAAGCCCGGGCCGCTCGGCGGCACGTAGGCCTGCTGGCTGCGGCGCAGCGGCCCCCAGGCCTCGTGGCCGCCGTCGGTGCGCGCCCAGGTCATCACCGCCATCGCCATCAGCTTGCCGAAGCTGTCGGAGCGGTTCGTGATCTCGGGCGTGACCGACGCCGGGTCGAAGTCCTGCGTGTACTTCAGCGGCAGGCTGCGTTCGAGCAGGTCGATGCGGCCCTTGTTCTCGGCGCTCGCGGTCGGGAACATCATGCGGTTCATGGTCGCCAGCGCCGCGTTCGCGACCGTGGGCCAGTGCAGCACCTCGTCGGGCTGCGCCCAGGGCAGCGAATCGAGTTCGTTGAGTTGCCCGGCCAGGCTGCGGTGCGCGGGCATGCCGGGAACGACGGCTTCGTACAGCGTCAGGCCGAGGTAGCCGAGGGCGCGCGCTACGATCGGCGGGCTGATGCCGGGCGTCTGCTGCGCGAGTTGCAGCGAGAGCTGGAACCAGTCGACCGCGACGTTCGCGCTGAACGCGCCCGCGGGCCGCGCCCGCGGCTCGGTCTGGGCGATCGCCGGCGCCGCCGGCCACAGTGCCGCGAGCGCCAGCGCGCCGATCCGCCAGGCGCGTGCGAGGCGCCCGCTCATGGCGCTTTCCATTCGATCACACCCTTGTCGCGGTCGACGCCGTAGAAGCGATCGGCCGCGACCGCCGTCCACTCGCCCCAGTCGCCGTGCGGCCAGCGCACGCGCAGCTTCACGTTCGTCGCGTTGCCGAGGCCGAAGTGCATCCAGCCGAGCTGGCCGCTGGCGTGGCCGCCGCCGATCGTCAGCTCCTGGCGCACGATGCGCCCGCCGAGATCGACCTCGACCCAGGCGCCGATCGCGTCGCGGTTGCCGCCGGCCTGGCGCAGCCGCACTTGCAGCCAGTGCCCCATCGTCGCGGGCTTGTCGGCCGTGCCGGCACCGACGTTGCGCCACAGCTGCGCCTTGTCCCAGCGGTTCACGACGACCATGTCGAGCAGCCCGTCGGCGTTCAGGTCGGCGAGCATGCCGCCGCGGCCGCGGCGAAAGCTCGCCATGCCGGCTTGCTGGCCCACTTCGGCGAAGCGCCCGTCGCTTTGCTGCAAGAGCAGGTTGTTCGGGTCCAGCGTCGCGAAGTCGGGCATGTGGCCGATGTTGCCCTTGACGACGAACAGGTCGGCAAGTCCGTCGTGGTTCACGTCGGCGAACTGCGCGTGCCAGGCGGTCGACGGGTGCACGTCGCCGCCGACATAGGGCCGGTGCGCGGTGGCGCCGCGCTTGAACGCGATGTCGACGTAACTCGGCTTGGCCGCGCCGGCCTCCAGCGTCTGCAGCTTGTTGTCCGACATGCTGGTGAGGAAGACCTCGGGATATCCGTCGCCGTCGAGGTCGTGGCTGGCGATTCCCATGCCCCAGATCTGCAAGGGCTTCCAGCCCTGTTCGGCGTTGTAGAGCGCCGGCGGCAGGCCGGGCGAGACCTTCCACAGCTGCTCCTGGCCGCCCTTGAAGTACTCGCGATCGTTGCTCACGCGCAGCGCGGCCTCGCCGCTGCGGTTCCAGTCGGAAAACAGCATCGACAGCGCGCAATGCCCGGGCGCGAGTGCCACGCCGGGCGCGAAACCGCGGCCCGCCGCGTCGGGCCGCCACAGGCTGCCGGGCGTGCAACTGCCCCAGGGGAACTCGGGCTTCGCGCGGTCGATGTAGGTGCCCAGCGCCAGCGTCGGCCAGGTCTGGCCACGTTCCCAGGTCGCCGAGAACGCGGTGTGCCAGGCGTTGCCCGAGTTCAGCTTCCAGCGCGCGTTGGCGCGTTCGAAGCGGCAGTTGCCGAGTCCACGGAAGACCTGGACTTCGCCGACGCGCAGCACCACCAGATCGGCCTGGCCGTCGGCGTCGATGTCGATCGGGTAGGCGCCGACCGCGTTCGTCAGCTCGAGCCCCGAGCGCTCTTCGNNTCGCCTTCGCCCTCGAAGCGGCTTTGCAGGCCGGCGATGTCGGTCTCTTCGACGAACTTCGGGATCGGCGGCATGGCGTCTTCGGCCGTCGCCGTCGCGCCGGCCAGCAGGCCCGCGGCCACGGTGAGGGCGTGACGCCAGCGCATCGCAAGGGGCTCAGACGAAACGATTGACGATGTTCTCCAGCCGCTCCTGCCGGCCCGAACGCGGTGCCGGCGCGAGGCCCTGATCGTGCACGCGCGCCGCCAACACGTCCAGGCTCGCACCGCCGGTGATGGCGCGACCGAGTTCGCCGTTCCAGCCGGCGTAACGCTCGGCCACCGCGCTTTCGAGCTCACCCGATTCGTACAGCGCCGCCGCGCACAGGAAGGCGCGCGCCAGCGTGTCCATGCCGCCGACATGCGCTTCGTACTGGTCGATCGGGTCGATGCTCTGGCGCCGCACCTTGGCATCGAAGTTCATTCCGCCGCTGCCGAGACCACCGTGGCGGATGATCTCGAGCATCGCCGGCACGAGCTGCACATGGTTGTTGGGGAACTGATCGGTGTCCCAGCCGAGCTGCTCGTCGCCGCGGTTCGCGTCGATCGAACCGAGGATGCCGAGCGCCGCCGCGGTCGCCACCTCGTGCTCGAAGCTGTGGCCGGCGAGCGTCGCGTGGTTCACCTCGAGGTTCACCTTGACCTCGCGCTCCAGGCCGTAGCGTTTCAGGAAACCGTAGACCGTCGCGCTGTCGTAGTCGTACTGGTGTTTGGTCGGCTCCTGCGGCTTGGGCTCGATCAGGATCGTTCCCCGGAAGCCGATCTTGTGCTTGTGCTCGACGACCGCGGCGAGAAAACGCCCGTACTGGTCGAGTTCGCGTGCCAGGTCGGTGTTCAGCAGCGTCTCGTAACCTTCGCGGCCGCCCCAGAGCACGTAGTTCGCACCGTCCAGGCGCTGCGTCCATTCGAGCACGTGCTTGACCTGCGCGGCAGCGTAGGCGAAGACCTCGGGGTCCGGGTTCGTCGCGGCGCCGCTCATGTAGCGCGGCGCCGAGAACAGGTTGGCCGTGCCCCACAGCAGCTCGAGCCCGGTGTCCTGCATCTTCCGGGCAGCGCGCTCGAGCACCGCGTCGAGGTTCGCGTTCGACTCGCGCAGCGTCGCGCCTTCGGGCGCCACGTCGCGGTCGTGGAAACACCAGTACGGCAGCGTCAGGCGCTCGAAGAAATCGAAGGCGCTGTCGAGCTTGATCTGCGCCGCGGCCATCGGGTCGCCGTGGAACCAGGGGCGTTCGAACAGGTTGCCGCCGAGCGCGAACGGGTCCTGCCCGCCCCAGACGAAGGTGTGCCAGTAGCACACGGCGGGGCGCAGGTGCTCGGCGAGCGTCTTGCCGAGCACGACGCGCTTCGCGTCGTACCAGCGGTAGGCGAGCGCCTTGCGGGCCTCGGGGCCTTCGTAGCGGATCTTGTCGATGTCGGAGTAGACGGTGCTCATGTCGGTTCTCGATCAGTTCAGTGCGCGCAGCGGCGCGTAGGCTGCGCGGAAACGGTGCAGCCGCGCCTGCAAGGCCGCGGCGCGCGCGGCATCGGGGGTGAACGATTGCGCCAGCGGCGGCGCGACCACGACCTGCTCGCGCGGCAGACCCAGGCTCAGCAGCGCGAGCCGTGCTGCACCCAGCGCCGGGCCGACCTCGGCCGCGGCCGGGCGGTCGACGCTCACGCCGAGCGTGTCGGCCATCAGTTGCAGCCAGGCGTCGGAGCGCGCGCCGCCGCCTATGGCCAGGAGCCGCTGCAGCGGCTCGCTGGCCGCTTCGCGCAGCGCGGCCAGGCCGTCGGCGAACGCGAAGGCCACACCTTCGATCAGCGCGTAGCTCAGGTCGTCGCGCGTGGTCGCGTGCGTCATGCCGTGGAAGCTCGCGGTCGCCGCCGGATCGGCGTGCGGCGTGCGTTCGCCCGAGAGGTAAGGCAGGAACAGCGGCGCGGCTTCGCGCACGTCGCCGACCGGCAGCCCGGCGAGCAACTCGGCCGGAGCGCTGCCGGTGATGCCGCACCACCAGCTCAGCGCACTGGAAGCCGACAACATCACCGCCATCTGGTGCCAGGTGCCGGGCAGCGCGTGGCAGAAGGTGTGCACGCCGCGTTCCGGGTTCGCCTGCGCGCCGTCGGTCGCGAGAAAGATCACGCCCGAGGTGCCGAGCGACAGGAAACCGTCGCCGGGCTTCACGATGCCGACGCCGACCGCACCGCCGGCGTTGTCGCCCGCGCCCGCGGCGATGCGCACGTCCGCGCCCAGGCCCCAGGCCTCGGCCCAGCGCGGCAGCAGCGTGCCCACCGCATCAGGCCCTTCGTGCAGCACCGGCATCTGGTCGAGGCGCATGCCGCTCGCCGCGAGCATCGCCTCGCTCCAGCGGCGCTGCGCGACGTCGAGCCAGAGCGTGCCGGCAGCGTCGCTGCAATCGCTGCTCATCACGCCCGCGAGCTGCCAGACGAGCCAGTCCTTGGGCAGCAGCACCTTGGCGACCTTCGCGAACACCTCGGGCTCGTGCTGCGCGACCCACATCAGCTTCGGCGCGGTGAAGCCGGCCATCGCACGGTTCGCGGTGATGCGCCGCGTCGCGGGCTCGCGCGCTTCGAGCAGCGCGCACTGCGCCTGGCTGCGGCCGTCGTTCCACAGGATCGCCGGGCGCAGCACCGCGCCGGCGCCGTCGAGCAGCACGGCGCCGTGCATCTGCCCTGCAGCGGCGAGCGCACCCACCTGCGACCAGCACGCACCGGCCTGGGCGCGCAGCGAGCGCATCGCCGCGTCGGCAGCCGCCAGCCAGTCGGCCGGCGCCTGCTCGGACCACAGCGGCTGCGGCCGCGACACTTCCAGCGCCGCGTTCGCCTCGGCCAGCAGCTCGCCGCCGGCCGACAGCAGCACGGCCTTGACCCCGGACGTGCCGAGGTCCAGGCCGACGCCGAGCGCGCCCGATGCGTTCACGACGCCAACGACGAGGTGTGCAGCTCCGCCACGCGGGTCACCTTCTTGCCCGCGATGATCATGCCGAGGACCTCGTCCTCGGTGACCTCGGCGGTGCGGTAGGTGCCGACGTTCTTGCCGTTCTTCATCACGCACAGCCGGTCCGACAGGCCGAAGACATCGGGCATGTCGTGCGAGATCAGGAAGATCCCGACGCCCTGCGCCTTGAGCTTGCGGACCAGGTTGTGCACCATGCGCGTCTCCTCCGGGCCGAGCGCGGCGCAAGGCTCGTCCATGATCAGCGCCTTGGCCTTGAAGTACACCGCGCGCGCGATGGCGACCACCTGGCGCTGCCCGCCCGACAGCATGCGCACCGGCACGCGGATGTTCTTGAAGTTCGGGTTCAGGCCATGGAAGACCTCGCGCGCCGCCTTCTCCATCGCGTAGTCGTCGAGCGTTCCCCACTTGGTCTTCAGCTCGCGGCCGAGGAACAGGTTGGCGACGCTGTCGAGGTTGTCGGCGAGCGCCAGCGTCTGGTAGATCGTCTCGACGCCCAGGTTCTGCGACTCCGCCGGGTTGTCGATCTTCGCCAGTTCGCCGTTGATGCGGATCTCGCCGCTGTCGATCGGGTAGGCCCCCGCGAGCATCTTCATCAGCGTCGACTTTCCGGCACCGTTGTGGCCGAGCAGCGCCATGACCTCGCCGGAGTAGACGTTGACGCTCACGTCCTCGACGGCGTGCACGCCGCCGAAGGCCTTGTGGATGCCGCGCAGGTCGACCAGTGCTGTTGGATTCGTGCTCATGACATGCGCTCCCCGGTGGCGCGACGATAGATGACGTCGAAGACGACCGCGACGATCAGGACCTGGCCGATGATGACCATGCGGTAACCGATGCTGACGTCCATCAGCAAGAGACCACTCTCGAGGAACTGGATGATCAGCGAGCCGAGCACGGTGCCGAGCACGGTGCCGCTGCCGCCGGCGAGCGCCACGCCGCCGATCACGGCCGCGGCGATCACGTACAGCTCCATGCCGTTGCCGAGCGAACTGGTGCCGGCGTTCAGGCGCGACACCGAGACGATCGCTGCGACCGTGACCATCGCCGACAGCAGCAGGAACAGCTTGAGCAGCACCTTCTTCACCGGAATGCCGACCAGCAGCGCCGCCTCGGGGTTGCCGCCGATCGCGTAGACGTAGCGGCCGAAGCTGGTGCGGTTGACGATGAACGCGATGATCATCACCACCGCGCCCCAGATGAGCACCGGGTTCGGCACGCCCTGGCCCTGCTGCTTGCTCGGCAGCTGATAGGCGTTCATCACGGCGACGAACACCAGCGTCAGCGCAGCGAAGAATCCGGCCAGCGCCCAGTCGAACCACAAGGGCCGCAGCGGGAAACCGTGGGCCGCGGCGTTGCGCCGCCGGCTGAGCACGTTCCACACGAGCAGCGCCGCCAGCACCAGGCCGAGGATCCAGCTCCACAGGGGGCCGAGCGAGCCGTCGAGGCCGCCGCCGAGCAGCAGGAAGGTCTCGTCGGTGACCGGCTGGGTGCGGCCGTCGGAGATCAGGAACGCGACGCCGCGGAACGACATCAAACCGCCGAGCGTGACGACGAACGACGGCACGCCGAGGTACGCGGTCAGCCAGCCCTGGTAGATCGCGATCAGCATCGACAGCGCCAGGCCGGCCAGCGACGCCGGCACCCAGTGCCAGCCCTTGCTGTACATCAGCCAGGCGATCAACACGCCGACGGTGGCCATCACCGAGCCGACCGACAGGTCGATGTGGCGCGCGACGATGATCAGGCCGATCGCCGCGGCGACGATGCCGACCACGGCCGACTGCTGCGCGATGTTGTAGAGGTTCTCCGGCGTCAGGAAGTTGCCGGTCGCCGCGTGGAAGGCGATCGACATCACGACCAGCACGCCGGCCATGATCGACAGCCGCAGATCGAGCGGACTGATCTGCAGATTGTTCAGGGTGTTCGACATCACTCCATCCTTGCTTTCGGACGGCGCCGTTCCGCCGCGGGCTCCAGGCCCGCGTGCGGTCGGCGACTCGAGGGAATCAGGGTCGCGCCCGGGCAGCCGCCCGGGCGCTCGTCTTCGCGGGCCTTACTTGCAGACCGCCGGGGCGGTGGCCGCGTCGACGCCCTTGCAGGCCGCGTCCTTGGCGATCCAGCCGCCCTTGATCACGACGTCGAGGTTGTCCTTGGTGATCGGCGTGGGCTTCAGGAACATCGAGTCCATCTTGACCTTCTTCTCGCCGCCGTCCCAGACCACCGCGCCTTCGACCTTCTTGCCGCCGGCCAGCGCGACCGCGACGCTCGCGGCTTCGCGGCCGAGGTCGCGCGAGTCCTTCCAGACCGTCACGGTCTGCGTGCCGAGCGCGACGCGATTGATCGCGCCGTGGTCGCCGTCCTGGCCCGACACCGGAACGCCCTTCAGGCCACGCGCCGACAGCGCCGCGACCACGCCGCCGGCCATGCCGTCGTTCGAGGCCACGACCGCATCGACCTTGTTCTGGTTCTTCGTCAGGATCTGCTCCATGTTCTTCTGCGCGTTCTCGGGCTTCCAGCCTTCGGTGTACTCGTCACCGACGATCTTGATGTCGCCCTTCTTGATCGCGTCGGCGAGCACCTCCTGCTGGCCCTCGCGCAGGAAGTTCGCGTTCGGATCGGTCGGCGAGCCCTTGATGAAGGCGTAGTTGCCCTTGGGCTTGACCGCCTGCACCGCGCGCGCCGTCATGCGGCCGACTTCCTTGTTGTCGAAGGTGATGTAGAAGACCCCCGGCGCTTCGATCAGGCGGTCGTAGGCGACGACCGGAATGCCCTTGGCCTTGGCCTTGGCGAGCGCCGGGACGATCGCGTCCTTGTCCATCGCGAGCACGATGAGCACCTTGGCGCCCTTGGCGATCAGGCCGTCGACGTCGGCGAGCTGCTTCTCGGGCGAGCCCGCGGCATCGGCGCTGACGTAGCTGCCGCCGAGCTTGGCGAGCTGGTCCTTGATCGCCTTCTCGTCGGTCTTCCAGCGCTCCTCCTGGAAGTTCGACCAGCTGACGCCGACCAGGGTCTGCGCGAGCGCGGCGGATCCGAAGGCGGCGAGCAGCGCGCCGGCGACGATTTGGTGCTTGAGTTTCATTCTGTCTCCAGGTCGAAAGGATTGGAAAACGCGCCGGCGCAGAACGGGTGCCGGCACACCGGGGGGGTCAATGGTCGGGCCGTCTCCCGACACCTTCGCTCTCGAAACCATGGCGCGAGACCGATTCGACGATGTCCGCCGATTCGTCCAGCCGCTGCAGCACGAGCGAGGCTGCGCCGCGGGCCCAGACCTCGTCGCCGCGATGCCGCACGACCAGCGCCACGCGGCCGCGATGCGGCAGCACCATCGCCTGCTCCATCGCGTCGCGCAGTTCGGATTCGTACAGATCGGCCGCGACGATGCCGCCGCCGTCGAGGATCACGAGTTGCGGCGCCAGCAGGTTGACAACGTTTCCGAGCCATTGGCCGAGCAGCCGGCCGTGGCGCGCGAAGATCCGCAGCGCACCGGCGTCGCCGGCACGCGCTTTCGCGACGAGCGCGGCGAACGCCTCGACGACGGCTTCGAACGACAGCGCGTCGGCGGGCGTCGGCAACACGCCGGCCGCCTGGGCGTCGTGCACCAGCGCGTCGTGGGTCACCAGCGTTTCGAGGCAGCCGCGCTTGCCGCAGCGGCACGGCCGCCCGCCCTGCTCGACCTGGAGGTGCGCGAGCTCGGCCGCCAGCCCCGCGTGGCCGCGGTAGAGCTCGCCGTTGAGCACCAGGCCGAGGCCGAGGCCGTGCTCGAGCGTCACGACCGCGACGTTCGCCAGGCGCGCCGCTTGGCCGAACCACTGCTCGGCGAGTGCCAGCATGTTGGCGTCGTTCTCGATGAACACCGGCACGCCGAGTTCGGCGGTGAGCGATTTCGCCAAGGGGACGACCGCATGGCCGCGCGCCCCGCGCAATACCGCCGACCAGTGCACGTCGCCGCGCATCGAGTCGATGAAGCCCGGCAGCGCCACCCCCACGCCGGCCAGGCGCTGGCGCACCGAGCCTCCGGCGCCGGCCAGGCTGGACTCGATGCGGCGCACGAGCACGCGCACCAGCGCCGCCGGCGTCAGCGGCGCGGCCAGCGGCAGCTTGATCGTGTTGCGCACGCCGCCGGCGAAATCGGCGAGCGAGATCGTGACCTGGTGCAGCGACACTTTCACGCCGACGACCCAGGCGTGCTCGGCGTTGATCGCCAATTCGCGCTCGCGCCGCCCGCCGCCGACCGACGGCCGCGCGCCGACTTCGATCAACGCGCCGGCCTCGATCAGCCGGCGCGTCAGCGTCGAGACCGCCGGCTGGCTGAGCCCGGTGAGTTCGCAGATCTGGGCCCGCGACAGCGGCTCGCGCGCCAACCGCACCGTGTGCAGTACCTGGTACAGGTGCAGCTGCGAGATCTGACGGGACTGGAGGCGGGGCATGCGGGCCGAAGCGAGACGGTGCGCGAGTAAGACTGCGCCATTCCATTTCGGTGAGTTTTTTCGGAATCGGTGTTTTCCCGATTCGCCCGTCCCGGGCAAACCCGAGGCCCGGCCGACCTGCTCAGACCAGCTTGCCGTGGCAGTTCTTGTACTTCTTGCCGCTGCCGCAGGGGCAAGCGTCGTTGCGGCCGACCTTGGGCACTTGCGCGACCAGGGTCGCGACATCGGCCTCTTCGGAGACGCTGCCGTCTTCGTTCGGATGCGTGTAGGTGACGTTGGCGATGCGCTCGGCGCGTTCCTCGATCGCCTCGGCCGCCTGCGCCACCTCTTCCTGCGTCT
>CXWJ01005499.1_pt1 | contig 14024 bp, 16 predicted proteins | sample 590841 | NCBI WGS metagenome assembly CXWJ01 (sample SAMEA3498367, study PRJEB10139) | wastewater metagenome | biome: wastewater treatment plant; material: activated sludge | place: Austria | collected 2015-01-21 | reverse complement strand
GCGACGAAGGCCCCGAGATCGGCGCCCGATTCCGGCGACGACACGCACGGCGCCGGCCTGGACCGCTACGACATCGCCATCCTGGGCGAGCTGCAGCAGGACGCGCGCCTGAGCAATGCCGAGCTGGCGGCGCGCATCGGCCTGTCGGCTGCGCCCACCTGGCGGCGCGTCAAATGGCTGGAGCAGCAGGGCTACATCACCGGCTACCGCGCCGAGATCGACCGCCGGCGCATCGGCCTGGGCGTGCTGGCCTTCGTGCGCGTCGATGCCGAGCGCAACAACGCCGAGGCGACGCGCGCGCTGGAGGACGCGATCCGCGCGCTGCCCGAGGTCATCGCCTGCCACTACATCAGCGGCGCCGGCACCTTCGAGCTGCAGGTGATGTGCACCGACCTGGACGCCTATTCGCGCTGGTCGATCGACACGCTGCTGAAGCTGCCCTACGTCAAGGACATCCACACCAGCTTCTCGCTGGGCGAGGTCAAGGCCGGTGCGGCGCTGCCGCTCGGACACTTGCGCTGAACCTGCGCTTCACGGCTCCAGCCGGATGCCGCTGCGCCGCACGAAGTCGGCCCAGAACGGCGCCTCGCGCTGCAGCAGCGCGCCGAAGGCTGCGGCGTCCAGCGGCAGCGGCTGCACCTGCAGGGCCTCCAGCTGGCGGCGCACCTGCGGCGTGGCCAGCGCCTTCAGCACCGCATCGGACAGCGTGGTCACCACCGCCGGCGGCGTGCCGGCCGGCGCCACCAGGCCCCACCACGCCGACAGCTCGAAGGCTGGCATGCCGGCTTGCGCGCCGGTGGGCACCCCCGGCAGCGCAGCCAGCCGTTCGGGCGCGCTGACCGCCAGCGCGCGCAGCTTGCCGCCTTGGATCAGCGGCAGCGCCGCGGCGGGCGTGTCGCAGGCGAACAGCAGCTGGCCGCCGGCCAGGTCGCTCAGCGCCTGGCCGCTGCCGCGGTAGGGCGCATGCACCGCCTGCACGCCGGCCTGGCGCACGAAGTATTCGGCCGCCAGGTGCGTGATCGTGCCGTTGCCGGCCGAGCCGAAGGCGCCGCCCGCACCGGCCAGCCTGGCTTTGAGTTCGGCCAGGCTGTGCGGCGCCTGCGCTGTGTTGGCCGTGACCAGCACGAAGGGCGTGCGCGCCAGGCCGGCCACCGGCACGAAGTCCTGATCGGGCCGGTAGCGCAGCTTCGGGTTCAGCGCCGGCAGGGTGAGCAGCGTGCTCGTCGTCGCCAGCGTCAGCGTGTGGCCGTCGGCCGCGGCGCGCGCACCGTGCTCGGTGCCGAGCGCGCCGCCGGCGCCGCTGCGGTTGTCGACCACCACGCTCTGGCCCAGCACGCTGCCCAGCGCGCCGGCGACGATGCGCGCCACGGCGTCGCTGCCGGTGCCCGGCGCGAAGGCGACGATCAGCGTGATCGGCCGCGCCGGGAAGCGCTCGGCCGGCTGCGCGAACGCCGCCGCGGCGGCGGCGAGCAGCGCGGCGCACGCGGCGCGGCGCGGGATCGGCGAGGCGTTCATCGTCCGGCCAATCTGATCACAACGCCGACGCCGTCGCCAGGTGCTGCGCATACACCGGCACGCGCAGCCCTTCCAGCGCGCTTTGCTGCTGCGCGCCGAACACGTCGTGCTCGTCGGGCGAGGCCGACAGGTTGGGCCGGTCGATGGTGATCTTGATGGCGTTGCAGCTGTCGACATAGAACGTGCCGACCACCTGCTCGGCGCCCAGGTGCAGCAGCCGCGCCACCTGCGTCTTGTGGAACACGTTGGAGTGCAGCGCGGCCTCGTAGTCGCCGGTGGAGTTGAAGACCACGTCGTAGGTCAGCCGGTTGATGCCGGCGTTCTTGCTGCGGATCACCACCGCCATGTCGAGCAGGCGCTGCATCGCTTCCGGCTCGCCGGCGGGCGGCGCGTCGGCGATCAGCGACAGCGTACGGTCGTCGATTTCGCCGCGGTAGTCCTTCAGACCGATGTCGAAGTACGTCGGCCTTGCCTCGCCTTCGGGCACCCAGGCGGCGCCGTCGGCGCGGAAGTAGCGGATCGGGAACATCGTGTCCTTGATCAGCCGCTCGTTCTGCAGCAGGTGGTACAGCGACCATTCGTAGGCATCGGCGGCGTCGATGTCGAAGATCGAGCCGGGCTTGGGCGTCAACAGCCGGGTGATCTGCGCGATCTGCTCGGCATGCCGCGCCGCCAGCCGCGCCGGGTCGGCGTCGATGCTGCGCAGCAGGATGGCCGGGTGCTGCGCGTCGGCCTCCACGATGCGCCAGCTGGCGTTGGCCAGCGCCTCGGGGAAGCCGGCGGCGATCGAATCGAGCGCGCCCTGCTTCACCTTGGCGTAGTTGCGGAAGAACACCGGGTCGCGCGTGCCGCTGGGCACGATCGCGCCCCACGTCCCGTCCTCGCGCCGGAAGCTCATCAGGTTGGGCGACAGCGGGTAGGCGATGTTGCCGGCCGTGGCCTTGCGGCCGACGTAGCCGAAGTGGATCAGGTAGTGCGTCAGCAGGCTGGCCAGCGTCTCGGCCGCCTCTTGCGTCTTGGCGGTGGTCTCGACGATCAGGCCGAGCTCGCGCTCGTCGCCTTCGACCGCGCGGCGCATCACGCCGTTGCGGCCGTACACCAGCACATCGGCCGGCACCTTCGGCAGGTCGGCCGCGTCGATGTGGATCAGCGAGACCTTGCGTGCGCCCAGGCGGCGTGAGCCTTCGAGCTTGATGCTCCACGGCCAGGGCGCGCCGGCATGCACGAAGCGGCTGCCGCGGATGCCGGCCGAGCGCGCGTCGCGCGCGAAGAACTCGGTGCGGTCCATCAGCAGCACGCCTTCGGGATAGAACTGCAGCTGCGGGTGGCTTTCCTCGTACAGCGAATGCGCGGCGATCGAATACGGCGTGCAGCGCCGCTCGGGGTTGGGCGCGACGAAGACCGCGCTGCCGTCGTCGTAGACCTCGGCCACCAGGCAGTCCGACGGCGAACCGGGGTCGCAGGCCAGCGCGCCGCATTCGAGCACGTGGCCGACGTGGTAGGCCAGCCCGGCGGCTATGCCCTGGCGCACCATGTCCGCGGCGAACAGCGCCACGTCGCAGCTGCGCCCGGCGAAGATGTACTTCGCACCCGCTTCCAGCGCGCTGAGGATCGGGTGGATGCCCATCTGGCCGGCGATGACGCTTTCGCGCAGCGCGTCCTCATCCAGCGCCGGGCCGTCGCCGGTGGGCAGCAGCGCGCCGCGCTTCAGCTCGGCGATGACGAGCTCAGGGTCGAGCTCGGCGCTGATCGTCGCCACCTTGGCGTCGTGCACGCCGAGTTCGGCGAAGACTTCCTTGGCGACATCGAGCATCCACTGCAGGTTGCGGTCACCGCCGGCCATGCCGCAGCTGCCCAGGATCACCGGCGCGCCGGTGGCCAGCCCGGCGCGCACCATGTGCGTGTAGTCGGCCTTCACCGCCTCGCGCTCGAAGTACTGCGTGCCGGTGCCCAGGAAGTACGGGCCGGCGTCCATCGAGCCGGCGTCGGAGACGATGGCATCGACGCGGCCTTCGATGGCCTTGTCCATCGATTCCTTCGGGAAACCGTAGCCCAGGGCGCCGCAGGCCGAGACGACGCGGTAGATCAGCTTGGACATCATTCACTCCTTGGTGGTGTGGAGTGGACTGTGTCGGCGCTGCGGCGGCTTGAAAAATACTGTCTTGCTATGCGGCCATAAGCGGCCGATATGGCTGGGCGGGGCGATCAGCTCGTCTGCGCTGCGCGATGGCTTCGCGGGCCTGAATGTCCATGAGGTCGATGGACGACAGGCGGATGTTCACCCGCTTGTCCTTGATGGCCGTGGCACGGGCGGCATCGCGCAGGCGCTGCAGCTGGGCTTTGCTCGCCATCGAGCCAGCTTGCCATGCTCGCAGGCGTGAAGCACTTCGAATTCGTAGGCATCGAGCTTAGACATCGTCCGGCTCCTTGCCGAGGAAGTCGCGAGTGGCCTTGCGACTGGGGATGACTGCGAGCAGGTTTGCCAGATCGATCAAGCTTGGGGCCATGGCGTCGAAGTACGCTTCCGCACGGACATCCAGTTGGCCTCCAGGGCCGAACTCCAGTGGCCGCGGAATGAAGGCCACCTTGAAGCCGAATTTCTTCGCAGCCGCCAGATCGTATTTGTGGCACGCGACCATGAGGATCTCGTCGGCACGCACGCCCAGTGACTTCTGCGCCAAGGCATAGACCCGCGGGTCCGGCTTCGACGATTCGACCAGTTCCGCAGTCAGAACACAGTCGAACGGCAGGTCGTGCGTCTTGACGATGTCGATCATCGAGGCCATCGAACCGTTCGACAGGGTCGACAACTTGAAGCGCTTGCGAAGCTGCATGAGCCCGGGCCGCGTGTCCGGCCACGGCTTCAGGGTCGACCATGCGGCGCTGAGTTCGTCGCGCTCGTCCGCCGAAAGCACACGGCCCCAGTCGAAAGCGCCGAGCAGACGATCGAGCGTGCTGCGATAGATGCTGTCCGTAGACCGCCATGCGATCGTGCCGGCCATTACACCGTCCAACTGGTCGCGGTACCGCTTGCGCCACCGCTTCAGAAAATCGGGCCAATCGACATCGATGCCCCGGCCAGCCGTCAGCTTCGTTCCCGCATCGACCATCGTCGTATAGAAGTCGAGCAGGCTGCCTTGCATATCGAACGCCAGCGCCTTGAGCGCTGAAGGATCGATGCGGCAAAAGGCCGTCGCGGAAAGACGGGCTGCTGAAGCTTGCTGCCTTTCGTTCATGGCTTCGCTCCGGCGCTCAGGACGGCGTGCGCCCCTGCAGTGCCGCACTGAACAGAGGCTTCCACGACAGGATGTGGTGGCTCATCAGCGCCGCGGCCGCATCGGCCTGGCCGCGCTGCACCAGCTCCACCAGCCGGTAATGCTCGTCCACCGAATCGCGCTGGCGCTGCCTGCCCTCGGGTGAATCGATGCCGTACAGCCGCATGCCGTCGCGCAACTGCAGGACCAGCTTGGTCAGCATCGGGTTGTCGGCGCGCGCCACCAACGCGGTGTGGAAGGCGCGGTCGGTCACCAGGTAGGCGGCCACGTCCTCGCGGCCCACCGCCTCGCCCACGGCGTCGGCCAGCGCGACCAGCTCGGTCGTGTCCTGCAGGCCCTTGCGGGCGATGGCCACCATCGCGTGCACTTCCAGCAGCTCGCGCAGCGAGAACAGGTTGTCCAGCGCCGCCACCGACATCGCCTCGACGCGGAAGCCGCGGTTGCGCAGCGGCGCCACCAGGCCGTCGCGCTCCAGCGTCAGCAGCGCCTCGCGCACCGGCGTGGTTGACATGCCGGTTTCGGCCGACAGCGCCGGCACCGACAGCATCGTGCCCGGCGCAATGCGTCCGGTGACGATGTCCCAGCGCAGCCGCCGCAGCGTCTGCTCGCGCAGCTTGCCTGCCTCGGTGGGGGTCGACGCGGCATCCATGGCTTCCTCCCGCTGGCGGCCAAACCCGGCCCCAAAGCAGTGCGATTGTAAATCAATGCTTGCAGTAGTGCGTGACGCGTGTTTATACTGTGTCACGCGCTACTTAAATGCGTGACGCGTCACAAGGTTGATGAACCGGAGAACTTCGATGCCCGACGATCCTTTCAAGCGCCACCTGTGCCTGGGCTGCGGCTTCCTCTACGACGAGCAGCTCGGACTGCCCGAACACGGCATCCCGGCCGGCACGCGCTGGGCCGACATCCCAGACGACTGGGTCTGCCCCGACTGCGGCACGCCCAAGAGCGGCTTCGAGATGGTCGAGATCCCCTATGCCGCCGGCCAGCCGGCGCGCTCGCTGCGCGCCTGAACACCCATCCTGGAGCCCACCATGCAAGACAGCTTCATCCTGCGCGCCGCCGATCGCGGCCACGGCCGCTACCTGTCCACCGGCCCCAACGCCAGCTACATCGCCGGCCACCCCGATGCGGTGCTGACGCGGCAGTCCAGCTTCAACTTCCACGAGTACCAGTCCGGCCGGCCCGGCTTCGGCAGCGTGCGCGTGTTCGGCGACGAGGTCTTCAGCGGCGCCGGCTGCGGCTACAACATGCACCCGCACCACGACTTCGCCATCTGCGCCTTCGTGCTGCAGGGCGAGCTGACGCACATCAACACCGTCGGCAATGTCGACCAGCTGCACGCCGGCGACTACTACGTGTTCTCGGCCGGCTCGGGCGGCAAGCACAGCGAGCTGAACCTGCGCGCGGACGACATGAACGCGATCTACATCTGGTTCCTGCCGAACCGGCTGTACCTGCCGCCGGCCTACCACCGCGGCCACTTCGATTCGCAGGCGAACCGCAACCGGCTGACCGAGCTGGTGGGCGAGGCCGAGGGCGCATTGCCGATCCCGCAGGACGTGCGCGTATCGCGCCTGGTCAGCGACCAGCCGACCGAGCTGACGTACCGGCCAGCCTCGCGCCAGCACGGCGTCTATGCCTTCGTCATCGAAGGCGGCGCGCAGGTGCAGGGCACGGCGCTCGCCCGGCGCGACAGCCTGGGCACCTGGGGCGTGGACGCCGTGACGCTGCGCACCGGCGCCGGCCACAACGACCTGCTGGTCGTCGAAACCGTGATGTGAAGGGAGCCACACCATGCCGATCATTCAAGTCCAGCACCGGCGCAGCAGCCTGAACGGCGAACAGAAGGCCGCGATCGCGGCGCGCCTGACCGAACTGCTGCTGCAGATGGAAGGCGGCGCGCGCACCGAAGGCGGCAAGGCCTTCGCCACGGTGCTGTTCAACCCGGTGGACGACGCCGACTGGTGGGTCGGCGGGCGCAACGACGGGCACTTCGTGCACCCGCCCGGCGCCTTCCTGGTGACGGTGAGCATCCCCGAGGGCTACATGAACCAGGCGCACAAGAACGAGGTGCATGCCGGCGCCACCGCCGCGCTGACGCAGGTGCTGGCGCCCGACCAGGCGGGTGCGAGCATCCTGGTGATGATCGACGAGATCCCCGAAGGCAACTGGGGCTGCGCGGGGCGCCCGATCAGCATCGCCTCGATCGCCGGCACCGTGGGGCTGGACCCGGCCGGCCCGCGCTTTGCCTGGGTGCGCGCGTACTTCGATGCCAAGGCCAGGCAGCACGCGGCCGCCGGCTATCCTGCCGACACCGGCGGCCTGCTGCCCGCATCGGCGCAGCCATAGGCGGCAACGATGGGCGCATATCGAGACGGTATTTCCCGCGGCATCCACGACCCCGGATGCTTCGCTTCCCAACCATCAAGGACGACTGATCCATGAAGACCCCGCGTTCCAGATTCATGCTGCTGGCCGGCGTGGCGGCCCTGGCCGCCTGCGCCGTCTCGGCCCAGGTGCCGGTGCAGAACATCGACCCGGGACGCCACGGCAACCTGGCCGCGGCGCAGCGGCTGGTGGTGCAGGCCTTCGAGCGGCTGAGCGACGCGCAGGTGGCCAACGACTACCAGCTGGGCGGCCACGTCGGGCGCGCCAAGGACCTGCTGCGCCAGGCCAACGAGGAGATCAAGCTCGCCGCCGAAGCCGCGAACCGGCGCTGAAGCCCAGGCCACGATGCAGGAGCAAGCGGTGCCCGACACACAGGTTCTGATCGTGGGCGCGGGCCCGGTGGGCCTGACGCTGGCGCTGGCGCTGCGCCGCCAGGGCGTGGCGCTGCGCATCGTCGACAAGGCGGCGGCGCGCACCGACAAGTCCAAGGCGCTGGTCCTCTGGCCGCGCACGCTGGAGCTGCTGGACATGCAGGGCATCGCGCAGCCCTTCATCGAGGCCGGCGTGCGCGCCCGCGGCGCGCGCATCCTGGGCGAAGGGCGCGAGCTGGTGCATGCGCACTTCGACCTGGCGCGCAGCGCCTACCCCTTCGCGCTGATGATCCCGCAGAGCGAGACCGAGCGGCTGCTCGAAGAACAGCTCGCCGCCGCCGGCGTGGTGGTCGAGCGCCAGGTGGAACTGCTGTCCTTCAGCGACGACGGTCAGCGCGTCAGCGCGCAGCTGCGCCACGCGGACGGGCACGAGGAGCGCGCGTGCGCCGCCTGGCTCGGCGCCTGCGACGGCGCGCACAGCACGGTGCGCCACGCGCTCGGCCTGGCCTTCGACGGCGACACGCTGCAGTCGGACTGGGTGCTGGCCGACCTGCAGATCGAAGGTGAGTTGCCGAACGAGCAACTGACCATCTGCTGGACGCCCGAGGGCGTGCTGGCCTTCTTCCCGATCGGTGCGCGGCGCTTTCGCGTCATCGCCGATGTCGGGCTGGCGCCGGATGTGCAGCCGCCGCCACCGACGCTGGCGCAGGTGCAGGCGCTGCTCGACCGCCGCGGCCCGCAGGGCCTGCGCGCGCACGATGCGGTGTGGCTGAACCACTTCCGCATCAACGAGCGCAAGGTCAGGGACTACCGCCGCGGCCGCATCTTCCTGGCCGGCAACGCGGCGCACGTGCACAGCCCCGCGGGCGGGCAGGGCATGAATACCGGCATGCAGGACGCCTTCAACCTGGCTTGGAAGCTGGCGCTTGTGCTGCGCGGCCAGGCGGCGCCGCGCCTGCTGGACAGCTATTCCAGCGAGCGCAGCGCCGTCGGCGACCAGGTGCTGCGCAACGCCGGCACCATGACGCGCGTGGCGCTGCTGCACAACCCGCTGCTGCGCGAACTGCGCGACCTGGCGGCCGGCACGCTGGGCCGTCTGCCGGCGATCCGGCAGCGGCTGGTCGACCAGCTGACCGAACTGGACCTGCACTATGCAAGCAGCCCGCTCAGCGCGACGCCGCACGGCGCGGCGGCGCACCCGGCCGCCGGTGCGCGCACCCCGGACGTGGCGCTGCGCGCGGCCGACGGCAACGCCACGCGGCTGCATGCGCTGCTGGGCAGTGGTCGCTTCGTGCTGCTGTCGGTCGGCGTGGCCGCGCCTGTTGTGCCGCCGGCGCTGTACGGCCTGGTCAGCACGGCGACGACGGATGCGGCCGAAGGCTATACGGACGGCCACCACTACCTGGTGCGGCCCGACGGCTACCTGGCGCTGAGTACGCGCGGCGACGACGCGGCGCCGGCCTTCGACGCGTTGCGGCGGCTGCTGCCGGGGTAGCCCGCGCGCGCGGGTTCAGCGCAGCGTGCTTTCGAGCCAGTCGAAGGCCGCGGTCCAGAAGACGATCTGCGCCATGCCCTCGCAGTGCCCTTCGGCGCCCTCGGCGCGGGTGAAGCGGCGGAAGCTCTTCGCGCTGGTCAGCGCATCGAACAACTGCTGGCCCTGGCCGGTGGAGACGAGGTCGGTCTCGTTGTCGGTGACCAGGCTCGGGCAGGTGATGTCGGGGGCCAGTCCGGCGCAGCTGTAGCGGCGCATGTCCTGGAAGTAGGCCTGCGGGTCGGCGACGCCGTGCGTCGCCATGCGCGGCCCGAGCAGCGTGCGCATCCCCGGCATTTGGAGCAGCGCGTCGAACTGGGGCTTGGCGGCGGGGTCGTCGATGTGCGGCCACAGCTTGCCCAGGCGCGCCGCCAGGCCCGCGCCCATGTCGTACTGGCCGGGGTCGACGATCAGCGCGGCCAGCTGCGGCGTGGCCGCCGCGCCGCGCGGCGCCAGCACGCCGCCGAAGGAGCGGCCGACCAGCACGATGCGCTTCGCATCGACTTCGGGCAGGCCGGCGACCAGCTCGAACATGCCGGGCACGACATGTTCCCAGTCGGGGCGCTGCGGCACGCGGCGCTCGTAGAGCACGCTGCCCTGGCCCGGGCCGTCGAGGGCCACGAACGCCCAGCCGCGGTCGAGCGCCGGATACGCCGACGCGTACAGCTCCTCGGCGGTGCCGTCGTAGCCGCCGATGTGCAGGATGGTCGGGAACGGGCCGGCGCCGGGCGGCGTGAACAGGTAGCCGGGCGTGTCGCCCGCGACGATGCGGCCGGGCCGCGGCAGGTCGGGCAGCGCCTTGCGGAAAGCGTCGACGCTGGCGAGGTAGGCGCTGCGCAGATCTTTGCCGTCGAGGTCGTCGCGATGCCAGAAGAAGGCCTGGCGGTAGTACTCGGCCGCGCGCAGCCGCAGGCCCGCCGCGCTGACGGCATGGCCGCCCTGCGCGGCGCGGTTCGCCTGGCTCGCCAGCCCAGCGGCGAAGGTGGACCATGCGGCGTACCAGCTGGCGCGGTCGCCCGGCGTGATCTGCGACGCGATGTAGAGGCACTCGCCGACGTTGGCCATGCCGGCGTCGCACTTGCCCACCGTGCGCTGCAATTGGCCGTCGAAGGCTTCGTCGTCGAAATAGAGCTTCATGCGCTGGCCTCGTTGGCGGACCGGCCGCTGGTGGAGAGGGCATCTGCGGCCAGCGCAGCGGCCCTGGCGCGCACGCGCGCCGGGTACCAGCGCGTGAACCACGCGGCGGCGGCCAGCGCGGCCAGCGTCAGGCCGACGCCGACCTGCAGCGGCGTCTGCGGACGCAGCACCATCAGCAGATCGGCGGCGCCCAACACCGCGAAGGCCAGCGCCCAGACGCCGGAAATGATCTGGTTGGTGCGCAGGAAGGCGGGGCTGGCGGCGGCCTGCGCCGACACCTGGCGGCGCGCGTAGGGCAGCGTGAACGGCCGGCGCAGCGCCATGCCGAGCAGCACCACCAGCGTCAGCCCGCCGTCCACCCACAGCCGCACGCGCCACACCGACCAGCCGTCGGTGCCGGCCAGCAGCGCCCAGGCGGTGAGCGCGCCGAACAGCAGCGCGCTGCCGGCTTCGAGGATGTTGAGCTCGCGCTGGCCGCGCAGCCTGTCGCGCAGCAGCAGCGCCACCGACACCAGCGCCGCGCCGGCCAGGCCGGGCACGACGCCCAGCGACCTTTCGGCCAGCGCGAAGACAATGAAGGGCAGGAAACCGAGCAGGGCACCCATCGCTTCAACCCGCCTGGCGTTGCAGGAACTCCAGGGCTTTCTCGCCGACGAAGCGGCGGCCGGGGTTGCCGCCGTCGATCCACTCCTGCGGCGGAAACAGGGCGAACAGTCCGACCTTGATCAGCGTCGGCACGGCCAGCTCCAGCTCGCGTTCGACCTCGCCGCGCGTGCCCGCGTTGTAGAGCGCCACGTTGTGCAGCATGGTGGCCACCGTGCCCGTCTGCACCGTGCTGCCGTCCTTCAGGCGCACGGCGGGGAGGCTTTCGCCGGCCGCGATGATCTTCTGGTTGATCGCGCCGAGCTGCGCGGTGTTCTCGGGTTCGCGTGTCGACATGAGATCCTCCTGCGCCGAGGCTAGCGCACTTTTCCTCAGCCGCGCAGGCCGACGCTGGCCGCCGCGCGCCGAGGTGGAGGATGCGCTGGCGCAGTTGATCAACGGCTACCTGAAGCTCGCCTAGCTGTCGCCTAGCTGGAGCATCGGCGTCGCCGGCCGCCTCGATGCCCATCGGAGCACGCGCCCTGGACGGACACGCCAGCGCCGACAGGACTGCATTGGCAATCATGTCGAAGGAGCAGAACATCCGCGCGGCAAAGCCGAAGCAAGATGCCATCGCCAGTACGGCCGCGGCGAAAGCGGCGGCGCGCCCGATGGCCAAGAAGGCCGCCGTACTTGGCCAGGTCAAGACCCGGGGCGGCAAGATGTATCAGGTTCTGGCACCTGCGGTCGCGCCGCAACATCTGTCGATGGACGACATCGAGCGCGCCGTCGAACTGATGGTGGCCGCCATCGTCGAACGTTTCGAGCGCTTCAAGGCCGAGGTCGAAGCCCTGGTCAGGCAACGGCGGCTGCGCCTCGAAGAGATCGACAGCTTCGACTGCGTCCCCGACTGGCTCCCGCTGGCGGTACGCTGGCAGGCCGCGACCGTGTAGTTGCGCCCCAACAGCCCCGCGCCTACCCAGCCACCGGCTCCATGCCCGCCGGCGCCTTGTCGCGCAACAGCCGCGTGATCACGCTGGCCAGCAGCGCGCGCACGGCGTCAGCGGCGCGCGTCGGCGCGCTGCCGGCGTCGTGCACCACATAGGCGGTCATGTGCAGCGGCGGCTCGATCGGCGTGGCCACCAGAACGCCGCGGCCGAGCATGGCGCTGAAGTCACCCAGCGGCACGACGGTGGCACCGACGCCCGAATGCACGGCCGCCAGCATGCTCGACAGCAGGTTGGTCTCGACCACGATGTGGGGTTGCAGGCCCGCCGCGGCGAAGGCGCGGTCGAGCACGCCGCGCAAGCCATTCGGCGGACTGGCCGTCACCAGCGGCAGCGTCGCCACACGCTGCAATGGCACACCACGGGCGTGACCCGGCAGGCGCTTGCGGTCCACCAGGTACAGGCGCTGGCGGAATAGCGGCATGCGCATCTGCCCCGGCGTCGGGCCCTCTTCGAAGACCACGGCCAGGTCCAGGCCGTGCGCAGCCAGGCGCGATTTCAGCGTCATGCTGTCCTCGGTGACCAGGCTCAGGTTGACGCGCGGCAGCGTGGCGCGACAGGCTTCGATGAAGGGCCCGGCCAGGAACGAGGCCACCGTCGATGACATGCCCAGGCTGACCGCACCGGCCACCTCGCCGCCGCTGTCGCGCACGATGTCGGGCAGCTTTTCCATGTGCCGCAGGATCGCCTGCGCCTCGCGGTACAGCAGCTCGCCGGCCGGCGTGGGCCGCACGCCGCGCGCACTGCGGTGCAGCAGCGCCACGCCCAGCTGCTGTTCCAGCTCGGCCATCTGCTGGCTCAACGCCGGCTGCGCGACGTAGAGCGTGGTGGCGGCGCGCGACAGGCTGCCGGCATCGACGATGCCGACGAAGTAGCGCAGGTGGCGCAGCTGGATCATCGGGGACGACCGCCGCCGCGTTCGCCCGCGCCGCGGCTGCTTGCGGGTCGCGGTGGTGCGGGGTCGCTTCCCCAGGGCAACGGGGCGAGATGGGGCATGCAGCGCACGGCTCGGGCCAGGACGCCCGATTGTCGGCGCAACGCCGCGAGGCTCCTTATGCCTCGGCCAGCGTCATCGCCCGCGCCAGCAGCGGCTGCAGCTCGACCACCGTGCCGATGACCAGCAGCGCCGGCGCCTGGACCGCCTGAACGCGCGCCAGCGTCGGCAGCGTTTCCAGCGTTGCCGCCAGACACCGCTGGCCCGGCAGCGTGGCTTGTTCGACCAGCGCCGCGGGCGTGCCGGCCGCCAGGCCGTGCGCGATCAGCCGCTCGCAGATCAGCGGCAGCGCCGCCACCCCCATGTAGACCACCACCGTCTGCCCCGGCCGCGCCAGATGCGGCCAGTCGAGATCCAGCGTGCGCGCGCCATCGGCGCCGTCGCGCAGGTGGCCGGTGACGCAGACCAGCGAAGCCGCATGGTCGCGGTGCGTCAGCGGGATGCCGGCGCAGGCCGCCGCACCCTGCGCCGCGCTGACGCCGGGCACCACGTCGAACGGAATGCCGGCCGCCGCCAGCGCCTGCGCTTCTTCGCCGCCGCGGCCGAAGACATAGGGGTCGCCGCCCTTCAGCCGCAGCACCGCGTGGCCGCTGCGCGCCAGCCGGATCAGCAGCTCGATGATGCCGGTCTGGCTCATCGTGTGCCGGCCACTGCGCTTGCCGACGTCGATGCGGTGCGCGTCGCGCGGAATCAGGTCGAGCACGCCTTCGCCGACCAGCGCGTCGTGCATCACGACCTTGGCGCTGCCGATCAGCCGCGCGGCCTTCACCGTCAGCAGTTCGGGGTCGCCAGGCCCGGCGCCGACGAGCGTCACCTGGCCGGGCCGTGCCGCATGCAGCGCGGCCGGGTGGAACTGCAGCGGTTCGTTCAGCAGGCTCACGATGCTCCTCGGATGCTCCTGGCTAGTGCGGGATCATTGTTCGAACGATGGCCGGCCCGGTCCTTGAACCAGGTCAAGGACGCTGGCCGAGCGCTTGCGGACGATCAGACCCACACCGGATCGACCTGCCGCCCATGCGCTTGCCCGCCCCTCGCCTCGCCACCGCCGCCGCGCTGCTGCTCGGCGCTGCCCTGCCGCAGGCCGCCGCGCAGGGCGTGGATGCCGCGCGCGCAGCCGAGCTGGTGCGCATCGTGCGGCAGGACTGCGGCTCGTGCCATGGCATGCGGCTGACCGGCGGGCTCGGGCCGGCGCTGACCCCCGAGGCGCTGGCCGACAAG
>CXWJ01046102.1_pt1 | contig 14027 bp, 23 predicted proteins | sample 590841 | NCBI WGS metagenome assembly CXWJ01 (sample SAMEA3498367, study PRJEB10139) | wastewater metagenome | biome: wastewater treatment plant; material: activated sludge | place: Austria | collected 2015-01-21 | reverse complement strand
CAAGGTGCGCAAAATTCCCCCCACTAATTTTGCGCACCTTGAGTCACCGGAGGGGTCATCGTTCTGAGTCATCAGGTGCGCAAAACTCCCCCACCTAGTTTTGCGCACCTAGTGCAAAATTGCGACAGTTCCAAGTGACGGCGTTAGTCGTCGGTGAGAGGCGCGCGAGAGCGCGGCGACTGGCTATTTGCCGACGGCCAACCCTAGCACAGGTCGTGGCCCAATTTCAACAAGAAAGTTTGACAGCGTCTCAAAGCGCGACTCAATCAGCACGCGATGAGATCTGCTAAGCCTTGGCTTCGGCCTCAATGGCGGGCCGGACGCTGCGTTGCGTCGCCCGGTCGCGGACGCCGACGAATTCGAGAATCGCGCGGGTGCCGGCATCTCCCAAACGCGGCTTAGCCAAGCGGAGGATCCGAGTGTAACCGCCCGGGCGGTCGGTAAACCGCGGCGCTACGGTGTCGAACAGAATGCGAACCGCTTGCTTATCGCCCAGCAATTGCAGGCAACGGCGACGAGCGGCGACGGCCGGAGCAATCGCCTGGTTCCAATCGCCCCACTTCGAGCTTTTTCGCCAAGCATTCCAGGCATCGCTGCCCCGATCCGCATTCGAGGCGAATTGGCTGGCCGCTTCCTGAGCCACCAAGCCGCGTCGCGCCACCGTGATGCACTTTTCCACCAGCGGGCGAACTTCCTTCGCCTTGGCGATCGTAGTGACGATGCGGCCCTTTACCTTCGGCTCGTTTGCGTCAAACTCGGCGTCTCGCTCCGTTAGGAACAGATTACTGGCCAAGCTCCGGAGCAGGGCTCGCTGATGCTTAGGATTTCGGCCCAATTTCCGGCCACGGTCTCTATGTCGCATGATTGCACCGCAATTTCAATGTACTATGTGTTGTTCGATGGCCAAGCAAAACCAAGCGCCGGATCATCGGCACTCCTTGTTCGCCGTACTAAACTCCGGCCGGCGTGGGTGGACGCATGCCGAGATGCAGTCCCAGGTCCCGCAGCTTGTGCTGGATTTCGGAGAGCGTGGTTTCGCCGAAATTCCGCACTTCCAACAGTTGATCTTCGCTGCGCGTCACTAAATCGCGCACCGTCATGATATTTTCGGATTCCAGGCAATTGCTGGCCCTTACGGAGAGGTTCAAATCGGCCAAGCTCATGTTAAGCTTGGATTCCAACGCGGAATCCATGCCATGAGAGGCCTCGCGGGCCGGCGAACGGACCTGTGGGCCGAGTTCTGTGTATTGCACGAACGGATTGAGGTGTTTGCGGAGAATCTTAGCCGCTTCCACCAAGGCCATCTCCGGCGCAACCGAGCCGTTCGTCCAAATCTCAAGCGTCAATTTATCGTAGTTCGTTTTCTGTCCGACGCGGGTTTCTTCAATCCCATAGCGGACGCGCACCACCGGGCTGTAAACGGCGTCGATAGGGATAATGCCAATTTCTTGGATGTTCTGGCTATGTTCGCTGGAGGGAACATAACCGCGGCCATTCTCCACCACCATTTCCATCACGAATGGTACGTTGTCCGTAAGGGTAGCCAACTGGTGGTTCGGATTGAGAATTTCCACCGCTTCGTCCGTTTCGATGTCGGACGCCAGGATCGGGCCAGCCGTATTCTTTTCGACTCGCAGGACGCGCGTCGAATCACCATGGTTCTTGACGATCAGCGATTTGACGTTGAGCACCACTTCCGTGATGTCTTCCAAGAGACCCGGAATCGTCGTGAATTCGTGCTGTGCGTTATGGACTTTAATTTGCGTGACGGAGCTTCCTTCCAGGCTGGAAAGGAGCACACGGCGCAGACCGTTGCCAATCGTCGAGCCGAAGCCGCGCTCGAAGGGTTCAGCGATGAATTTGCCGTAGGTCGAAGTTAGCGAGGCCGCATCGCAAGTCACCGCGCTCGGCAGTTCCAGTCCACGCCATCGAATATGCATGACAAATCTCCACGTGTTAACAGTGCGATACAACCAGTTGCGAAGCTTTGCTTGTCGTTGTAGCGCTAAATTTTGTTGGTAGGTCGGCAAGCTATAGGCAGGGCGAACGCAACCGGTTTTTGTTTAACGCGAGCAAAGCTCGACGATCAATTGCGTTTGCACCGGCAGTGAGACGTCGTCGGCGGCCGGCAAGCGGCCCACGATGCCCTCCGGAATCTGTGAATCGCTGCGAGACAGGTAGTCGGGAACGTCACGATTGAACTCAGCCAGCGCGCCACGGATCAGGTCGAGACTCTTCTCGCGATTCTTAACGCGGATCACGTCTCCGGCTCGCACCTCGTAACTGGGGATGTCGACGCGGCGGCCGTTCACCGTGATATGTCCGTGGCGAATCATCTGTCGGGCCTGGGAGCGGCTTTGTCCAAAGCCGAGTCGATGGACCACATTGTCCAAGCGGCGTTCCAGCATGACCAACAACGCGTTGCCTGTATTGCCCTTAGTTCGCACAGCCAACTGGAAGTAGCGGCGGAACTGACGCTCCAGTACGCCATAGTAATGCTTGAGCTTTTGCTTTTCGCGCAGGTGCAGGCCGTAGTCCGTCAACTTACCTCGGCGTTGTTGCTGTTGGCCTGGTGGGCTCTCGCGGCGCTCGAACCCGCACTTCGGCGTATCACAACGAGTTCCCTTGAGGAACAATTTCATGCCGTCGCGACGACAAAGGCGGCAGACAGGTCCAGTGTATCGTGCCATGGTTGATCTAGCGTTTTTCTAAACAAATGGAAAACTGAATTCGATGGGGCGATTAAATAGAAACTTATACGCGCCGTTTCTTACGCGGCCGGCAGCCGTTGTGGGGCAGCGGCGTGATATCTTCAATCGACTTAACCTTCAGGCCGGCCGCTTCCAGCGCCGTGATCGCACTTTCGCGACCACTTCCCGGGCCTTTGACTTTGACTTCGACTTCCTTGACGCCGTACTTTTTCGCTTTGTCAGCCGCCTGTTGAGCGGCCATTTGGCCGGCGAACGGCGTACTCTTGCGACTCCCCTTGAAGCCGCTGGTTCCGGCGCTGGCCCAGCAGAGCGTATCCCCCTTGGTGTCCGTAATGGTAACCTTGGTGTTATTGAACGTCGCTTGAATGTAAGCAACGCCCACGGACACATTCCGCCGCACCTTTTTCTTCGTCTTTACTTTGCCCATAAGGGTCAGTCCTTGCGCTCTCTGATTTCTTCTTCGTGTTTTTTCTTCAACAGGGCTGGCGATGCCCGCAATGTTTACCGCAGATCCTTAACGCCCTTCTTGCCGGCTACCGTTTTCTTGGGGCCCTTGCGGGTCCGCGCGTTCGTGCGTGTGCGTTGACCTCGAACGGGCAAACCGCGACGATGTCTCACGCCACGGTAGCAGGCGATATCTTTCAGGCGCGAAATGCTTTGATTCACTTGTCGACGAAGCTGACCTTCGACGACGTAATCCTTGTCCAGCAACGCGGCCAGCCGCGCGACTTCGTCTTCGCCCAGTTCGCGGGCGCGGGCCTGCGGATTGATGCCCGCCTTGTGGCACAGTTCGCGGGCCGTCTTCGGACCGACGCCGTATAGGTACGTCAATGAGATCACCGTCGGACGATCGACCGGAATGTCAACACCCAACAAACGTGGCATGATTTCAAACTCCCAAGACTTCCGCTGTTCGTGCCGCTGCGCATCGAGGCCGCACGAAAGCGTGCGCTGGATGAGCGCGATCGGCAACTAACCTTGGCGTTGCTTATGACGTGGGTTGCTGCACACCACGTAAACGACGCCCCGGCGACGGACGACCTTACATTTATCACAAATTCGCTTAACGCTGGCTTTAACTTTCATCGTGCACCGGGCGCGGCAACAAACGCGGAGGCAGTTCACAAGAACGGCTTCCGGAATGGCGGTAAACGCTTGAGTATATGGTTACGTAGCCCCTCTGTTCAAGGGCTGATCGGCCCTCTTTTTCCGCTTTCTCAACGGCACAGTGGGGTTCTTTCCACTGCGTTCCGGGGGCCTTATTTTAGGCTATTTTTAACAGGAGAGCGCCAAGAACCACTTCCAATCGAACTTCAACGAGTTCCGGCAACTGCCCCGGTTCCCAGACTTGCCAGCTCATTGGCCGTTGGAGCCGTCGTAAGCAGCGCAGGGCCATTGTGCGTCATCGCGATCGTATGCTCGAAATGGGCGCTCGGCTTGCCATCCAGGGTGGATTGCGTCCACTGGTCCCGCAGCATCTTCACCCGCTTCGTTCCCATGTTCACCATCGGTTCGACCGCAATTACCAAACCGGGTTCTAGCCGGAAGTCACCACTCCCCCGCATCGAGCGGCTGAGGAAATTGGGCACCTGTGGCTCTTCGTGCATCTGTCGCCCAATACCATGGCCGACGAAGCACTCTACCGTCGAATAGCCGTTGTCGTGAACCAACTGGGCCATCTCCTTCGCCACCTGGCTCCAGCGGCTTTTGGTGTGCATTAATTCAAAGGCCAGGTCCAACGTGGCAACAGTAACGTCCAATAAATGTTGCACTTCAGGCGAAATTCGGCCGACCGCATACGTTACGGCTGCGTCGCCACACCAGCCGTTAAGCCGGCACCCAGTATCCACGCTGACGATATCGCCCTCTCTCAGCGGCCGATCGTTCGGAATGCCATGCACCACCGCCTCATTCACGCTCGTGCAGGTGGCCGCGGGAAACGGCGGGCGGCCGTTATTTTGATGCGGGTAATCTTTGAACAGCGGCTCGGCCCCGCATTGCTGGAAATGTTCGGTAATGACCGCATCGATTTCCGCTGTCGTCACACCCGGGACGACGATCTGGCGCACCAGTTGGTGCGCTTGCCAAACGCAAATGCCTGCTCGGCGCATCAGGGCAATTTCACGTTCTGACTTAAGCTGAATCACTGCAGACACTCTAATTATCTAGGCGAGGGTTCGAGCCGTGCACAACGGCGACAGTTCGGCCAGGACTTCGCCGCAGGGCAGGGTCCAGGAACCCCAATTTACCACGTAGACCCGATCGGTGCGACTTGTACCTACCGGCCCAACGAATCAACCGCTGCCCGGATGTGCGCGAAAACTTCGTCTGGTGTTCCGCTACCATCGATCGATTGAAGGATCTTTCGCTGGCGATAGTAGTCCACCAGCGGCTCTGTCAGCCGGGCATAGTGACGGAATCGTTCATGGATGGTTCCGCGGTTATCGTCGACTCGGCCGCGGGCCAGCAACCGCTGGATCAAATTATCCTCCGCTACGTCAATCGCTATGACCAAGTCCAGCGGCATATTTTTCATGGACAGAAGCTCGTCTAACGCCTCTGCTTGCGGCACGGTGCGGGGAAAGCCATCAAACAAGCATCCTCGTGCACAATCTGGCTCCGCCAAGCGATCCACAATGATGCCCACGACCACATCATCTGGCACGAGCAACCCGGAGTGCATGTAGCGGGCCGCTTCGAGGCCCAGCGGCGTGCCGGCCTGCTCCGCCTCGCGCAGCATCTCGCCAGTCGAGAGATGGGCAATCCCTAGGTAGTCCTTCAGTCGTTGGGCCTGCGTCCCTTTTCCTGCGCCAGGTGGCCCGATGAAAACAATGCGCATGAAAGAGACCAAGGACGAGGAAGGATCGACATTTCCGGGACAGCTCGATTGCGACCGCACGATATTCGCGATGGCTGGGGGGCGGAGTTTCAAGGGCGAATCGAATGGCATGAAATGATGCGGGGCAAGCTCCCTCGTATTTTCACGTCCGGCATCCCTGCGCGGAAAGCCTAAATTAAGATTTCTCCAATAGTCCCGTGTAGTTGCGCATCACGAGGTGGCTGTCGATCTTTTGCACCAGATCGAAGGCCACGCTGACGGCAATCAAAAGGCTCGTACCTCCGTAGAAGCTGGCGATGCCATAATCAACGCCGAGGGAACCGGAAATAATCGTGGGAATGATCGCCACGATTGCCAGGAAGCCGGCGCCAACGTAGGTGATGCGGACCATCACTTTTTCCAAATAATCAGCCGTTCTCTTACCGGGACGATAGCCGGGAATGAACGAACCGAAGTTCTTCAAGTTGTCGGCCATGTCCTTGGGATTGAACGTGATGGCCGTCCAGAAGTAACAGAAGAAATAAATCAGTAGCAAATAGAAGACGTTGTAGAGATAGCCGTGCTCGCGGCCGAAAACGTCTGCTAGCCAGTGAATCGTCGTGCCCCACCAGCCTTCGTTCGAGGAAACAGCGGCCAGTTGACCGAAAATGAGCATCGGGAACATCAACAGGCTGCTGGCAAAAATGATCGGCATGACGCCCGCCTGATTGACCTTGAGTGGCAAATACTGGCGAGTGCCACCGAAGACGCGCCGGCCGCGAACGTGTTTCGCGCTCTGCATGGGTATACGACGCTGCCCAAGCGTGATGAATACCACTCCAGTCACCACCGCCACGAAAACGGCCACCAATAGCAGAATGCTTTCCACGCCTAGCCGGTTGCCTTCGCCACCTAGCGTCATGGACGTGCGCTGCAGCAAGTCCCACCCGGCGTAGGGCATGCGGGCCAAAATGCCCGCCATGATCAAAAGGCTGATGCCGTTTCCGATACCGAATTCGTCAATCTGCTCGCCCAACCACATCAAGANNCCAAAGCAGGTTGCCCGCCTCATTTTGGAAATTGACATCCACCAGCCCCTGTCGTTCCACATAGGACGCCATATAAAACCAGCTTTGGAACAAGCAGAGAAAGAACGTTGCGTAGCGCGTGTATTCGTTAATTTTCTTGCGACCCGCCTCCCCCTCTTTTTGCATCTGTTCGAGCGGCGGATAAACGCTGCCCAACAGTTGAAAAATGATCGAGGCAGAAATATAGGGCATGATGCCCAGGCCAAAGATGGTGACTTGCTTGAGTTGGCTGGCGCTCAACATGGCCACCGCTTCTAGCATTTCGCCGATGCCGCCCTGTTGTTGGCTTTGAGCTTGGACAGCTGCCTGGTCAATGAACGGAAGTTGGATCTGAAATCCAATCCGGTAAATCGCCAACATAACAAGCGTCAGAAGGATCTTCGAGCGCAGCTCTTTGATCTGCCAGACGACGCGAAGCTTTTCCAGCATAATTTCGACCCGTCCTTGTCGTCACTCGACGTAGTGCGTGAGGCCAGCCTGCCTTTTGGCCGAACGTGCCACGCGGCTCACTTCTGAGCCGACCGTTGCTTGTTCTTTACGACCGGCGCCGGACCCGGCAAGACGATCGTTTCGCCGCCGGCTTTGGCAATCTTCTCGGCCGCCGATTTGCTGAATTTGTGAGCGGATACCTTAAGTTTCTTCTTCAATTCGCCGTTGCCGAGGATTTTCAATTCATCGAATCGACCCTTCACCAACTTGGCAGCGGTGAGGGCCTCGAGCGTGACCGCATCGCCCGATTTGAAGGCCCCATCCAGATCGCCGACGTTGATGATGTGGACGATTGCACCCCATTCATTGTTGAAGCCGCGCTTCGGCACCCGGCGCACCAGCGGCATCGTACCACCTTGAAACACAGGTGAGAACGACACGCCGTTGCGCGCGCCTTGGCCCTTGTGCCCGCGGCCGGCCGTCTTGCCATGCCCGGAACCAATGCCACGACCCAAGCGCTTTCGCTTCTTGGCCTTATGAACTCCACGATGGACGTCGCTGATGATCATGACAACGTAACTCCACGCAATCGTTCCACGTCGCTCTTCAGCCGCAGGCGCTTTAACGCGGCAATTGTTGCTTTAACCAGCGACACAGGATTATTCGAGCCGAAGCTCTTGGTAAGAATATCGTGAATGCCGGCCGATTCGCACACCGCACGCACCGCCATGCCCGCAATCACGCCCGCACCAGGGGCGGCGGGCAACAAAATCACATGGGCGGCGCCATAGCGTCCTTCGACGATGTGGGGGATCGAGGATCCGGCTAGCGGTACTTCGACCAAGCTCCGCATGGCCTCTTTACGCGCCTTTTCCACGCTCGGCGGCACCTCGTTCGCCTTACCGTAACCCCAACCCACTTTGCCTTTGCCATCGCCCACGACGACCATCGCGGCAAAGCTAAAGCGGCGCCCGCCTTTCACGACGGCGGCGCAACGCTTGATCTTCACGATGTTCTCGGCGAGCTCGCCTTGCTGTCGTTCGCTTGTACCGGAGGCCACGATGGTATTCCTTGGGAAATGGGTGAGCAGAGGTTAAAAATCCAAACCGCCTTCGCGGGCCGCAGCGGCCAAGGCGGCGACGCGACCATGATATCGATACGGGCCACGGTCAAAGCAGACCGCTTTAATTCCGGCCGCAATCGCACGTTCGGCAATCGCCTGGCCGACGAGCTGAGCCGCGTTCCGGTTGCCACCATGTTTGAGCTTGCCACTGAGCTTGCTATCGAGCGAGGACGCAGCGGCTAAAGTAGTGCCAGACATGTCATCCACGATTTGGGCGGTGATATGCTTATGGCTGCGGGCCACGCTCAAGCGAGGCCGCTCCGTTGTGCCGCGTGTCCGCTTACGAACGCGAAAACCGCGCCGCCGCCGCTGTTGTACAAGTTGTTTGCTGTGGTCCATGGTCTCAAAGTCGAGAGTCGAGAGTCGAGAGTCGAGAGCCGGAAATATTTTCTGGCCCTCGATCCTAGACCCTCAGCTCTCGACCCTTTCTTACGTTGCGGTCTTGCCGGCCTTGCGACGTACCTGCTCGCCCTCGTACCGAATACCCTTGCCTTTGTAGGGTTCCGGCTTGGGAACGGCTCGTACCTCGGCGGCAAACTGACCAACCTGTTGCTTGTCCGTGCCTTTGATCACAATGTGCGTTTGATCCGGACAGGTGACGGTCAAACCCTTCGGAATCTTTTTGTGTACTTCGTTCGCAAACCCGACGCGGAGTTGCAATGTGTCGCCGGCGATCGCCCCCAGATAACCGACACCCTGAATTTCCAGCTTCTTCTCGTAGCCTTGGGTGACGCCGACCAGCATGTTGTTTACTAACGCCCGCGTGAGACCATGGTAGGCGCGAACCGTGCGCTCTTCCGAGTCGCGGCTGCAGACAACGCTCTTGCCGTCGCTGTCGACGCGGACGCTGATCTCGGGGCGATGTTCGTACACCAGCTTGCCGAGCTTGCCTTCCACGGTAATAGCGCGGTTCGCGACGCCAACCTTGACGCCATCGGGCACTGGAATCGGTTTTTTGCCTATGCGGGACATGTTAAAAGCTCTTAGCTGTTCGCTCTTAGCCAGACTGTTGCCACCATTTTCTTTTTTGGCTAACAGCTAACGGCTAATAGCTTTATCTCACACCAAATTTCACACAAAATCTCGCCGCCTAAGTTGCGTTGTCGCGCTTCGCGATCGCTAATCACGCCCCGGCTCGTGCTGATGATCGAAATACCCAAACCATTCAGCACCGGCCGCAGGCTGTTCGCTTGGCCGTAAACACGCCGCCCCGGCTTGCTCACCCGGCGAATGTGGCGAATCACCCGCTCACCATTCGGTCCGTACTTCAGTTGAATCGTCAGCCGCTTGCGCGGCGTGCCATCCTCTTGGTCTTCGCGCCAATCCCAGATGTAGCCTTCACGCTTGAGCACTTCCGCCAGCCCGCACTTCACTTTGGAGAGCGGCATCTGCACGTGCGGACGCTCGATCCGCACGGCGTTGCGAATGTGGGTCAGCATATCGGCGATCGGGTCAGTCATCATGTTGTCGTGGACTCCGAATACTCCTGAGTTGATGAATGGTTATGAGTAGGTTGCTGGACGCTCTTTTTTCCTACTCATTTACTCATCCGCTCACCTTTTTCTCACCAACTCGCGTTGCGAACGCCAGGAATCAAGCCCTGGTCGGCCAGTTTACGGAAGCAAATGCGGCAGATACCGAACTTGCGGTAAACAGCACGCGGGCGACCACACAGTTGGCAGCGCGACTCGCGACGTGTGCTGAACTTTGGCGTCTTGTTCGCTTTGGCAATCTTCGATTTACTAGCCACCGAAGTTGATTTCCTTGTAAATTTCTAGCTGTTCGCTATTAGCCGTAAGCTGTCAGCCAGACAATCTGTTTTCTTATTTCTCCGGCTAATAGCTAATAGCGAACGGCTAATAGCTTTCTTCTACGCCGCCGTATCGTCGCGTTGGAATGGGATTCCAAAACTACGCAACAACTCACGCGATTCGTCATCCGAATCGGTGGAGCAGCAAATCGTAATGTTCATGCCTTGGACGCGCGTGTATTTGTCCGGATTAAGCTCCGGAAACACGAGCTGTTCGTTCAGGCCCAAGCTATAGTTCCCGTGACCGTCAAAAGCAGTCGAGCTGAGACCACGAAAATCGCGCACGCGGGGCAGCGCCAGCGAAATCAGTCGATCCAGGAATTCGTACATGCGGGCACGTCGCAGCGTGACTTTGCAGCCGACATCGACACCTTCGCGCAAACGAAAGTTGGCGATACTTTTCCGCGCCTTGCAACGCAGCGGCTTCTGGCCTGTGAGCTCAGCCATTGCGGCCGTTGCTTCTTCCAGATGCTTTTTGTCTGTCATGGCGGTGCCGACGCCCATGCTGACCACGATCTTTTCAATCCGCGGCAGCGAAAGCCGATTCGTACGACCCAGTTTCTCCGCCATCTCAGGCAAGATTTCTTGGAAGTAGCGTTCCTGCAGGCGCGGCACGGGCGCCGCCTTTGCCGGACCACTTTGCTTTGCTTCTTTCTTAGCCATCGTTCGTTGTCTGGGTCGTTTGCCCAGCCGCTGTTCTCAACTGCGGCAAGCCATCCGGCCGCCACTAGTCGCTGTTTAGGTCTTGCTTGTTTTTGCTGTTGTCTTGGCGGGCTTCGCCGCTTTGGTGGCTGCGGCCTGAGCATGAGCCGCTTTAGCCGGCGCGATCTGTCCGGCCGCGGCCCCACACTTCTTGCAGAACCGCTCTTTGCTGCCATCCGCCAGGAAGCGGGCGCCCAGTCGAGCCGCCTTGTTGCACGACGGGCAGAAGTACTGCACATTCGATAGCTGGACCGGCATTTCCTTGCTCAGAATACCCCCCTGGGGATATTTCTGGCTTCGCCGGATGTGTTTCTTCACCCGGTTCACACCTTCTACCAACGCCTTGCCCGTCGAACGATCGACCTTGATCACGCGGCTCTTTTGGCCGCGATCATTGCCGGCAATCACTTCGACTGTATCTCCCGTGCGTATCAACATGGCCCTTACACCACCTCGCTGGCTAGGCTGACAATCTTCATGAACTTTCGCTCGCGCAATTCGCGAGCCACCGCGCCGAAAATGCGCGTCCCACGCGGGTTCTGGTCGTTGTCGATCAGCACCACTGCGTTCGAATCAAATCGCACATAGCTGCCGTCCTTGCGCCGCGTCGGCGCCTTAGTACGCACGATTACCGCGCGAACGACGGCTTTCTTCTTCACGTCACTCGTAGGCAAAGTGTTCTTGACGCTGCAAATAATCACATCGCCCAAACCAGCCACGCGGCGACGGCTGCCCCCCAGCACCTTGATGCACATCACTTCTTTGGCGCCGGTGTTATCGACAACCTTCAGCCTGCTTTGCATTTGGATCATGGTAGCGGTCGAAAATCAGGGGACTGGCTTGGAGGTTGGTGGCACGGACTTAAAATTCTGCGTGCCTTAAGTCTTAATCTTTGGCTTCGGTGGCTTCCAACTCGGCAGCGGCACGCATCGCCGCGATATCTACTTGCTGGCACTTCGTTACGACACGAACCAAGTCCCACCGCTTCAGTTTTGAGCGGGGCGGCGCTTCGATGATCTCCACCGTATCGCCCTGGTGTGATTCATTGTTTTCATCGTGGACGTGGCACACCGTTCGGCGACGAATGAACTTGCCATACTTCGGATGCTTGACCAAGCGGTCAATTTCCACCCGTCGCGATTTGTTCATCTTGTCGCTAGTAACCAGGCCAACAACTTGTCTCTTAGGCATGATTCGTGGTCCTGAAACCGAGCCGGCACCACTTAGGCGGTGGCTGCGGCGCTAGCTTTCTTGGCGCGTTGCGTTTGTAGTGTCTTGATGCGGGCGACCAGACGACGGTTACGTCGCAGTTCGCTGGGAGCGTCGAGCTTTTCCGTTTGCGATTGAATCCGCAGCCGAAATAGCCGTTCGACGGCTTCCTTGAGCGTCAGCCCAAGCTGCTCATCGCTCATGTCTCGTAGTTCGTCTAGTTTGCTCATGGCAACTGTTGACCTTATCTCTTCACCATCCGGACGCGAATCGGCATCTTGTGAGCCAACCGTGCCAGGCAAATCTTTGCCGATTGCTCCGCCACGCCTCCCAACTCGTACAAGATGGTGCCTGGCTTGATGCTGGCTGCCCAGTACTCCGGCTCACCTTTGCCTTTACCCATGCGGGTTTCCAGCGGGATGGAGGTGACCGATTTGTGCGGGAACACGCGGACGTACAATCGACCTTCGCCACGGATGTATTGCGTTGCCGCAATACGTCCGGCTTCGATCGTGGCCGCACTTACCCAGCCACCTTGCATAGCCTGCAGTCCGAATTCGCCAAAGACCACGCGATGCCCACGCGTCGCGTTACCTTTTATACGCCCTCTTTGGCTTTTTCGGTGCTTGACCCTCTTGGGCATCAGCGCCATCGGTCGTGTCCTCAAACATGCCTTTGTTAATCCACACTTGGACGCCAATATGCCCTTGAGCAGTCTTAGCCTCCACAAACCCGTAATCAATATTTGCCCGCAATGTACTCAGCGGAATCGACCCGGAAATCTGCTTCTCTCGACGGGCCATTTCGGCACCGCCCAACCGGCCCGCCAACTGAACCTTAATCCCCTTGGCGCCGGCTTCCATCGTTTGTTCATGAACGCGCTTCATCGTGCGGCGGAAGCTGGCCCGCTTGGCCAATTGCTCCGCAATTTCTTCCGCCACCAAATGTGCTTGGATCTCTGGCCGCGTAATTTCTTCGATCTTGATGTTGATCCGCCGACCAACCAAGCTCTGTAGCTCGTCTTGCAACTGATCAACCTGCTGCCCTTTGCGCCCGATGATCACGCCCGGACGAGCCGCGTGCAGGATGACTTTCACTTCGTCCCGCGTCCGCTCGATCTCCACCTTCGGGATGCCGGCGAAGCGGTATTTGTCCGTTACATACTTGCGAATCTTGTGGTCTTCGAGGAGCAGATCCTTGAATTCCTTCTTGGACGCGTACCAACGGCTCTTCCAACCCAGCATAATGCCGGTGCGAAAGCTAATTGGATTGATCTTTTGACCCATAGGAAATAGCTCTTAGCTTTTAGCTGTTAGCTTTTAGCCGTAGTCGTTAGCTCTGTTTCAGCTAACCTCTTACCGCTAATAGCTTTCCTCACTCCACAATGACCGAAATATGTGAACTGCGCCGCAAAATAACGTGGGCCATGCCTCGCGCCCGCGGCCGCATCCGTTTGAACATTGGGCCGCCATCGACCCGGGCATCCGTGACCACCAAACCACCCACATTCGGAGCCCGCAGATCTTCCGCGTTCCCGAGTGCGCTCTTGATCAACTTCTCCAACATCCGCGCCCCGCGTTGAGGCTGATACTTCAGAATCGAAAGTGCATCATCAACGCGTTGGCCACGAATCAAATCGGCCAACGGTCGCACTTTGCGAGCGCTAATCCGTGCGTGCCTGTGAATTGCTTTGTATGCCATGGTTTAGTCCTAACCCGCCCCGCCTGCCGCCGCCTTCTTGGCCTTGCCGCCGTGGCCGCGGAAGCTGCGCGTGGGGGCAAACTCACCCAACCGGTGGCCGACCATGTCTTCGGTCACGAACACTTTCAAATGCGTCTTGCCGTTATGCACCATGAAGGTATGGCCGACAAATTCGGGAATGATCGTGCAAGCGCGGGCCCAGGTCGTTACCGCCTCTTTCACGCCCGACTGATTCTGCCGGTCGATCTTGGCGAATAACTTCGCATCGACATACGGCCCCTTTTTTAATGATCGACCCATAGAAAACCCTTTAGTCGCAAGTCGTAAGTAAAATTTCCTTACAAATGCCTAACGACTTACACCTTAACCCTTCAGTTTGTTTTCAACTTCTGCACGCCATAACGTCGGCTGCGACGGCGGCGAACAATAGCTTTAT
>CXWJ01003002.1_pt1 | contig 14052 bp, 15 predicted proteins | sample 590841 | NCBI WGS metagenome assembly CXWJ01 (sample SAMEA3498367, study PRJEB10139) | wastewater metagenome | biome: wastewater treatment plant; material: activated sludge | place: Austria | collected 2015-01-21 | reverse complement strand
TCGGATATTGAAGAAAGAATTGATGGAGTGAGAATAGGAAATTAAAAACATCCATTACCAACCAACCAATGCCAAACCAAATGACCAGGGGTGCAATTCAGGACCCTTGTTGTTTTTCAAAAAATTTGATAAAGCATAATTTACAAAAACAGTTGCTTCGCGGTAGCCCACTCTTAAAGTAACGTCTGTTTTAAATGGATTAATATTAAAATCATCCCATGTTTTATCTTTTTTCTTTTCGTTGTCTATCTCATAAACACGCTTAGTATGCGATCCAATTTTATAACTAAACAAAAAACCTGTTGTAACATGAAAAGCTTTTTTAACAAATTTGTGTGAATTGTATGTAAGTAAAACAGGAACGGTGAGGTAACTTACCGTGAGTTTATTTTTTTTGTAGTTAATACTATCTGTTGTATACCACAGCGCAGAAGTATCAGGGTTAAGAGAAATATCTTTTCTAAAACGATAATTGTTGTATGATAAACCAACGCCAGTAGTGGCAACCAGCAAATGTTTTTTACTTTTTATTAATCCCCAATTAAATTCGGCCAGGTTAAGATTAATGGCAATAGATTTTTCGGGAATTAGTTCTAAAAAATCATATCCATCCGGGGTGTCGTTTCCGTTGTTGCTAAGCCATCCGTTAAAACCTAAATCAACACCACCCCACCATCCGTTTGCCTTACGTGGCTCGCTAAAAAACTTTACGCTGTCTTTGCCATTATTAAAAATATCAATACTCATATTACCCATTTCAATTCGCGAAGTGTCTGCGGCAAGTTTATCTGCAAGCAAGCCCACGCGGCCTACGCCCGAAACAGACTTATTTAACGTTACAGGTTTTGTAACATAATAAACCGAACCGCTTCCACTTATAGAAGCATCAAGGTTATTGGTAACATCAATTGTTGCGCTTCCTGTTCCGCTTATATCTACTGTTGCATTTTTTGTTTTAAGACTTGCAGCATTCACCTTTCCCGAACCAGAAATCTGAATGTTAACAACATTTGCTGAGCCCGAAAACGTAACACTGCCAATACCAGAAATATCTGCCTTTAAATTTTCAGTAACTACAGGCGCCACCAAACTTCCTGTTCCTGAAATAGTAAGTAACAAATTGGGAACGATTAAAGTGTCAACTACAGTAAGTGATCCTGCGCCCTGCACATCAATTTCGGCAATTTGTTTTGCCACTATGGTAACGTCTTGTGGCCGACCTTCAATTATAAGAGCGTCTCCTTTAAAATTCCACTTAAATTGCGAAATGTCAGCACTCTGTGGCAACAGTATTTGATTTTCGGAACCCAACTTAATGGTAATATTTGCAGCATTTCGAATTACAATGCGCGTAAAAGGTTCAAGTTGTATGGTTTGTTGGGCATGGCAAATATTAATACTAATATAAAGTATTACTGCCAGGATTTTAATACGACTGATCATACCTATGTTTTTATTTTAAAATAAGACGACTAGCTAACGGAGAAAGTTACAGGCGCTGGAATTTTACAAGGATATTTTGTTTTCTATAGCAACAAATTTTTAGTTTTTCGTATAAAAACAATCTTATGCTGTTGGCACCACAAACCCTAAACTTCTTTAGCAGATATGCACGTTATGTCAAGCGCTTCATAATTTTATTACTTGCATTATTTTGTATTAGCTTTTCGCAGCACAAGACAGACGAGTTTGCTGAAGCCCGCACCAAGGCACAGTTTATCTATAATTTCGTAAAACACATCCATTGGCCCGAAAACGAGTCGTACGATATATTTACCATTGGCATTATAGGAAAAACGCTAACTATAAACGAACTCCGTAGAATTTGTTTTAACAAAACCATTAAAGGAAAAAGCATTAACATTATTCAAATATCTGAAACAGAAAGGGTAGATGATTGCCAAGCGATATTTATAACACGTACACAACGCTTTTTGCTTGATGATGTACTTGATGTAGTTGGTAATAACGCCACACTGATAATAACCGAAGCCAAGGGAATGCTTCAGGAGGGCTCAACAATAAACTTTGTAAAACAAGGGTCAAAAGATGCTTTTGAGATAAACAAAGAAGCGCTGGATAAGCATGGGTTAAAAATACCCGAAAACCTATTGGTGCTTGCGGTAAATATTGAGGCTGGCCCCCAATTTTAAAATCAACGGCAAATTAAAAACAAGTAAATAGTTGTATGAAAAAGCTAAAGCTCGTATTACTTGCGCACATTGTATCTGCGTCACTTTTGCACGCGCAAGATGATACCACCATGATTACCATGCCCGATTTATCAGAAATGGGACTATCAGATTTGATGAATATGGAGATATCTATTGCTAGCATTACCAAACTTACTCCACGCGAATCGCCAGGTATAGTTACTGTAATTACCGAAAGCGAAATAAAAAACTCTGGTGCGGTAGATCTACAGGAAGTGCTGGCGATGGTACCCGGTTTTGATTTTGGTGTTGACGTGGAAGGAGTGGTTGGTATAGGTATACGCGGCAACTGGGCACACGAAGGCAAAGTGTTGCTGCTTATTGACGGTATGGAAATGAATGAAGAATTATATTCAACCGTTCAGATGGGATTACACTATCCGGTTGACAATATTGATCGCATTGAAATTATTCGCGGTCCCGGATCGGCCATGTATGGAGGCTCGGCAGCATATGCTGTAATAAATATTATTAATAAATCAGCCTTAACGCTGAATGGGGCATCGGCAAGCGTTTGGAATAGCATGTTTGGTGATTCGCATGCATCCAGCGGTGCAGAAATTTTTACAGCCACAAAGCATAAAACAACATCATTTTCGATGAGTGCCGGAAAGGCTTTAGGTGTAAGGTCAAACCGAACTTATCAGGATGTGTATGGAAGCAAGTATGATATGCAGAAATATTCAGGAATGAAAAATGATTATGCAAGCATGGCTATTGATTTAAACGGCTATCGCATTTGTGCCATGTATAATAANNAAAATATACCATAGAACAAAACCTAACCCTTACCCCAAAAATAAGCTTCAAACGCCAATCACCATGGAGTTACCAAGGCGAATCGAACGAAAACGAATTTGATCCTTTTAGAATAGACGTAACAAAATATATAGCAACAACGCAATTAAACTACACCCCAAAGCGATGGCTTAATATTGTATGTGGTGCCGAATACTTTACGCAAAAGGCACAATACCAAACCGCAGAAATATTTTACTCAACCCAATCAAAAGAGCTAACTCAAGACAATTATGCATTTTATTCCCAGTTACTAGCGCGCACAGATTTTATAAACTTTACTGCTGGATGCCGTTATACTCAAAACAGGTTGTATGGTTCGTCATTTGTTCCTCGAGTTAGTATTACAAAAGCCTGGGACAATTTGCATTTTAAAGCACTTTTAAGTAGTGCATTTAGGTCGCCAAGCATTCAAAACATGGACCTAAACACCAACTTGCAAGCCGAAACATCAACCATAGCCGAAATAGAAGCAGGATATTGTTTTTCGGAAAGTATGGATATAGTTATTAGCGGATACGACATGCTTACCAAAAAACCAATTGTTTATTATTATGATGAAGCAGAAGACGAGGACGAATATATCAACGGTAGCCGCAGCGGCACACGTGGATTAGAAGTAGAATGCAGACATAAAACAAGAACACTTAGCTTTGCAGGAAATTATTCATTTTATATCACCGAAGCAAAAAATGTTGAAGCAAATTATGAAGTACCTCAAAATCATGATGTGGTGCTTGCGTTTCCTGCGCACAAAGTATCAGCATGGGCATCTTATGTACTATCAAACAAATTAAGTATTTATGGATCATTTGTTTTTAAGGGCCCACGCTACGGAATTGTTACATATGATAAGGAAACCGAAAATACATTATATAAAAAATTTAGGCCCACATATACAATTAATATAATGACAAATTTTAGAAATATTCTATCGCAGCACCTTACCTTTAGCGCAGGAATAAAAAATTTATTTAATGCAAACGATGCAATAATACAACCATACAATAATCTTCATGCTCCAATGCCCGGAGCTTCTCGACAATTTGTTGTTAAAGCAGCTTATAATATTCCATTCAAGCACTGATTTATAAAACTATTAGTACCAACAGCTTTTTTTGATGATTACCCTGCCATCCGTAATAAGACGAACCATAACCCTGGTTCTGATGGCGTGTTGCATTTCATTTCAGTCAGAAAAAATAGACGAACAAACAGCCAAGGCACTATTTGTTTACAATTTTTCAAAACATTTTGAATGGCCCATAGAAAAACGAGAAGGTAAATTTATTATTGGTATTTATGGCCATTCCGATATTTTAAGTGAGCTAATGAATTACAGCTTCGGAAAATCGGTAAGCAACAAACCCATAGAAGTGGTGCTTATAAAAAATGGCGAAAACGTTAGCAACTGCAATATTTTGTATGTGCCACAAATTTATTCGTCAGAAGTGTAGGATATAGCAGATAAAACAAAAGGCAAGGGCGNNACAAAAGGCAAGGGCGTGCTTATTGTTACCGAAAAGCCAGGCGACTGTATGCGCGGATCGTGTATTAATATTATTAAGAAAAACAGCCGACTTGTATTTGAGGCAAGCGAAGGTGCCATTAAACAAGCCGGACTAAAGGTTTCGGAACAGTTGCTTGCATTGGCAGTGGTTCTTAAGTAATCCTAGCCAATTTTTTTAAAACCACAAAGCCGCAACTATTTTTAATGTTTTGGAGTATAACTGTTATTACTCAATACAGCCTGTACAATGCAAAACATTTCAGAAAGCAAGCGCAATTATAAAATAGATAAAAAAATCTACGTAGTATTTATTGCTCTTGTGCTAATTACAATTATTAATGCAGTGGTAAGTACCTATGTAATTAATAAAAGTAAAGAAATAACTATTGAAATAGCTGAAGTTACCAATCCATCCCAGTCGGCCCTCTTTGATTTAACCCAACTTGCCACTAAATCATGGATGTATATCACAAATTGGGTTTATCTGCCAACCAATAAAACGGATAAAGAAAATTTAATACGCATAAATCAACAAGACTATCCATATATAAAAGCCGAATTGCTAAAATTATCTCTTTCGTGGAAAGACAGTAAAACGATTGACAGTTTAAAATATTTATTTGACGAGTACGACAGGCTTATTTATTACGAAAACCAGGTAATGAACAAGCTTGTTGATTTTGATGACTATCAAGACCCGATAAAAAAGTTTGCTGCCGAAGAAATTGTTGAAACACAAATTATTCCTCGAGCACAGCGCATTTCTGTTGCGCTCTCAAAAATCACTCAACTTAAAAAAGAAGAGGCATCGGCAAAACAAGCCGAAATGATACAATCGTTTATTATGTTAACAGCGGTAGTTCTTGGATTAGGCCTGTTAATAATAAATTTTGTTGCAGCTATAACTTTTTTTCTTTCTAAAAATATCATTGCTCCCGTAATGAAAATCCGCCAATTTATTGGCCAGCTAAGTTTGGGAGAGTTGCCGGAGCTAAACATTANNGGAGCTAAACATTAAAATTCCAAGTAATGCCGTAGGCGAAATGATACTTGCATTAAAGCTGCATGTGCTGGGATTAAAACGCACATCGGAGTTTGCAAACGAAATTGGAAAGGGAAACTTTAATTCACAGTTTAATCCTTTAAGCGAAAACGATGTACAGGGAAAAGCGCTTCTTGAAATGCGCGATAAGCTAAAATATGCTGCCGAAAGTGATGCTACGCGCAAATGGATTTCAGACGGCATAGATCGGATTAGTGTTATAACACGCGATTTTACTGTAGACATTGAAGCGCTTTGTGATTCGCTTGCAAAAGAAATAGTAACCTTTTCGGGCGCACAACAGGGTGCGGTGTTTATTAACTGCAAAGAAAAAAACGAAACACAGTGCATAAAAATTAAAGGAAGTTTTGGATTAAACAGAGAAATGATTTCTGCCACACCTTTTGCACTTAAAGAAAGCCTTGTGGGACAGGTTATTTTTTCTAATCAACCGGTGTTTGTAACCAATCACAACTCAACACTATTTGCTATTGACACTGGCCTGTACAAAACCGAAGTAAGTAATGTGTATATACTCCCTCTGTTTGCCGGTGGCGAAGTTATAGGCGCCATTCAAATTGCATCTGTTCATGTGCTAAGCGAATCCCAAATTGAGTATCTAAACGGAATATTAGAACCTATATCTGCCAGTCTGCATGGCGTAATGTCAAATGCACTTACACGCAGACTGCTTGATGACAGTATAAAACAAGCCGATGAACTTGCTGCCCAAAAACAAGAATTACGTTGGGCGAATGATGAGCTGGTTTCAAAATCAAAACAACTTGAGACATCACAAATAGAATTGCAAGCACAGCAAGAGGAATTAAAAGAAGTGAATGGTCAATTAGAAATAAAAGCACACTTACTGGAAGAGCGTAACCTTGCAATTGAAGAAGCCCGACAATCGCTTGCATTTAAAGCTGAACAGCTGGAACAAAGCAGCAAATACAAATCTGCATTTTTAGCAAACATGTCGCATGAGTTGCGCACACCACTGAATAGCATCCTAATCCTTGCCAAACTATTGGCAGACAACAAAACGGCAAATCTTACCCCCAAGCAAGTTGAACACTCGCGTGTAATTCACAAATCTGGTGGCGATTTACTCATGCTAATAAATGACATATTAGATTTATCAAAAATTGAATCGGGAAAACTGGAATTTGTTTTTGAAAAACTAAAAGTGCGCAATATAGGGGATGAAANNATATAGGGGATGAAATGAAGATGTTGTTCAATGAGTTTGCCAATGAAAAACAAATTGAATTTAAAATTGTAAAAGATGAAAATGTTTTTGATGATATAACCACCGACAAAATGCGGTTAGGACAGGTAGTAAAAAACCTGTTGTCAAATGCGTTTAAGTTTACCGAAAAAGGTGGATGTGTTACACTTTCGTTTTATAAGGCAGAGCCTTCTGTATCATTTTCTAACGAACGTTTGCGCACAGCAGAAAACATTTTGGCTATTTCGGTAAAAGATACCGGCATCGGAATTCCTGCCGAAAAACAAAAAATAATTTTTGAAGCTTTCCAACAAGCCGACAACTCAACCAGCCGAAAGTTTGGTGGCACAGGCTTGGGCCTTACAATTAGCAGAGAAATTATTCACATACTTGGTGGCGAAATAGGTTTACAAAGCGAACCCGGACAAGGAAGTACGTTTACCATTTATGTTCCTCAACACAACGATGCCGCAAACAATATTCGAGAGCAGGATCATGAAATAATAAAGCAAGCAGTAGCAGAAAAACCAATGCCTATTCTTGAAAAAAGTACAACAACAAAAAAATTTGAAGACAACGATTTTACTGATGACCGCGATTTTATACACGATAAAGACAAGGTTGTATTAATAATAGAAGACGATGTTGAGTTTTTAAAGGTGCTGATTGATTATTGCCATATTTATGGGTACAAGGCCATAGCAACCAAGCAAGGAGAGACAGGGTTGTCTTTTGCAAAAAAACACAAACCGTATGCAATTCTTTTGGATTTGATGCTGCCAGATACGGATGGGTGGATGGTGCTTTCGAGCATTAAAGAAAACGAATCGCTGCAAAATATTCCTGTGCACATAATTACAGCACTTGACAAAAAACCATCGGATCTAAAGCATGGAGCAGCGAGCTACATTAAAAAACCAATTAATAAACCGCAACTCGAAAAATTATTTATGAATCTTGAGTCGTTTACCAATGAGACCGATGACAACGAGCAACAATCATTGGATTATGACCAACATGAACTGAAAGGTAAAACAATATTAATGGCCGATGATGATATGCGGAATATTTATGCCCTTACAACACTTATTGAAAGTGCTGGAGCAAATCTAATTTGTGCTTATGACGGCAAAGAGGCCATTGAGAAATTAGAAAACAATCCTCAAATTGATATAGTGCTTATGGATGTGATGATGCCGGTTATGAATGGCTACGAAGCCATAACAGAAATACGTAAACAGGAAAAATATAAAAACCTTCCGGTGCTTGCTGTAACTGCAAAAGCCTTAGAAGGCGAGCGGGAGCGTTGTCGCGAAGCGGGCGCAACGGATTATATTTCGAAACCAGTAAATAATGATTTGCTTATTTCAAAAATAAAATTCTGGCTGTATCAGTAAATTTTTAATTCCATATTTTTGAGTTGCCGACTAGAAACGCCTCTGTGTATTTTACTTTTTGCAAGGCATTGTAAATAATATCTATCTCTGCTTTTACATCATCAAAAATTGCTGCCATCAAAATTACTTCTGAAGTTTGCCTGGTTGTGGCAACGCCAAGGCAATGAGCCTCCAGTATGCCAGATGCAATAAATTTTTTTGAACTCAAAATAACATTCGGTGGTTAGTTTTACAATAGTAAGTANNACAAACACGCAGTACGTCCGCCATCAACCGGAACATTTATTCCATTGATATAAGATGCAGCAGGTGAAGCTAAAAAAACAACGGCATTAGCAATTTCTTCGGGTTCAGCAAAACGAGACAAAGGTATTTCGTGTGTCATTTCTTCAATTACTTCTGCTTTTGTTTTACCTGCTTTTTTTACTTTCTCATCAATAATTTGCTGCAGGCGGATAGTGTTGGTTGCACCAGGTAACACATTGTTTACAGTAATTCCAAACTGCGCCACTTCTAATGAAAGTGTTTTACTCCAATTACCCACAGCTGCGCGAATAGTGTTTGACACACCTAATCCTTTTATAGGTTGTTTTACTGAAGTAGAAATTATATTAATAATGCGGCCGTAACTTTCTTTCTTCATTCCATCAATACAACCCATTGCCAATACATGATTGCAGATAAGGTGTGCATTAAATGCCCTTAAAAAATCNNGTATTATTTACTAAAATATGCACCGTGCCGTTTTCAGCAATAAAATTTTCAATTTGTTTTTTTACTTCATCCGGATTTGAGAAATCGGCTACAATAAAATTGTGTTTTTGATTGCCATCAGTATAAAGTTCGGCTGCAACTTTTTGTAACGATTCTTTATTTCTCGCCAGCAGTGTTACATCTGCGCCAAGTAAGGCAAACTCTATTGCAACTGCTTTGCCTATTCCTTGGGTGCTGCCACATACAAGAGCCCGTTTGTTTTTTAAATTTAAATTCATGCTCGCAAAAGTAATTTGATTTATGAAACGTAATCAATACATTTGGTTCAAATATTTTAATACAAAATCTAATGCAGGAATTAATAAATAAAGTTTCGGCTGTTGCCGGAATTACAAATGAACAGTCTCAAAAAGCAATTGAAACAGTTGTTGCATCACTCAAAGAAAAATTGCCACACATAATGCATGAACAAATAGATACACTAATAAACGGAGGAACCCTTGCCGACTCAATAAAAAATAAATTTGATGATTTGGGAAAAGACATTGGAGATGCAGCAAAAGATTTTGGAAAGCGCGCAGGCGATTTTGCAACTGAAGTAGGAAGTAAAATAGGAGAAATGTTTAATAAGAAATAATTTTTGTTTAATTCGTAAATCTAAAATCGTAAATACTATATGGCTATTCAACGCGCATTTAATTTTAAAAAATGGATAGACGAAAACCGTCATCTGTTAAAACCACCTGTAGGAAACCAACAAGTGTATAAAGGCAATGATGATTTTATTGTAATGGTTGTGGGCGGCCCAAACTCGCGAAAAGACTATCACTTTAATGAAGGCGAAGAGTTTTATTACCAGATTGAAGGCGATATTGTTTTAAAAATTATTGAAGACGGAAAACCGGTTGATATTCTTATAAAAGAAGGAGATATTTTTTTATTACCTCCCCGCACCCCACATTCGCCACAGCGCCCCGCAAATACTGTTGGTTTAGTAATGGAACTTTACCGTAACGAAGGACAAATGGACGCCTGTATGTGGTTTTGTGAAAAGTGCGGAAATAAACTGTACCACGAAGAATTTCCGCTTACTGATATTGTAACACAACTACCTGTGGTGATGAATAATTTTTATTCTAACACTGATTTATGCACTTGTAAAAAATGTGGTACCGTAATGCAAGCGCCACCAAAATTAGCTTAGTACTTCGGAAATGGGCACAGCAAACAAGCCGCTAGTATATCAAAAATTTTTTATGATTTATTTTTCGATTGTCATAGCGGCTACTTTTTTAACAAGAATTTATTAAGCTTACAAAGCTCAATTTTAATAACATGCATAAGTTTTATTTTTTAATTATATTTTTTGTCTTTAATTTAAAAGCAAAAGCCCAGCCAATTATTTGCGCGCACACTCAAAGTTTTTATTTTGAAAACGGAAATGCCGTGGCTTCAACCTTTGATGGTGGTTATATTATTGCGGGATTAACAGCAGAGTACGGATCGTCAGTTCAAGGTGAAGCATATCTTGTAAAATTTGATAGTTTAAATAACATACAGTGGGCAAAAACTTTTGGTAACACTTTTCAATCTACATTTTATGATGTTATTCAAACAATAGATGGAGGATATGCCGCCACAGGATACTATGAATCTCAAACAAGCGTTTCGCATATCCTTATTATTAAGACTGATTCAGCAGGTAATTTACAATGGAAGCACACAATTGGGTCGGCTGCAAATGACAATGGTTTTGTGATTAATCAAATGCCCGATAGCGGGTATGCAGTAACCGGCCATACATTTACAAACTGTGTTTGGACAGTTAGAATTTCAAAAAATGGTGTAATCGAGTGGGTGCGCAGGCTAACAGGTGCCGGAAGCAAACTGGGACTTGGTGCTGTAGTTGGTTCAGATGGCGCAATAATGGCATGTGGCTATAGCAGTGGCGTAAACTCAGTTGCCGACCCCAATGCGCTTTTAATTAAATACTATCCGGACGGGAATCTTGCATGGTCCAAAGTTTTTGGAAATACCAAGGCCGAACTTTTTCATACAATAGAGAACAGCCATACGGATGGTTTTTTTCTTGGAGGATTTATTACCGACACAATGGTTGCCCCGGCCAACATGATGTTGCTGGCAAAAACTGACACAAGCGGAAATATTTTATGGGCCAAAGGAATTGGCGGACAGTATGACGACCGCATACGCGCTATCATAAAAACATCAGACGGAAATTATTGTGCTTCGGCCTTTTCAATAATTGACACCACGGGAATCGACACCTACAACGACATTCTGTTTAAGTTTAACGAATCGGGAAATATTTTGTGGATGAAGAAAAGAACAGAGTTTACAGGTGATATTAGTAACTCGCTGAAGGAAACCACATCAGGAAAACTTGTATCTACCGGAAATTATTTTGCTGATGTTGCCGTGGTGGTTGCCGATAGTAACGGAAACTCGTGCTGCTATACAAATTATTCTATGCCCGATTATCTATTAACATTAAATCAAACAACGGTTGGTAATATTGATTCCAATTATAACACCTACGCTCAAACATTTACACAGGCTGCTGGCGGAACCCTGGCAATAGATTGTGTTCCGGTGGGATTATCTGAAGACAATTCTATGAATGAAGAAGTTGTTTATCCCAATCCTGCCCAAAACATTGTTACGCTTTCTTTTAAAGATAAAACTGCGTTTTTATTTGTTGGAGATAAATTAATTTTAGTTGATTTAACAGGTAAAAAAGTTTTTGAGAAAACAATAAAGCAAGCTTGTGCTAGTTTTGTAATTCCGGTTAGCATGCTAAGTCCGGGTATGTATCAACTTACTTTAATTTCAAAACAAAAAGTAGGGAGCTATAAAATTATTGTAACTAGGTAGCATAAAATGTATTCCAGTCATGTATATTATTGAAGAGAAGGAAAAGGAAAACCGGACAAAAAAAATTTCAATTGTATTGATTGTGCTGGCAACACTTTTTTCGCAGGTATTTTTGTTTAGGTTTGATGTAACCCATGACATTAAGTTTATCGGAATTTGGTTTCACCATGTTTTTCCATTGTTGCGGTTTGGGCAAATGTTTGATACAGTTATAATAACTTCTGCAATTATTGGTTACGCATTGTTTTTTATTTTTTTAATGTTGACGTATAAAAAAGCAAAGCAAAATCATTCGCGATTTATAACGGCAGCAATCATATTGTGCGCATGCGCCATACTTCATGAGGCATATATTTATATCCTGGCCTATTTTGACAATTTTACGCCACAACCCTTTTTTACAGGAATACCACTTTTGCTTTTTAGTATGGAAGTTTTTAATTCGGCTTTCGACAATAAGGAATAGGCATTGCCTGATTAAAGGTTGTCTCTAATTTTATATTTCAAGAATAATTTTAAATAATGCGAGCTACAACGTTAAGGTAAAACAGGCGGATGATATTATAATAATACCTATTTTTGAACTCACCTAAAATCTTACGTATGAACAAAAAAGAGATTGAAGAATTAATAAAGTTTGTTGCCAAGAGCGGAGTTAGTGCCGTTTTTATTGAACAAAAGGATTTTAAGATTACCATCAAAAATCCAGGACACGAACAACAGGCGTTGCCGGTAGTGGCGGCAGCTCCGGTGGTGCATCAGGGGCCTATAAGCCAGCCGGTTATTGCAGCCCCTGTGACACCCAAAGCCGAAGCACCAAAAGCTGAAGCAGTTGCTGATTCGGGCAAGTACCATACTATTAAATCGCCAATGATTGGAACTTTTTACCGAACACCATCGCCCGACAAGCCCAATTTTGTAAACGTGGGTGATGAGGTAAAGGAGGGGCAGGTGATTTGCATAATAGAGGCTATGAAATTGTTTAATGAAATTGAAAGCGATGTTAAGGGCCGGATTGTAAAGGTACTTGTTGAACACAATACTCCGGTTGAATACGATACTCCGTTATTTTTAGTAGAACCAGCGTAAATAGTTTACGGTTTGAAGTTGGTGGTATGGTGTTGCGCAATCATAGACTTCAAATCACAACCCCTAAACCATGTTTAAGAAAATATTAATTGCCAATAGAGGCGAGATTGCATTAAGAATTATCCGTACCTGTAAAGAGATGGGCATAAACACTGTTGCGGTTTATTCAACGGCTGACCGCGACAGTTTGCATGTGCGCTTTGCTGATGAGGCTGTTTGTATTGGTCCGCCTCCGAGCAAGGACTCGTATTTAAGTATAGCCAATATTATTGCTGCGGCTGAAATTACAAACTCGGATGCTATTCATCCGGGGTATGGTTTTTTATCTGAAAATTCGAAGTTTAGTGGTATTTGTGCTGATCATAGCATAAAATTTATTGGGGCAACCCCCGAGCAGATAGATGGCATGGGCGATAAGAGTAATGCTAAGGATACTATGAAAAAGGCGGGAGTGCCCACGATACCAGGCAGCGAGGGTTTGCTTACAAGTGTGGAAGAGGGATTAGCAATAGCGGAGAAGATAAAGTATCCGGTAATATTGAAAGCTACTGCCGGAGGGGGAGGCCGCGGGATGCGGATAGTGTGGAAGCCGGAAGAGTTTGAAAATGCCTGGAACAGTGCGCGGCAGGAAGCGGGAGCTGCTTTTGGAAATGACGGGATGTATTTGGAAAAGTATATTGAGGAGCCCCGGCATATTGAGATTCAAATTGCAGGCGATCAGTATGGCAAGGCCTGCCACTTATCGGAGCGCGACTGCAGCATACAGCGGAGGCATCAGAAGCTGATAGAGGAAACGCCATCGCCATTTATGACTAAGGAATTGCGGGATAAGATGGGGGATGCTGCCATTAAAGCAGCGCTTGCGGTGAAGTATGAGGGTGTGGGTACGGTGGAGTTTTTGGTGGATAAGCACCGCAATTTTTATTTTATGGAGATGAATACGCGGATACAGGTGGAACACCCGATAACGGAAGAGGTGATAAATTATGATTTGATAAAGGAGCAGATAAAGATAGCATCGGGAGAGGCTATTACGGGTAAAAATTATTTTCCGACCATGCATGCCATTGAGTGCAGGATAAATGCGGAAGATCCTTATAATAACTTTAGGCCCTCACCGGGGCGGATAACTAACCTGCACGTGCCGGGGGGGCATGGTGTGAGGG
>CXWJ01015662.1_pt1 | contig 14072 bp, 16 predicted proteins | sample 590841 | NCBI WGS metagenome assembly CXWJ01 (sample SAMEA3498367, study PRJEB10139) | wastewater metagenome | biome: wastewater treatment plant; material: activated sludge | place: Austria | collected 2015-01-21 | reverse complement strand
AGCTCTCCGAGAGGTAGCTGTTGAGCAGGGCACCCTTGAGGTAGGAGCCGTCGGTGTCGAGCTGGTAGCGCTCGTCGGCATCGCACGACTGCGTCAACGGGTCGGTGCAGTCGACGGTGGCGTTGAGCAGCACCGGGATGTTCGGGACACCGGGTTGCCAGTCCTCGGCGGCGGCGTACCGCGGGTCGAGCTCGTTGCGCGTCGTGTCGTAGGACAGGGATCCGACGATCCCGCCGTTGCGTGGGTCGATGCCGTTGGCGCCGCTGGGGTCGTAGGCGTGCACACCCCAGTCGACGGTGCCGCCGAGGCCGATGATGTTGAGCGTGCTGATGTCGACGCCGGCACCCTTGATCGTGGTGGGGTCGGGCATGTTGTCGGCCTGCCAGGTGATGCCGGTCGTGTAGAAGGAGTCGCTGTAGGCCTCCAGCACGGTGTAGCCGAACTCACCGAGCGGGTAGGCGCCCTCGAAGGAGTAGCGGCCGTTGGCGTCGGTCACGGCCGCGGTCTGGCCGCGGTCCATCAGCGAGTTGTCCCGCTTGCGCAGGGTCAGCGGGAAGTTCGGCACCCCGTTCTCGCCGGGATCCTGCTTGCCGTTGCGGTTCTTGTCGTTGAAGATCGTGCCGCTGAACTCCGTCCACCACCCGTTCATCGGCAGCACTCCGGCATCGACGGCCTCGCCGTTGCTCACCGTCACCTGCTGCCAGGCGAGCAGGTTGTTCTGTGCCTCGTCCCACCAGGACAGTTGGTAGTTGCCGTCCGGCACGGCAGCGATGTCGAAGCGGCCGTCGGTGCCGGCCTGACCCACCCAGACGGCCTGGTCGCCGTTCTCGAGATCGGCCAGGGAGAGCCAGGCGTCGGTGATCGGCCGCTGGATCTTGGTGCCGGTGAACCCGTTGAAGATGTCGAAGTTGCCGCCCTTGGGGGGCACGTAGTGCAGGGTGCGCATCACCCGGCCGCTGATCGATCCGGTGCCGCCACCGAGCGGCTGACCGTTCTTGGTGGGTGCCGCGAAGCCGAACAACGGCGTCGGGACCGCCTCGCCGGCGACGGCGAACTCGGTGTCGAAGCCGGTCGAGCCCTCCATCACCCAGGTGTCCCAGTCGTGGTTGCCCTCGAGCGTGGTGGTCTGGATCCAGGTCTGGTTGTCCGGCGGCGTGACGGTCTGCGTGTAGCGGTTGGTGCCCATGTGCGGGTAGGTCACGATGCCGTCGGCGTCCGAGCGGCAGATGCCACCGATCTGGTCGACGACAGGAGCGCCGTCGACCAGCGCCGCGTCCGGGATCTCGTGGGTCGCCGGGTTCTCGCCGACGTACGTCGAGCACAGCGGGTTGCCGTAGACGTCGGTGCTGATCTCGCCGAGGACGTCGAAGAGGTGTCCCTCGAATCCCGCGAGCGGAGTGTCTCCGTTGTCGAACGCGCCGTTGGTCGGCGCCATGTCCTCGAAGACCAGGCCCTTGACCGTGGAGTCGGGAAGCGGGAACGGCTGCAGCCCGACCTGGACCGGGCTCTCGTCGGGCAGCGGGATCGAGAAGTAGGCGCCGTCGAGCTTGTAGCCGTCGGCCAGCACCGAGATCAGGTAGTCGCCATCGGGCAGTGCGAGCCCGGTGCCGAGGGTGTCCTGATCTCCCTGCGCCACGATCGGGGTGGCGTCGGGGGCCGCGTTGAGCGAGGTCCACGGACAGCCGTCGGGGTAGTTGGCGTCCCCGCCGGTCGGCGTGCAGTCACCGGTTGCGGACCTGACCGCGGTCCCGCCCACGGTGTTCTGGTTGATGAGGAACTTGAAGGCCGTCACGGGGTCGCCCTGGGCGACACCGGCGCCACCCAGTGCCCGCGGCTCGGTGCGAGCGCTCACCACGTCGAGGGTGAGGGTGTTGGTGGCAGCGGCCTGGGCCGCCGGGACCGGGGTCCCCACCAGCGCGGCTGCCGCGACCGCCGCGACGACCCCGAGGGACGCCAGCCGGGCACGCAGCCCTCGGCGTCCGTCGCGCCCAGCCTCGCGAGCAGCTCGCGTTGCCTTGCCCTTCGCCGTGCTAGCCCCATCGCGCATCGACGTCACCCCTCCGCGGAAACAAGGTCCGACGCGTCCCACGGTGAGGGATCGAGAGGGTCAGCCCGGGATTCGTGGCAGGGCCGTCACCGGCTTGTCATGCAGGCATCATCGTNNTCGCCTGCCCCGGCCGCGGAGTCAGCGGCACGACCATCAGCAGCAGAGCCCCGCCCTCGGCGGACGTGCCGGCCACCAGCCGGCCTCCTCGGGCACCCGCGGCCTCCCGCACCAGATGCAGCCCGAGCCCCGTCTTGGCCAGCGGGTCCGCGGCGCTCCGGTCGTCGAAGGCGTACGGATCGGCATCCGATGCCGCACCGTTGACGGCCTGCGCCATTCCGGGATCGAGTCCGGAGCCGGAGTCTGCGACCCCGATCAGCACCAGACCACCGATCCGTCGACCGATCACCCGAACCGTGCCGCCGACGCAGGTGTAGCGCACCGCGTTCTCGATCAACGTGTCGAGGCAGGCGCGAACCCGGTCCGGTGAGCACTCGAAGGCGATCTGGTCGGCCTCGGCGACCCAGATCCGATCGGCGACCACTCGCCAGCGCTCCGCCGTGTCGGCGACGAGCTCGGCCAGCGGCACGACTCTGCGGCCGTCCTGCTCCGGCATCCTCATCATCCGGACCAAACGGTCGCTGGCGCGGACCAGCCGGTTGAGCTCGGAGCGCACGACCTCGACATCGTGGCGGGACTGCTCGTCGGTCTCGCGGGCGAGCAGGAGGTCGGTGAAGCCCAAGGCGATCGTCGCCGGGGTGCGCATCTCGTGGGACGTGAGCCGGCTCAGCCGAACCCGCAGCGCTGCCCGCCGACGGTCGCGCTCGGAGATCTCCGCCAGCAGGGCGGCCCCTTGGTGACGGCGGCGGATGTTCCACATCACGACGAACAGCAGCAGCGCCATCAACGGGATCTCGGCCGTCTCCTGCCAGCCCATGACCTCCTCGGAGGCCCGGCCGATCAGGATCGCGCCGGTCACGGACCCGTAGCCGATCAGCGCGGCGGCGGCCAAGCGCCAGGGCCAGACCTCGCGGTCATAGGCGAGCGCCAGGGCGATCCAGGCGATGTGGTAGGGAATCGTCTCCTGGCCGGGCGCCCACCACATGACCGCCGCTGCGGCGCCGGCACCGAGCGACCAGAGCGTGAACAGCGGATATCGGCTCAACACCTCACACCGCGCTCACCCGAGCGACTCACTCGCCGGTGAAGCAGTACCCGAGACCGCGCACGGTCTCGATGGGCGGGTCGACGAGCTTGAGGCGCAGCCGGCGCATGCACACGTCGACGACGTTGGTGCCCGGGTCGAAGTCCAGGCCCCAGACGTCGTGCAGGAGCTCGTCGCGGCGGCACACCGAACCGCTTCGCCGCATCAGGTGCGACAGCAGGCCGAGCTCACGCTCGCTCAGCGCCACGTCGGCCCCGGCATGCCGCGCGCGACGCCGGTCCAGGTCGACCGACACGCCTCCCGCGTGGAGGAAGCGGCCGGCCTCCTCCCGTCGCGGGCGCGGCACGGCAGCCGCGAGATGACGGCGCACCCTCGCCATCAGCTCGGCGGCGTGGAAGGGCTTGGACACGAAGTCGGAGGCACCCCGATCGAGGGCAGCGATCCGGGTGCCGACCTCCTCGACGGCCGACAGCACGATGACCGTCGGCGACGCGGGCTTGTTCGCCAGGCAGCGCAGAACCTCCATGCCGTTGGTGTGCGGCATGGACAGATCGAGCAGCATCAGGTCGATGTCGTGATGTCGTTCGAGAACGTCCAGAGCCTGGCTGCCGTCGTACGCCGTCGAGACCTCGTGCCCGTCAGCCGCGAGGAAGCGGCCGATGAACTCCACGACCCGACGCTCGTCGTCCACCACCAATACCTTGCCCATTGACCCCCCCACGAGTCCATGAACGCATGACCAAATGACAGAGCCGAGAAGCGTGTCGCCCCGCCCGCCCCCCAAGGACAGCGTTGCGTCGCGCCGAGAAACGACCCTGCGGCCATTCCCCCAATTCGTCTATTTATCCTCGCTGTCCTCACGAGTGTCAATGAAAATCTCGTCGCGGCCGACGGCCCGACCCCGGCGGAGGCGGCCGGATCCGCCGCCGGATCCGTCGCCGCTGGGTTCGACGGTCCCGCCGAACGCGGCTACCGTGGACGGCTGGTCCGCCACCCCCGAAGGAGACCCACCGTGCCGCACGCGCGCGCTCCGCGTTCCCGTCTGCTCCGCCTGGCCGCGACCGGCACCCTCCTGGCCTCTGGCCTGGTCGCCGCGACCGCGAACCCCTCAGCAGCCGCTGACTGGTCGACGTTCAGCAGGCAGTGCGTCGTGCAGGACACCCGCATCAAGGAGAACAGCGGGATGTCGCGCAGCACCTACCCCCGCTCGGTGATGTTCGTCCACAACGACTCGGGCGGTGGTCCCCAGTTCTTCGCGCTGGGCGCCGGGTGTGCCGTCCGCGGCGTCTTCAACGTGCCGGGGGCTCCGGCCAAGGACTGGGAGGACATGGCGGCCGGCCCCGGGCACACCCTGTGGTTCGGCGACATCGGGGGCAATCGCAGCGAGATCAACGTCGTCCGGGTCAACGAGCCCAGGAAGCTGAAGAGCCGCGACCTCGGCCATACCTCGTTCAGGCTCACCTATCCCGACGGCGCCCACAACGCCGAGAGCATGATGGTGCGGCCCCGCAGCGGCCGGCTGTTCGTGATCACCAAGGCCGCCGACGGCGCCGGAATCTACCGCGCGCCCAAGACGCTGGACCCCCACGGCGCCAACAAGCTCACCCGGGTCGCCGACGCCCCACCGGGGCTGAGCGGGGCGGACTTCTCCCGCGACGGGAAGTACTTCCTCCTCCGCAGCTATCAGCGGGCGTGGGTCTACACCTCGATCGGCGGCGACGAGGACCGGGTCACCATCGTGCTTCCCGAGGCCCACACGTTCGGCGAGGCCGGCATGTTCACCCGCGGCGGGGCCCTGGTCTGGGGCGCCGAGGGGCTCAAGCAGTGGCTGTGGAAGGCGAAGCCCTAGGCCGGGCCCTCGCCCGGGATCAGAGGTAGAGCCCGGTCGAGGAGTCTCCGAGCCGGTCGGCGGCGACCGCGTGGATGTCACGCTCGCGCAGCACGATGTAGACCTCGCCGTTGACCTCGACCTCGGCCTTGTCCTCGGGGTCGAACAGCACCCGGTCCCCGGCTTCGACCGAGCGGGCGTTGGGCCCCACCGCGACCACCTTGGACCAGGAGAGGCGGCGGGCGCCGAGGGCGGCCGTGGCCGGGATGACGATGCCGCCCGAGGATCGCCGCTCCCCCGCCTCCTTGTCGAGCTCGACCAGAAGGCGGTCGTACATCATCTTGATCGGGGTCTTCTCGACCATCGCAGGGGCTGAGGTCGAACGGCTCGGACGCACCGGCGCCAGCGTCATCGGACCAGCTTGCGGATGACGGCGAAGGCCACCACCACGCCCACCACGCCGCCGACGACCTTGAGGATGTTGTCCGTCCGGGGCGCTCCGGTCTCGACGTCGACGAAGTGCGCCTTCGTCGTGGCCACCTGTCGACCGAGCACCGTCTTGGGGCTGGCGCGATAGACGAGCTGGTCGATCGTCGAGGCCAGCCGCTCGCGCGTGGCCTCGATCTCGGTCTCGAGCGAGGACAGATCCGTGGTCACGAGGGAAGGTTACCAACCGTGCGCGGGTCGAAGCCGAAGGGCAGCTCCAGCCGGTGCCTGGCCATCAACCCCTCGTCGGTCAGGACCTCCCGGGTCGGGCCGTCCGCGACGATCGTCCCGTCGCTGAGCACCACCGCGCGCGGACAGAGCTCCAGCGCGTAGGGCAGGTCGTGGGTCACCATCAGCACGGTCACGTCCAGGCTGCGCAGGATCTCCGCGAGCTCGCGTCGCGAGGCCGGATCGAGGTTGGAGGACGGCTCGTCGAGCACCAGGATCTCGGGCTCCATCGCCAACACGGTGGCCACCGCGACGCGGCGGCGCTGCCCGAAGGAGAGGTGGTGCGGCGGTCGGTCGGCGTACGCCGCCATGCCGACCTGCTCCAGCGCCGCCATCACCCGGCGGTCCAGCGCAGCCCCGCGCAGGCCGAGGTTGGCCGGCCCGAACGCGACGTCCTGGCGGACCGAGCCGAGGAAGAGCTGGTCGTCGGGGTCCTGGAAGACGACCCCGACCCGTCGCCGGATCTCCTGCAGATGGTCCTTCTCCACCGAGAGCCCGCTGACCGAGACCGAGCCGGCCCCGGCGGTGAGGATGCCGTTGAGGTGGAGCACGAGCGTGGTCTTGCCGGCCCCGTTGGGGCCCAGCAGGGCCACCCGCTCGCCGCGATGGACGTGCAGGTCGACGCCGAAGAGCGCCTGGTGGCCGTCGGGGTAGGCGTAGGCCAGCCCACGCACCTCGAGCACCGGCGTCACCGCGGGTCTCCGGCAGGTCCCGGGGCGTGGGTGCCGTGCGAGACACCCCTCAGGTCGGGCAGCCGCCCGGTGTAGCCGCGCGACAGCATCGCCAGGTGGACCCGTTCGCCGCGCTCGTAGGAGCGGATGAACAGCGAGCCGAGCGCCTGGGCGAGTGCCGGCCAGTGCCGCGGCGACCGTGGGTCGGCCCCTCGCGATCGCATGGCGGTCAGCGTCCGCGACAGCTCTGCGGTGACCACGTCCAGGTAGCGGACCATGAATCCCATGATCTGGACCAGCTGGGAGGGCAGACGCAGCCGCTGGAGGCCGAACAGCAGCTGATCGGCCTCCGTGGTCGCTGCGAGCAGCAGTGACGCGACCACGCCGAGGGTGGCCTTCGCCAACAGGGCACCGGCCGCCACCACCCCGGGCTGGGACACCTCGACCCCCCAGACCACCACCCGAGGCCCGGTCGCGACGAACGGGATGAGGAGGGCGAACAGCGCGAACGGCACCTCGACGACCATCCGTTTGGCGAGATACACCGGCGGGACGCGGGAGACCAGCACGAGCACGAGCAGCATCGCGGCATAGCCNNCAGCCGGTCTCGGCGTCGGCGAAGCCGAGGGTCTGCGAGACGTGCTCCAGCCCGTCCGGCCGGCTGCTGGCGTAGTAGCTCATCACCCCGGCCACGAGCAGCGCCGCGAGGAGGGCGAGCACCCACCAGCGCCGCGCGGTCACCGGACCCCCTCCACGCGGATCTCGAGCGGGCGCCGCGGCGTCACGGGCCGGGCGCCGTGGACCAGATCGGGCCGGACCCGGACCACGCTGCCCACAACGAGCCCGGTGATCACCGCCTCGCCCAGCCCGATCAGCAGATGCCACGACACCATCGCCGTGAGCACGGCCGATCCCGAGACCGGGGCAGTGCCGCCGACCATGAACAGGCCCGCGAAGGCCGCGGCCGCGACCGGCACGCTCGCGAACGCACCGAGGGCCGCGGCCGGGGCCACCGAGGCGGGAGTCTGCGGAAGCAGGCGGCGGGCCACGACGAACACGGCCCAGCCGGTCCCGACGGCCACCACGCCCATCAGCGTGACGTTGGTGCCCAGGGCCGTGATGCCGCCGTCGGCCATCAGCAGGGACTGGACCAGCAGCACCACGGTCAGGCTGAGGGCCGCCGTCCACGGTCCGACGAGGACCGCCGCGAGGGCGCCCCCGATCAGGTGGTCGCTGGTCCCCGCGCCGACCGGGAAGTTCACCATCTGAGCCGCGAACACGAAGGCGGCCACCAGCCCCGCCATGGGGGCGGTGCGGTCGTCGAGCTCGCGGCGCGCTCCGCGCAGGGCCAGGGCCACTCCCGTCGCAGCGACCACCGCGGTGCTGACCGAGGTGGCCGCGTCCAGGAATCCGTCGGGGACGTGCACAGGCGCTACCTTCCGGCTCGTCTAGATTGGTGGCCCAAGACTCATGCCGAGCCTACGCTATTGCGAATAGGTTGCAACAACAACCCTCCGGAGGAGACCATGCCCGACCCCGTCCGCCTCGCGGCCGGCGACGCCGCCCCCGACTTCACCCTGCCCGACGACACCGGCGGCGAGGTCGCCCTGCGCGCCCTGCGGGGCCAGAAGGTCATCGTCTACTTCTACCCGGCCGCGATGACGCCGGGGTGCACCAAGCAGGCCTGCGACTTCACCGACTCCCTCGACTCCCTCCGGGCTCAGGGCTTCGAGGTGCTCGGCATCTCCCCCGACAAGCCCGAGAAGCTGGCGAAGTTCCGCGAGCGCGACGGGCTCACGATCCGGCTGCTCTCCGACCCCGACAAGGCCGTGCTGTCGGCATACGGCGCCTTCGGCGAGAAGCAGCTCTACGGCAAGACCGTGCAGGGCGTGATCCGGTCGACCTTCGTCGTCGACGAGGAGGGCCGGATCCAGGTCGCGCAGTACAACGTGAAGGCCACCGGTCACGTGGCCAAGCTGCGCAGGGACCTCGCGTTGCCGGACTGACCGGTCGGTCGATGACACCGGGGTCCTGGACCCCTAGCCTGACCAACCATGGACTCGATGCTGACCACGATCGGGCTGCCGGTCGCCCTGGCCATCGTCATGTTCGGGCTCGGGCTCGATCTCACCCCCCGCGACTTCGGCCGGGTCGGTCGCGAGCCGAAGGCCGTCGTGGTCGCCCTGCTCTGCCAGCTGGTGCTGATGCCGGTGATCGCCTTCGGGCTCGTGGTGGCCTTCGGACTGCCAGGTCTGCTCGGGGTCGGCATGATGCTGCTCGCCGCCTCCCCCGGTGGCACCACCGCCAACCTGTTCAGCCACCTCTTCCGGGGTGACGTCGCGCTCAACATCACGCTGACCGCGATCAACTCCCTGGTCGCGCTGGCCACCCTGCCCCTGATCACCAACCTGGCCATCTCCTACTTCGACCTGGGCGCCACGGTCAGCCTGCCGTTCAGCGAGGTGCTCCGGGTCTTCGCGCTGATCCTGATCCCGGTGGGCATCGGGATGCTGGTCCGCCGCGGCCGGCCGGCCTTCGCCGCGGCGATGGACCGGCCGGTGCGGGCGCTGTCGGCGGTGATCCTGGCGGTGCTGGTGGTGGCGATCCTCGTCGACGAGCGGGACAACGTCGGGGAGTACTTCGCCGACGTCGGGCTGATCACCGCCGTGTTCTGCGCTCTCAGCCTGGTCCTGGGCTATGTGATCCCCCGCGCCGCCGGGGTCTCCGAACCGCAGGCGGTCGCCTCGTCGTTCGAGATCGGCGTCCACAACGCCACGCTGGCGATCTTCGTGGCGATCGAGATCCTGGACCAGACCGAGGCGTCGGTGCCCGCCGCCGTCTACTCGATCTTCATGTTCACCTTCGCTGCCGCCTGGGGCTGGCTGCTCCAACGGCGCCGGGCCGCCAGGGTCCTCACCTCGCCGTAGCCGCGCCCGCGACTACCCTGGTGCCCGGTCGAGACCGCTCGGCCCCGCGCCCGTAGCCCAATTGGCAGAGGCACCAGGTTTAGGTCCTGGCCAGTGCGAGTTCGACTCTCGCCGGGCGCACCCTGCCCAGGGGTCCGGTCAGCCCGCGTCCGGGCTGTCTCAGGCGGACAGCGCCTCGGCCAGCCGCGGAGCGATCGCCCGCAGCGCTCGGCCACGGTGGGAGATCGCGTCCTTGTCGGGTACGCCGAGCTCGGCGGTCGTCAGCCCGGAGGCGTCCCACTCCTCGGCGACGAACAGCACGTCGTACCCGAAGCCCCCGGATCCGCGCAGCTCGCGGATCACCCGACCCGCCATCCGGCCGGACTCGACGATCTCGGTGCCGTCGGGGTGGCAGAACGCCACGGCACACTCGAACCAGGCGGCCCGGCGCTCGTCGGGAACGTCGGAGAGCTGCGCCAGGAGCAGCTCGTTGTTGCGCAGGTCGGACTTGGGCGGGCCCGCCCAGCGGGCCGACAGCACCCCGGGCATGCTGTTCAGCGCCGCCACGCACAGCCCGCTGTCGTCCGCGACCGAGGGCAGCCCGGTGGCCGCCAGGCCGGCGCGGGCCTTCACCAGCGCGTTGTCGGCGAAGGTGGCTCGATCCTCCACCGGCTCCTCGTAGGCCGGCACGTCGTCGAGGCCGAGGATCCGGACTCCCGGTGCGTGCTCGACGAGGATCCGCTCCATCTCGGCGATCTTCTTGGCGTTCCGGGACGCCAGGAAGAGGTCGCGGCCGACCGTCATCCGGCGAGGGCGTCGCGCTGGAGGCGGGTGAGGTCGGCGCAGCCCTTCTCCGCCAGACCCAGCATGGCGTCGAGCTCGGCCCGGTCGAACGCCGCGCCCTCGGCCGTGCCCTGCACCTCGACGAACTTGCCGTCTCCGGTCATCACGACGTTCATGTCGGTCTCGGCCCGGACGTCCTCCTCGTAGGGAAGGTCCAACCGGGGCCGCCCGTCGATGATGCCGACGCTCACCGCAGCCACGGAGCCGATCAGCGGCTCGCCGGCGAGCGCGCCCTCCCCTCGCAGGTGAGCGACGGCGTCGGCCAGCGCGACGTAGGCCCCGGTGATCGCGGCCGTGCGGGTGCCCCCGTCGGCCTGGAGCACGTCGCAGTCGACGACGATGGTGTTCTCGCCCAGCGCGGAGTAGTCGATGACCGCCCGCAGGCTGCGCCCGACCAGTCGGGAGATCTCATGGGTGCGGCCGCCGATCCGGCCCCGCACCGACTCACGGTCGGACCGGGTGTTGGTCGACGCCGGGAGCATGGCGTACTCCGCGGTCACCCAGCCCAGTCCGGAGCCCTTCCGCCAGCGCGGCACCCCCGGGCTCGCGCTGGCGGCACAGAGCACTCGGGTGCGGCCGAACTCCACGAGCACCGACCCGGCCGCGTGGTCCAGCCAGCCGCGGGTGATGGCGATCGGCCGGAGCTCGTCGTCGGCCCTCCCGTCGGCGCGCAGGGACGGGGGCAGGCTTCCAGGGCTGGTCATGGCGCAGAGCCTAGGCGGGCTCGGCGGAACGCGGGTGACGACCCCCGTCGCGCCCGGGGCGGGAACCCCGCTGGACCGCGGCGAGCCACGGCTACTTGATCTCGGCGCGTCCCACCCTCGTCAGCCCGAGCACGATCGGGAGGACGACCCAGATCAGGGTCGTGACTCCCACGCGTGCGTAGTCCTCGCCGGACACCGCGCTGTCCGGCGTCGCCAGCGGCGCGATCGCGGTGTTGAGGTCGATCCACGGGATCACGTCGGGACCCCAGCTCACCAGCGCCATCACCGGCCCGAAGACCATCAGCGGGAGCAACAGCGCGATGACGTAGTAGATCGCGATCGCCGCCGGCGTGTTGAGGAACACCAGGGCGAACCCGAAGGCCATCAGGAAGAAGAGGATCTGGGACACGAGCGTCCAGGCGACGACCCGGCCGTCGAGCGCCCAGGAGGACGAGCCGTCGGATCTCGCGGCGTAGACGGCGTACGCCGCCACCCCGACCACGGCCGCCACCGCGATGGTCGTGAGGGCGAGCCCGACGACGGCCACGAGCTTGGCCAGGATCGCCCGCAACCGGTGGGGTTCCAGGGCGAACGTGACCAGACCGGTGCGCTGGCTCCACTCGCTGGTCACGGACATGATCGCGAAGACCGGAAGGAGCAGCGAGAGGGGGATGGTGAGGATCTGGACCAGGTCGCCGAACCCGAGCTCGACGTCGTTGGCCAGGGTGATCACCAGCGTGAGGATCGCGGTGACGGCCAGCAGTCCGCCGGTCACGATCATCAGCCAGAGCCCGGCGCGAGTGTCGGCCATCTTGCGCAGCTCGACCCGGACCAGGCGGCCGAACGGGACCCGCGCGGTCCCGCTCAGGTCGAGCGCGAACAGGTCGGGAAGCGTGGGGGCGCTCATGCCGGGACTCCTTCGGTGGCGGTCTCGCGCTGGGTGTCGGAGGTGAGCTCGAGGAACAGCTCCTCGAGGTTGCCCTGGGCCTCGCGAAGGTCGGTGAGCACGATCGCTCGCTCGGCGGCCACCCTGCCCACCGCGACCGGCTCGCTGTGCACCCGCAGGCCGTGCCCGGCCGGCTCGACCGCGAGACCCTGCTCGAGCAGCGCCGCCGCGAGTCGTTCGTTGTCCAGGGACGTCACCAGCGTCGTCGTCCCCGCCGAGGAGGCGAGCAGCGAGCGCCTGTCGCCCTGCGCCACGATCCGTCCCCGGCCGATGAGGATCATCTCGTCGGCGATCTGCTCGACCTCGGCCAGCAGGTGGCTCGAGAGGAACACGGTCCCGCCGCGGTCCGAGTAGGTCTTGAGCAGATCACGCATCCAGCGGATGCCGGCCGGGTCCAGACCGTTGGCCGGCTCGTCGAGGATCAGCACCGAGGGATCCCCGAGCAGGGCGTTGGCGATGCCGAGCCGCTGCCGCATCCCCAGCGAGTAGTTGCGGACNNAGGGCGAGCATCTCCTCGACCCGCGACAGGGGCAGGCCCATGGTCCGCGCGCTCAGCGCGAGCACCTCCCGGCCGGTGCGCCCGGCGTGCTGCGCCGACGCGTCGAGCAGCACTCCGACGTGGCGTCCGGGGTTCGGGATGTCGGCGTACCGGTGCCCGCCGATGGTCACCTCCCCCGCCGTGGCCGGCGTCAGGCCGACCATCACGCGCATCGTCGTGGTCTTGCCGGCGCCGTTCGGGCCGAGGAAGCCGGTCACGCGTCCGGGTCGGCAGGAGAAGGACACGTCGTCGACGGCGGTGAACGTGCCGTACTTCTTCGTGAGTCCGGAGACGGTGATCATGGGCCTAGCCTGCCGGACGCCCGCAACCTCACGCATCCGGCGTGCGGCTCGACCGGGGCCAGGGAGGCTCTAGACCTCGTGGACCTCGCCGGGCCTGGCCAGGTCGAGCGGGCCGTTCCAGGCGGTCACCGCCTCGTCCACGGCCCGCTGGGGGTCGTGCCACGGCGGGATGTGGGTGAGCAGCACCCGCCCGACACCGGCGGCCGCGGCGGTGCGACCGACGTCACGTCCGGTGAGGTGGATGTCGGGTGGTTCATGGTGACCGACCCGGAACGACGCCTCGGCCAGCAGCAGGTCGGCTCCCTCGGCGGCCCGGTCGAACGCGGCGCACGGCGCGGTGTCTCCGGAGTAGGCGAGCACCCGGCCGCCGGCGCTCACCCGCAGGGAGTACGCCGCGACGGGGTGCACCACCCGCACCGGCTCGACGGTGAACGGGCCGAGTCGCACCGCGCCGGCGTACTCACCGAAGGTGAACTGCTCGGTCATCCCCGGATCCTCGGGCAGGTCGTAGGCGCGGGCGAGCCGGCCGGCGACGCCGGCCGGACCCCACACGGGGAGCGGCGGCTGCGGGCCGAGCGGATGGTATTTCCGCATCACGTAGTAGCCGCACAGATCCAGGCAGTGGTCGGCATGCAGGTGGCTCAGGAAGACCCCGTCGATGTGCAACGGATCGGCGTACCGGTGCAGCGCCCCGAGCGCCCCGTTGCCGAGATCGAGCAGGATCCGCCAGGTGCGGTCCTCGTGCTCGGCCTCCAGCAGGTAGCAGCTGGCGGGCGACTCCGGGCCCGGGTAGGAGCCGGAGCAGCCGACGATGGTGAGCCTCACGGCATCCTCCCGGCGAACTGGGAGGCGGCATGCAGCTCCGGGCCGAGGAAGCGGCGGCCGAGGGTCTCGAACTCCTCGGGCGAGCCCGTCGTGAGGAAGGTATGGGTGGGCTCGCCGCCGTCGCGCATCAGCCCGCTGGAGGCGAGCATCCGATAGACGTCCTTGGCGCACTCCTCGGCCGAGGACACGAGCGTCACCTGGTCGCCCATCACGTAGGAGATCACGCCGGTGAGCAGGGGGTAGTGCGTGCACCCGAGGACCAGGGTGTCCACGCCCTCGGCGACCAGGGGGTCGAGGTAGTCGTGGGCTGCCCGGAGCAGCTCCTCGCCACCGGTCACCCCCTGCTCGACGAAGTCGACGAAGCGGGGGCACGCCCGGGTGGCCAGGTGCACCTGCGGGGCGGCGGCGAACGCGTCCTCGTAGGCCTGGGACTCGATCGTGGCGCGGGTGCCGATCACCCCGATGCGTCCGTTGTGGGTGGCCGAGACTGCTCGTCTCGTGGCCGGCAGGATCACCTCGACCACGGGCACGTCGTAGCGCTCGCGGGCATCGCGCAGCATGGCGGCGCTGGCCGAGTTGCAGGCGA
>CXWJ01028406.1_pt1 | contig 14075 bp, 11 predicted proteins | sample 590841 | NCBI WGS metagenome assembly CXWJ01 (sample SAMEA3498367, study PRJEB10139) | wastewater metagenome | biome: wastewater treatment plant; material: activated sludge | place: Austria | collected 2015-01-21 | reverse complement strand
AGTACCGCGAGCTTGCAAACGACGAATCGGACTTCGACGCCATTCGAGACGATCCCGAATTCCAAATGCTTACAAATGTCGTCGTGTAACGGAATGACGTGAAGGCCTTACGCGAGTCGAGAAATCTCGCGTCTGTGCAGCTTAGGGCGGAGCGTTAAGTTCTTGAGGACGCCTGCGGTTTGACGTTCGCTCGTTCGTTTTCCCAGCATCCCAATAAAAAAACCGCCGCATGTGCGGGTGCACATGGGCGGCATTTTCGCCGTGAGGCGCGGAGAAGCGGGTGATTCCGCTCCCCCGGGTTTTCCCGGATTCATTTCGTTCAGCACTTACCAGGCAAACTCGCAACCTGCGTAAGCACCATGCAGGATCAACGTTCCGTCGCGGTCGATAATGGCAACCCGGCTTTGATCACCTGCGATTCGGCCGTGCGGTAGTTGATCAATCGATCGAGCCACACCGCTCGCAGCCAGCAAGCGATATCCACCGGTGAGTCGCCAGTGGCAGCCGATCTTGTAGCCAATCCCGGACCGCATTTCACCGATGAAGGCAACGTCCGACGAGCTATCATCAAAGACAAAGTCGTTGGGAGCATTGGGGTTGGTGTAAGCGGGGCCCAGTAGGTTGTAGGCTCGTTGATAAACATCCACGTTATTCCCATAGACACCGAAGCGGCTTCCCGTCTCGAGGTTAAAACAACGTGTGATGAAGTAATCGAGGTTCAAACCCGTTTGGAAACCGACAAGGTGATTCGTCACATCAACTTCGTGTGAGAATTCATTATTCGGGCTGTTGTAATCGATTACCCCGTCATCATTTTCCGCATGGAAGTAGTGAGCTTCATTGAAGCGGAAGAAGCGGAAGCCCGCGACCCAACCCACGAAGCAACGCTGGAAACCACAACCACCGCCACAGGCAGGAGCTGCATTCCATCCGCAGCTAGAATCAGGCCCGCAGGATGCAACAGGCCCACATTCGCCTGCATAGGGAGCTCCACCCGCAACTTCACCTCCACCGTAGAATCCACCTCCATAAGGAACACCGCATGCCGCAGGTCCACAGGCGGGGGCACCGCAATCACCACACCCAAAGAGTGTCGTCATGGGTACCATCGGTCCGCTTAGTAGGTTCACTTCAAAGTTGTGGAAGTCCCAACTACGTCGCAAGATTGCAGCTTGGATTGGATTGGCACCGTTGTACCAGTTCTGGATCGAATCACGCGGGACCGGACCGTTGAAGTTCAAGTAAACGTCGCGGTAGTCCATCGTGGTGTTGAAGCCAGGGACACCAAACTGGTTCACATTCACGTTTGCCTGTTGTTCCCCGGGATAGAGCCCCCAGTAAACAAACTCCAAACCCCAGCGGCAGTTGCAAAATGTCCGACCAAAACGTGCTTCCACACCAGCCGCCGTTTCCATTTCGACGTCTCGCGTCGAGAGATACGTACGAGCCGGGTCTGCGGAACCGTTCAGGAAGTAGTAAGGATCATTTTCCTGCATGCTCATGATCAAGCCATACACACCACCAAACCAGCGTGGGCATGCAGGGCCAATCGCCACAGGAGCCGGACAGCAGGATTCGCCACATGCTCCATTGCCGCCGCAGGCGCCACTGCTATTGTCCCATGGGCTCTGCATGGCATCCATGTAGGGACTGGATCCGTTCCATGTATTACCGTAGGGGGCATTGTTCATGATGGGGCCACTCGGCTGCGCCGCAGTCCCTGGTGCGGCATAGCTGCTGTATCCGCCGTTGCCCATGTGACCAGGCCCCATCGGCGCCCCATTTGCCATAGGCATGGCAGGCGGTCCTGCAACCGCTCCCGGCGGTAGGGCTGGATTCGTGTAGCCTGTATTCATCACGGCCGATGGCGCCTGCATCGCAACGCGTGGTTGCGTGGGGCCCACTGCGGGAAGATGAGCAACTCGTTGCGGAGGTGCCATGGTATTCGCAGGTGCCGGCGAATAGGCGGCGGGATAGCCAGGGCTATACCCCTGTTGGGCCTGTGGGTAGTACGTGCCAGGCTGTCCATAGCCTCGCATGTTCTCGACGGCAGACGCGGTCGCGGTCGCGCTCGCAAGCCCGAGGACCACCACCAGCCGTGCGGCGATGTACATTCTCATTTTCTACGACTCCTTTGCCGTCGGTAACGTCCCTGAACCAATCGTTGTAAATGGGATTGGCCGTTAGGTCTCATCGACGGGGAATCCCGTTGCGTTCGTTACTTTCATGCGAGGCGTTACAAGAATTTCGCATGCTATCGCCGATCAATCGTCATGAACTGAATAGCTTCGCAAATTTGACGGAAACGGTCGGAAATCTGCTAGCGATTTCGAGCAAGCAATACGATTTTCCTCACAAAAGCCATGCTATGGCCACATTGGTCGATGCATGCAATCGCGCCTAATGAACACGATGGTCGTCCGGTTCACAGAATGGTTACGTGCCGGTCCGTGGTGCTTGCAGAACCGGTCGAAGCATAGCGCAAGCATCGATCCGCAGGCAACATAGCTCGGAATTCTTCTCGCAACCAAGCATGACCCCGCCGCGTGTCAAATTCCCAACCCGCAGCGGGGCACCCGTTCCTACGGGTCGGCAAGGGCCCCTACGAATGATCCTGATGATCGAAGTAGGAGCGGATCATCTTCTGTAACGATGGGACCACTCCATGCCTAGGACTCCTGAGTCGCTGAGCGACGACAACTTGCAGCCTTCATGGTAAATCCTAGGACCGGTTGCCATCATTTACCGACGACCGGCTAACGGGCCAATTGTAGAATTCGCGAAGCGACGGCATGTGAACGTTGAAAAGGCTATACCCAACAATCGCGGAGCATATCGGGAAAAGCTGAATGGAAGCGCGGATACAATGCGGCTTCCGTGATCCGATCCAGCCTGGGATTTGCATCCCATGCCGGCGCGTGTCGTCGCTCTGCGACACTGGAGTCTAAGGCTTGGTATGGTCGCTTAAGCAGGTGACGTTTCTGACGACCCGCAAGCGGTTACTGCCCGGAGGTGTCATTCGCTCCCTTATTTCTCAACCGGCTCTCTTCAGCGTCTTTTTTCCCGCCATGATTTCCAGACACAGTTGGCGATAATCTTCCGCACCGTGCGAGGTAGCCGCATACTCAAAGATGGACTGACCAAAGCTGGGCGCTTCTGCGAGTCGAATATTGCGACGAATCTTCGTTTGAAAGACCCCGGCATGTGCCCACGGACTTTGGGGATCTTGAACGCGACGAAAGAACTCGTCGACATCCCCACTGATCTCATTCGCTAGGCGGGTCGCAGCTTCAAACATGCAGAAGACGACTCCGGTGAGTTTCAAGCTTGGGTTCAACCGACGCGAAATAATGTCGATTGTCCCCAACAACTTGCTCAGTCCATGCAATGCCAAGAAATGCGGCTGCATCGGCAAGATAACTTCTCGCACGGAAGCCAGGGCGTTGAGCGTTAATACGCCAAGAGATGGTGGGCAATCAATCACCAAATAGTCGGCAGCAATTTCGGCTGCCATTATCTTGTCGCGAAACACAAGCTCTCGTCCGACTTCACCTGCGAGTTCTACTTCCGTGGCGGCTAAGTCAATATGCGATGGCACGACTTTCAGTCCCGGGCGGACTTCATGGATGATATCCAGGAGTTGTGCAGTTCCCATGAGAACATCATAGATCGAGCCCTCGTGTGGGCTCGTGTGGACGCCCAAATGCAGCGAGGCATGTGCTTGCGGATCGAAATCGATCAGGCACACGCTCGCCCCTTGCTCTGCGAGCGCAGCGCTCAAATTGACTGCGGTCGTTGTTTTGCCAACACCCCCTTTTTGATTAATCACTGCAATTGAGCGCATCGTGTCTTCTCCTTCGAGCCATTCCTTGCGGCGCGGAGTATAGTCCGAACGCGGATTTCAGACCTAGAGCAAGTTTCTTGGAATCGGACCCTAAGGGTCCTGCGGACGGTGGTCCCCTCATAGCCTGTCGGATACGATAGAGTGATAGCATATCCCGTTGTACATAGAACTTGCTGAGATCCACGATGCGTCAGATCGGAAATGTAATATCGTTTGAGCAGGCGACTGGCCTAAGGGGCTACTTGGATTCCTTAGGGATTTCCACGCATCTGGATGCCGACGGTGATGGGACCCGTGTGTGGGTCAAGGACGAAGATCGGCTTGAAGAAGCTCGGCAAGTCTTTTCGCAATTTCTGGCAAATCCCGCAGCTCCCGAGTTCCAAGTTTCCCCTAAGCGCCCGAGTCGCGACGCGGAAACCAAGACGACCCGATCAAACTCCAACCGCACCATTGACGTCCGACGTGAAGTTTGGAAACAGGGCATGGCCAAGCGGACCCCCGTGGTCACCGTGTTGCTCACAATTAGCGTCCTGGTGGCAATCATCTCGAATTTGGGGACCGACCGATTAGGGCTGGCGATGCAGAGTCTCAGTTTTTTCAATCCCGTCCATGTGACGTCGCCTGGATGGACCGATGGCACCGGGCCGTGGATCGACATTCGTCACGGACAGATCTGGCGATTACTCACTCCCATCTTCATTCACTTTGGCATCGTCCATATCGTTTTCAACATGTGGATGTTAGTGAATCTGGGAACGGTCCTCGAATCCCGGCAAGGGAGTCGGCGGCTGGCGATCCTCGTTCTAGCGGCAGGGGTTTTAGGCAATGTTGGACAGATCGTGTTAGAAAGAAGTGTGGGCAGTTATGGCGGAATGTCTGGGGTTGTGTATGGCCTTGCGGGGTTCATGTGGTTTCGTGAAATCCATAGCCCGGGCGAAGGACCTTCATTGCCGCGAGAATCCCTAATCATGTTGGTGGTTTGGCTCATTCTCGGCTTCGCCGGTGTGCTCGACCAACCCGAGTCCAATTCGCGAATGGCCAATTGGGCTCACCTTTTTGGATTTCTTGGCGGCGTGCTGTGTGCGTTCGCATTCCCCGCTCGCAAGAATCGATTTCAGACTCAAATCTAACGCCGCGCCGGATGTACGCGGGTCGTTTACGCAGACTTGAAATCAGGGTTGCGTAAACCTGATGAACCCCAAGTTATCTTGGGAACCCCCGCTTCAACTTGCATGCCAAGCGGCTATCACCCGAATCGGTATTCGGTTGTCGGCGCATGTGTGTCACTTGGCTTAGGCGAACGCAATCCGGTGAATTGCAGCGCAAGTAGCGTAAGGTAAAGCGGATTGAGGAGTATATACCGTTTCCAAAGCCGGATGGGCTCCTGCCAGAAACGAAAAAGCCATTCCAAACCGTAGCGCTGCATCCAGCCGGGGGCCTGCGGGAGCGTCCCGGCATGAAAGGAAAATGCCGCTCCCACAGCCAACAACGGCATCTTAAGTGCATCGCGGTACTCGTACACGAAGACTTCCTGCCGCGGGCACCCGAGCCCTACAAACGTGATTTGCGCGCCGCTCGCGCGAACTTCCTCGACCAATTCTTCTCGCTCTGGGGCGGTCAATTGCCGAAACTTGGAAGGTCGAATACCGACGATTTTCAAGTTGGGATACCGTTCCAAAAGTGAATTGCGAAGTTTTTCAAGGATCTCGCTGTTCGATCCGAGCAGAAAGACACCCATCCCATTTAGCGCAGCTTGTTCACAGACGCGTAGCATCAAGTTCGGCCCATAGACGCGATCGAGTAGCTGAGCGCGATGCAACCAATTCAGACCCCAGCGAACGGGCTGACCGTCGGGAACGATTAGATCGAGTTTGTTTAAACGATGACGATGTTCGCGGTCCATGGCCCCCGTCATGATCCCGTGAACGGCAAGCGCCGTGACTCCGTACGGCTCCATGCGTTCGGCCGCTGCGATGACCCGCGCTACGGCCCCGTCATAGTCGACAGCGTCGACGAGTATTCCCAGGAGGTTCTTCTTTCCTTGATCAATCATGCCGACACCGCTTCCATCCAACGTTCGACATTCTGTTCGTAGATTTCCTGTAAGATGCCAGGGACATCATATTGTAAGTCCCAGGTGGGGTAATCTTCGCGAAATCGAGCTAGATCACTGACATACCAAATATGATCTCCTGCACGATTTACTTCGGTATACTTCCAGCGAAAATCTCGTCCCGTAATCTGTTCGCACAGTGTAATCGCCTCCAGCATGGAGCAGTTACTTTTTCGACCACCTCCCATGTTGTAAACGGCTCCACAACGGGGATTTAACCTAAAAGCATCAAAGGCTCGCACGAGGTCCAAACTGTGAATATTGTCCCTTACCTGCTTTCCCTTATAGCCATACACCGTGTATTCCGTGCCGGTCACTGCGCACTTCATTAAGTAAGAAAGAAATCCATGAAGTTGCGTTCCGGAATGTCCCGGGCCGGTTAAACAGCCACCCCGAAAACAAGCCGTTGGCATATCAAAATATCGACCGTACTCCTGCACCAGCACATCGGCTGCGACTTTCGATGCGCCAAACAGACTATGCATGGATTGGTCAATGGACATGTCCTCGCGGATGCCACTCACATAGGGATGGCTCGGATCGATTTCCCATCGTGTTTCTTGTTCGATGAGTGGCAGTCGATTTGGCGTATCGCCATAAACCTTATTTGTAGAGGTGAACAGGAAGACGGCCGAGGGAGCATGAATTCGGGTGGCTTCTAAGAGATTGAGAGTTCCGACGGCATTCACGGAGAAGTCTGTCTTAGGTTCACGCGCGGCCCAGTCGTGGGATGGTTGCGCCGCTGTATGCAGCACCAGTGTCAAGTCCTTTCGATAGCGTTCAAAGAGATTGAGTACTGCCGAATCGTCCCGAATGTCAATTGCACAGTGTGTATACTGCTTCGCAAACTGCGCTTCGAGACGCTGTCGACTCCATTCCGTGGACGCATCATCCCCAAAAAATCGCCGTCGCATGTCGTTGTCGATTCCGACAACATCCATCCCTTGCGAAATAAAGTAAGCGACGGCCTCAGACCCGATAAGTCCCGCCGAACCCGTGATGACTGCGACGCTCATAAAACATCTCCAGAGTATTTACTGTCCAAAGTTCATTGTCTTGCGTTGAGTTGAATGTTGTTGCTCGCAGTACCTTTTGTAATGACCGCAATCAGACTTCATCACGACAGACAGCCGCAAGGGTGTGTTCCATCGCATCAAGGTGAGCTTTTGGCGTGAATTTTGCCAAATACCGCTCTCGCCCGGCCGTACCCATCTCGTGGCGTAGCAAAGGATTCCTGATCAGTTTAGCCAAGGCATCCGCCAAAGAGTGTGCGTCTTCGGGCGGTACTAGAAGGCCATCAACGCTGTCCGTGACAATCGACGGAATGCCTCGCCAGTGGGTGGAAACAATCGGAATTCCGAATGACAGGGCCTCCACAAGGACGCACGGAAAGGATTCCGATTCATAGTAGGACGGAAAGCAAAAAATCGTTGCCGCGGCGAGCCGTTGCCACTTGGCATCACCAACCTGTTGGCCCCAAATGGTGACGAGATCCTCGAGACCACAGTTTGCGATTTGGTCTCGAACTTCGTTCTCGAATTCGCACGGCTGAAAACCTCCCACGATATCAACTTGAAACGGAATATTCATCGATTTCAGGGAACGACAAGCCTCAATCAGAACGAGTATTCCCTTGGTTCGACAAACCGTGCCAATATAGAGAATTCGACAGGGATCTGGCGCGGGTTTCGTGCGAGATTCCCCATAGCGGGGCCAAGCGTCTTCGGTTCCATTGGGAATAATATATTGCTGTTTTGCGTGCAGTCCTTGAGCATCGTCCGGGATAAAAGCAGAGGAGCGGATCATCACGTCTACGTGATAATAGGCTCGGCGGTATAGCCATTTTCCAATCGGCCCTAACCCCTCATAAAGCTGCGATACACCACTTGCATGCATGTGAAAGATCGTCTTTCGAAACATCCAACGCGTACAATTCAAAACGACAAGGTCCCGCCACATGGGGATTCGATTTGGACCGGACGGTGGATAATAAAGGATGTCGATCCGGTGCCAAATTCGAGCAATGCAGATTTGTGCAACAATCGAAAAGAGATGGAAAAACTTGCCCACGCGAAATCTTCCCACGTCGTCGAGAGATTTCGAAAAAGACATGCGAACATGATGGAGCTGAATTTTCGTAAACGGAGCTTTCAATAACATGGCCAACATGACGCCTTGTCCATGTACCGGAGGTGGCGTTTGCCCGACGACGAGAATCTTCGGAATCGTTGAGGATCGCTGAATCGGTAGGGTAGTCCCCGGTTCCAGTGTTTGCGTGTGCATCATGATCGGCCGCCTGCCGATCTAGGCGACATCGTAGGAAGGGGCTTGGTCCGAGGGAAATCGGTAATCCAAGGTATGAATTTCGGATCATCGCGACGCGAAGGATCTACCCACGCCATACGCAGCAGCAAAGACATGACCACGAAACTCGAAAAACCAAACATCTTGAGCAGTGATTCCGTGCAACCATGGATCATGGCAAACACCAGCAAACCAAAGAGGACCGCCGCACCTGGTTCGCCCGTCCGTAAGTAGTAGCGGACCGAACTCACCAGCCCAATGAGGTACATCGAGACCAAAAGGGCCAGTCCGATGAGTCCACCGTCTAAAGTAACGTCTAAATACATATTGTGACCGTGCGGAATTTCCCAATTGAATAGATCGGAGAGATACTCAATGCGATCCGCGTCCCAATAGGCCAAATATCCCCGGCCGAAGAGGGGAGATTCCGCGACCTCGGTCAAAAGTTCTTCCCAGAGTGGCAGGCGCCCCGTGAGGCTACCGACATCCTCTGTTCGTCCCATCGCGGCCGCCGAACTAAGGCGATTTTGAAATTGCTTACCAACAAAAGAGATCGTGGTCAATCCGAGGCCCGCTGCTAATATCATCGCGGACACAAACATCAGCCGCTGTCCACCACGCAATCGAAGTGTTTGAACCGCAACCATGGCGACTAATACCGCCGCAAGAGAAGTACGGGATTTTGTCAGCAAAAGGAGACTAAATGCAATTGTAAAGGCGGCGATCGAAAGCCAACGCCGCTTCCGATCTTCACCCGCATATGTCCATGCAGACAAGCACACAATGGACGCATACGTCGCCTCCGTGTTGGGATGCGTCGTCCCCGCAAAGCGATAATTGCCCAGAGGATGAAAAGTCCCAAGCGTGATTTCGGCAAAAACCCCCACCAACATCATTGCCAGGCATGCACCTGAAAGCATTCGGACTATTTCGAGCATCGTCATGTGCCGAGAAATTCCCATGGCAGCAGCGGAGAATAACGCGACAACAATCAACTTGTAAATCGTGATCCCGAGATTGATGGACCAAAACGAGGTACAAAACAGCCAACCAAAATAAGCGGCCATCGACCACACGACAGGGCTCTGCCATCGGAATCGAAACTGACTTGGTGAGAGCAGGGCACCTAACCCGAGGATCGCTAAGGCAATTCGGGCCGTTGATGAGCCTCGATTCACGACATTGATTCGATCGGCCGTCCGATTCTCGGTACCGTCAAAATCGAGCAATGCTTCTTCGGAATAGTAGACGCTCGCGGTAAACCGATGCTCCACGATGACCCAAAAGCAAACTAAGACCCCAAGCAGCGCGAACCATCGGAACGCATCGCGACCGCGTAAAATGGGGCTCGGAGCAAGGCTTGGATTTAACGGTTCGGCGGATCCGTACAGAGGTGAACTACGCATGCGAGACAAACTCCTCGCGAGAATACGTTCGCGCCAGCCACGCCAGGGTTCCGAATGCCACAAGCGATGCTGCGCAGCCGCCGCCTACGAGTGCCCATGCGGCCCCCGCCAGGCCTAGTTTTGGAATCAAGATCCAGGCCAGTGTCACAGAAAAAAGGAAATAGGAGAATTCACCTAGAAAGTTAGCCTTCGGGCGCTGCAGCGCCGCGAGACCATTCCCGCATGCAATCGATACCGAAACAGCCAACGTACTTACGCTCAGCAAAAATGCAATCGGCCCCGACTTGTCATAGCTCGGTCCATAAATCGTTCCCAGGATCTGATTCCCTCCGATCCAGAACACACACGATATCACTGCCAAGGAACAAGCCAAGACAGCGATACACTGTCCGACAAGGCTCCACATCCCCCCCACGCCGTCGGACCGAAAGGCGTGTACCGTGCGAGGCTGAAAGTAGTTGTTCACGCCCATCACAAACATCAACGAAAGTCCGACCAAGTTGCTGCATGTGGAGTAAACACCCACAGCCGAAGGATCTTCCTTGAGGAACCACGCGACCATCCAAGGAATCAAAAAATATCCGGCAATTCCGATGCCACGCGCTAAAACAAGCCAGCGGGAATACACCCAGCTTGTTACCCAGTCAGGGAGGAACCGCCGGCGGGAATATTCCAGTGGCAGGTCCGACAGATAAAAGGCATACAGAGCAGGGCCCAGACAAGCCAATCCCAGGATCGCAATCGCAAGTTCCGGGCCGAGCCATTCCGCGCGGGCGGCAAGATATACTCCCCCGACTTGAAGTACGCCGACGACCAAGTCTAGTGACAAACATGTACCAAATCGCAGATGTGCACCGAGGATTGCTCGCCAGTGATCCCGCAACAATAACACAGGAATGGCTATCGCTAATAGCCAGAGAGATGACACCAAATGCGGTTGTTTAAGCAGCTCATTGCCACTTAGCCACGCGGCTGAAAGCGCCACGATCAAGCTGCTGAATGCTGCAAAGATGGCTTGGTGAAAGAAGCTGCTCCCCAACAACGTTTTGGGGTTTTGCGCGGGATCATGGGAAAAGACCAGATAGGGCGCGGCCAGCAGCCGTTCCTGCCCGGTACGCAAGTATCCCAAAATCGTCCATGCAAGCGCAAACGCTCCCAGTTCACTGGCCGGACGGAAGCGAGCCAAAATCACCAGTGTGAGAAAGTTCGCAGCACTAACGACGGCTTGATCCACGAAGGACAAGCTCCCAAGTTTGATTTCACGACGAAACGACTTCTGCGCAACCGGACTGCCGGTCATCAAGGGACCTTCAGCCTCGGCGGCGATTTCGCTGTTTGGAGAAATTTCCACGGGCGCAATAGTTGGCATGGAAGTCGACTAAAACCAACGCTCTAACCAGCCCGGTAGGTTCCGAGCTTCGCGATTTAAAATACAACCCAAAACGTCAATTTTGTTTTCATTCAGCAGATGCAAGGCCGACATGGCTTTGCGGCTTCGCGTTTGCTGTGCATCTACGACCATTACGATGCCGTCCGTTGCGGCGGAGGGGATTAAAAAACGGGTTGTGCTGGCGACGGTCGGCAAATCAAGGATCACGAACTGGTATTCCTGCCGCAATTCGTCGATAATTCGAAACGTGATTTCAGGGGTCACTGCGACTTCTTTGCATTGAGCAGGTCGTCCGGCAGTCATGAAATGAAAGCCTGGAATCTTCCCGCTCCAAATCACTTCATTGGGACGTTGTTCTCCTGAGAATGTCTCGGCAAGTCCAGCCTGGCCCTGAGCCCGCAAATGCTTTCCTTGACTGGGCACATCCAGGTTTGCGTCGACTAATAACACACGACCGAGAGACAAATCTGCGGCACGGATTGCCAGTTCGCGCGCGATCCCGCTCACGCCCGAACGGCGGTCGGTGCTCGATAACCCGATCACCATGCTCCCCAGATTGCGAGACGAACGGATCGAGTCGAGCCGCAAGACTATCGAGTCGATGGAGTCATTCTGGCGATGGAATTTTCGCAACGACGGTGGGGCAGGGGGGGTGACCGCGTCAGTAACCTTAGGATCGACGGCTGTAGAACTCATGTTTTCTCCTAAGTTGGCACCGATGACGAGAATGAACGTGATTGTGGCAGCGCACCCAGAACGGGAAGTTCCAGACGCTTGCTAACGGCATAGGCGGAAGTGAGTCGATCATCAAGCTGGGCCGAAAGGATTGCAAGAGCCAGCGAACCCGCCATCGCCAAGAGCGCACCTCCGAAGATGACGACAATTTTGGAGGGAGATACCGGTTTCTCTTGCAAGGTTGCGTCGCTCACAAAACGTACACTCGACAACTTCGATTGTTGTAAGGCCTGATCGATTCGAGCCTCTTCCAGGTGCTCAGCATAGCTCATGTATTTTTTTTCCGAGACGAGAACATCGCGTTGTAACTGCTCGATCTCAATAGCAACGGCATTCAGAGTCTTCATGCGGTCCTGAATCTCCTGATCTTGCACTTTCAGGCTTTCTTCTCGCGCCTTGAGCGCGACGAGTTCTGCCTCTGCTTCGGCTAAATCAAGAGAAAGCTTCTCATGGATGGGATCGACATTATTGCTTTTCTCAATCCGCTCCGGCTTCTGGAGCGATTGTTCTCGCTGAGCCTCTTTGACCTGGTCTTTGAGTGCCAAGACCGTAGGATGATCCGATGTCAAACGGGCCTCGGCATCCATAACCTGGAGTTGTAATGTGTAGAGCAATTGCTGCTGCATATCGGCCGCTGCATTGGGGCGCGAAACCTCTTCAGTGGGGCGACGTTTGGGACGCGCCTTGACTTGGGCCTGCAAGTTGCCACGCTTGGCTTCGAGCGAAGCAATGGACTTTTGTGCCACTAAAAGGTCAGATCGAACCTCATTCATGCGGTCTTCGAGATTCTTTCGTTCCCCCTCTATCGAGGCAAGACCGATACGATTCTTGGCATCGCGAAGTTGATCGGAGGTCGATTCGAGTTCCTGTCGCAAACGACTACTTTGTGCGTCAAAGAACTCCGTAGATCCAGTAATTTGATGAAGGTGCGAATGGCGGGAGCGAAACTCGTCTGCGATTGCCTGAGCCACCATCTGTGCTAGTTGTGGCGTGTCGGCTTCGTAGGTCATCGCAATGACTTCGGATTTGCGCTCAGCTTCGACGGTCAGGTTCTTTTCAATTTGGATGATTGCCCGTTCACGATCCGATGCCGGGTCAATCTTTCGCAATTGTGTGACGACCATCCCGATGGTCCCTTTGATCACATCTGCGATGGGAGACGTCTTGGCTTGTCCGACGGCAACATGTCCTAAGACAACTTCTGGCGTCAGGCGATCCACGACCGCTCCGATCGTGCCACGACTAACCAAGACATCAATCGCGCTCTTGATTTCGGCATCCCGACCGGCTTGCTGCAAGGCAATGGTTTGCCCTGTTGTAGCGGTCGGATCGAGTGAGACACTTTCGTGTCCAATTTTCATATAAAGGTTCATTACGGATGCATACGTGCGAGGCCAAAACAGGATCACAAAGACTGTGACCAGGAGAATGGCCATCTGGAAGAGCAAGATCTTCCACTTGGCGCGCCAGACGCGCTCAAGGACATCACGTAATTCCAATTCCATTTTTTGATTGTTCATGATTGCGACATCGTTGTTCGCAGAACCAAGAGTGATATACGCAAAGCGCTGCGCTGGATTCAGCGATACGGGGCGCTTTCCGCAACAGTCTGGTCAAAGCTGCGAATCAATAGGGACTGCGAAATGTTAAGACTGGGAATCGAATCGGTCTGGTCGACGAACTATAGGAGCACTTCCTATGCCGAGCGTCCGGCCTGAGCAGCGGAAGAAACGGGAATATGACTAAATCCGATCTGGATTTGGCAGCCGTGCGAATTACTCATGATAACCGCCCGAAAAGTGCGGTAAAGGCTTAATCAGCAACCACGAGAAGTTCCCTCCTCGTAGCCTCAGGCACACTCGCTTTTAGCCGTCCAATCGGAAAAACTCTACTTGGCCCACGATAAAGGGTCGCCGAGACACCAGCGCGGCGTTGCTTAAAGGCAACATGGACATCCGAGCCCGGAGCGAACCCGACGCACCGGCTTCCCCGCACTAAGCATTGCAAATAGACGGAGATTTCCGGAAACCACCCGGAAGGTCCCACGGGGACGCATCTGAAAACAGAACATGTTCACCGATGAGAAGACATCCTTCTTCCCCCGTCGGGGGAAGAAGGACTCGGTTTACCGCAGGACGGGGCCTACTATTCTGCCAGTCCCAATTCTTGCAAGGCTCGCTTACGACTGAGTTTCACGCGATCGTGTTCATCTATTCCGATCACAAAAACTTTCATCGAATCGCCCACGTTGCATATATCCGAAACTCGCTCGACATACTTGCC
>CXWJ01026346.1_pt1 | contig 14080 bp, 10 predicted proteins | sample 590841 | NCBI WGS metagenome assembly CXWJ01 (sample SAMEA3498367, study PRJEB10139) | wastewater metagenome | biome: wastewater treatment plant; material: activated sludge | place: Austria | collected 2015-01-21 | reverse complement strand
GTTTTATATCTACTTAGCTAGAGATTTGACGGCAGGCGAGCTCACCTGCACGGGCCGCGAGAGGGTCATCGGCCCACTATTCGGTTGAGCTTCGCCATCCAGTTCGCGATCGACCGTTTCCACCGTGAGCTTGTTATCCCTCGCTGGCTGGAAGACCTGCGTCATCGAAGCACGGCGACCGTCGGCCAGCTTCAAGACCATCTTGTTGATCCACTTGTTGTCGCCGGAGCGCTGCCACGTCCCTTCGCCCACGCTGCCGTCCCCTTCGAACAACCAAGACCGCAGGCACTGCTGCTCCGCGTCCCAGCCGATGATCTGCATCCCCTCATGCACAGTTGTCCCTTGGGCCTCCGCCCGATAGTACCGCACGAGGTAATTGAGCGTCGAATTCCAATGCGTTTCGTTTTCGACCCGGCCCTCCTTGGTTTCGTCGCTCCATTTGCCGAGCAACCAATCCAACTCGCTCAAATGGGTTGCGGCCGCCGATGGGAGAGGGACGTCACGCTCTTGAACTTGGTCAATCAACCAATTGCCATCTTTCTGAACCAAGATCGCGCTAAACTCGGAGCGCGAAGTTTCCCCATTGGTGTGTTGCTCGTCCGACATGCCATCGACATGGACGACGCTGGGCGTCACCAGCCTAACCGCATCGATGGAGGCTTTCAGTTTGCACTGCGGATCGTCCTTGAAAAGTTTCGCGTAGGCATCTTGTAGGGCTTTGCGTCCTACGATCCGCTGGTTAGAGGACTTAGCAATGTGAACGGCATCCTCTTTCCAAAGCGAGGCCAGAGCCGCCCCGTTGTGATCGTTAAAAGCCTTCTCAAAGGCCTCGATCACCCTGGCGACTGCTTTATCGGCCGCGGACGCAGGCGGCTCCGCGCCACAAACGATCCTGAATGAGCAAAACAACAGGATCGTAGCGCAACTGGTGCTGCGCAGAATCGTCCAACGCCTATCCATGAATATGGCTCCTCTTACCTCCGAGAAGTTTCGCGACTCTGCCGGGCAGTCCCCAAGGTGCCCGATCGGCAACCCAAGTTGGTCGATCTAGCGAGCGAGACCTGAGATTATATCACGTCCCGTAGCGAATACCATTTTCCCTGGAAGATTGAGAATTACCTGTGACCGTCAGGTAAATTGGGAGAATTTTATGGCGCTAATTCGCACATGAGTTGCAGCTCACGCAACTGCCAATCGATTCGCCTACCCACCTTCTGCTAACTACTAACGCGACACGCTGACCGACTCGACCGGTGGAGGCGACCCATCAGGACGGACAGCGGCTTCGGCCTTGTTACCTTCAGCGGGCGGTGCGGTTTCGCGTATTTTTCTTTCCTGCTCGAACCACTGGTGCTCTGGCCGGGCAAGAACCTCGTCAACAGCTTGATTCACATTTTTCGCGGCTACCTCATTCCCACTCTCTGCCGCGTGGTTGGCGATTTCTCGGGCCTGCGGTATCAATTCCATATAAAATCGTTCGGCTACCTCATACATTCCATGCCAATGTGCATAGTCTGGAGCCATCATTGATGCACCGTGGCGAGCTCGACGACCTTCATGATGCCAAAGATAGAACCAAGTCCATTCAATTTCCTCATCGAACTCGGCTTTTGTGATCAGTTCGTTCTCGCGGAGTGCGGCCATGATCTTCGTGCCCGGTTTGGCGAACTTCTCGTTGTAATTGACAACGAAGTCGTCGTACTGCTTATAAAATGCGTTGACGTAGTCGTTCGTATGGCAACTGAGGCATACATTTTTCATGCGGTCACGTTTCGCCTGCCAAGTGTCGGCGATCAGTTCTTTACGCTTGGCTGGATCGGTTTCCGTGACCACCTTGTGATTGACGTCAGTATCCATCGTGAGACTGATGGGTGGTCGATTAGTCCAGGATATTCGCTGCCCCGGATCGTGGGTTACTTGCGGATCGCGAACGTTGGCAGACATGTGGCAGGTCGCACATGTCGGCGCCTGGGTGTAATCTTTCCCGAGCACCCAATGCTTGGCGTCGAGATTCATGTGCTCGCGGAGATCGCGGAACGCGACCCCATGCTTTGATTCCTCATAGATCTCCTTCTGTGGATGGTCGGGGCCTAGGTGACACTTACCACAATTTTCCGGCTGGCGGGCTCGCCTGGGTGAGAAATCATGCCGCGAGTGACAGGCAGAACAGGAACCAAGGGAACCATCGAGATTCATCCGCCCGATACCCGTATTTGGCCAACTCGCCTCCAGGAAAACCGGTCGATTGTATTTATTCTTATCACGCAGGATGCGGTCGAATGCCTCTTTGTTCGTAGGTCGACCTTTGTCGTCCGGCTTTAATTCGTCGAGCGTCACCGTTCCGCCATCGATCGTCTTGAGCGCAATCTTGCTGCCGTGACACTGGCGGCACCCAGTGTCCGCGCTCGCCATGCCGTTGACTGTGGTGATGTCCATGCCCGGCGTCGGTGAATGAGGATTGAACGGCGTGCGCGACCCCTCAACGGTTTCTGCCAAGCGGTTGTCAAGCGAAGCTAAAATGTTGCCCGCTTTTGCGTGGTGGCTGTGTTCGAATTGGTCGTATTCTTTGGGATGGCAGCGCGAACAATCGCGCGGCGTGACGATGGTGGCAATCATCGCTCCCTCATGAAAGAAGGCGTCGGCGTCTTCCTTGTTCGCCTGATGGCAATCGACGCACCCGACGCCTTTCTCCGCGTGTGTACTTCCCTTCCAGTGGTCAATAATTCCGGGCGTGTGCTGGAAATGGCAATTGACACAACCTTGCGAACTGGCCGGCACAATCAGATGTGGTGCGCGGACACCGAGTTCTTCCTCTTTGCGAACGAGTTCTTTCCACTGTACGAAAAAGAGCGAGCCTAAAAAGGCCAAGCCCAGCACAAAAATAATCCACTGTTTGGTTTTAATTGTCATCATCGAGTTCCATTCTCATTTGCTTTCCGTTCTTTGCGAAACGCTCTACGCCGCCGTTAATGTGCCACCGCACCTTCCCAGACCGTCATTCCGACTAACAACAGCGTCGCCACGATACCGATGTATACGCTGATCTCATTCCAACCCGTCAGCCGGCGCAGGCTCGAGTCGATCCACGGCCAGATGATCATCGTGAACACAATGAATCCCATGCTCAGGACCGCAAACGTCGGCCCAAACAGCTTTAGCCAGCGAAAGGTCACATAGAAAAACCACTCGGGTTTGATCACTTCCGGTGTCGTCAGAGGATCGGCCTTTTCTCCCATCGATGCCGGCAGTAGCGTGGCTAGAGTGCTAAGTAGAATCATCAGCAGCAGACCCATGACGATTTCGGTGTAGAGATGATCTGGGAAGAAATTAAAGTAGCGGTCCTCTTCGTGGAGATGGCGGTCAGGTTCTGGTTCCGAAACGCCATGCAACCGGATGAGTGCGATGTGCATCATCAAGAGCGCGATGAGGGTACCGGGCAACACCGCAACGTGCAGTATGAAAAACCGCGGCAGAGTGTCGGCGTTATATTGATCGCCTGCCAGCAGCAGCTTTTTGCTGAGGCCGCCGATCAACGGCACACGGTCCGCAATGTTCGCGCCGACCGTTGCTCCCCAGTAGCTCAATTGCTCGAATACCAGACTGTATCCCGTAAAACCTATTCCAAGCGTGCATAACAAGAGCCCCATGCCGATCACCCAATTCAACTCGCGAGGCTTACGATACGCGCCGGTAAAGTAAACTCGCATTTGATGCAGGATGATCGTGGCTATCATCAGCGTCGCGGCCCATTTGTGGAGACTACGGAAGTACCAACCGAGCGTGACATGACGCGTGATATGTTCTATTGATTCGTACGCCGTTGTCGCTGATGGCTGGTAATAAATTGCCAGCAAAATGCCTGTAAAAATTTGCACTAGGAACAAATAAGCTGGCGTGCCGCCCAAACAGAACCACCACCGCTTCATATGGTGCGGTACGGGCTCATTCGTCAGTTCGCGCAACGATCCCGGATTAATCGGAATGCGTTCGCTCAGCCAGCGCGAAATCGCAGTCATACCCACCCTCCTGGGCGGCGATTTGAGCTTCGTGAATCGTCGTCTAGACTCCGGTACCCGTCAGATCCAGCAATGCGATGATCAGCGGTCTGGTCGATGGGCTTGACCGGCATGTTGATGTAGAGCAAACCACCTTCGACTTTGAGTGGATACACGGGCAGCGATTGATTCGCAGCCAGGGGTGGTCCAGCAGTCGGCCGACCCTCTGGATCAAACGCCCCCAGATGACAAGGACAAAAGAAGCGGTCGTTCTGCTGCTCCCAATGGACACGACAGCCCAAATGAGGACAAACGCTTGAGAGAGCTAAGAAGTCGTCAGCAACCGCCGAATCTCCAGTCAAACTAGCGGATTTCCGCGTGATCACCACCGGCACGCCGGTCGGTGACTGAAACGAAAATGCCTGTCCGGGCGCGACGCTGGCCACATCGGTAACGAACATCCAAGCAGTGCCTTCTTCGGACGGATAAAGATATCGCACTGCGCTTCCGAAAAACATGCCGTAGCCCAATGCCAGTCCACCCACCATCGCGCCAGTGGCTAAGCTGCCACTCGCGAGAAAATGCCGTCGATCCGGATCGTCTGCTCCAAGCGAATCTGAATTCTGTGTCATGAAAGAATAGAGAACAGAGGCCTAAACCAATCGAATCCAATCGCATACCAACCGAGACCAACAGTTTAAATGGTAAACTGGCAATAGCAATAGCAATGAAACCTTAGAGCCGAACCGCGCTCCGAGTCTGCTGAACGCGTAGTGTGCCAACATGGCACATTGTGTGCTCTTAAGAAAAGGCTTGAACTACCGACTACTGCTCTTTCCAGTAGTCGGGCAGATTCGGAGTCGTTTCGCGGAGGATCGCTATAATCGCTCGGCGATCGTCGTCCGAAAGATGGGCAAACTTATCAGAGACATTCGGATCGTTAAGCACGTTCCAGAGTCGCTGCCAGACATAGTCCAGCATCTCAGGAGGCAACTCAGTGAACGCTTGCGAGTAAACGAGATAGCTACAAGGATATTTGAATAGTCGCCGTGTCAGATCCAAGTCTCGCAGGGAGCGGCCTTCGTGGTCCCGTGGTCCAGCCTTAACAAATTGTTCAGAAAAACCAGAGGTTCCTTGGATCGGACTGGTCAATTCGGTTTCGCCCGCTAACAACAAAGAATCGACCAATTCGTTCCCTGCGTGTTCGATCCGACGAGTCGTGCTGTCGAGTTGGTTTCCTTCAGGCTCGCCGAGCGCTCGATTCATAACCGTCTGGTAATGCAGTGCCTGCCGAGTCGTGAAACTGGCTTGGGTGATTCGGTTATGGACTAGTGTTTGATGTTCGAGGACCATCAATGCTACGATGTCGCTGTGAGGCGAAAGGTAATTGCTCACAGTGAACCTGTCGTTTAAGTCGGTGATATTCTGGCCGCGTTCATTTTCGACCGGTCGAGGCACATCTTTTCCTTGTATGACCAAATTGCCGAGGTGCGTCTGCGAGCCGTGGCTACCGGTCACATACCAGCCTCCCCAGCGTTGCTCCAGAGGCGTGCGATAATCAACCGAATAGCTGCCGGCCGAAAGGAGCGGCTGGCCGCTGGAGTCGACAAACAGTGAGCGAACAAGATGCCCCGGCACACTATTGGTTCGCGATGAGCTATGACACACCAAACAACTTTCAGTCTGTCGCACGAAGCGTGGTGCATCTACTTCTTCTTGATTGAGCGTGTAGAATACGGCACCTAACTGCGGATCTACGGCTGAAACTTCCAACGCACTCCCCGATTGACAGAAGCCGATGTATACGTCGTCGCCGAAGTAGACGGCTCGCGGCGTTCGCGGCGAGATACGATGTCTCTGCAAGCTAGTCTGAGAAAAGACGAGCATCTGCGATTCGACAGGCACTTTAAGGGCATCGAGCAGCGCCGGCAGATAGCCCAATTTGCCTTGGTAGTCTAACTGCAACTCACCCTTGTCGATCCGAGTCTGTAGCTGCGAAACGGAGTTGTTTGGAGTGCGTAGAGAGTACTCGATTGGCGGTTGTTCAAACGGATCGTCACCCCATGAAGCGTGGCCCAAGATGAGGAAAATTAATATTACCAGGAATTGAATGGTGACTGAAAATCGCATCGACGTATCTCCTGGTTAGGCACCTCAAGCCTTGAAGTGTTACCTTGTAGCCTGAGGATCTGGCCTCGCTCCTAGGTATGCGTTTGAAGGGCATAATGCATGACTTAGAAGTTCATGTGGCATCTACAAACATGAGCGAAACGGTTTTTTATGAGTTCGAAACATCGATTCATTGTGCGGGCAATCTTGCGATTAGTTTACCCCTTGATTCCTACATGTCAAGGTGTAGAATAAGTTGGGCCTGTGAAAAAAAGTAGAGATATGTTGCCAAAGACAGCTGAATACGCGCTCCGCGCGGTTGTATGGCTAGCGCAGGAACCGACCCGAATGGAGCCGGCCGATCAGCTTGCCGAAAGAACGCAGATACCTCGTCGCTACCTGCATAAAGTCTTGCAAGACTTAGTGCTTGGGGGATTTGTACGTTCGCAATCCGGCCCCGGCGGGGGTTACGCACTGGACTGCGTCCCCGAGAGAATCTCAATCCTCGACGTGGTGAATGCAGTAGCGCCGCTAGAGCGGATTCGTCAATGTCCGCTCGGACTGCCCTCTCATACTCGACTATGTCCGCTTCACAAGGAGTTGGATCAGGCATATGCGGCAACCGAAAGAGCACTATCACGAGTCACGATCGCCCAGTTACTTCGCTCAACGAGCGCGATTGTTCCTCTGTGCGAGGTGTCAAGGTAACACAGCGAAGGCGTCGATTAACTACGAAGGTGTCATTCAGCTAACCTAATTGGAGACATTCGATGGTAACTGTTGTCACCCCCGCCCCTGAAGCTTTGCCGCACCACGAGCTATCGCTAGACAAAATGCCCGGACATTGGCTACTGGCTCGAATGGGTAAACGCGTACTGCGTCCGGGGGGCTTGGAATTAACTCGCCGCATGCTAGATGACTTGAACATTAAGGAAGGCGATCGGGTTGTGGAATTCGCCCCTGGCCTGGGCGTAACGACAAAGCTGACTCTCGCCCGCAACCCCAGTTCGTACACTGCGGTCGAGCGCGACCACAATGCGGCCGCCATTGTCGAACGATGTTTTTCTGGGCCGCAACAGCAGTGTATTTTGGGGACCGCTGAGAAGACTAACTTGCCGGATGCTTCAGCCAGCGTTGTGTACGGGGAAGCTATGCTGTCGATGCAGCCGGCTGGTACCAAGTCGCGGCTTATCGCCGAAGCCGCGCGACTACTGGAGCCCGGCGGGCGTTACGGCATCCATGAATTGTGCCTTACACCGGACGCGGTTGACCAAGTGACGCGCGATGCGATTCAGCACGGCCTTTCCGACGAGATCCACGTGGGAGTACGCCCGTTAACTGCGCGCGAATGGCGTGAGTTGATCGAGTCGGCCGGGTTGACCGTTGTCACCGAGCGCACGGCGTCAATGCACCTGTTAGAGCCCGCGCGACTGGTAAACGACGAAGGCTTGTTGGGCGCGATCCGTTTTGCTTGGAACGTCGCGCGGTATGGCTCGGCGCGACGTCGCGTGCTGACCATGCGGCGGATGTTCCGAAAATATCGCCACCATCTGGCGGCAATAACCCTTGTGGCCATTAAACCGTAGGTCAATGGTACGGAGTTGGCGAATCTGGCAAGTTATTTGCAAAAACAAGTAATCCATCAGGCTGAGACAATTACAAATGGTCTTAACGTATACGCTGCTCGAAGATCTTGTGCATGAGGTTGAGTTGCCGAAAGATGGCACGCTCAGTCGCACCATCTACCAAGACGACCAACTCAAAGCGGTCTTATTTGGTTTTAGCGCCGGGCAGGAACTCTCCGAGCATACTTCCTCCATGCCCGCGGTAATGCATTTCTTGCAAGGCGATGCCGAGGTCAGCCTCGGCGACGATACGGTCTCTGCGACCGGTGGTACCTGGATTCACATGCCCGCGATGCTTCCCCACAGTATCCACGCCAAAACACCGGTTACGATGTTGCTCCTCCTGATGAAGCAGCCTTCAGGCTAGCGGGCGAGCACGACAGTACAGTGTAGAAAAGCGAGTTTCTGAAGTTCAGTAGAACGCGCAAGTATGCATCGATAATAATTGATACGATCAGGTGCAATGTCGATTGCTCGATAGGCGTTCTGCGTGGCAATATTGCGACGGCTGGTCCGAATGGATTACGAAAGCCGGAAGAATCAGCGCTGCCAAAATCACCAAAGTCGTTAAGTGACAAGCATAGAACGAAAACTTATCTCGCTTCTTCTTCGCTCTTTTTTCTCCACGAAGAGGTACGATCGCATGGGTAGGACAGGGGCAGCATCGTTCGATCAACTCTCCCATTTTTCCCAGTGATCATTACTGCTTAACCACTGCACCACGCTCGGTTTCGCAGCGCTCAATGTGTCATTTCGACCCACTGTATCAATAACGCACATTTCGGGTCAGCTGTATGATAGCTGAGGATGGACCTTACCGAAGAATTTGCCAGGATACGCAAAACACCTAGTGGGATGCATTACTTAGGTGCCAGGCACAGGTAGGTCGACACTTGCGACGGCGTTCGTAGCGGGCAAGGTCCAGGTAGACTTTGTCGCTTATCTTGCCAGAACTTGTTCTGGCCTGCCTAAACTGACGAACAGGAAAGATATATCGAGACTTAGTTCCCTAAAAGCATCGTTCGAAGGACTCGGCATGGCGTCCTACTTGAGAACTCGAAGAATCATTCTTCTCCGCCAGTTTGCTGGGTTCGCTGTGCTCGGCTTGGTTCTAGATATGTCTTGCCTCGCGCTGGGAGACGAAATCAGTCAACCATTGGAGCATGTCGCGGTGGAGACCGACAGCGCAGAGCCGGGCGATGCCATGTCGGCGACGATCGAAGAGTCCGAAGAAGAGGGGTTCGAATCGGAGCCGGTCGGCGCAGAAAAGGCAAATCAACCGCCAGCAGCCAACCCTTGCGCCACAGCGTTCAAGTCCGTATTTTATGACAACGATTTCAGCTACCTCGATGACCCCGAATACCAGGGACACTGCCTGGGCGATTGCTGGAAAAATATGCCGGCAGGACATTGCGGCGACTATGGAACAGTCGACGTTGGTGGGCAAGTGCGACTGCGCTACCACCATGAAGTCGGCATGGGGCAAGACATCTCTGGGCCGGGCGTGTTGCGATTTGAAGACACGGTGCATGACATCATGCTCTCTCGCATGCGCCTCTATACGAACTGGAAAGCTAACGACTGCACTCGCTTTTACGTAGAGGGCATCTTCGCTGATGTAACCGATGACGACGGTACTTACCTGCCGCGGCCAATCGATCGTAACTTCGGCGACTTCCTCAACGCTTTCATCGACTACTCGCCGCAGGATGGTACTACACTCCGCGTGGGCCGCCAGGAGTTGCTCTACGGAGCCGAGCGGTTGATCTCGCCTCTTGATTGGGCTAATACCCGACGGACTTTCGAAGGCGTCAAACTCATGGTCGCCGAGGGCGATTGGAAGGTTGACGGTTTCTATACCCACTACGTGCCGGTGATACCTAATGAACTAGACAGGGCCGATTATCAGCAACCGTTCTACGGTGTCTATTCGACATACTCAGGCTGGGAGAACGATTCAGTCGATCTCTATTACATCGGCTATGATAATGAGCATCCCGGCGAAATCACCAGCGATTTCTCTCTGAGTACGTTTGGCTCACGACTGTACGGCAATCGCGGCGACTGGCTCTACGAAATGGAGGGCGGTGTGCAAATCGGCCGACAGAGCGGACTTGGTCTCAATCAGGACGCCGGCTTCGGTACCGCAGGGCTCGGCCGAAAGATGCCCGAACATCCCTGGAAGCCCACAGTCTGGTTCTACTATGACTATGCCTCCGGCAATTTCCCAGGTGGCGATTTCAACCGCTTCAATCAGTTGTTTCCTCTGGCTCACAAATACTTTGGCTTCATCGACGCGGTTCAGCGGTCCAACATAGAATCGCCCAACCTACTTTTGACGATGAAGCCTCATCAAAAATGGGACTTCTTGATCTGGTACTGGTACTTCATGGCCAATTCCGGCACGGACATCGTTCCCAGCATCGGCGGCACGCCAATCCAAAGTCTCTCACGCACCCACTTTGGGGACGAGCTCGACTTGCTGGCCAAATACGCGGTCGGTCCGCGCTCAAACATACTATTTGGCTACAGCCACTTTTGGCGTGGAAATAAAATTCTCGCTCCCAAGGACGCAGATTTTTTCTACACCCAATGGGAAGTCAACTTCTAAAACCCTGCGACCTGAACGAACGTGCTGAGTGAATCCAGTAACATCCCAGCCTCCTGACCTGGCTGTGATATTCGTCGAATCGCAGAGGCATCCGCGTGCCTCCGATTGGCAGCCTTACCAAAGATACCCACGTTCCAAGCCCGCAATATCGTTTGCTTGTGGGATGAACAGCCATACTGCTTATCGGTTAATTGCGAGGCTTTACCAAACCGTCACTTTCACCCCCGGTTAGGCCTCAAACAGTCCCACGACCCGCCCTTCCGCCGCTTGACAGCGTCTTGCAGCGTCAAGTATTCTAACGGATTCGCCACGTACTTTAAGTTACGCTGGCGCAAGGAGTTTCGCTCTGATGTGTGGAACGCCGCTCTGCTTCCGCAGTGCGAGACGGGGATTTTATACCCCCGCGCGGTTAGCGTCTGGCGAACTCCGACAATTCGAACATCTTGAACAATTTGACTTTGCCCCGCGGTGGGCGAATACGCCGCGGAAAGGTGGCTATGAATCCCAGCGAAGTATTGCGAATCGTCGATGCGATTCACCGAGATAAAAACATCGAGAAGGAAATCGTCTTCGAGGGGATCGAAGCTGCGCTCGTCTCAGCAGCCAAGAAACACTACGGCGAAGAGGCCGATATCGTTGTTAAAATCGACCGCGAAGACGGCTCCATCACCGCCACTTGCGACGGCCGCGAATTGGATTCCGAGGAGACCGTCGGACGCATCGGCGCGCAAACCGCCAAGCAAGTGATGATCCAAAAGATCCGTGAAGCGGAGCGCGACGCCCTCTACGACGAATACACCGAGCTTGTCGGCCACATGGTCAGTGGCGTGATCCAGCGTTACGAGGGGGGCGCCGCCACGGTGACGCTCAGCAACGTGGAAGCCATTCTTCCCCGCGGCGAGCAGATTCCGGGCGAAACGCATCACGTAAATGAGCGCGTCCGTACTACCGTGTTCGAAGTTCGCAAGTCGGGCAGTCGTGTGAAGGTGATTCTCAGCCGCGCCAGGCCACAGTTGGTTCAGCGTTTGTTCGAACAAGAAATCCCTGAAATCGCGGACGGCGTCATTGAAATCCGCGCCATGGCGCGCGAGCCTGGATACCGCTCCAAAGTGGCCGTCTCCAGCAGCGACCCCCGCGTCGATTGTGTCGGAGCTTGCGTCGGCGTCCGCGGCAACCGCATCAAGAATATCGTTGACGAACTGGCCGGCGAACGAATCGATATCGTCCGCTGGGATGACAACCTCGAAGTCTTAATTCCCAACGCCTTGCAGCCCGCCGAAGTCGAGCAGGTGATTCTTTGCAAAATGCTCGGCCGCGGCATCGTGCTGGTTCGCGAGGATCAATTGTCGCTGGCCATCGGTCGTCGCGGGCAAAACGTTCGTCTTGCGAGCAAGCTCTCTGGTTGGGACATCGAAATCATGACCCAGGACGAATTGGCCCAGGCAATCGACCGCGCGGTTGTGGGCTTCAGTTCGTTGACGGGTGTCGAAGAGGAGCTGGCGAATCGCCTCGTTGAAGAGGGCTTTTTAAGCTATGACGACCTTTCGATCATCGAGCCAGATGCCCTGATGGCCATGGGCAACCTGAGCGAAGAGAGCGCCAACCTAATCGTCGAGCAGGCCGAAGCCCGAGCTGAAGTCGCCGAAGTCGCCGCCGCGGAAGCACGCCGGCAGAAGCGCGAACAAGAACGACTATCGGAAATGGCCGCCGAAGCTGGCATGACTCTCGCGCCTCTGGATGAAGGCGCGGAAGTGGACGAAGACGACGAGGCCGACGTCGACGAAATCGCGGAGGAGGAGACGATGGCTGAGGAAGAAACGGTCGATGCTGAGACTTCCGGAGCAGATGCCGAAGAAACTGCCAGCGATCACGGCGACTCAGAAGAGGACACGACTCACGAACGATCGGAGACTGCTTCGTAGTCGGAATTCACACCGACGAGCTACTGGCGGCGGCGCCGGTTTTGCAGAGGGTGGAAGAAAACGTGGTACCGGCGGTCGGCCGGCGTTTCCAAGTTTGTCGAGGAGACCTACATCATGGTTTCGTAACAGATGAAGCCTCGCAGCGGCGCGATCCGCACCGGCGAGCGGCGAGAAAAGTAACGGAGATTTCCTTTGGCGGTTCGCATCTACGCATTAGCGAAAGAGCTGAAACTTGATAGCAAGGACTTGGTCGACATTTGCGCGAAGGCCGGCGTCCTCGGCAAAGGGTCTGCGCTCGCCAGCATAACCGAAGAAGAAGCCGAGAAGGTCCGGCAATTCCTCAGAGGTGGCGGTGGCACAAAGGCCAAACCGGTCGCCAAAGCTGTGCCGCAAGCTCCGCAACGCCCCGCCGAACCTGTGCGGGGCAAAATGCCGGTAATCGTCACAGCGAAGCCCGCCCCTCCAACTCTGCGGAGTAAGCCGGCCGAAGAGGTTCCTCCCGCGGAGCCGCCCACACCCATCGAAGAGCCAATCGCAGCGGAGGCGCCCACCGTGGAAACCATGGTCGAAGCTTCTCGCCGACCTGGTCCACTGGCCGGCGCGATGGGACGCGAAAAGTACATCGGCCCAGGCGCTGCCACCGGCCGAATTCCCGTCGTCGGCGGCGAAGGGAAGCCAACGGAGCGTCGAGCACAATCTACGGAACGGGCTCGCCCCGCCGTGAAGCTCGCCCCCATGCCCAAAACAGCTCAGCCCGTCGATCGCGGCAAGAGCGATGAGCCCCCCGCCCAGAAACCAGACATGCGTCTACCAGCCGACCTTCTCGGCGCTGGCAAACAGGGCGCTAAGCCGTTAGCCGCTCATTTGAAGCGCCACGAGCGCACGCTCGAAGAGGAAAAGAAGGCCCGTGGGCCAGCCGGAAAGCCAGCCGCGCGCTCCCTTGGAGACGCCGAAAGCGAACGCACGGGAGCCGCCGCTCGTGGTGGTCGAGGACGCCGCGGTAAGGAATCGTCCGAAGAAGGAGAAGAGGGCGGCGAGGGAAATCGCCCTATGCTGGGCGGACGCGAGCAGCGTCAACTGGCTCGTCGCCGCAACGTCAAGTCCATCGACGGCGATGACCAGCCCGTACGCTCCACTTCACGTCGCCTGCGTCGCACAGGCGCTAACATTGCCACTGCGCCGCGCAAGGAACGCGTGAGTATTGAACTCCCTTGCACCGTCCGTGAACTGTCCGAAGCCGCCGGTGTGCCGGCTAACGAGATTCAGCGAATCCTCATGAACGAAGGCGTAATGACCACCATCAACGCCGTCATGGATCCTGATATGACAGAACTGGTCGCCGCCGAACTTGGCATCAACATCGAATTCAAACAAGTGGTCAGCCTGGAAGAGGAGTTGGTGGCATCGCTCGACGCGAAGGCCGACGATCCAGCCGATCTGGTCGAGCGCCCCCCCGTGATCACCTTCCTGGGCCACGTCGACCATGGCAAAACCTCGCTGCTGGATCGGATCATCGGCATCAATGTGGTTAGCGGCGAAAGTGGTGGCATCACGCAGCACATCCGTGCTTACACGATGGAGAAAAACGGCAAGCGGATTTCCTTCGTCGATACGCCGGGCCACGAAGCCTTCACCGAAATGCGTGCTCGCGGCGCCAACGTCACAGATATCGCAGTTCTTGTCGTCGCAGCGGATGACGGCGTAATGCCGCAGACAGAGGAAGCCATCAGTCACGTTCGAGCAGCGGAAGTACCGATCGTCGTAGCACTGAATAAAATCGACCTGCCCGGCATCAATTTGGACCGCATCTACCAGGTG
>CXWJ01024714.1_pt1 | contig 14089 bp, 8 predicted proteins | sample 590841 | NCBI WGS metagenome assembly CXWJ01 (sample SAMEA3498367, study PRJEB10139) | wastewater metagenome | biome: wastewater treatment plant; material: activated sludge | place: Austria | collected 2015-01-21 | reverse complement strand
GAGGACCTCGACGTTCTCGCCGCCACGGGAGAACTCCAGGTACGGCGAGTAGCTGACCTGGCAGGCCACGTCGGGGCGCGCCGCGGCCAGCACGAACGTGACGGCGTAGCTCCCCGACGGCTCTGCCGAGAAGGAGACGTCCTCGGCCCGGCAGTAGGGGTGCCCCTCCGCCTCCAGGGGCCGAGGCTGGAAGCGGGCGGCCCGCTCGGCCTCGGGGAAGGGGACGTCCTGCCGCACCGGCGGCACCGCTCCCGGCACGGCCGCCGGCGTCTGCCCCGGAGGCAGATCGGGATCCCAGGGGTTCTCCGGGCCGCCGCCGGCCCCGGGCGTGCTGCCGCGGCCCCCGACCAGGGCGGCCACCCCGACCGCGGCCGCAGCGATCGCCACCACGCACAGCACCGCCAGGACCACCACCCAGCGCGATCGCCGGGGCAGGCGGCCCAGGTCGTCGGTGTCTGGCATCGGTCCCCCACTCGCTGAGCAGTCGCGTGCTGCCATCTTGCCCCGCGGTCGGCGGTGGGTCACGCAGAGTCGAGGGGGATCTCCGGGGTGTCCTCTCGAGCCAGCTCCTCGCGCACCACGGCGAAGGCCAGCCCCGAGGAGTACCCCTTGCGGCCGAGCATGCCGACCAGCCGTCGGGTCGCGGTGGTGGTGTCGACGGCGCGCAGCGAGCGCAGCTTGCGGCGGACCAGGGCCCGCGCGGCGTCGCGCTGCGCCGTCTCGTCGACCACCTCCAGCGCCTCCCGGGCGACCTCGTCGGGCACGCCCTTGCGGCGCAGCTCCTGGGCCAGCGCCCGCGGCGCGAGCCCCTTCCCGGACTGGCGCGACTCCACCCAGGCTCGGGCGAACGCGGCGTCATCGACCAGGCCGACCTCCTCGAACCGGTCGAGCAGCCGCTCGCTGATCTCCTCGGGGACCAGGCGGGCGTCGAGCTTGGCGCGCAGCTCCGCGCGGCTGCGGGCCCGCCCGGTGAGCTGGTCGAGCAGGATCGTGCGAGCCACGGACTCGGGGTCGGCGTCCGGGCCGGCGTCTATCACGTCTGCCGGTGGCCCGTCGAGGGACGACAACGCCGCGGGTGGGCTCGGCGAGCGGTGAGCGTCGTCAGGCGGGTGTGCCGGCAAGGCGGAGGACCGAAGGCGGGCCGGTGGCCCGTCGAGGGACGACAACGCCGCCGGCGCGCCCGCGTGGACGGCGCTCCAAGGGTTCAGAAGTCATCGACGCCGATGGGCTCGTCCGACAGAACGTCGGCTTCCTGGTCGAGCTGCGGGCCGACGCCGAGCTTCTCGAGGATCTTCTTCTCCAGCTCGTTGGCCAGGTCGGGGTTGTCGGTCAGGAACTGGCGGGCGTTCTCCTTGCCCTGGCCGAGCTGGTCGCCCTCGTAGGTGTACCAAGCGCCGGACTTGCGCACCAGGCCGGCCTCGACGCCCACGTCGATCAGGCCGCCCTCACGGCTGATGCCCTTGCCGTACATGATGTCGAACTCGGCCTGCTTGAAGGGCGGGGCCACCTTGTTCTTCACGACCTTGACCCGGGTGCGGTTGCCGACCGGCTCGGTGCCGTCCTTGAGGGTCTCGATCCGACGCACGTCGAGCCGGACCGAGGCATAGAACTTCAGCGCCCGGCCGCCGGTCGTGGTCTCGGGGCTGCCGAACATCACGCCGATCTTCTCGCGCAGCTGGTTGATGAAGATCGCGGTGGTGCCCGCACCGTTGAGCGCGCCGGTCATCTTGCGCAGCGCCTGGCTCATCAACCGGGCCTGGAGTCCGACGTGGCTGTCGCCCATCTCCCCCTCGATCTCGGCGCGGGGCACCAGCGCGGCCACCGAGTCGATGACGATCAGGTCGAGCGCGCCGGAGCGCACCAGCATGTCGGCGATCTCGAGCGCCTGCTCACCGGAGTCGGGCTGGGAGACCAGCAACGCGTCGGTGTCCACCCCGAGCGCCTTGGCGTAGTCCGGGTCGAGAGCGTGCTCGGCGTCGATGAAGGCGACGATGCCGCCCGCGCGCTGGGCGTTGGCCACCGCGTGCAGCGCCACCGTCGTCTTGCCCGAGGACTCCGGGCCGTAGATCTCGACCACGCGGCCGCGCGGCAGGCCACCGAGCCCGAGCGCGATGTCGAGGGAGATCGCTCCGGTCGGGATGATCTCCAAGGGCGCCCGAGTCTCGTCGCCCAGGCGCATCACCGAGCCCTTGCCGAACTGCTTCTCGATGCCGGCCAGCGCGGCGTCCAGCGCCTTCTCGCGGTCTCCAGCGGCCATGTCGCTTCCGTCCTCTCCAGCGGTTCGCCCGCTGTCTCTGGCTGCGCCGCGAGCCCGCGGCGGGTGTCGATCCGTGGTCGGGAGTGACGCTAGACGAGCCCGCCGACAGCGCCCGGTCTGGCGGGAGCGCTGGTGGAGAACCAGGCCAGGCGTGTCACCTGTGGACACAAACTAGCCCGAACACGTGTTCGATCGCCGTACGTCGGCTCGGCGTGTCGCCCTGCGCGGTCAGGAGCTCGCGAGCGCGTCGGAGGGTCGAGCCAGCCACAGCCGTGCCCCCGCGGCCGCCGCGAGCGTCCCGGCGGCGATCACGGCGGCGAACGCGTTGAGCGACGGGTAGCCCCACGCACCGACGATCACCCCGGCCAGGCCTCCGGCGAGAGCCGCGGCGACGTTCATGATCAGGTCGGCGGCCCCCTGGATGTCGGTGCGGGACTCCAGGGGAGCGTGCTCGGCGACGAGCGTCGAGGACGCGACGGTGGCCAGCGACCAGCCGAAGCCGAGCAGGAACAGCCCCGTGAAGATCTGCCAGGAGCTGCCCTGGGGCGACAGCCCGCTGAAGAACAGGCTGAGCAGCAGCACGATCCCGCCCGCCGCCAGCGTCGTCGCCCGGCCGAGCCGGTCGGTCGCCCACCCGGACACCGGCGCGAACGCGTACATGCCGAGCACGTGGACCGAGATCACCAGTCCGATCACCCGCAGCTCGGCGCCACCGTGCTCCATGTGCAGAGGCGTCATCACCATCACCGCGATCATCACCGCGTGGGCGGTCGCCAGCCCGGCAGTGGCCGCGATCAGCACCGGCCGCTCCCTGGCAGCGGCCGCGACCCGGGTCCAGGACGTGCCGCGCGGCGGTGCCGGCGGGGCTCCCGCGTGCTCCCGGGCCACCAGCAGCGGGTCGGGCCGCAGGAACAGCCAGACGACGACCGCGGCCACCAGCATCCCGACGCTGCCCAGCGCGAACGGCCCGGTCAGGACGGGGATGCCGAGACCGTCGGCGACCCGTTGCGCCAGACCGGTGAGGTTGGGTCCGGCCACCGCCCCGATCGTCGTCGCCCAGACGACGATGGCCAGCGACCGGCCCCGGTTGGCGTCGGTGGCCAGGTCGGTCGCGGCGTAGCGAGCCCCCAGGTTGGCCGCCGAGGTCGACCCCAGCAGCAGCGCACCGAGCAGCAGCATGGGCATCGAGTCCAGCACCCCGGCCGCGACCACCACCAGCGAGCCGAGGGCACCCAGGAGGAAGCCGGCGACCATGCCGACCCGTCGCCCGCGCACCGCCATCACCCGAGCCAGCACGAAGGCCGCCACGGCGGTGCCGAGCACCTGGAACGTCTGGGCCAGCCCCGCCATCTTCTCCGAGCCCGAGAGGTCCTTGGCCAGCAGCGAGGCGGTCGCGATGCCGATGGTGATGCCGACCGCCCCGAGGGCCTGTCCGGCCACCAGCGTGCCGAGGGTGCGTCGCTGCACCGCGTGCAGGTCCGCGGGGGTCATCGCTCGCTCGCCGGCAGCTCGAGGGCCCGCCACACCGAGGCCCACACCCGCTTGGGCGGGACGCCCTCGCGCAGCGCCTGCCCGGCGGTGCGCGAGTCGAGGTCCGCGATCACGAACTGGTCGGCCCAGTGGTGGGCATAGGCCTCCCCGAGCGTGTGCTCCAGCCGCGCCCAGAACTCCGTGTGCCTCATCCGGGGCGCCTCATCCGGCGTGCCTCATCCGGCGTGCCCGGTCCCGGCGCCACGGCCGACGTCCCACAGGTTGCTGCGCCGGCGGGATCGCGGGTGATCCGCTCGGGTGGGTCTCGCCACTCATGGCGCCATCCTGTCAGGCACCTCCCCCGGCCCGGCGGCCGGCGCCGCGCCGGGCGGCATACGCTGGATCCGTCGGCCGAGCAGACGTCTCGACTGTGGGCCGAGAGGAGTCTCATGAGCCACCCGGCGATCCAGGTTCAGGGCCTCCACAAGTCCTACGGCCGGACCCCCGCGCTGCGCGGCCTCGACCTGGAGGTCCGGGTCGGTGAGGTGTTCGGGTTCCTCGGTCCGAACGGGTCGGGCAAGACCACCACCATCCGGATCCTGCTCGACCTGATCCGACAGGACCGAGGGACGGCACGGGTCCTGGGGCTCGACCCTCGGCGCGACGGCATCGCCGTGCGCAGCCGGCTCGGCTATCTCGAGGGCGACTTCGCCGTCGACGGCCGACAGTCCGCCCACGAGCTGCTCACCTATCTCGGCCATCTGCGGGGCGGGGTCCCCCGCGAACGCATCACCGAGCTGGCCGACCGGCTCGGCCTCGATCTGCGCCCACGGGTCAGGACCCTGTCGAAGGGGAACCGGCAGAAGGTGGGCCTCATCCAGGCCTTCATGCACCGGCCCGAGCTGCTCATCCTGGACGAGCCGACGGTCGGGCTGGACCCGTTCCTCCAGCAGGAGTTCACCGCGATGACCCGGGAGGCGGTCGCCGAGGGTCGCACGGTGTTCATGTCCTCCCACGTGATGAGTGAGGTGCAGCGCGCCGCCGACCGGGTCGGGATCATCCGCGACGGGACGCTGCTCAGCGTGGACTCGGTCGAGAGCCTGCGGAGCTCCTCGATCCGGCAGGTGGAGATCGTGTTCGAGACGCCGGTCGGGGCGGACTCCTTCTCCCGCGTCCCCGGTGTCAGCGAGATCACCGTCACCGGCACCGAGCTGCGCTGCCGGCTCGAGGGCCCGGCCGACGGGCTCGTCAAGGCGGCCGCGGCCCACCGCGTGCTGAGCTTCACCAGCGTGGAGCCCGACCTCGAGGAGGTCTTCTTCAGCCGCTACGCCGCGGACTCCGGAAGCGGCTTAGGGGAGGCGGGTCCATGATCCGCACCGTCTATGCCAAGTGGCTGTGGGACGGCCGCCGGTCGCTCGTCGGCTGGGTCACGGCGATCGTCGTGGTCGGCTGCGGGTACGCCGCGTTCTGGCCGACGATGGACAACCCCGCGATGGCCGAGCTCCTCGAGAACTACCCGAGCGCGCTGCTGGAGGCCATCAACTACACCGACATCACCACCCCGGCCGGGTACCTCAACGCCACGGTCTACGGCCTCGTGGTGGCCGTGCTGATGGCCGTCCTCGCCATCGGCGCCGGCACCCGGACGATCGCCGGCGAGGAGGAGGCGGGGATCCTCGACCTGACGCTGACCCACCCGGTGAGCCGGACCTCGCTCGCCCTCCAGCGGATGGCGGCGTTGGCGACCACCATCGTGGTCGTCGTCACCGTGTTCTGGCTGGCCATGGTCGCGATCTCCGGTCCCGCCCGGCTGGACGAGATCTCGCCCTGGCAGCTGGCCGCGATGCACCTCCACCTCGCGGGGTTCGCCCTGGTGTTCGCGAGCCTGACGTTCGCGGTGGGGGCAGCGACCGGTCGGCGTACGCTCGCGATCGGCGCCGGCGCCGGCACCGCCGTGCTCGCCTACGCGGCCGGCGGGATCCTGCCGCAGGTCGACGGGCTCGAGTGGGTGCGCGACTACTCCCCGTTCACCTGGCTCAACGGCAGCCAGCCCTTGCTCCACGGAGTCGATCCGACGCACCTGGCCGTGATGGTCGCGCTCAGCGCGGTCCTGGTCGCCCTCGGGGTCGCGGTCTTCCGCCGTCGCGACCTCGCGGCCTGACCCTGGCGCCTGACCCTGGCGGCGTGAACCTGGCGGCCTGAGGGTCGTACGCTGACCCCGGACGGGGATCGGACAGCCCGAGGAGCAGCCATGACCGCAACGATCGGCCTCACGCCCACGACCCAGGCCACCGGGATCGTGGGGCTCGGGGTCTATCGGCCGGCGCGGCTGGTGGACAACGAGGAGATCTGTCAGACCCTCGACTCGAGCGACGAGTGGATCCAGAGCCGGTCGGGCATCCGCACCCGACGGTACGCCGGCGAGGGCGAGTCGCTGCTCGACATGGGTGAGGCCGCCGCGCGGGATGCCCTGGAGGCGGCCGGGATCACCGGGGACCAGGTCGGCACGGTGATCGTCGCGAGCTCCACCCACACCCAGCACACCCCCGCCGCCGCGCCGCAGATCGCGCACCGGCTGGGCAGCACCGCCGCGTCCTTCGACCTGGTCGCGGGCTGCGCCGGCTTCTGCCACGGGCTGGCCGTCGCCTCGGACCTGGTGCGCTCGGGCACCACGGCGTACGTCCTGGTGATCGGGGTCGAGAAGGTCAGCACCTTCCTGGACCCCACGGACCGCTCGACCGCCTTCATCTTCGGCGACGGTGCCGGCGCCGTGGTCGTCGGTGCCACCGACGAGCCCGGGATCGGCCCCGTCGCCTGGGGATCCGACGGCGCCCAGTCCGACGTGATCGTCCAGACCCCCCGCTGCGAGCACATCGATGCCGACCACCCGCCCGTGGTGCAGATGCAGGGCCAGGCGGTGTTCCGCTGGGCACCGTTCGCGATGGCCGACGTCGCCCGTGAGGCGGTCAAGAGCGCCGGGCTGAGCCTCGACGACCTCGACGTGTTCGTCCCGCACCAGGCCAACCTGCGGATCACCCAGCTCCTGGTGAAGAACCTCGGCCTGCCCGACACCGTCGCCGTCGCCGCCGACATCGTCGACTCGGGGAACACCTCCGCGGCTTCGGTCCCGCTCGCCATGGAGCGGATGCTTCGCGAGGGGACCGCCCGGCCGGGAGACCTGGCCCTGCTGATCGCGTTCGGGGCCGGCCTCAGCTTCGCGGGCCAGGTGGTGAAGGTCCCGGACCTGGCTGGTCGACCCGTCTAGTCAGCCGGCCGCGACCGGCTCTGGACGTGCGAGTGTCGGGACCGCCGGTTACCCTGGACGGACCTGAGGGGGTATCGGTCGCTGCGTGGGGCTCGACCGAGGAGAGGGACACATGCGCCGGCCGTCCGCCGTCGTCATCGCGGTGCTGGCCGCTGGAGTGAGCACCCTGGTCGCCGTCGTTCCGGCGACTCCGGCGGGCGCCGCCGGGCCCATCGTCAGCGGCGTCACCGCGCTCTACGAGATGAACGAGCCGGCCGGCACCACCGTGATGGTGGACAGCAGCGGCAACGGCAACGACGGCGTGGTCGACCCGGCGGGGGTGGAGTCCGGAGGGGTCTACGACGGGGAGACGGCCTACCACTGGGCCTACCGCTCGCCCACCGCCCCGCCGACCGCGCCGGAGCGGGTGGTCCAGGTGCCCGACGACGTGGCCCTCGAACCCGCCGGACAGGACTTCACCATCGAGCTCCGGGTCCGGTTCACCGACAAGTTCGGCAACATCGCCCAGAAGGGTCAGTCCGCCACGCCCGGGGGGCAGTGGAAGATCCAGGCCCCGCAGGGCATCCCGTCGTGCCTGTTCAAGGGCTCGGCGGGCCAGGTCGCCACCGGCGCCAAGACCGCGCTGGACGACGGCGCCTGGCACACGCTGGCCTGTGTCCTGGACGCCACGGGCGTCACGATGTACGTCGACGGAGTCAAGCGGAGCAAGAAGGCCGGCACGGTCGGGATGATCGACAACGCGTTCCCGATGACGATCGGCGGCAAGCTCGACTGCGACCAGGTCACGGTCACCTGCGACTACTTCAGCGGGCAGGTGGACAGCCTGCGGATCACCAAAGGTCCGAACCAGGTCCCCGAGGCCTCCTTCGTCTCCGACTGCCTCGGCCTGACCTGTTCGTTCGACGCCACCGGCAGCTTCGACGCCGACGGCGACGTGGCGGCGTACGCCTGGGTCTTCGGCGACGGCACGACCGGGACGGGGAGCAACCCCACGCACATCTACGCCGAGAACGGCAGCTACCGCGTCAAGCTCACCGTGACCGACAACCGCGGGGCCACCGACGTCCTCGTGCGCACGATCGAGGTCGCGGGCATTCCCGTGGTCAGCGCTGTCCAGCACGTCGGCACCGCGGTGGGCGTGGGCAACAACGCTGCGCCCTCGGTGACGATCCCGGCGGCGGCCGCGCCCGGCGACCGACTGCTGCTGGTGTTCACCCTGAACAACCTGACGAGCGCGTTCACCGACCCCGCCGGCGTGTCGGGGCTGACCAGGCTCGACAGCAACGTGGCGAAGACGATGGCGACCACGGTCTGGACCAAGACGCTCGCCGAGGGCGACCCGGGGGCAGCCGTGACGGTTCCCCTCACCGGCGGGATCGCCAAGTACACCCTGACCGCCGCCGTCTACTCCGGAGTCGCGGGCGACCCGACGCTGGCGTTCGCGCACGGCGTCGGCCTGGTCGACGACACCGTCCGGCTCACCCCCCAGGTCAGCGGCATCGCCGACGGGTCCTGGGTGGTGTCGTACTGGTCGGACAAGTCGGCCAGCACCACCGCCTGGACCCCAGACGGCTCGGTGACGACCCGGGGCACCGGCTGCGGCACCGGGAGCGCGCGGATCTGCAGCGCCCTGGCCGACTCGAACGCCAAGGTGCCGGCCGTGTACGGCGGGATCGCGGCCACCGTGGACGCCCCGTCCTCCGCGGCCACGATGTGGTCGATCGTGCTGCCCAGCGACCCGGCCACGCCCCCGCCGAACCAGGCGCCCACGGCCGCCTTCACCTCGACGTGCAGCGTCCTGACCTGCACCTTCGACGCCTCGGCATCCTCCGACCCGGAGTCAGCGCTCGCGTCGTACTCCTGGACGTTCGGCGACGGCGGCGTCGCCGAGGGCGCGCAGCCGAGTCACGGCTACGCCGCCGCCGGCTCCTACGACGTGACGCTGACCGTGACCGACGCGGGCGGACTGACCGACAGCGTCACCCACCAGGTCGCTCCGGACGGTCAGATCCCGGCCGTCGACCAGGTCGGGTCGGCCGTGAGCAGCGCCTCGAGCGCGCAGGCGTCCGTGGTGCTGCCGACGCAGGTGGCCGCGGGAGATCGGCTGCTTCTCGTGCTGGCGCTCAACTCCGCCTCGACCGTCCCCGACCCCGCCGGCTGGACCCGGGTCGACACCGTCATCGTCAAGACCATGACGACGGCGGTCTGGACCCGCGTCGCGGGATCCGGAGACGGCGGGGGCACGACGACGATCGCCTTGCCGAGCCCCCTGAAGTGGACCCTCACGGCCGCGGCGTATCGCGGGGTGGATGCGAGTGTGCTCCCGGTGGCCACCGTCGCCACCGACGTCTCCTCCGCGACAGCCAGGACGACACCGGCGGTGTCTGCGCCGGCCGGCTCCTGGGTGGTGAGCTACTGGGCGGACAAGTCCGGGACGACCACAGCCTGGACGACGGGCCAGGCGACCAGTCGTCAGGCCGCGTGCGCTCCGGGCAGCGGCCGGGTCTGCAGCCTGCTGGCCGACTCAGGATCCGCCGTCTCCGGCAGCTACGGGCCGGTGACGGCAACCACCGACGCCGCGTCCACCACGGCGGCCATGTGGTCCGTGGTCCTGACTCCCGTCGGCTGACGGACGCCCTGTCGGCGGCGTACGTCAAGATGATGCGGTGACCGCCCTGGATCGCTTCAGCGAGCCGACCCGGCAGTGGTTCGCCGCGGCGTTCGCCGAGCCGACCCCGGCGCAGGAGGGCGCCTGGGAGACCGTGGCGGCGGGACGGCATGCGCTGGTCGTCGCCCCCACCGGCTCCGGCAAGACCCTCTCGGCGTTCCTGTGGTCGCTGGACCGGCTGCTCACCACACCGCACCCCGAGGAGCGGAGCCGACGCACCCGGGTGCTCTACGTCTCCCCGCTGAAGGCGCTCGCGGTCGATGTCGAGCGCAACCTCCGCGCTCCCCTGGCCGGCATCCGGCACACCGCCGACCGACTCGGTGCCGCCCTCGGCGACGTCACCGTCGGGGTCCGCTCGGGGGACACCCCCGCCGCCGAGCGGAGGACGCTGGTCACCCGACCCCCCGACATCCTGATCACCACCCCCGAGTCCCTGTTCCTGATGCTCACCTCACAGGCCCGGGAGACCCTGCGCGGCGTCGAGACGGTGATCGTCGACGAGGTGCACGCCCTGGCCGGCGGCAAGCGCGGCGCCCATCTGACGCTGACCCTGGAGCGGCTCGACGCCCTGCTGGAGCGACCCGCCCAGCGGATCGGGCTGTCGGCGACCGTCCGACCCCACGAGGAGGTCGCCCGGTTCCTCGGCGGTGTGGCTCCGGTCGACATCGTCGCGCCGCCGAGCACCAAGCAGTGGGACCTGCGCGTCGTCGTCCCGGTCGAGGACATGACCGCGCCCGGAGGACTCGAGGGTGATGCCGACGATGAGTCCGAGCGGGCCACCTCGATCTGGCCGCACGTCGAGGAGCGGGTCGCCGACCTGATCCAGAGCCACCGCTCCACGATCGTGTTCGCGAACTCCCGTCGCCTCGCCGAGCGGCTCACGGCGCGGCTCAACGAGATCGCCGCCGACCGGGCGGCGGGACCCGAGTCGGCCGACGCCCCTCGACCGATCACTGCCGGCGGCAGCCCCCCGGCCCAGGTGATGGCTCAGTCGGGACAGTCCTTCGGCGCGGCACCGGTCCTGGCCAAGTCCCACCACGGCTCGGTCTCCAAGGAGCAGCGGGCCCTGATCGAGGACGACCTCAAGCGCGGTCGACTCCCCTGCGTCGTGGCCACCAGCAGCCTGGAGCTCGGCATCGACATGGGCGCCGTCGACCTCGTCGTCCAGATCGAGTCCCCGCCCAGCGTGGCCAGCGCCCTCCAGCGGGTCGGACGGGCCGGTCACCAGGTGGGCGAGGTCTCGCGCGGGGTGCTGTTCCCCAAGCACCGCGGCGACCTGGCGCAGACGGCGGTCGCCGTGCGCCGGATGCGCGCGGGCGCCATCGAGGCGCTGCGAGTGCCCACCAACCCCCTGGACGTCCTGGCCCAGCAGGTGGTCGCGGCGCTGGCGGTCGACAGCTGGGACGCGGAGGAGCTCTTCTCCCTGGTCCGTCGATCGGCCCCGTTCAGCGGCCTCCCGCGATCGGCGTACGACGCGGTGCTGGACCTGCTGTCCGGTCGCTATCCCTCCGACGAGTTCGCCGAGCTGCGCCCACGCATCGTGTGGGACCGGGTGACCGGGACGCTGACCGGGCGGCCCGGCGCGCAGCGGCTGGCCGTCACCAGCGGCGGCACCATCCCCGACCGGGGTCTGTTCGGCGTCTTCCTGGTGGGAGGCGAGGGTCCGGGACGCCGGGTGGGCGAGCTCGACGAGGAGATGGTCTACGAGTCCCGGGTGGGCGACGTGTTCGCGCTGGGGGCGACGAGCTGGCGGATCGAGGACATCACCCACGACCGGGTGCTCGTCACGCCCGCGCCGGGTGTGCCCGGACGGCTGCCCTTCTGGAAGGGGGACAGCCTCGGCAGACCCGCCGAGCTGGGCGCCGCCGTCGGCGCCTTCACCCAGGAGCTGACCTCGCTGCCGGAGGCCGACGCGCTCGCCCTCGCCCGCGGCGGTGGGCTCGACGACTTCGCGGCCCACAACCTGCTCGCCTACCTCGCCGAGCAACGGGAGGCGACCCGGGTGCTCCCCTCGGACACCGCGATCGTCGTCGAGCGGTTCCGAGACGAGCTGGGCGACTGGCGTCTGGTGGTCCACTCGCCCTACGGCACCCCGGTCCACGCGCCGTGGGCGCTGGCGATCAACGCCCGGTTGCGCGAGCGCTACGGCGTCGACGGGCAGGCCATGGCCTCCGACGACGGCATGGTGATCCGGATCCCCGACTCCGACGCCGAGCCGCCGGCCGGGGACCTCGTGGTGTTCGACCCCGAGGAGATCGCCGATCTGGTCACTACCGAGGTGGGCGGGTCGGCCCTGTTCGCGTCCCGCTTCCGGGAGTGCGCCGCGCGGGCGCTCCTTCTTCCTCGCCGGGACCCGGGGCGCCGGTCGCCGTTGTGGCAGCAGCGGCAGCGCTCGGCAGCCCTGCTGGAGGTGGCGGCCCGCTATCCGAGCTTCCCGATCGTGCTCGAGGCCGTCCGCGAGGTGCTCCAGGACGTCTACGACCTCCCGGCCCTGGTCGACCTGCTCCGTCGCGTGGAGCGGCGCGAGGTGAGCGTCTCCGACGTCGCGACGGTCCAGCCGTCCCCGTTCGCGCGCACCCTGCTCTTCGGCTACGTCGCTCAGTTCCTCTACGAGGGCGACTCCCCCATCGCCGAGCGCCGGGCGGCGGCCCTGGCGCTCGACCAGGGGCTGCTCGCGGAGCTGCTGGGTCGCGCCGAGCTCCGAGAGCTGCTCGACCCCGACGTGCTGGCCGAGGTCGAGGCCGAGCTGCAGCGGCTCCACCCCGACCGGCTGGCGCGCAGCGCCGAGGGGGTGGCTGACCTGGTGCGCCTGCTCGGACCGCTCGACACCGCCGAGGTGCGGGATCGGTGCGCGGAAGGCTCGGACGTCGAGGGCTGGCTGGACGAGCTCGCCGCGGCTCGGCGGGCCGTTCAGGTCCGGATCGCCGGGACACAGCGCTGGGCTGCCGTCGAGGACGTCGGCAGGCTGCGAGACGGTCTCGGGGTTCCGGTCCCGCCGGGGACGCCCGAGGCCTTCGCCGATCCCGTCGACGACCCCCTCGGCGACCTGGTCAGCCGCTACGCCCGGACCCACGGCCCCTTCCCCGCCGACGCGGTGGCCGAACGCTTCGGCCTCGGCGCCGCCGTGGTGCGGCACACCCTGGAGCGGCTGGCGGCCCACGGTCGGCTGCTCGACGGCGAGTTTCGCCCCTCCGGCACCGGCCAGGAATGGTGCGATGCCGAGGTGCTGCGGCGGCTGCGGCGACGCAGCCTGGCCCGTCTGCGCAAGGAGGTCGAGCCGGTCGAGCCCGACACCCTGGGCCGCTTCCTGCCCGCGTGGCAGCGGGTCGTTCCGGCCGGCGGGTCCACCCGGGGCGGGCTGCGCGGAGTCGACGGCGTGCTCGCGGCGGTGGACCAGCTCGCCGCCTGTCCATTACCGGCCTCGGCGCTCGAGTCACTGGTCCTGCCGAGCCGGGTGATCGACTACCAGCCGGCGATGCTCGACGAGCTGACCGCCGCCGGCGAGGTGCTCTGGGCCGGCCACGGGGCCCTGCCCGGCACGGACGGCTGGGTCAGCCTTCACCTCGCCGACCAGGCGGAGCTGACGCTGCCAACGCCGGCCGACCCGGCCGAGCCGGGCACCGTTCACCACGCGGTCCTGGCCGCCCTCGCCCCCGGCGGAGCGTGGTTCTTCCGTCAGCTCGCCGACGCCGTGGCGGCAGCCGGAGCCGATCACGTCAGCGATCGCGATCTGGCGGGCGCACTGTGGGACCTGGTCTGGTCCGGGCAGGTCACCAACGACACGTTGACCCCCCTGCGCGCCCTCACCCGCTCCGGCACCACCGCCCATCGGTCCAAGCGGCCACCCCCACGGGCCCGGCTGGGCAGCAGCCGTCGGCTGCCGTCACGAGGTGGTCCGCCGGAGACGGCCGGCCGCTGGGCTCTGCTCCCCGGACTCGACACCGACCCCACCCGACGCGCCCACGCCGTCGCGGAGCGACTCCTCGACCGGCACGGCGTGGTGACCCGTGGCGCCGCCGTCAGCGAACGGGTGGCCGGCGGGTTCGCCGCCGTCTACCGGGTACTGACCGCGTTCGAGGACTCGGGCCGGTGCCGCCGCGGCTACTTCGTCGCAGGGCTTGGCGCTGCCCAGTTCGCCCCGGCAGGCGCCGTCGACCGGCTGCGGACGTTCTCCGAGATCCCGCCGGAGGCCGCACCCACCGCGCTGACGCTCGCCGCCACCGATCCGGCGAACCCCTACGGGGCCGCACTCGGCTGGCCGGACCGGGTCTCCGTCGAGGACCTCGGGCATCGCCCGGGCCGCAAGGCAGGCGCCCTGGTGGTGCTCGTCGACGGGACGCTCGCGCTCTACGTCGAGCGAGGCGGGCGCACGCTGCTCACCTGGACGGACCGGCCCGAACTGCTCGGTCCCGCCGCAGCCTCACTGGCC